>Ga0224522_1000010_pt1 | contig 181851 bp, 128 predicted proteins | sample CFST25metaG_FD_182733 | JGI IMG/M metagenome (GOLD analysis project Ga0224522, IMG submission 182733) | Peat soil microbial communities from Stordalen Mire, Sweden - C.F.S.T25 | ecosystem: Environmental > Terrestrial > Soil > Wetlands > Peat | place: Sweden: Norrbotten County, Stordalen Mire...
CCTCCCGGCTCTGACAAGAAATCCGACTCTGGCATGACAGATGGCGCTTTCCAGAAGGTAGATGTGATGCCCGTATTTCCCGGCGGAGATCAGGCGTTACTTAAGTATGTTGCAGACAGTACACGCTATCCGAAAGATGCAAAAACCCAGGGTATCCGAGGAAAAGTAATTGTACGTTTTATGGTTAAAGCAGACGGATCAGTTTCTGATGTCAGCGTACTCAAAGGTGTCTCTCCTTCGCTGGATCAGGAAGCAATTCGTGTAGTTAAGACACTTCCGAGTTTCACTCCCGGGGAACTGTACGGGAAAACTGTACCCGTATGGTACATGATTCCAATCCAGTATTCACTAAAATAAATCATGTAACTATTTGTTGCAGAGACAGGTCTCCGACCAATCTCCAGATTATTTTAACAATATACAATTTTTGCCAGGCTGGCCCTTTCCGGGTCAGCTTTTTTTGTTTTATTGTAGTTCAAATTCCCTATTTTTGTACAGGTCAATTATGCAATTTATGGATATTGAAGAAAGAATAAAATCTTTTGCCCTTCTTGGCGAGACATTACGAAACTCGCTGAATGCCAGTTCTGTGACAAATGTTGCGAACGGTTGCGACCGTTCTCTGCTGAATATTCTTATTGACCAACAGCAAAAGCATAATCCATGGTTCACGCCGGAAAATGTAAAAATGGCAATAACAGCCATTGCTGAAGAACTCACTGAAGAGAATCTTGTCAGATGGACAATTGAATATCCAAAGCTTAAAGAGCAAAAAAATCCCATAAGAGTTGGAGTAATTATGGCAGGCAATATTCCACTTGCAGGTTTCCACGATTTTCTTTCAGTGCTTATTTCCGGAAACTCTCTCATCGCCAAAACAAGTTCAAAAGATAATGAACTGATCGCATACATAAGTGATAAACTTTGTTCCATAAACCCTCTTTTCAGAAAAAGAATTGAATTCACAGATGGAACCCTGGCAAATTTTGATGCTGTAATTGCAACAGGCAGCGATAACAGCTCAAGATATTTTGATTACTATTTTGGCAAATATCCTAATATCATCAGAAAGAACAGGAACAGTGTTGCTATTCTCGACGGAAATGAAACTGAAGATGAACTGAAAGCTCTTGGATTAGATATCTTTTCATATTTTGGTCTGGGTTGCCGGAATGTATCAAAAGTTTATTTGCCTAAGGGTTATGATTTAAAGGCAATTTCGAGACACTGGGACAGTTTCAAGGGAGTAATCAACCATTCAAAATATGCAAACAATTACGACTTCAACAAAGCTGTTTACCTGGTGAACAAGGAAGCTTTTTACGACACAGGCTATCTATTATTGAAAGAAGAGAGTAAAATTTCGTCACCGGTTTCTGTGCTTTATTATGAATATTATGAATCTCAATATGCTGTAGAACAGCAAACAGAGCTCCTAAAAGAAAAAATTCAGTGCGTGGTAGGCAAACTGAACATTCCGTATGGCAAAGCTCAGTGGCCTCATCTATGGGATTATGCCGACGGAATTGATACAATAGAATTTCTTCTAAAAAAAAATATAGCAGGAATATTGTAATCTAAAAAATATTATATTGCACCCATCGAATTAATACATATTATGGTTTATAAATTTGTAGTGTTATCAGATGAAGATGAATCATTTGTCAGGGAATTTGAATTTCTTGATACGCACACGCTAATGGATTTTCATACTCAGATTCAGGATGAATTGGAGTTTGACAAATCTCAGATGGCTTCATTTTTTATGGCAACCGACAATTGGGAAAAGGAGGAAGAATTCACTCTTTTTGATATGGGTACAGGTTCTTCAACGATGGAAGTCGCAGTTCTGGAAGATATTATTTTCCGTAAAAACCAGAAGTTGATTTATGTATTCGATTTTTTTAATGAAAGATCTCTGTTTGTTGAGTATACCGGCGAAGCAAAAGAAATTGACGGCCGTGAATATCCATCGTGCACAAATTCCAAGGGAGTGCCTCCCAAACAGGTGATTTTTGGCGGATCATCGAGGAAGCTATATAACAACATTGTTGTTTCTGTCGATGACGATGATGATGACGTTGAACCGGAAGTTGATGATCTCTTCCTCAGCGGAGATGATGAAGAAACTTTACCTGATTTCGAAAATATAGAAAACCTGAACGAGGACGAAGAATAGTCTTCCGGGGCTCCTTTTCCAATGAAGAAATTTCTTATAGTTTTGCTTGGCCCGACAGGAATCGGCAAAACGGATATTTCTATTGACATTGCCAGTCATTTTAATTGTGAAATTATTTCAGCTGACTCTAGACAATTTTTCAGGGAGATGAAAATAGGCACTGCTGTTCCATCTGAACAACAACTGGAAACAATAAAGCATCATTTTATAAGGTTCATGTCAGTAAAAGAGTATTACAGTTCGAGCCTGTTCGAAAGAGACGTGCTGGATCTTCTTCCTAAACTTTTTTCTGAAAAGAATGTAGCACTGATGTCTGGCGGTTCCGGAATGTATATCGATGCTGTTTGTTCCGGCATTGATGATATACCAGATGTTGATCCGTCTGTAAGGGAGAAATACATTGCAAGATACAGGGATGAGGGCATAGCAGGCCTGAGAGAAACCTTGAAGCTACTTGATCCTGAGCACTATTTAAAAGTTGATCTGAATAATTATAAACGGATAATAAGGGCTCTCGAGATATGTGAAACAGCTGGCCGGCCATACTCCTCCTTCCTTAAAAAACAAAAAAGGGAAAGAGATTTCGGAATAATTAAAATTGGACTCTGTCGACCGAGGGAGGATCTCTATAACAGGATTAACCAGAGAGTTGATGATATGGTCCGAATGGGTATTGAAGATGAGGCAAAAAGTCTGTTTGATTTCAGAAACCTCAATGCACTGAACAGTGTCGGGTATAAAGAATTTTTTGATGTCTTTGATGGGAAAATATCAAGGGAGAAGGCTATTGAACTTATAAAAAGGAACAGCCGCAGGTATGCAAAACGACAAATGACGTGGTGGGGAAAGGATAAAGAGATCAAATGGTTTCATCCTGGGCAGGTGAAGGAGATAATTGAATTTATTAGTCTGGTGGTTAGCCCCCCTTTAGGGGGATGGCCGCGGAGCGGCCAGGGTGCAGAACTATCAGACCAGTCTTTTTAGTTTTCTTATTGTCCCTTCAGGATCGGCTGAACTAAAAACAGAACTGCCGGCTACCAGAACATTAACACCCGATTCAATAAGTTTTGCTGCATTTACTGCATCGATTCCCCCATCTACTTCAATTAAAACATCATACCCGCCTGTATCAATCATTTTACGGAGCTCAGTTATCTTATTATAGCTCTCTTTAATGAATAATTGTCCTCCGAATCCGGGATTTACCGTCATTATAAGGACCATGTCGATATATGGAAGAATATTTTTAAGAAATAAAACGGGAATATGCGGGTTTATTGCCACACCTGCTTTCATACCAAGGTTCCGAATTTCAGTTACCGTTCTGTTCAGATGTGTACAGGCTTCATACTGAACGGTCAGATTATTGGCGCCGGCATCGCAAAACTGGCTCAGATATCTGTCAGGATCTATTATCATAAGGTGAACATCGAGAGGTTTTGCCGACACTCTCTTAACAGCTTTAATAACAGGAAATCCGAATGATATGTTTGGTACAAAAACACCATCCATGATATCGAGATGAAGCCAGTCGGCTTCACTTCTGTTTATCATAATGATTTCCTTTTCGAGATTGGAAAAATCTGCTGCAAGAAGTGATGGTGATACCAGGTGCTCCATGTTGGATTATTTTGAGCAAAGATAGAAAGAAATTCTTATCCAAGGTATGATTTCAGGATCCGGCAGCGTGTTGTAAACTGGATCCTTTTGATAGCCTTTTCCTTGATTTGCCTTACCCGTTCTCTTGTAAGACTCAACTCCTCACCTATTTCCTCCAGGGTATAGGGATGTTTCATCCCCAATCCAAAATATAACTTGAGAACCTTTGATTCACGGGGAGAAAGAGTACTAAGAGCTCTTTCTATTTCATAAGCAAGTGATTCACTGATAAGATTTTTATCGGGACTTGGAGTATCAGAGCTCTGCAGGACATCATACATATTATTATCCTCCTCCGAACTTATCGGAGCATCCATGCTGACAGTACGTCCATTGGTTTTCAGAGCATCCTTTACCTCTTCAGGTATCATCTCAAGTATTTCGGCAATCTCCTGGGATGACGGTTCCCTTTCATATTCCTGTTCAAGTCTCGCAAAAGTTCTGTTTATCCGGTTAATTGATCCAATCTTATTGACGGGAAGCCGGACAATTCTGGCTTGCTCTGCAAGGGCCTGAAGAATCGCCTGCCTGATCCACCAAACGGCATATGATATGAATTTAAAACCCCTGGTCTCATCAAAACGCTGAGCTGCCTTCATCAAACCAAGATTTCCCTCATTTATAAGATCCGGAAGGCTCATTCCCTGGTTTTGATACTGCTTTGCGACTGATACCACAAAACGAAGATTTGCTTTCACAAGTTTTCTCAAAGCTTCAGTTTCTCCCGATTTGATCCTTTTGGCAAGAAGAACCTCTTCATCAGGTGAAATAAGATCAACTCTGCCTATCTCCTGAAGATATTTATCCAGAGATGGCGTATCACGATTAGTGACTTGTTTCGTAATCTTAAGCTGACGCATCGACTGGCCAGTTTTTAGTTTTTAGAAGAAAGATCAGGCAATAGGCACAATTTTAGTAAAAAAAAACTACTAAACAACACAAAATGCTTATTTTTTTTTGGTGAGTAATAGTTTTTTAGTAAATTGCAAAGTTATTTTTCATATTGAATATCAAATTATTAATTGATTTGATAAAGTCCGTTGCATTTTTGACAGCATTTATTAGGAAATATGTTAGCAATTTTTTTTAATATTGCAGCGGTTTTTATGATATGTGAAGTAATTAAAGCATAATCCATCGGGTTCATATTCATATCTTGACCCGTGTTTCCAACAAATTCATTTTAATCTCTTATATTCCATTTATCATTACAATATGTACGACATTCTTGAGTTAAGTAAGAAACTGCTTCCTGAGTTAAAGGATATAGCAAAGGAACTTAAAATCAAAAAAGCAGAATCTTTGAAAAAACAGGATTTAATATATAAAATCCTTGACCAACAAGCACTTGAAGCAACAGAATACGACATTCCAACTAAAACCGAATCTGAAGAAATTTCTTCTTCAACTGAAGAAATCACTTCTTCAACTGAAGAAATCACTTCTTCAACTGAGGCAAATAACCTGGAATCGGATGCTGCTTTGAGGAGAGGTAAACGTCCAAGGACTTTAAAGCCTGTAGTAAAAAGATCGATAGAATCTGTTATGTCAGTTTCTCCTGATGGAGTTAAAAGGCCGGAAACCCGGCAAGGTGATTGGCAGGAGCAGGTTAAAAAAGCTGAAAAGACAGATGATAAACAAGACCTGTTTAAAAAACCGGAACAGTTGCGTGAAAACAGGAAAGCCCCAAAATGGAGAACTGATCAGAAGTTTGAAGAGAAGAATGAAAGAAAAGACAGATATAATAGTCCCACCATAAGGTTTGAGACTAATACGACAGAACCTGCATCAGAACCAGTTATTGACAATTCGATTCCCACACTTAACGGAGATGTTCCTTTTGAAGAAATCAAGACTCCTTCCGATACTTATTTCGGAGATATTATTGTTGAGCCGCCTGTAAAGGAGGTCACTCATCAGGCTGCTCCGGTAAGAGAAGAGAAAAAAGACAGACCTTATGATTTTGAAGGTATAATATATAACACCGGGGTTCTTGAGATTATGCCCGACGGTTACGGTTTCCTGAGATCTCCCGATTATAATTATCTCAATTCCCCTGATGACATATATGTATCCCAATCCCAGATAAAACTATTCGGACTTAAGACAGGTGACACTATCAAAGGATCAATACGTCCGCCTAAGGAGGGAGAAAAATATTTTCCTCTCATTAAGGTAGATGAGATCAATGGAAGAAGTCCCGATTTCATCAGGGACAGGGTTCCTTTCGATTTTCTAACGCCGCTTTTTCCTGACGAAAAATTCACTCTTTGTCAACCAGGTGAAGGATCTTTGTCAGTGAGGGTAATTGATATGTTCACCCCTATCGGTAAAGGGCAACGCGGACTGATTGTTGCTCAGCCAAAAACAGGTAAAACCATTCTGCTTCAGGAGATTGCAAATGCAATCGCTAAATACCATCCTGAAGTTTACCTTATGATTTTACTTATCGATGAGAGACCTGAAGAGGTTACCGATATGGCAAGAAATGTGAAGGCTGAAGTTATTGCCTCAACCTTTGATGAACCTGCTGAACGTCATTGCCGTGTTGCCAATATAGTGCTGGAAAAAGCCAAACGGCTCGTAGAATGCGGCCATGATGTTGTAATTCTTCTTGATTCAATAACCAGGCTTGCACGAGCCTTCAATACAACTGCTCCCGCATCGGGAAAAGTTCTTTCAGGTGGTGTTGATTCCAATGCCCTTCATAAACCAAAGAGATTTTTCGGAGCTGCACGTAATATCGAAAACGGAGGATCACTTACAATACTCGCTACCGCTCTTACTGAAACAGGTTCGAAAATGGATGATGTCATTTTTGAAGAGTTCAAAGGAACAGGTAATATGGAATTGCAGCTCGACCGTAAACTTTCAAACCGTAGGATATTCCCTTCAATTGATATTCCTGCTTCAAGCACACGTAGAGAAGATCTTCTTCTGAATAAAAGCATACTGCAGAAGATATGGGTTTTGCGTAATTTCCTTACAGATATGAACTCAGTTGAGGCGATGGAATTCCTTCGCGACAGACTACTACAGGCCAAGTCGAATGAAGAATTTCTGATTTCTATGAATGGAGGATAACAAGCAGAAATTTTTTATACTTTTGCACCGGATTTTAAATATACTTTTAAATCAAATATATAAATCACAATGGGAACAAAAAAATTTATAACATGCGATGGCAATCAGGCCGCAGCGCATGTTGCATATATGTTTAGCGAAGTAGCTTGCATATATCCTATCACACCATCTTCCACTATGGCAGAATTCATTGACGAATGGGCTGCAAACGGACTGAAAAACATTTTCGGAGAACAGGTTAAAGTTGTTGAGATGCAATCTGAAGCAGGAGCCGCAGGCGCATTACATGGAGCCCTTCAGGCAGGATCATTATGTTCCACTTTCACTTGTTCTCAGGGATTACTTCTTATGATCCCAAATATGTACAAGATTTCAGGAGAGCTGTTACCGGGAGTATTTCATATAAGTGCCAGAGCAATAGCATCGCATGCACTCTCAATTTTCGGTGACCAGGGTGATATCTATGCTACAAGACAGACTGGTTTTGCAATGCTTGCCAGCAGCAGTGTTCAGGAAATTATGGATCTGGCCGGAGTCGCTCATCTTTCAGCTATCAAGTCAAGGATTCCTTTCATGCATTTCTTTGACGGATTCCGTTCATCTGCAGAAGTACAAAAAGTTGAAGCAATCGATATAGAAGATCTCAGGAAACTTATTGATATGGAAGCTCTTGCTAAATTCCGCAAGAATTCGTTGAATCCTGAACACGGAATGATCAGAGGTACTGCTCAGAATCCTGATATCTTTTTCCAGGCCAGGGAATCAGCAAATAAATTTTACGAACCAATACCTGATATAGTTGCCAATTACATGGCAGAAATCGGTAAAATTACCGGAAGAGAATATAAACCATTTACCTATTATGGAGCCCCCGATGCTGAAAACATAATTATCGCAATGGGTTCGGTAAATGATACCATAAAAGAAACGATCGATTACCTGGCAGCTAAAGGCGAAAAAGCCGGAGTTATCAGTGTGCATCTTTATCGGCCGTTCTCAGCAAAATATTTATTCAATGTTCTCCCATCAACAGTTAAAAGGATAACTGTCCTTGACAAGACAAAGGAACCAGGAGCTAACGGTGATCCACTTTATCTCGATGTAAAAGAAATCTTTTATGATAAAGCTGTCAGACCATCAATAATTGGCGGCCGGTTTGGCTTAAGTTCAAAAGATACAACACCGTCACAAATGCTATCGGTCTTTGAAAATATGAAACTAAAAGAACCGAAGAACCAGTTTACAGTTGGTATAGTTGATGATGTTACTTTCAAATCACTGCCGGTTATTCCCGAAATTGACGTAGCTCTTCCGGGTACATACTCTGCCAAATTCTATGGACTGGGCTCTGATGGAACAGTTGGTGCCAACAAAAACTCCATTAAGATAATTGGTGAAACCACCGATAAGTATTGCCAGGCATATTTTGCATACGACTCAAAGAAATCAGGTGGGATAACAACTTCTCATCTTCGTTTCGGAGACAAACCCATACGTTCTCCCTATCTTGTCATAACTCCTGATTTTGTCGCATGTCATGTACCATCATATCTTGAAAAATATGATATGCTTAAGGGCTTAAAGAAAAACGGTACATTCCTGCTTAATTCTATATGGGACGCTGAAGAGACAAAAAAACGTCTTCCCGACCATATGAAGAAATATATGGCTGAAAACCATATTAATTTCTACATAATAAATGCAACAGCCTTAGCTGAGGAACTTGGTCTGGGTACACGAACCAATACAATTATGCAGGCTGCGTTCTTCAAAGTCGCCAATGTTATACCTTATGAAAAAGCCGAATCAGAAATGAAGAAGTTTATTTATAAGAGCTATGGCAAAAAAGGCGAAAATATCGTTAAAATGAACAATGCTGCTGTTGATAAAGGGGGCAATGTTGAAAAAGTTGAAATTCCTTCAGAATGGGCAAGCATGAAGGTTGAAAGTATAAAAGATACCCGTGATATTCCTGATTTCATCCGTGACATCATGGAGCCAATTAATGCTATGAAAGGTGATGATCTTCCGGTAAGTGCTTTTGTCGGAAGGGAAGATGGCACATTCCCCTCAGGAACTGCAGCTTACGAAAAAAGAGGTATTGCAGTTAATGTTCCTGAATGGCAGCCTGATGAATGTATTCAATGTAACCAATGCTCGTACGTTTGTCCTCACGCAGTTATTCGTCCATTCCTGTTAACAGAGGAAGAATTAAAAAATGCACCGGAAGGAACAAAGACTATACAGGGCATCCCGGGTGTTCTGAAGCAATTCAGGTTCAGGATGCAGGTGAGCGTACTTGACTGCACCGGTTGTGGCAACTGTGCCGAGGTATGTCCGTCGAAAAATAAGGCATTGATCATGAAACCGCTCGAATCACAGCTAGACGAAGCTCCACGCTGGACTTACATGCACGAGAAAGTTGGTTATAAAGACACTGTTGTTGATAAATTTGTGAATGTCAAGAACAGCCAGTTCTCACAACCACTTTTTGAATTTTCAGGCGCTTGCGCAGGTTGTGGTGAAACACCTTATATTAAGACAATCACACAGCTTTTTGGCGACAGGATGATCGTTTCAAATGCTACAGGTTGTTCCTCAATTTATGGAGGATCAGCTCCTTCGATGCCTTATACCTTAAATAAAAAAGGCCATGGACCTGCATGGGCCAACTCACTTTTTGAGGATAATGCAGAATATGGCTATGGCTTATCACTGGGTGCCAGTCAGTTAAGAGATCGCATAGCTTTATGGATGAAAACAGCTCTTACAAACGGCACTGTTAATGCAGACACCAAAGCTGCTTTCGAAGAATGGCTGAAAGAAAAAGATCATGCAGAAGCATCCAGAACAGCATCTGCAAAGGTTATTGAAGCTTGCAATAAAGAAAAATCGGAAGTTGCGAAAGAGATATTGAGTCTTAAGGAATATCTTGTTAAAAAATCACATTGGATCTTTGGTGGTGACGGATGGGCTTATGATATTGGATATGGAGGTCTTGATCATGTTATAGCTTCGGGTGATGACGTAAATATTCTGGTTCTCGATACTGAAGTTTATTCAAATACCGGCGGTCAGGCATCAAAGTCAACTCCCGCGGGAGCAGTTGCAAAATTTGCAGCATCAGGTAAAAAAATCCGTAAGAAAGATCTGGGCATGATGGCTATGAGCTACGGTTATGTATATGTGGCACAAGTCGCTATGGGTTCAAGTAATTCTCAATATTTCAAGGCAATAAAAGAGGCAGAAGCTTTCCCCGGACCATCACTTATAATTGCTTATTCACCATGTATTAACCATGGTTTAAGAGATGGAATGGGCAAGACACAGCAGGAAACTAAGCGTGCTGTAGAAGCAGGTTACTGGCATCTTTACAGGTTTAATCCGCTTCTTGAAGAAGAAGGAAAGAATCCTTTCATCCTTGATTCTAAAGAACCCGACTGGACAAAATTCCAGGAGTTTCTGAAGTCAGAAGTGCGTTACACCTCACTGATGAAAGCATTCCCGGCTGAAGCTGATATACTCTTTAAGGCTGCTGAAGAGAACGCAAAATGGAGGTACAAATCATATCAGCGAATGGCTGCGATGGAATTTGCTCCTGCTGAAGAGCAAAAAGCTGTATAAAAATTATTCAATATAAAGAAAGCTATCCGAAAGGGTGGCTTTTTTTATATTGATGTATTGGAGTCTTTGAGTCCTGGAGTCTTTCAACTGCACCTATATATTGCTTTGCGATCTTAGTTCTTAAAACTTTGTGGACTTTGTGGTTAATGGATTTCAGATTTAGACATTAAGACTATAAGACTTCAAGACTTTAAGACTTTTTTCGTACTTTTGTGCCTTGTTAAAAATCATGGGCAGGATAATCGGTATAGATTATGGTTTAAAAAGGATCGGGCTTGCTGTTACAGATCCATTGCAGATTTTTGCGTCACCATTGATAACTGTTAGCCCGGGAGAATTTTATAACTTCATTACAGGTTATCTGAAAACCGATGAAGTGGATAGTTTTGTTATTGGGTATCCGGTACAGATGAACAACCAGCCCAGTGAATCTGTTACATACATCAATCCATTTATTAAAAAACTAAAGAAAACATACCCTGAAAAACATATATATCTTGCAGATGAAAGGTTTACATCGCAAATGGCAATCAGGACAATGATCGAAGGAGGAGTGAAAAAAAAAGGCAGGCAGGATAAATCGATGGTTGATAAAATAAGCGCTTCCATCATTCTCCAGTCGTTCCTTGACAACAGATCTAACAGAATGGAAAAAGATAAACAGAAATGACTTACCCAATTGTTGTATACGGACATCCGATATTAAGAAAAATCGCAGCTGAGATTGATGAAGATTATCCAGGCCTTAATCAATTGATAAAAGATCTTTTTGAGACTATGTATCATTCTGAAGGAATGGGGCTTGCAGCACCACAGATTGGAAAATCAATCAGGATATTTGTGATAGACGGCACACCGGTAGCTGAAGATGAACCATCACTTGCCGGTTTCAAAAAAGCATTTATAAATCCTCATGTTTCTGAAAGATGCGGCGAATTGCAGCCTATGAATGAGGGGTGCTTAAGCATACCTCATTTAAGGGAAGAAGTTATGCGGGAATCACATATCAGGATAAGCTATTATGACGAAAACTGGGAGTATCATGATGAAATATATGATGGCTATAAAGCAAGAATTATCCAGCATGAATATGATCATCTCGAAGGTATTCTTTTCACTGACAAGATAAGCCCCCTAAGAAGAAGACTTCTGAAAGGCAAGCTTACCGCGATAAGTAAAGGCCAGTTCGAAACTGAGTACAAGACAATTCTGCCGGGGCAGAAAATAAAAGGTTGAAGTTGAGATTGAGGTTGAGCTAGGATTACAGATCGACCCAAAAATCTGGTTTTGCAGGAAATCCCAAAAACTCGCATATAGCACATGTTTTGGGCGCAAAAACAAATTTCACAAGGTCCCGTTTATAAACAAGACCCCCAAGAACGATACCAGTTCCCACCTCCGGCCTGATAAAAATATTATCACCGTCGTCGGTATAAATATGGTATATTCTATCCCACGATGGAGGAAACGGTCCGCTCCAGGGAGTGAGAGGATTAGGTTGCGGAAAATCATCCGGAGACTTCGCGATCTGATTGCAATCGGTTTTGTAATATGGGAGATTCAGAGGTTCAATTTCCTGTGTATTAATAAATATTCTTTTCTGAGTTACTGCTGACACTTCAAAATACCCAAGCACCATTTCATTGGCATTATTCACATTATGGATATTGCTTATTACTGAGTAGGGCTGAGAAGCAAATATATCTGCTCCGGTTCCACCGGCTTTTTTAAGATTATTCCAAAAATCATATTCATTATTTGAAATTGAATATTGTTTTACCAGAATACTGTATTCCTGTGTCAGCCTGTCCGATAAAACCGGATTAATAAATTGAATCTCCTGGTTTGTAATATTATTTTCTCCACCGGAAGTGATTGAATTTGTAATTATCTCTCCCGATAGGTTCCGTTTCCAGCAAATGTTTTTTATAAGAGGTACAGATTCAAAATCATAAGTGGTATCATTAATTATAGCATATGTGTATTGCTGAGGGTATGGAATAATAAATTTCCATGTTTCTTCAAATGTCCAACGGAAGTACCGGTTCATTCCTGTGGCATCCCCTGAATTCAGCAATATTTTTAATCCGGGAAACGATTCTCCCTGGTTTTCTGAAATCTCTTCACCCTTCTGATAATATAGTTTATCAATTCCGGCAACAGGCAGCATTGTACATTCCTCCGATTTGTACTCCTTCCCGTCACTGGTAAGAATCTGCAAGGTGTACTTCTGACCAATAACACCTGTAAATGAAATGCTGTCTGTTTTATAATATCCATTGCCACAATTCTGAAGATCAGTCCGTATTCCATCTCCGTCAGTGATATAAACATTGGCATCAGTGATCTTTTCCGGGTCAGAATTTATCTGGCTGAATGTCCTGCTTAATTTAATTTTGTAAGAACTGTTTTCGTTAGAAATAAGACCCTCAGCTACCAGCAGTGATTTATAGTTTTTGAGGTTTGGAATATATGGATCGATACATGATGCTGCAACAGCCAAAAACAAAAATGCAAAAATCCTTTTCATTGTAGATCCTATTGATATCCTACCAAAGTTAGTGTTTAAATTTTATTTGTGTTATAAGATTAATTTTAAGATTCAACAACGCATCTAAGCACTTAAATAAGCTTCCCGGTGGGCTTATTATCATAATGTTACAATTGGTTTTACTATAATTTAAATCCCAATCTTACACCTAAGTTAACAAAAGGATAAAAAGATGCATCATCATTAGTGGTATTTGGATAAGTAGTTATACCGGGCAATGAATATGGGCTATAAATTTCATGGATCATGACAGACATTGACCGAAGCCTGACACCTAAACCTCCATACCAGTCTATAATTAAACTATGATAATATGATTGTATGCCAATCATTATGCCAATTCCCATAATATGTGAATATTTAGATTCTGTCTGATAATGTGAAAACCCATTATAGTGCATGGCAAATGTCTGATCCTTATAATAACAGTATTTATACGTCAACTGTGGGGCATAATAAAAAGATTTTTTATGGTTTGTTGTTTGAGGTGAATTAATTTCTCTGGAATAGATCCTGAATTCTGTTTTCAGGTCTATTCCAAAATCATTATTAAAAGGGCTTCTCCTGTATGAAAAAAGTCCCTCATCGGTTGCCATACCTTCCTCTCCACTGGAATTAAAAACAGTTTGATTCATCATACTATTTCTTCTTGGGAAAATGTAGCCAACCTGGAACTGTAAACTACTCTTTGGTGTTGTATAGATCTCACATGAAACAGGGATCTCACTAAAAACCGGTTGAATCGGATTGATCTTTAATGTTCCGAAGGCTCTCTTTTCCGGGATTGAATCTGCATTTGAACAGCCATATAATTCATTTAATAATATGCTGCCATTGTTGATGCTGAAGCATTCTAAATAAATACAGAGAAAAGCGATAATAAAAAGGAACGTTTTCATAATTGACAGGTAAAAAGGCTGAAATTTAAATTTACAACTTTGTCGGGCTAAAATCAATTTTATATTTGCGTTGAATTAGAATATTTCTGAAATTTACTGAAGCGGCATTTCCTTTTTACTACAACCACAGTAGTACGCAGCGAGACAATTCAATCAGGTGATGCCTTTTCCATGAAAGATTTTTTATTATCAAAAAGATGCTTTAAAACCAGAATGAAAATTTGAAAATTTCATAGAGCTTTTATGAAATCAAAATGAATTGGAACATTATTGGAGGTTTCATCCGCCCCCGTACATGTTTTATACCCGTCACAGCCATAGGGTGCCTGTGAGAAGTATTACTGCATTCATTCTATTACTTTTCCTAAATTTCAGCCGAACAAACCCACCCCTTTCCCCTCCACCACCCATATACACATCTCATTAATTGAGGCTTTGAATCATCAAAATCTATCATCACCTTAGTTAGAATTATTGGTCATTAGTATAAGATTCCTTACTTTGTTATTAATGACAACTTTTGCTATTTTGCTAATTTAAAGACACTTAATCCATAATAGTATAGTTTGAAGTCTTTTAGATTGTGGAACCTGAATTTAAAATTGTAATATTATTAGTGAAATAATCCTGACCAGATTGTATTTGATCAGCCCCGTTAGGGGCATAATACTTTAAAGCAGGGCAACGCCCTGCATATAAAAATACAAAAGCTTAATTAGCCCCGTAGCGGGCGAAATAAATCCAGACTAAGGAACCAATAATATTTTATGCTTTTAACAAGATTTCGTAAATTTGGTCAAATGGAATAATTATGTCACAATCATTTGTTCAAATCTTTGTTCACATTGTTTTTCATACCAAAGACAATTTAAAGTTAATAAGGGAAGACATTGAAAATGAGTTATTCTCTTATCTGGGCGGAATTCTTAAGAACTATAAATCAATCCCGTTGCAAATTGGTGGAACCTCTGACCACATTCACATATTATGCACACTTCCAAAGACCATGGCTCCTGCTGATCTTGCAGAAGAGGTCAAAAAGAGTTCATCTAAGTGGATAAAAACTAAGGGAGTACATTACAGCAACTTCTATTGGCAGGAGGGTTATGGTGGATTTTCAGTCAGTAATTCAGGTGTTGAGGCAGTAAAAAGGTATATATTGAACCAGAAGAAACATCATGAAAAAGTTTCATTTAAGGATGAATATAAAAGTTTATTGGAAGCATATGGGATTCCTTTTGAGGACCGTTATCTCTGATGTTTTTATTTCGCCCTCTACGGGGCTTGATAAATCTTGTTGAAAATCAACATCGGGCGAAGCCCGATGTTAAAATATCTAAGGCCTACGGCCTTTTCTCATTTTATATCGATTCTTAAAACCCCAGACCATTTAATAATTACAATATTTTATATGTCAATCAAAATTTGATACTTGTATACTTGTCATAAAAACCTGAAGTGCAAAAATGTATGAAGACACGGAATTGACAATTCATTATTGATTGGAGGGAGTAGTTGTGGCGGTTCGCATTGGCGAACCGCCACAACTACCTTTGGTGCCCACTGAATGCCCTGTGATTCCGAACGAAGTGAGGAATCTCCTTATCCAATTCCCCTTATCTCTATAAGTAACCCTTATTGTTTGGAATCAAAATACAAATATACAGGTCTTGTGACTAAGGGACAAGTGGCAGATAATGTTTAGCTTACGAAATGTCGTCATTTGTAGAGTAAGCGAAGAATCTTCAACCCTTTCAACTTTTCAACATTTAACTCTAGCTCACTCCAAACTTTTTTCCTAACTTTATAGAGTCTCATTAGCTGCAGACTGTGCTACATAAAGAAATTCCATTTCTTCGTATTGGCCTGCCGTTATGTGCCGGAATTGTAGCAGGCCTTTATTACAGCCCGGATCTCACTTTCCTGGTTTTTGCTGCTGCAATCATTGTAGCCGGATTTTTATTCAGCCTCCGCTTCAATAATTACCTTACCAATCAGCTTTACGGGTATACGTTTACAATTGCACTTTTCATCAGCGGTTTGATGCTTTACACTAACGAAAAAAGCAGCATTTCAACTCTGAAACCGGAAAAGACCCGGTTCTCTTGCACTATCTCCGACTATCCTGAAGAAAAAGCGAATAGCTTCATGATGAAGGTAAAGCTTGACAGAAAAATTGAACACGGGAAATCAGAAGCTGTAAAGGGGTCAATCATTCTTTACAGTAAAAAAGATTCAGTATCTGCTTCTATGCTGCCAGGCGATATGCTGATTCTCAGCTGTACGCCTGTAGAAATTACCAACAGGGGGAATCCTTATGAATTTGATTACAGGTTTTTCATGGAAAACCAGGGAGTCAGGTATTATGCATTTACCAATAGCAGTGATTTTATAAATCACGTTATACCTGCCCGCAGAAAGCTAATTTACAGGGCTTTGATAACCAGGGAGAAGATAATAAGTATGTTCCGGGAGCGAGGGATCACAGGAGAAAGACTTGCACTGGTATCGGCGATAACTCTTGGACAGAAGAGCATGCTCGATCCTGATCAAAAGCTGAATTTTATCAAAGCGGGCGTTATGCATATTATGGCAGTATCTGGTCTGCATGCCATAATACTGAGTATGTTTGTTCTGAGTCTGTTGTTTTTTATGAAGCGGAGATTGAATGTTCTCCGGATATTTATAACAATTATGGTCCTCTGGGCATTTGCCTTTGTAACCGGACTCACCCCGTCAGTTCTCAGGGCTACCCTGATGTTTTCATTTCTCCAGGCTGGCAAATTGTTGAAGCGACCGGCAAATGGGGTAAATTCTGTGCTTGCTTCAGCTGTTTTTCTTATCATTCTCAAGCCATCGGTAATTTTCGATGCCGGATTCCTGCTCTCATATTCGGCAGTGATCTATATCATCTGTTTTTACATGGATTTCTACAATATTATCTTCTGTAAAAACTGGTTCACCAACAAAATCTGGCAATCCGCTGCTATAACTATGATTGCGCAGGCCGGTACCCTTCCCCTGACTATAATACTCTTTAACAGGTTTCCAACATACTTTATCCTTGCTAATATTACAATTGTTCCTGTATCAAATTTGTTGATAATAACAGGGTGCCTTGTTCCTATGTTTTTCAGTATCCATTTTCTTTCACGGTTTTTAGCACTGATCCTTAACTATCTGACCGGACTGACCGAACTGCTTACTGCCAGGGCTGCTGCTTTGCCTTACTCTTCAATTGAAAACATAGGTTCAACCACAATTGAATGCGTCATGCTCACCGGCACTATTTTCCTATTCTGCCATTTTCTTTTAAAGAAAAAATCTATCCCTGTTTTTTATCCCTTAATTTTTCTTTTATTTTTTATCCTGGTTGGTGCAACCAGAGACATATATTCTAAAACAACCAATGAGCTGATAGTTTATAATACGCCAGGATCTTCGACTATTGGAATCAGGACCGGGAAAATACTCAATCTATACTCCGATACTTCAGTTGTAGCCCCCGAAGTAAAAAGACACTGTGCAACACTTGGACTTAAGGTAAAAACAGTCTTATTGTCGAGCAATTATTACTGCATTAAATCAGACCATAAAAAGATACTTATCACCAATTTCCTGAACGAAAAAATCATCCGGAATTTTGTTCCCGATATAGTGGTACTCACCGGTTCCAGACCCGAAATTGAAAAGGATCTTAATTTTAAACACCTTCCCTGTGATCTTATTATTTCATCCGCAGCAATTCAGCGTTTTCAAATCTCCCAACAGGCTACCGGTTACAGTACGGATTCAATTTTTTTTGTCAGAAAGTCGGGAGCCTTTATAAAGAAGATATGATTGGTTAGTAAATAAAAGTCGTAAAAAACTTGAGTATTAAGGTATTTATCTCTTATTTTGTCATGTTTTTTTAAAATTTTTTAATGAGAATAATTATTGCAGGAGCAGGTGAAGTTGGGACACATCTCGCCAAAATGTTATCGAACGAAAATCATGAAATTATTCTTATTGATCCCGAAGAAGCACGGCTTAAACCCATCGACAGCTCTCTTGATGTTCTGACACATGAAGGTTCTGCAACATCCGTTAAGCTGCTGGAAGAGGAATTGCGAAAAAAAACTGATCTCTTCATTGCAGTCACACATTCAGAAGATACCAATATAACGGCATCTATCCTTGCCAAGAGATTTGGCGCCATTAAAACAATAGCCCGCATAGACAATATCGACTATCTTGAGTCTGCTACCCTGGAATTTTTCAAATCCATTGGAGTGGACTCACTGATTTATCCTGAATTGATTGCTGCACGTGAGGTTCTCGGGTTGCTTCATGAAACAGGATCCACTGAATTCATGGAGTTCTCTGGTGGCAAACTTGCTATGTATGTTCAGAAACTTGAGGTAAATGCACCTATCCTGAATAAAAGCCTTCAGGAAATATCCGTCAGTCGAAGAACCGATAAATACAGGGCAGTAGCGATAAAAAGAAATGCAGTTACAATTATTCCCCGGGGCAATGAACAGTTTCAGTTAGGTGATATGGTCTTTGTTATTTCCACCCACGAAGGAATTGATGAAATGATGAAGACTTCGGGGAAGGAGAATTTTGAAGCTAAAAGCATTATGATTCTCGGAGGCAGCAGGATTGGAAAACATGTGGCATTGTATCTTCAGAAAACAAGTGAAGTTAAGCTGATAGATTCAAATATTGAAAGATGCCAGGATCTTGCGGAAATTCTCGATAATACACTGATAATTAACGGAGATGGAAGAAATGTTGATTTGCTGGAGCAGGAAGGCATAACAAAGATGGATGCCTTTGTTGCTGTAACCGGGAATTCGGAAACAAACATATTGTCGTGTCTGCTGGCAAAAAGAATGGGTGTAAAAAAGACTATTGCTGAGGTTGAAAACATGGAATTTATAAACCTTGCAGAGAACACAGGAATAGATACAATAATTAATAAAAAGATATCAGCTGCGAGCAGGATCTTCAGGCATACCACCAATCCCAATGTTACACAGGTTAAATATATGACCGGAACTGATGCAGAAGTCATCGAATTTAATGTCCCGGCAAATTCAAAAATAACGAAGGGCACTCTGCGGAGCATTGATTTCCCAAAGGATGCAATCGTTGGAGGCGGAACAAGGGATGGAGAACCATTTATTGCAACAGGTGATACGATTATAAAAGCTAACGACAAGGTCGTTGTTTTCACCTTGCCATCTGCCTACGAGAAGCTTTCTAAATATTTTACCTAACTGTTTATGATCAACTTCAGGATAATAGCCAGGGCTTTTAGCCTGTTGCTCATTGTTGAAGGTTTGTTCATGCTCGTCTGTGCCGGCGTTTCCTTTTTATACCACGAACAGGCAGCAACGGCTTTCTGCTACTCTGCTCTGATTGCAATTGTTACTGGCATTCTGGCATTCACCCCTTTTCGTAATGAAGAAAGAATTTTTGGAAATAAAGAAGGATATATTATCATAACAGGTATCTGGATTATTTTCAGCATTTTTGGAACTCTGCCATTTCTTATAAGCGGTTCAATAAGCAATTTTGGGGATGCCTTTTTCGAATCAATGTCAGGTTTTACGACCACCGGAGCAACTATTCTTACAAATATTGAATCAATGTCTCATGGTATCCTGTTCTGGAGAAGTCTGACACAATGGCTTGGAGGAATTGGAATAATATTTATCTCTCTGTCTGTCATTCCGGTATTTAAGTCAATTAATATTCAGATTGCTGTCATTGAATTTTCAGGTCAGACGACAGATAAAATTCATCCTAGAATAAAAGATGCAGCAAAACGTCTTTTTATTATCTATTTCTTATTGACTTTTTCTGAAGTCATTCTTCTCGTTCTTGGCGGAATGCCGTTTTTTGATGCTATCTGCCATTCATTTTCGACTTTATCAACCGGTGGTTTCTCGACACATAACAATGGAATCGCTGCGTTTTCCACTCCGTACATAATGATTGTGATGATCGTTTTCATGTTTATTGCAGGAACCAATATGACTCTCATATACTTCGGTCTTAAAGGCAACTTTAAAAAAATAACAGGCAATAATGAATTTGTTTTTTACTCACTTATCTGTATATTTTTTGTTGTGTTAGTCTCCCTGATTCTTTATTACAAATCGGGGTTCTCTGCCGGAAAAGCATTACTTAATGGCGCTTTCCATGTTGTATCTATAATTACAACCACAGGGTTTTATACCCAGGATTATAAATTGTGGGGTAACATAATTCTGATTATCTTTTTTATACTTATGTTTTCAGGTGCAATGGCAGGATCGACAAGCGGCAGTATTAAAATTGTCAGATTACTGCTGATCACTAAAAACAGCCGGCAGGAGTTAAAAAGAATTATTCATCCTAATGCTTTTATACCGGTTCGTCTTGACAAAAAGGTAATCCCACAGAGCATAATTTATAATTTACTGGTATTCATAACATTATATGTTTTCATAATGTGTTTGGGTGCTTTTTTGATCTCATTTATGGGATATGATATTATTACATCTTTCAGCACATCAGCATCGATGCTTGGCAATATTGGGCCTGGATTCGGGACATTCGGTCCATTTACAAATTATTCAGCTCTTCCTATGGCGGGTAAATGGATTATGTCAGCAATGATGCTATTGGGACGTCTTGAATTATTAACGGTAATGGTTCTGTTTAGCAGAAATTTTTACAGCCATTGATTCTCAAAGCTCAAGTATACCCAGGCCCTGTCTTAAAATTTGTATTTCTTCGCCTGTACAATCTACAATTGTTGATGCTTCGTTTCTGCCAAAACCACCATCAATCACTGTGTCAGTAAAATCGCCGTACTTCTCATAAATAAGTTCCGGGTCAGTAGTATACTCTATTACTTCGTCAGGATCGTGTATTGACGTAGTAATAATCGGACGACCAAGTTCCCGTACCAACTCAAGCACTATATTATTATCGGGGATCCTTATACCAACGGTTTTCTTTTTATTCTTAAACAGCTTCGGAATCTGATTATTGGCCTGAACAATAAATGTAAATGGTCCAGGCAGGTTTCTCTTCAGCAGTTTAAAAATTGTATTATCTCGTATAATGGTATATTCGGAAAGCTGGCTCATATCATGAAATATAAGAGAGAGTTCGGGATTTTTGGGGTTTAATCCTTTAAAACGGGCTATCTTTTCTATTGATTTTGTTGCCAGGATGTCGCAACCCATTGCATAAACCGTATCGGTAGGATAAATGATAATTCCTCCCTCGTCAAGCAGATCGACTATTTGTCTGATTTGCTTTGGATTGGGATTCTCGTTATATATACGAATCAACATGATATTAAAAAATTGCGACAAATATATAGAAAAGTGCCTAAAGTGCGAAGTGCCTAGAGTGCCTAGAGCGTGTTTAACTCTAAGTACTTTAGGCACTCCAAACTTTAAGTACAAAAAAAAGGGTAAGCTACTTATATCGCACCGCTACAACTGCCTACCCTTGCTACCTTCCGATCCTGGGGGAGTTCAGCAGGAGCTGGTCGTATAAGACTTACCCCGCGCAAAAGTACGTTTATTTAAGCAACCTGCAAAATAATTATTCCAATTTCACAGCTACTCTCATTTCTATTTTTAGATTATATTTGTTGTTAATCTTTAAACCTAACTTAAGAATCAAATAACTTACACCATGGAAGAAAAAGTCAATGTTTGGAAAGCTAACTTAACAAGTGGTCTGATTTTAGCGATGGCAGGAATCGTATTTACTCTTATATTGTATTTTCTTAACCTTTCACTTAACAAAACAGCAGGATATATCCTTGTACCAATCGAGTTGATCCTCCTGTACTTTCTTCTAAAATCCTACCGTGATAATTTTATGCATGGCCAGATAACCTATGGTCAATGTATTGGTGCTGGTGTGGTTATTTTCGTTTACTATGCAATAATTATGGCTGTCTTTACATACATTCTCTGGACAGTAATTGATCCGGGATTAGTGAAAAAATCCATGGCAATAGCTGAAGAAGGAATGGTGAAAAAAGGGCTGCCTCAGGCCAGCATTGACACAGCTATGGCATTCACAGCAAAAATCATGAAACCTGCAATTATGTCTATCTTCAGTATTTTCGGATCCTTATTTTTAGGAGTGATTTATACACTTCTCGTAAGTATCTTCGTGAAGAAAGAAGGCAATCCGCTGATAGACATGCCAGCAAACTAAAACTGAAAATAGTTCTGATGGACCTTTCACTTGTCATCCCTGTATATAATGAAGAGGAATCAATTCAGGAATTAACTGATTGGATTGTCAGGGTATGTTCCTCATATATAATCTCGTTTGAAATTATTTTTGTGGATGATGGTAGCTCTGATTCATCCTGGGATAAGATTCAGTCGATAGCAGAAAAAAATAAATTAGTCAAGGGCTTCCGCTTCAGGAGGAATTATGGAAAAGCTGCAGCTCTTCATACAGGTTTTAGAAATGCCAAAGGAGAAGTTGTCATTACTATGGATTCAGATTTGCAGGATAGTCCGGATGAGATACCTGCATTATTAAAGATGATCAGAAAGGATGGATATGATCTCGTTTCGGGTTGGAAAAAGAAAAGATATGACCCTTTCATAAAGCGTATTACCAGCAAGTTTTACAACAGGACAGCAAGATGGTCATCAGGTATAGAACTACATGACTTTAATTGCGGATTAAAAGCATACCGGCTTGAAGTTGTTAAGAGTATTGAGATATTCGGCGAGATGCACAGGTACATACCCATGCTGGCAAAAGAAGCCGGATTCAGAAAAATCGGGGAGAAAGTCGTTGAACACCGCTCGAGAAAATACGGAGTAACAAAATACGGGCTTGACCGATTCGTAAAAGGATATCTTGATCTGTTAACGATTTGGTTTATTAACCGCTTCGGCAAAAGCCCCATGCATCTATTTGGTTCTCTGGGGACACTGATGTTTCTGATTGGTTTTATAATGGATGGCTATCTTGGAATCAGAAAATTAGTCTTTATATCCAAACACCTCAGAGCTCCGCTGGTTACAAACAGCCCTTTCTTTTTCATAGCTCTTACTGTGATGATAATAGGGTCCTTCCTCTTCCTTACAGGATTCCTGGGAGAACTTGTAAACAGGAATTCTTCAGAGCGAAACAATTATCTGATAAGGGATAAGGTGAATATCTGATTGAGCCCTCCACCCCACTATAGGAGGTTTGGGGGGCAATTCTGATATACTCCAATTATCGCCCTGGTCATTTTATCCCATGAAAATTTTTCTTTTTCCAGCTTCACCCCTTCTGTAAACATTTCCTTCCTGTTGTTATCAAAGAAATCAATTAACGCTTCCGTGATAAATCCAGGTTCCGGTTTCACAACATAACCGCATTTGCCATCCGGTACAATTTCCCTCAACCCGCCAACATCTGTAACCAGCATTGGTTTTTCAAAATAAAATGCAATCTGAGTTACTCCGCTCTGTGTGGCAGTTTTATATGGCTGAACCACAAGATCTGCAAGGCTGAAGAAAAGAGAAACCTCATTATCTTTAATAAAATGATTGAAAAAGATAACTTCACTATCGAGTTTATGCTTTCTGATAAGTTCTTTGTATGGAGTCTCATCTTCATAGAATTCACCGGCAATAATAAGTTTCAATCTTCTGTTTCTCAATCTTTTATCGGAAAAAGCTTCAATTAACAGATCAAGTCCTTTATAAGCCCTGATAAATCCAAAAAATAAAAGAAATGAGTCATCAGCATCCAGGTTAAGTTTCTCCAATGCCTCCTCTCGGGTTACTGGCGTGCCATAACTATCAAATAATGGATGGGGAGAAAGGGTTACAGGAATATCATCCCTGAATCCTTTGAGATCATTCAGCACAGTCTGCGACATCACAATGGCGCCATCAATGCTTTTGGTAAAATACCTCGTAAGAATATTATCTCCGGGGCGTTTTTCATGTGGTACTACATTGTCAAAAATACAGATTACTCTTGTATGCCTGTTCCGTTTTGCAATTCTTGCTATAGTTCCAAAACACGGACCCATGAAAGGCAGCCAGAACCTTATCAGAAGTATGTCGGGCTTTTCCTTCTTAATTTTAAGACCGGTGGCAATCCAGCTAAAAGGATTTATTGAATTAAGCTTTCTGGTAATCTTAACATCAAATGGAGGTGGGCCATCAGTATACTGAGTCTTTCCGGGAAACAATAATTTGGGATATTGTAAACTGAAAGTGAATATTTCAACATCGTGCCCTTCTGATGAGAATTGCTGTGCGAGACGATCATTAAATGACGCCAGTCCACCACGATAAGGATATGCAGGTCCCAGAGAAATTATTTTCATTAGTTCTGATAATATAGCACTCTTAAGTCTCTAGCCATTAAGATAATCATTGAGATAACTGTATCCCGGAGTAAGTTTTCCGTCTCTGATGATTGTTGCTCTTTCGATCATAGGGCTGGCAGTTTCCGAAAGAAGATCTTGTAATACATTACTCATTAACATCTTTCCGAAATCAAGTGAGGCATCACGGGGAAGCTCACCCGGCAGATTGTCAATTGACATCACAGTGATATTTGTCTGTTTCGAAAATGCAGGTTCTTCAATTTCCAGAAAAGGATTATATGCATAGAATGGGTCAGATATTGTTGTCGCTCTGGTAGTTGATGGTATTGGGCCATTCACATCACAGCTGATATCTGCAATTATCGAAATTCTGAAATCAGGTCTTTTCATATCATCCCTGGTGAAGAAGACAGGTGACCTTGGATCCCAGAAATGGCCGGTGATAAGAATGTCTGTTACTTTAGAGTAAGGCAGGAATGTCGATTCGTATTCTTGTGGAAATTTTGTAAAATGCTGGAAACTGAATTTCAGTCTATCTTTATGTATGGAATAATGCTCTGGTCCTATCTGGCAACAAACAGGTACATCAAAATCTCTGTTAAGATAATTATCAGGAGTAACCTGCTCCACATTTGCAACAGCAAGTGTTTCCATGGCTCCATGAGCCACTCTGCCATCACCTGTGACAAGTATTTTCAAACCTGGCTTAAGCTCTATCAGTTTAAGTCCTGCCCACATCTCATCCAGATCGTGACATTGGTATGCCGGCTTAAGCTTAAACTTATTTGTTTTTATTCCCCTGGCTCTTAAGCCGTTGTATGCTCCGACAATACCTGCGTGACGACCAAAGGCCACAACTCTTAGTCCTTTGTCGGTTGTAAGATATTCAAAATCTATAAGGCTGATTTTTTTTTCAGCCATAGCTATGAGCATATCGAGGTTATGTGGTTGTTTTTTTGCAACATGTGCAAAGAAAAGATATATTTTCCCGGGAATAAAAGTTCGTTTATCTATCTCTTTAACTCCCATTAGAATATCGCAATCACGAAGATCTTCCTTTAGCGGAATGTCAAGATATTCATACTCTTCATTTGAATAACATCTGTAATCGCTTGGCTGAACGAAGAATTCAACATTGGGATATAATTCCTCAAGAGCTACTATCTGAGGTGGTGTAAGCGGCACCCTTCTGTCGGGCGGGTTCTTCGTTTCACGGAGAATTCCAACTCTTAATGTCTTGCCCATAATTGCATTTCCATTGCTGTTTGATCTGACTGTGAAGATACAAATTAAGTCTAAAAAGTCTATAAAGTCCTTTAAGACCTGGCAATATTTAAGGACTTTTAACATTACGGCGTGGGGCGTGGGGCGTAAGGCGTAGGGCTTCCGGCTTCCGACTTCCGACTTCCGACTTTCCCAACTTTTGTGTATCTTTGCGGTACATATCATCGGGGCTGACATGGTTTTGACAGCATGAGAGATGTTATGTAAGCATGCAGGGTGTGGTGACGCGTTCCTTAAACAGAGTCACAAAACAATAAAAGGCGAATCTAATTACGCTCTCGCAGCATAAGCGAATAACAGTAGCTTAAGCACTTTACGCCGAAAGGCATAATCTCCCGGCACATGTGTTGGGACGAGACGTTTCCCGGGCGGTCAAGCCCTGATCCAACCCGATACGGAGACGCACGCAATCCGGGGCTAGTCTGAAGGTTGTTCCGGCCCGACGGCGAAACAAACAGGAAATAAGGGCAGGTTAGGTTGTTCTGCAGCTGACCTGTCACGAAAATCAAGCAGAAATAAGCATGTAGAAAGCATATGATTTCCATGTTTGGACGCGGGTTCGACTCCCGCCAGCTCCACCTTCGCCCTCCATAGCTTTAGCGACGGAGGGCTTTTCTATTATAGTCGAATTTAATCCACTAAATCTATTCCGGGCTACGGTGGACGAAGTCCACTTTTTTATGTACATTTACCATACTCGCTGTTGCTAATTAAACAATATTATAAATATGGTAAAAATGTGGTATGTGTACATTTTACGATGCGCGGATGGTTCTCCCTATATAGGCTGTACAAATGATATTGATCGTAGAATCATCGATCATAATAGCCATAAAGTCCACTTCACAAAAGATAAAACCCCGGTTTCGATTAATACTTATATTGCCTTTACAGATAAATACAAAGCATTTGAATTCGAAAAATATCTAAAAACGGGTTCAGGAATTGCTTTTAGAAATCGTCACCTTATTTAGATGTTCCATGCGAAGCATGGTAGTTGTTTTCTATTTGCAGGACTGGAACTAAGGGATCACCGAAGGTACCCCCCGCTGAGGTTGAGGTTGAGGGATTTCGTCGCGTTGCTGCCAACCACAACTTGTCCCGATTCATCGGGATGCTTTTTTGCCTGCATTGACTCAGCAGTTTAGACAGCTTAAGCATAGATTGACAACGTATTTCAATAAAATTTATCAATTTAATTGTCTTAAAAACAAATAAAGTATACCTTGCATATTGTTGCTCCTAAAATCATTGAATAATCCTGCTAATAAAAATCAACCAGGGAATTGAGATTAATTGTTAATCTAAAATGACTCTGAATGAAAACTAAAGTTTTGGATTACATCGATTTTGAGAAAGTCAATATTTTACTTGAAGGGTTTAACAAATCAACCGGATTTGTAACTGCCATTTTAGACCTTGAAGGAAATATATTATCTAAGTCGGGTTGGAGACAAATCTGTACTGAATTTCACCGCATAAATCCAGAAACTTCAAAAAAATGTTCTATAAGTGATACAGAATTAGCCGGTAAAATGGCTAAGGGCAAAAAGTATCATTTCTATAAATGCTTAAACGGACTTGTTGATGTGGCGGTACCGATTGTTATCAACGGAGAACATATTGCCAACCTGTTTTCCGGTCAATTCTTTTTCGAAAAACCTGATATTTCCTTCTTTAAAAAGCAGGCTGTGAAGTATGGTTTTGATGAAGAAAAATACATAAAAGCACTTGAAAAGGTGCCTGTTGTTTCAAAGGAAAAGGTTATAACAGCGATGGATTTCTTACTGAACATGACCCAGCTGATCAGTGAAACGACATCTCAGAAACTCGAGCAAACGGAGCTGAATAAAACGATCAGGGAGAGTGAAGAACGTTTTTCTAAAATTTTCAAAGCGAGTCCCATTGCTATATCAATTGCGAGAGTATTGGATGGAAAACTCATCAATGTAAACGAGACCTGGTGCAAACTAATGGGGTTTTCAGCAAAAGAGGCAATAGGACACAATATTGAAGAATTAGATATTATTGACAATGAAACCAGGAATAAAATTCGTGAAGAGTTTATAAGTAAGGGAAAATTAAGACAGCTCGAAAGTAACATCTCAACAAAACATGGTGAAAAGAAGAGCATCCTAACCTCGGCAGAAGTAATTACTTTCGGAGACGAACAGTTTTCAATAAATCTGGTAACGGATATCAACGAGCGCAAGCTGGCTGAGAAAAAACTGCACGAAAGCGAGGAACGTTTTCGAAAGATCTTTGAGGAGGGCCCATTAGGTATTGTAATGGCCAGCCTGACAACAGGAGAATTCATTAGTGTCAATAAGGCTTTTTGCAAAATGCTTGGTTTCACTGAAGAAGAGTTAATGGAGCTTACTTTCAGGGATGTCACCTATCCTGATGATCGTAGTAATGATGAGGAAGCGGTCAGAAGATTACGTGAAGATCAGATTCAGAAACACACTACCGAAAAAAGATACCAGACAAAAAATGGGGAAGTGATCTGGGTTTCCCGGTCGCTGACGAAAATCTATAGTGAAACAGACCAGTCCTACAATGCTTTGGCGATGGTCAAAGATATCACTGAGCGCAAGCAGGCTGAGAAGGAACTACGCGAATCTCAGGAGATGTTCTCTAAGGCATTTCAGGTAGGTCCTGCAGGAATGACCATTACCCGTATCTCAGATGGTAAATTCATCAACGCAAATGAATCGTTTTGTAAAATGTTCGAATTTGATCTGAATGAAGTGATCGGACATACATCTACGGAATTGAATATGTGGTCATCTGAAGAGCGCAAAAAACTAATTCAGAAGCAGCTTGAGTCGGGTGGGTTAAAAAATTATGAGCTAATAGCACAAGCTAAATCAGGTAAGTTAATCTATTTACTGTTTTCCTCTAGGGAGATAATTATCAAAGGAGAAACCTGCCACCTTACTACGCTGATTGACATTACTGACCGAAAGCAGGCAGAAGAAGAACTTCGGGAGAGCAGGGCAGCTTTGGATGCGGCATTAGCCAGCATGACAGATGCCGTCTTTATTTCCGATACTTCCGGTAAATTCACTGAGTTTAACGATGCCTTTGCAACATTCCACAGGTTCAGGAACAAAGCAGAATGCGCTAAAACACTTGCTGAATATCCCGATTTTCTCGAAGTTTTCCTGCCCAATGGGAAACTTGCACCACTTGATATGTGGGCAGTTCCAAGAGCGCTCAGGGGTGAGACAGTTAGCAATGCCGAATATTCGCTCCATCGTAAAGATACCGGTGAATCCTGGGTTGGTAGTTATAGCTTCAGTCCTATTCGGGACAATGCAGGCGTGATCGTCGGTTCAGTAGTAGTGGGTCGTGACATCACCGAACGAAGACTCGCTGAAGAAAAAATCCGGGAACTAAATGATGAACTTGAACAAAGAGTAATTCAACGTACCTCACAACTCGAAGCTGCAAACAAGGAACTGGAATCTTTTTCATATTCAGTTTCACACGACCTGAGGGCTCCATTAAGGCATATTAACGGATTTGCAGATATATTGTCAAAAGAATGCAATGACCAGTTAACTGAGAATGCCAGGAATTATCTTAATACCATTAAGGACTCAGCACGTAAAATGGGAACCCTTATTGACGACCTATTGAGTTTTTCAAGAACCGGACGTGCTGAACTGAAAAAATCATCAATCAAAATGGATCTTATTGTTGAAGATGCTTTAACTCAAATAAAAACTTCAATCACTGACCGCAAAATTGATTGGATTATTTCTCCCATGCCTGAAGTTCATGGCGATTACAATTTGCTGCGGTTGGTTTGGGTTAATCTGCTTAATAATGCTGTTAAATATACGAGGAATAAAGAAAAAGCAGTTATTCAGATAGGTTATATGGATGAAAAAAGAGAAATTATTTTTTATATTCAGGACAATGGGGTAGGTTTCGATATGAAATATGCTGATAAACTTTTTGGTGTATTCCAGCGCTTACATTCAACTTCCGAGTTTGACGGTACAGGAATAGGCCTGGCTAACGTACAAAGAATAATTTTACGACATGGAGGAAGAACCTGGGCTGAAGCTGAAACTGATAAAGGCGCTTCATTTTATTTTTCAATTCCAAAATAACCAGACGATAAACATGAAATTAAAAACAATTTTACTCGCTGAAGATAATCAGAATGATGTTGACCTTACATTAATGGCTTTTAAAGAATTCAACCTTGCAAACAACATTGATGTTGTAAATGATGGTGTTGAAGCGATGGAATATCTTCGTTTTCAAGGCAGATTTAAAAGCCGGAAACCAGAAAATCCTGCCGTAATATTGCTTGATCTGAAAATGCCACGGATGGATGGCATTGAGGTATTAAGAGAGATCAGAAGTGATCCTGTTTTAAAGCTGATACCTATTGTAATGCTTACCAGTTCAAGAGAAGACAACGATTTGTTAGAATCTTACTCAATCGGTGTGAATGCTTATGTTGTCAAACCTGTTGATTTTAATCAATTTATAATTGCAGTAAAGCAGCTTGGAGCCTTTTGGGCGATACTCAATGAACAGCCTCCGGATCTATAGTTTAAAACTAATCGGCAAATCATTTTATTTAAAATGGATTTGGAGAGAAACTCATATAACTACTTGTTGGCATTCAATGGCAAATAAGCTCTTGAATGATGCCTGACCCATCCGGAAATATCATTAGTTTTAATGGACATTAAAATGCCGGTAATGGATGGACTTGAGGCTACGCGTAAGATCAAAGAGTTCAGGAAAGACTTGCCAATAATTGGTGTGACCGCATTTGCAATGACAGGAGATAAAGAAAAAGCGCTTGAGGCAGGGTGCGATGGGTACCTATCGAAGCCGGTAAAATCTGATCTATTATTATCAGTAATAAATAAACAGCTGGGGATAGAGTTTTTAGATAAGAAAAACTTAATAGCACCTAATGAAAAAACTAGTAGTAATATTTAGGCTTGCAGATTATTAGTCAGAGTTATTAACACTAATTGTTAATAATCAAAACTTTAAACACTTTTCAAGGTTCAACTACTTAATATTAATTTCCCATATCTTCTTGATTGTCTCCTCCTGAGAATACCCAACCGGGCAATCTGTACTTTTAGTGTTAGCGAAGTATGTTCTCAGAGTTTCGTTAGGACATGTTATCATTCTTGTCCCTGGCATCTCAAGATGTCCATTTGGATCTGTTTTCCTGATCCAGTTCCAGGCATAAACCAGCCAGTTATTTCTGTCTTGTTCTTTTTGAAGAGAGAACCATGATATTTCATCCCAACCCCAAATAAAAATATTAGTTGTATCAGCAACATTTGTAATTTTTGCTTTTCCAAAATTATCAAATTCAACAAGAAATGGCAAACTTTCACATTTCCAGCCGCTGGGGGATATACAACCTTTGCTTCTCTTAAAAATTGCATCCAGGTAACCAACCTGAAGCTTAGCCTCGTAAGGTCTTCCCGGCATTGGTTTTATTCGCAATGGGAATGAGTTGAAATCCAACAGGCTGACGCCATCTTTTACCATACCCCCGGTTGGTACATGACCATCAAGGATTATATAATGACGGCGGGCATGTTCTTTTGCATAAGCCCTTATTTTTGCAAGGAATTCCGAATATACTTTCAAATCCTTATCATCTGCCCCAATGAGTCCTACCTGGCCCAGGTGAAAAGCTTCACAACCAATATTGATATATGTAGCAGCCAGGTAAAAAAACCAGAGTTGTGTTTCACGATTATTGATAATCGGGACGCCACCTCCCCCCATTCTGGTTGAAACGCTGCCTTTTCGTTTAATCATTGAATCACATGAAAAAGTCCTGTTTTCAACCGGAAGACCAAGGTCAGTAAATACCCAGGCCGGTATTTTTAAGTTATTAACATCTTTAGTTACAGATTCAAACAAACAACCCTGGAAGATAACATCAGGATCAAAAGCGTGAACTGTATCGATCATAGCCTTAGCATAAGCTAAAAAGCCCGTATCATTTAATTTACTTTCTTCACTCCACCTGTATATAGCACGACCAATGAACTTGGCCCCCATGTTTTTAATCATGCGTATATCGTCGTGTTTGTAAGGAAGTTGATAGCCTTCAGGCGTTCCGGGAACTAAAAAATATCCCATTGTAACGGACCTGTCAAGATAGTTTTCAAGTACTTCACGTGAAATTGATCCATCGAAATAATACGGACCTTTACTGAATTTAGTTTGAACATTTCCGGTGATAAAATCTACCACTGGCTTCGAATCTTTCAACGTTAAAGAGGAATGTCCTTCACCTTCTTTTACAATGACAGTGATCTTACCGCCAAGTTCTTTATATCGTTTCTCTGCCTCGCGTGTATTGTTATTAAAGAATGGGTCAAGACTGCCACAGAAATGAAGAATTGGTATTCCGGCTCTGGCTAGCGGGGCAAGGTTATCGATTGGTTGTATTTTTGCCAGGTTACTGTGCAGTACCGGATTTTCTCCGTAAATGCACGAAACTTTATCAGGATTCTCGATGGCCCAGGCATAAGCTTCACCGGTAGCGCCACCGCAGCCTTCCATTACGGGCTTTTTAGAAAAGCCATGGTCGGTAAGGTATTTGTAAATTGTGTTCCATTGAGTCAGCACAGGTCCATCGGCGTTATATGGAACCGCACCGGTTACGATATAGAATCCTTTGGCCAACAGGGCCTGATCGACAACAGCATCCAGATTGACGAAATCTGACCGGAAAACCCAGGGTTTTCCTGGTGCCGCAATCTTCGGCTCTATAATTGTTATGAATGCATCTACGTTTGTAATCTCAATCTCATAACGGTTGTAACATTCCGTGAAGAGCGGCCCCCGGCAGGTGATATACGCTCCTTCTGATGGAAAGTTCCGGATAGAGCTTGCTATGCTGTAATAGGATCTTCTGGTGAATCGTTCACCAACAAATTCAGGAGGTGTGACTTTGGTCTCCTTAACGCTCTGTTCAATGAAATCCGCAATTATTTTCGGATCACGCAAGCTGTGCGGATGATGGCCGAAACCTTCCTTGATCATCATAGAAATTCGTCCCCCTGATTGCTGATAGACATTCTCGATTGTCAGGGAAAATTTTCCAAATATTGGATCAATACTGCCGCAGACATGAAGCAGGGGCACATCATTAAGTGCCAGTCCTGATAATCCGTTCATAATGCCCCAGTTTGATCCCGGATTATCGGCATATATACATGATACTTTGTTGGGATGTGTGGTCGCCCATATATATGAATATTCTCCGCCCCTGCTCATGCCAATGAATGCTGGCTTTGTCGACAACCCATGTTTCTGGGTGAGAAAATCGTACCACGCATCCCATTGTTTACCTGGTTTCAGATCCTGGTTGGCTGAAATATAAGCGATGTGAAAACCCCGGTTGAGGAGTTCAACTTCGGTCTGGGGTTGGTGATCCCAGTAACATCCGCGCCATGACCACGGGTTTCCTGTTGCAGCTATTTTAGGAACTATTACAATGCACCTGCGCTGCTCATTAGCCGGATCCCCGACTCCACTTGCTTCACCTTCAGATGATTTAAAAGGGATGATTGTAAGTGTTTCAGCATCCATTATGAAATCATAGCGGTCGAATCCATGCCACGATGTCTTTTCCCCGGTGAAAGGAGTTGAGGCGTTCTGTACTGATTGTCCCTCAGCGGAAATAGTTCCAAAGAAAATAAATATGCAAACAGCAATAACTCCGGTAAATAGCGACCGTGTCAACATCCATTTTTGTGCTTCTGTTGCACACCTGATCAATTCTGTCCGAATTGTCATTTTTACAGTTTTAATTAGTTGATATTCTTTACTTTTTATTAGTTTTTGTCTGATCCACATTATATACTGCGCATACTTTAATAAAATCAAAAAATCTCTTTAACTACCAGTTGTTTACCTCGGGGAACAAGTGTTAATGTTTCTCCGGCTTTTGAAGTCAGTGTCAACAACTTTCCTGAAATATTCTTTGATTTCTTTCCGTTTCTGTAAAATGTCAATTCTGCATCACCCCATGGGTTTTTAATCATACAGTTTCCTCCTTTATCCGATTGGATTTCAACAAACTCGATTTGTCCTTTTTCCATCGAAGCGCTGATCAGAAAAGCATTCCTGGCTGCAAGCGTGAACTGGGCATCCCACTCTTTCGGCCATGAGGGGAAAATATAATTTACCGGATCTTTGCCGGCAGAAGGTGGAACACTCTGAAGTAACGCGGCGTTAAGCGCCTGGGAAGCCAGGCCGAGTCTTTCGCATTCAATAGCTCCGGGTCCCTCACCCAACATTAACCGGTTGGGTAATACTCCGGATTTGTTGTCAGGTTGCCCGTTAACATGCATCTGATTAGGTATTAAATATTTGACTTGCTCACCCAAACCAAGATTGGCGGCAGCAACTGCATCTCTGGATAAGAGTCCGACATCTGTCTTCTCATTTGCACCGCCTGGGTTTCTTTTTTTGTAATCAGCAAGGACCTTGTTGAAAAATTCCACATTTTCCGTTCCAATAGTGCATAAGTCATAAAATTCAGCAGGGATCTGAGTAACAGGATTCGGAGCAAGATTATCCAGTACTTCTTTCCAGCGAAGACGCAGATCCGTATCAACACCGAGAATTTCCGAAGCGCGAATGGCAACAGGTATCATTGCATACATGGCTGACAGTTCTTCTGAGGTGTCTTCGCCTCCCCATTTATCATGATCTTCAAGATTATTTATATACCGGATATGGTATTTCCCATCTTTACCTTTGTAAAGGTTTGGAAAATTACAATACAATTCAGCGGTCCCTTTTATCATGGGATACCCGGTTTTCCTGAGCCATTCCTTGTCAAGATAATAAACATATCGCAACCAGTACAGATAAGCTATTTTAGCTGTAGAAGACATAACATGTAAGGTATAGGCAAATGGAGGTTTTGGAGCATAACTTGTATTTTCATCTCTTGAAAGAGGACCATCTTTTGTTTTTTCCAGGAACAGCCAGTTCCACCTGCTGTTAAGACTGTTTTTATACCGTGCATAATCCTGAAATGCTTTAGAACGGTTTTCCCATGGTTTCTTTATTAAATACAAATCGCGCATTTCATTGGCAATACTATCAGGAAGATCTTCCAGACCATCGAAGAAAGAAGTCTCGGGAATCCAGATCCCTTTTGTTCCCCATTGCTGAACTGCAGCTCTTGAAAAGGATTCAAAATTCCTGCTGTATGTCGAAAATACAGGGTCAATAATTTCCGGTCTGTTTGCAGCTGTCAACCCATTGTAATATATTCCCTGGTTATGCCACCAATATTGCGATCCCCACATACACATATCACCGTTAGTGTACCATAACATTCCGCTGAATCTTGGCATATAATCACCACGTGAGCAGGAGGCCATGATATAAAGCAAATAGGTGTAATTCTTTTCAACGTTGTCAGCAATGCTGTCGGCACTATGAATATGGATAAATGATCTTGACCAGTAGTTGCTCCACCACTGACGATTGTTGTCCAGCAATTCGTCAAAGTTTTTTTTCTGTGCAGCATCTAATTGTTTTAATGCCAATCCTGCAACATCCGCTTTAGGATCAGCACTTGCAGCGCTCGAAGTCAGAATTATGAACTTTCCTTTACCAGGCTCAGCAGACAAACGAACAGTTGATTCGTTGTAATAGGCAGCTTTACCGGCACGGCCAACAATACCAATTGCCACAGCAGATGCATTATAAAAATTGCCCTCTTTAAATTCCTGGATCAGAATAATCCGTCCATCCCGGATCTCAAGGCGTGAAGTGGCAGTATGAGCGCCTGTTTTTATCTGAACTATATGCTGGTTCAGGATATCATATTTGCTATTACCCAGATATGATACAACATACCTTAACATTCTGAGATCAATATTGATTGGCGATAGCGCTTTACGCTGATCGTCTATCTCAGTTGCTATTACATCCCCATCGTTCCATGCAAGAACCCGTGAGTCAATACCTTTCCCTCGTACAGTTGAAAGTCCATCATAAACAGATAAATGCTGGTTGAATGTAATTCCTGTAAAAACTCCATCACCCCAATCTTCCATATTTATGTCAACATAGCCGCAACCATTTGAATAATCTGAATGAGCTATTGGAAAACTATTAGAGTAACAACCTATTGAAAAGACATCAACCCGGTTAATCTGAAAATGCATGGCATTTGGAGTTGTCCAAACCAGGCTCCCCATCCTTCCATTCCCAACAGGTATTCCTTCCTCACTTTTTAAGACAGGCACTTTGTAATCCAGGTCAGCTTTTGAAACTAAACTTTTATAGTTTACTTTCATCAGGTTGCTGTTTCCCGCTGCCCTTATTTGTAGAAAGGATATCAAAGAATAAAGGACAATCAATAAACATATTTTTTTCATTTGAAATAATTTATTCTTTCAGGGCATTTTTGCTTTATTTAGAAAAGAGCATTAGTTTTCAGTAACCCATAAACTTCCGGTTTGCCGGATATCTTCTGAAGAACTACCAAGCATTATTTTAAATTCTCCCGGTTCCACTACCCTTTTCATTTCCCGGTTCCACAGAAATAGTTGTTCAGGTCCGAGCTGAAAATTAACTGTTCCCGTTTCGTCAGGTTTAAGAGTAATACGGTTAAATCCTTTAAGAGAAATTATAGGCGTTGTAACACTGCTGATTTCATCGCGTATATAAAGCTGAACTACTTCTGTACCTTCAACTTTACCTGTATTTTTGATCTTTACACTAATAGTTGCTGTTCCTGAAACCGGAATTTTTACAGGAGTAATCTGCAATCCCGAATATTCAAAACTGGTATAGCTAAGACCCAGTCCGAAAGGAAACAAAGGAGTGTTTACTTCATCTACATAAACATGTCTTGATGTTGGTTTATGATTATAATAAAAAGGAACCTGTCCGATAGAACGGGGAAAGGTAATTGGTAACTTACCCGATGGATTAATATTTCCCAATAACACATCCGCGACTGCCAAACCACCTTTTTCGCCGGAAAACCAGGTTTCGAGAATCGATGGAATATTCTGAGCCACCCAATTGATGGTTAATGGCCTGCCATTGAATAATACAACCACAATGGGCTTTCCGGTTTGATGTATAGCTTTAATAAGGTCAAGTTGAATTTCGTCCAGGTCGATATTTGCTCTATCCTTGCCTTCTCCGACCACTTTAGTATCTTCCCCCAGGACCACGATCGCCATATCTGATTTTTTCACCAATTCCACAGCTTTCGTCTGGTATATAGACGGCACTTTAATAGAATCCTTAATACAATTAATTTGCAGAGAATTTCCAGCTCGTTCTTTCAAGCCATCAACAATAGAGATTCCTTTCGCATCATTATTTGAGTAACCCCCCAAATATGTACTTGTGGCCAGAGAGCCCACTACGGCAATAGACCTGATGTTTTTGCTGACAGGTAGAAGTCCATGATCGTTTTTCAAAAGGCAGATTCCTTCCCTGGCAGCTTTCAATGCCAATTCCTGGTTTTCTTTAGTATGTATAACTTTCGATACCAGGGATGTATCAGTAAATGGATGATCAAATAATCCCAGCATGAATTTAACTTTCAATACATCATGCACTGCCCTGTTCAAATCTTCGTCTGATAGCATCTTCTTGTTGAGAGCTTTCAGCATCGCTCTTTGAAAGCCTGCATGATCAAAATCGTAGAATTGCATGTTCATACCTGCCTTAAAGGTCTGAGCCAGAGCATCACTTGTATCGGCAGCCACTTTATGATTTTCTAATGTCATCTTTATTGCGCCCAGATCTGATAGCACAAAACCTTTAAAACCCCATTCATTGCGCAATACATCGGTCAACAGCCATTTATTGTCTACACACGGAATCCCGTCCAGTTCGGAATATGCTGCCATAATACCCATCGCTCCTCCGTCGCGAACAGCTTTTTCAAATACATATAAAAACGACGTGCGGGCTTCCCTTTCACCTATACTTACAGGAGATGTATTACTTCCGGCTTCCGGTATCCCATGCACTGCAAAATGCTTTGGTTCAGCAATTACTGCATCTGCACGATCCAAAGATGATCCTTGCAGTCCTTTAACCATAGCAACACCATTTAAGGCATCCAGATATGGATCCTCTCCATAAGTCTCTTCTACCCTGCCCCATCGGGGATCGTGGGGAAGACACAGGACAGGGCCCAGGATCATATCAACACCGTGAGCTCTTGTTTCTGAGGCTATAGCCCTTCCAACACTGTGCACCAGCGATGTATCCCACGCAGCAGATAATTGAAGGGGTATTGGGAATGTCGTACTCCCGATTCCGCAATAGCCGTGCAGGCCTTCTTCGATAAATAAAACAGGAATTCCCAACCTGGTTTTTTCCAGAGCATATTTTTGAATTTCATTTGTGATTTCAGCGCGAAGAGGATAAAAATCATGTATAGAACCTATGCCGGTGTTTCCAATCATTTGTTCCACTTTTTCTTCTGAATAAGAAGAAGCTTCGTGTCCACTCATATTGGCCACTTCTCTTCCCCAGTACATATCGAGCTGATGGAGTTTTTCATCGACGGTCATCCTTCCGATCAGATCCGTTACCCTTTTTTCAACTGCTAAACCTGCATCCTGGTACGGATACTTACTGTGATTTATTTTTCCGGTACAGGAATAAAGAAACAGATTAAGAATCAGGAAATAAGTAAAACTCTTTTTCATTATGTCAGTTTTAGGTAATTAATATTTAAATTAATTCAGTTTTTAGTGCACACTTTATATTTTTTCAATTTTATAATTAATCATCAGGGTCTCACCTTTTACAGTATTAAAGACATTCGTCTTGTCGTCTAAACGGATATGAAGAACACCTCCCAGGGTCGAGAGTACATGTGCACTTGTCAGGTGACCATTTTTCCATGACATGTCAATTTCAAATCCTCCACGGGCCCGCAGTCCTTTAACAGACCCGTCGGGCCATGCGGACGGCAATGCCGGTAACAGTTGAAGTTCAAAGCTTCCATTCTGCAACAAATGTTGACTTTGCACCAACATTTCAGCAATAGCTGCAGTTGCGCCAAAATTCCCATCAATCTGAAAGGGAGGATGATTGTCGAAAAGGTTGGGCAGGGTTTTTGTGCATAAAAGTACCGACAATAGTTTATTGGCATGATCACCGTCAAGCAAACGGTTCCACATGTTGATTTTCCAGGCAAGACTCCACCCGGTACCGTCGTCTCCCCTGGCCTCAAGAGTTTTCCGGGCCGCTATAGCCAATTCCGGTGTGCCGACAACCGTAATTTGATTTCCCGGATACAATCCAAACAAATGTGAAGTATGACGGTGATGGGGTTCTGTCTCTCTATAGTCTTCTGCCCATTCCATAATACGGCCGGTCGCCGGGCTTATTCGAACAGGAGCAAGGCGCGAAAGTGTTTTCTGACATTCAGCAATAAAATCATCCTGAATATTTAAAACCTTGCCTGCATTGATGCAATTAGTCAGCAGGTCATGAATAATTTCAAGATCCATCGTGGCCCCATAGGTAAACACCGATTTTTCTCCATCGGGAAGATAAAATGTATTCTCAGGCGAATAGGATGGATTTGTAACCAGCTTACCTTCATAAGCAGTCCCCTTCGGTGCTTCCACCAAAAAGTCGATGATAAACCGGGCGGCTCCTTTCATCAGAGGATATCCGCGTTTTGCAAGAAATTCAGTATCGCCTGAATAACAAAAATATTCCCAGGCGTGTCGTGAGAGCCAGGCTGATCCCATGGGCCAGATTCCCTGGGGACCATCTGCCGGAGCTGTAAATCCCCAGGCATCTGTCAGGTGATGTACTACCCATCCTCGAGCTCCATACATTATCTGTGCTGTCCGTTCTCCCGGTTTAACAAGAGCCTCTTCAAGATCGAAAAGCGGCATGTCCATTTCAGAAAGATTTGTTATTTCTGCCGGCCAGTAATTCATCTGAACATTTATGTTAGTGTGAAAATCGGCATTCCATGGCGGATTCATTTGCCAGGCCCATAGACCCTGCAGATTGGCCGGCATTCCTCCCGGCCTGGAACTACTGATAAGAAGGTAACGACCGTATTGAAAATAAGTTGCCACCAGGCCTTCATCCGGACATCCTGTGTCTTTGGCTCTTTTGAGCCGCTCATTAGTGGGAAGAGATAATAATGAATCAGGAACTATTCCAAGCTGTAAATCCACGCGGTTAAAAAGTTGCTGATGTGCTGCAATATGATCTGCTTTAAGTCTGGCATACGATTTTGACGTTGCCTTTTCTATCGTTTCAGCACATATTTGTTCCGGGTTTGCTGATGATGTATAAATGCCTGATGCAATGTTTTTCAACCCCGGATAATTGGTTGATCCGGCAATATAGAGAATTACTGAAGTCGCATTATTAACAACCAGTACGCCATCGGTCGCAGTTACTTTACCGCCGGTCGCAACAGCTTTAACCCGGGCAGCGAAACAAAGTCCCCTCGGTATTCCTTGTGCATCTTTTGTTGGCAACTGACCTCTAAGTATAAGGGACTGCGGATCTACCGGATCTGTCAGGCATTCAGCATCCTGTTCCCGTTTAAGGGTTAAAGAAAAACTGATTTTATTTTTCTTATTTGCTGTAAACCTGACTATGATTACTCCATCAGCAGGAGAAGCAAAAGTTTCGCGCGTATATTCAACCTTTTCAGAAACATATTTTGTTGTCGCAACAGCTGTCGAAAGGTCAAGGCTTCGGATATAATCAGATGCTTTTAAGACCGGCGTACTAAACCATATTTCTCCAAGGGACTGGTAGGATTTTATCCCTGAAGGAAGACCCATCATTGTCTTTCCTGCTAATGCAACTGCCTCATTATTCTTGTTTTCAAAAAGCAGATTCCGGATTTCAGGTAAGGCTTTCAGAGATTTAGGATTGTTCGGATCCAAAGGATAACCATCCCAAAGCGTACTCTCGTTTAGTTGAATGCGTTCATCAGCAACTCCCCCGAAAATCATAGCTCCCAACCTGCCATTCCCTATTGGCAATGCTTCTTCCCAAATCCTTGCAGGCTCACGATACCATAAGATAAATCGTCCACCAGGGCTTGATGAATGGCCAGTCAAAATTGCCCGGTCAACCCATTCCGAAGTAATCTTCCCCGAACGTAAAATTGCAGATAATATATCACCGGGGTTTTTATCATTTACCTGAGAATATGACTCTGCAGGAAAAATCAACAAGAATAAGAATATCAGATATTTGCTTTTCATCTTCATAGTTTTATTACCTCAAAACATCAACTACTTTGTTTGTATTACCTTTTGAATGGTCCCATCCTGATTAAAAAATAACTTTTCAACACATACCGATCTCAGCCAATCATTATGGGAAACAGAACTATTAAAATAGAACTGATACCACTGACCTTTATATTCTATCACAGAACCATGAGCACAATAACTATCTGTCGGATCCATATAAACTCCCTTATACGTCCAGGGGCCCAGGGGATTCTTGCTTATAGCGTAGCGCATCCTGTTATTCCCCGTTGAATCAGAATGATTATCAGAATAGGTTAAATAGTATGTACCATTTCGTTTAAACACCCATGTTGCTTCGTGAAAATCGATCAAACCAACCATATCCTGCATTGATCCATCTATTTCCATCATATTATCTTTGAGCTTACCCCCTTTGCAGATAGCTCCGCCACCATAATAAAAATAGTACTGTCCATCATCATCCTGAAATACTTGCGGGTCAATTAAAGATTCGAGTCCCGGAATGTACCCCTGATCTTTAAAGCCACTTACAGGACTTTTACTTGTTGCAATTCCAATTTTCCATGTGTCATTCCATTTTGTCCCACTGGGATGAGGAAAATAAAAATAGTATGTGCCATTTTTAAAGGCACAATCAGGAGCCCACATAAATCCCGCTTCGGGTCTGCCCCAGGGTACCTGGCTTGCTCGTAATATCTCACCATGATCAGTCCAATGTATCATATCGTCTGTAGAAAAAACATGATACTGATCCATTAAATCACAGCCTCTTGGAGGATCTATATCATGTGATGCATATACATAAAGTCTTCCGTCCTTCCAAACGTGTGCTGAAGGGTCAGCAGTGTACATATTAGTTATAATGGGATTCTTCTGGGCGAAACAACCATTAATAAATATTATGCTAAGATTTAATCCTACAAAAAATGCTTTTTTTGATAAACCTGGAACAACTGGAATTTTATTAAATATTCTAAATCTAGTCATGTTAATCCTATATTATTTATATGAATATTAAACAGTTATTATTTTTTACGTCATGCATTTGGTTAGTTTTTTCTTGGAACTTCAGTCATTATCCATCGTGAACCCAGTGTAAATCCAACAGGGCCTGATTTATCACGCATCAATCCGTTTAACCTGAAATAATTCTCAAAATGCTTATTCATGATCGACTCTCCGGCACCAACCTGAATGAGTGTAGGTGAATCCTGATCTGCCCCATAGCCACCCTGGGCTGCCGATTTGATATCGGCAATGTAATTTGGCCAGGTTCCCCTGTACCATGTATATCCAAACAAAAAAGGATTACCTGATGCTTCCTCTATTTTCTTTTTCCAATCGAGTTGCAACTGAATAAACGGCTCGCCCGGGCAAGTTGCTATCACAATGTTTTTATTTATCAGAATAGTTGAGATATGTACATCAAAATTGGTAGTCTTGTTAAAGCGTCCTGTAAACTTTAAGGAATCATTCATATACCTTAGATCTGTTGTATCACTCGCTTCAGGGTGTAATGATCTGGCAAGTTTAACTGTTTCCCAGGCCAGAAGCCCACCTACCCTCTCAATGGAATTGTAGTCAGTTTGAAAAGGATCATCAGGTCCGGTTCTTCGTGAACTTATTATCAACGATTCGATGTTTCCTCCTGCACCTTGAACAAAAAGGCAATTAACTGCCTTTCCATAAGCTTCCTCGACTTTCCTGCATGCAACCCCCGGATAATCTGCTGATATGGCATAATTAAAACAAACAATATCCGCATGACAAGCATAATTCATCATTATAACCCGTGTCTGACCTTTCATATCTTCAATTTTGATAACCCCAACCTCAGGATCTACCGGTCCAAATGGAATCCGTTCCGGATTCTCAGAGGTATAATGATTATCAGGGAACCATGACTCCCTTGAATGTCCATCTTCGCGAACAATCAGCCTGTTAAATCCTAATTGAGGAAAGCTGCTTCGACCGGAGCATATTTTAGCCGGGAACATATGTCTGACAGCCAGATCGACCGCGTTGACTATCTGATCTTCAATATATATGCTTCTGCTGTCTTTTGGACCTGAATGAGTATGGGAAGAGCAGAGCATAAGTTGTGATATCCCATATTTTTCTTTACAAATCTTCTCCAGATTCTCGCTGGTGTAAATGCCCAGATCCACAGATACAAATGCCAGGCGTTCACCATTCAAATCCAGCACCAGGCTTCGTGCGTACAATGAATCGTGAAGTGGTTCATTGGTTTTGGGAGTTATGTTCACTTTCCCGGTTCCTGCCTTTAGCCTTCCATTAATACCAAATAATTGATTCGATTGAATTATCACGCCAGATAATAACAAACACATGGTAAAAAACTTCATCACTTTCATGATTGATCTATTTATATTAATTCATGCCTTCTGCAGAAGGTGGAGCATCTTTAGGATCGCTTCCCCATGATTTATTAGCTTTATCTCCCATTATAAGTTCCAAAACTCCACCGTCTTTTATATCATCATGTGAAAACCATGGCTTATTCCATTCCTTCCCATTCAGAGTAGCCGATTGAATATATTTATTTTGCTCAGAGCAATTTTTAGCCACAATTTTTAATTCTTTCCCATTTTCCAGGTGAATAATCGTGTTTTCAAAAACCGGACTTCCTATATTATAGGTTCCTGAACCGGGTGTTACCGGATAAAAACCCATTTTTGAAAATACTACAAATGCTGACATCCCTCCTCCGTCTTCATCTCCGGGAACGCCCATGAGATCATTACGGAACCACTCATTTAGAAGGCTTCGTATCCGTTTTTGGGTTTTCCATGGCTCACCGGCATAGTTGTACAGGTATGGAATATGCAATGAAGGTTCGTTGGCCATAGTAAACTGTCCGACATTTCCGGTCTGATCTGGAAACTGGAAATAAAAATCAAACTTTGATTTCCCAAGCGGTTCCGAAAAAAGTGAATCAAGATTTTTTATGAAATCATTTTCCCCTCCCATTAGATTTATCAGATCAGCAATATTATGCTGAACATCCCACCGGTATGTCCAACCATTATTTTCATCGTAGTAGTCACGGGCACCTTTCCCTCCTGAAAAAATATAATCAAAAGGCTCTATAAATTTCCCATATTTATCCTTCGGATGAAAGAAATGGGTTTGAGGATTAAATAGATTACGATAGTTGTAAGAACATTTTAAAAACAGTTTATAATCATCGGTTTTCCCAAGCTTTTTTGCAATTTGCGACAAACACCATTCATCGTACGATGTTCCTAAGGTTACTGCTACAGCTTGTCTCTTTTCGAACTTATTAAATTCAGGAACTGTTTCGGATTCATTTTCATGTAAAGCAGGCATATAACCATGATCCTGGTAAAACCGGTCAATTTCTCCAGCAGGAGCACCTGACCACGGGGCAAGGGTCTTTTCAGTGATCGCTTTTTTACAGGCTTCATATGCCTTGCTAAGATCGAAACCCCGAAGTCCATTTACGTAAGCTTCAAGGACTGCGGCCACGGCATGATTGGAATTCATGCGGCGACTGTCTCCCGTTATCTCCGGAAAGGTAGGCATCCAGAAATTTTTCATCTGTCCTGACATTTCTATATATGAATACAAAATATGCTCTTCTTTCTCCGGTTCAATCAGAATACGTAAGGGATGGGCAGCCCGATAGGTATCCCAGATCCAGTCATCAGTAAAAAAGGGGATCCGGCTGTCAGAATGAACCTTCCCGTCAAGAGCGCTGTAATAACTTCCATCTTCCGAAATGCATACAGGACGCTCAAATGTTCTGTAAAGTGAAGTATAGAAAACTACTTTATCATTGTCGCTTCCACCCTGCACTTTGATCTTTCCAAGCTCTTCGTTCCAAATCTTCCGACCCTCAGCAGCTAATGAATTTATGTCATAGTTTTTTATTTCCCTTTCCAAGTTTTTCCGGGCCTGATCTTCACTTATAAAAGAAACACCATAACGGACCCGTGATATACTATCTTTATTACCGAATTTTAAAACTAAGCATGCATTTTTTTCTTCTGAACCTGACGTAGTGATAAGCTTTCCATCTTTTAGTACAAAAGTCGCTGTTGGCAGGACTTCAGTATCAAGGTAAATGAAGACATTAGTACCATTCCCTATAGTTTGAAAACCTGATACAGCTTTTCCATCCCATTTTAATTCACCTGCACCCGAGTTTATAATTAAGTACGAAGGCTTGTCAGGACTGAATTTAATCTCATAGAGTGCTGATTGGTGTGATGGGGCGAATCTGATTTGGGTTTCCTGATCATCAAGATTCACTGAATAGGAATAGGGTTTAATCTCTTCCTGGTCATAGCTGTATAGCATCACCGGTTTGATTTTTTGTTCATCACCCTGATAAGGACTTAGGTTAAATGCTGACCGTCCCCGATGGCTGGTAACTATCAAAGGCAATCCATTCAACAAGTCACCTGTGAAGTCACTCCTTTCAGGATACACTCTCATGATACTGTTAGGTAAATGGATGGTTGGATAGGTCGGCACCAGCAGATGGCTGATATTGCCCATATAAGGATTCACATAATCCACCAGTTCTTTTTGTACTGTTTTTGGAGAAGAGCACCCAGTTGCCAATAGTGCAAACCCGAGTATAAGGGTAATTTTAGTTTTCATTTTTGAGAATTTTTATAATAGGAATGATTACTATTTTCGTTCAGGTAATTTCATGGACAACGGCTTCTCTTTCCGAAGCATTTTAGCGGCTTCTCCGGTCAGCCAGAGGTACTGATCTGATGGTTTTCCATCCATATCGATAAATTGAGCGACCTTACTTACCGGGGGATTATTCGTGCACTTAAAGATAGCGGTTCCTTCGTTTACCTCATCGAACATAGCTACGTAAAGCCTGTCAGCGCCGGCCAACAAAGCGGTTGAAATCTGCTGCCAGTAAAATCGTCCACCCTGTCGGGGTATTGACCCAACCGGTTTTACATCATCAGGGAACGCATGTGTACTCAGGTTGTGCCAGCTAAATCCCGGGCAGACACATGGAGCATAGTCGATATTATGCTCGTTGCACCATTTAATATCACCTAATATTTCATCACGGTAACGGTCCATGTCATTGTGAAGAAGCGGAGAAAATCTTTGTACCATCCAGGGCATTACGATATCAGCTTCTTTTATAATCTCATGCAAATAAGGATCGTGGATACAGTCCGCATTCAGATCGCGCCAAAAAGTAGGTACACCAAGCATTATAGAACACCCGCCGTAAACCGGGTCATTTTTCAGAAAGTCAATTAACCGCTGAATACCAATATTCCGGATGTCGTAAGGCCTGTCAGGGAATCCTAAACCCCAGATGGTTACGAGTGGTTTACCATGGTGGTGGAGATATGTTTTGTTACCTGGTTGATTGGTTACCTTTAACGAGTCAACCAGGAATTTCCAGTCTTCAATTACAGAAGAACAATCTTCACCTGAGGCTCTCAGACCTGAAAGATCGTACATTACAGCGATAGCCCGGTCATATCTGGAAGCAGCTTCAAGGGCATATTTCAGAACGGTGTTGGAGGCATCCTGTTCATAGCCAGGCTTTGTCGAATTAAAAAATCGCTGCATAAAGACCCCATCTAGTCCATATTCTTTCATCCATTTAAAATGAAGATCAACAGTACTTTTATCGATCGAGTTGAAAAATCGGGCAGTACTTCCATCGGCTAACTTCAAACCGGTTGGATATGTCTTTTCATATTCGCTCACGTCTGGCCACATATCTATACTAATCCTCGTTTCATCGGGGTACATCATTCCGTCCTTTGGAGCCCTGAACCAACCCTGATAGCCTGCCATAACCAGGCCGCTATATGAAGGGTATTTGGTAATCTGAGAGTGTTTATTCTGAGCTGATGCTGCTATGTTAAAAATAAAGATACCAGTTGATAGAACTATCAGGAATTTTTTCATTGGTGGAATATTCGTTATTTGAATGATTAATATTTTCTATAATACAGTATTGTTTTTTTAAAGGCCTATTTCACATTGATCAAAGCGGAGGAGTCAGCAAGGTTTGTAGAATCAACTTTAGCCTGAATGGCTTTTGAATAAATTACGTCCTTTAAATCACCGAAGTTTAAATTGACTCTGTTCTTTATCAATTCAGGCCTTGAAAAGTTTCTATGATTTATCGAGTAGAAAAGCGGATCTTCCTGTGGAAGTATAAACGGTTTTGATGTATTTCCCAGTGAATCAATATGGCATATAAAAGGTTTGCTGGTGACACCATCTAACCTACGACTGCTTAAAACGAACCATTTGCTGTTGCTCGACCACGATATATAACTCTCGCTTTCATCACTGTTTATATCCGGCTTGTAATAATTGTTTGTTCTCATATCCATGAGATACAAATCGCTGGTCTTATTGTTGACCGGGAAATATCCGAAATCAACCATGCAAAAAAGCATGTATTTTCCATCGGGAGAGATTGTTGGAAATGCAACACTTTTTTTGGTTTCCTCACTGGGAATAATAGTCTCCGGATCCCCCATAATATTATTATTAACATCGAAACTGACACGCATTAAACTATATAAATTCTCTTCGTTTGGCATATCTGTAACATATTCTTTCGCGCAGGTGTAGTACAGATATTTCCCATCAGGTGACCAACATGGCAAATTCTCTCTTTTTTCAGAGGCAATTTTCGGAAAGTTATATATTGTGTTTTTTTCGACGTTATATATCACAATATCAGAAGCGAAGTCGAATACTTCTTTCATTTTTTTATCATATCCGGTCATATAATAATTCTGACGTATTTTATTTGTAGCAAACGCAACTAATTTCCCGTTTGGATGCCAGCTGCAATATGCACCTCCGGAAAGCATTTTTGATGTCTTTAGATTTATTTTTGATAATTTACCGTTATCATAAAAAATTGTTCCGCTGTGTTCTCCTCTGATATGAAATAACATCTTGTCCGGGTCATTTTTCCAAAAAGTATGGCAATTCATACAGTTATGATCGGTTCTGGAATTATTAAATATTTCATATTCTTTAAAACTTCTCAAATCTCTCTGATGCATCGCCATTTCATCCCAGTAACTATTTGTCGGGGATATGTCTCTGTAATAAATAAAGGGATCTATAATATCTTTTGAAATAAAATTATTTATGGTTTTAAATCTGACCCAGGCTCCCTTTTGTTTGGCATAAATATCTATTTTAATTGTATCATTTATATTTTCGTGAAGGAGCTTCCTCCATGAATTGATGGGAAATCGCACTATGTTATTTCTAATGTTTAATTTAATTCCTGTATTGTTTTTTGAATACAATTTGACCAGAAATCTGTTTCCCGGCTCCTGTATCTCAAAGTTTACAGGTGCAATTTCGGAAGGTAAAATGAGGTTTGAATAATCGGGGAAGATTTTGGGAAATTCAGCGCTTTGCTTAAAATTTTGTACGTCGGGAGAATGACTCAATGAAAATATACCAAAGATTATGAAACTCCCAATGAATGCAACCGATACGATAAATGACGCTTTTTTTATTTTGTCTCCTGATTCCATTTTCTACTCCCTCTCTTTTTCATTTACATCATTCCTTCCCTTTTTTGCAACTGGTCTTGGAAACATTAAGTAGTACCAATATGTATCCCCATAATGTATAAATAAATATTTCTTAGCCTCTTCCGGATTGGCTTTTAATCGTAAATAATCCTTTTGAAAAGCTTTAAATTCATTTACAATACTCTGATCATAAGTATATTCCTCAAGATTTATCGGGCAGTCTTCTGAAAGAAGACTATAATTGATAAATCCTTCAAAATACAATCTGGGTATATGGCTATATCCAAAAAACTTTAAACCTGATAACCCAACTGCAAAATCTTCCATGTTATTATCTAACATTGCGCTGACCATCAGATAATCGTATGCCATTTTATTATAATTGGTCTTCCCTGTCAGCAAATACAAATTATGATCTATTGCCGTCTTAGAAATAATCTCGGCAGGGACCTGAGTTTTTCTATATTGACCTAATTCAGGATCGGTGTTTATCAGAGTTGTATCATTAATAAATTTCCGGTATTGCTCTACCCATTTCCTATTAAATAATGTGTGGTCAATTAAATTCAACATTTTTTGAGCCTCCCTGATACACCCTTCGGCTAAATATGCTTTTGTCAGATTTTTTAAAACATAAGGATTAGCTCCATAAACATTTGTAGCTTCAGTTCCCCAGATTACTGATAACGAAAGCGCGCCTAAATCCAGATATATTTCCTGATTCGGCACTAATTCATCAAAGCTTGTCAGTTTAGTCGCCAGCAAACCATTTGATGCCATATCCTGATTGAATTTAAACAGATCGGTATAAATCCTTCCCGTAAAATATAAAGCTCTGTTTGTATAGATTATCTCAGCCCTGTCAAATACATCGGATTTCTTAGATAATTCAAGAACTTTGTTCCAGTCTTTATTACGTCCAAAATATTGTACTGATAGTTTTAGTTTTTGCTCTTTATTAAAAGAAGCATAACATATTACAATAGTTAACACTGGAATAATTAAAAAATAAACGAGGCTCTTAATACTCAGAAGAGAAAATTCACTATTTGTCCTTTCTTTTGATTGAATTAACAGACGCTTCTGCGAATTTGGAAAGGCATGGAAAACAAAATTTAACAAAACAGACAGATAGAGTAAGAATGGAAGGACCCACAAAGAGTAAACATTTTGAATCGCCCTGAACTCCTTAAATACATCTTTATAAGAAATGAAAAAAATGTAATTGAAAACGAGGGTAATTACTAAAGTCTCTGATAGAATTACAAGTGATAAATATCTTTTACCCTTTATGAAAAACTCCGATATTATAGCCATCAGAGCAAAGAGGTATACCGTTTTTATCCCCGTAAAGTAATACAAAACAATTATAAGGACTGGAAATACTAAAAACCTGTATAAGCCTTTATCTCTGAAATACCGGAAATAGATATAAGAGATAGACAGAATGAACAGAATCTCAATATCAAATTTAAGGTTATGGTTATAATCATTATGCATCGCAATCAGAATTATAACCGTGACAAATGACACCAATAGATTACATTTTTCCTTCCTGAAAGAATGGCATCCCAGCCAGTATATTGAATATAATATTAATGTAATTGTCATTGAGGCAAGAACAGGAATATTATAAAATTGCGTAATTAATCGTGAGATGTATTCTGTTGGGTTACCAGGAAAATTAAAATACCTTCTGAAGAAATAAACGTCAGTAAAAAACTCCCTGTAATTCTTTAACAGATACAAAGGAGGATTTACAAAGTATAAAAAGTATACGAAAAAACTCACAAAAAACAGAGTCACACAGATCAGAATATATTGTTGCTTTGTTAACTGTTTCATATATCAGAAGTTAATTCCGAAAAATTCATTTTTTGAAGTGCTTTTTTCTCTTATTCAACATTAAATAATTCATCCGCGATTCGCCGAAAAAGGCTAATTAATCCGAAGACATTAAAATTTTTTCTGTGGGGTTCAGAGTGAATTCTTTTTGTTTCTTTTTATCAAATAAATAATTCCCTAATACCAGATAATCCATATCAGTCCGCATAAAATCGATATATGCATCCTGCGAAGTACATACTATAGGTTCTCCCCTGACATTGAATGAGGTATTTACCAACATGCCACAACCTGTAATATTTTTAAAATCTGTAATCAATTGCCAGAATTTCGGATTGGATTCTTTGCTTACAGTTTGTATTCTTGATGAATAATCTACATGTGTAACTGCAGGAATATCTGAACGGAGATGGTACAGCCTGTCATAAAGCTTAGAATCATCATAATTTTCAGGTTCGGGATTTCTTAATTCTTCTTTAAGCGATCCAATAAAGAGCATGTAGGGTGATGGTCCAATTGCGGTATAGTAATTCGACAAATCTTCGATCAGGACACTGGGGGCGAATGGTCTGAAACCTTCCCTGAATTTTATTTTCAAATTCAGCACTTTTTGAATCTCAGGGTTCCTGGGATCTGCAAGGATACTCCTGTTCCCGAGTGCACGAGGGCCGAACTCCATCCTGTCCTGAAACCAGCCAATTACATTTCCTTCAGCTATTTTCTGACTTACTATTAGAGATAAGTCGTCATAATTTTTATATAACTCGTATTGTGCCTCATACTTATTTATCGACTTCAGGATATCCTTGTCGGAATATTGAGGGCCTAAATAACTATGATTCATTGAGTCAGAAAGAGATACTTTCCGTTCCTTCTTATACCTGATATAATAAGTCGCAAGAGCAGCACCAACAGCTCCTCCGGCATCACCCGATGCAGGCTGGATCCAAATATTTTCGAATATAGATGCATTACGAATTTTGCTGTTTGCCACACAGTTTAAAGCCACTCCGCCGGCCAGCACCAGATTCTTGCTGTTTGTCAATTTTTGAGAAGTCTTTGCTAATTCAATTACAATAGTTTCAGTAACATCCTGAATGGCTAAAGCAAGATTCATATGTTCCTGAAGTATTACTGATTCTGGTGTTCTGCGTGCCATTCCAAAAAGAGTTTCCCATTTCCTATTGTTGGTCATGGTCATTCCGGTGGCAAAATCAAAATAAGCCATTTTGAGAAGAATGGAACCATCTTCGCGAATATCAACCAGTTCAGATAAAATTTTTCCTTTGAAGTTTTTAGTTTGAGTTGAATTAGGATTTCCATAAGGTGCAAGGCCCATTAATTTGTATTCTCCGCTATTAACCTTAAATCCCAGGTAATAAGTAAAAGCACTGTATAAAAGACCCAGGGAATGCGGAAAATGTAACTCTTTGATAATTCTTATATCTGCAGAGCTTCCATAACTGATGGTAATGGTAGCCCATTCTCCGACACCGTCAATTGTAAGAATAGCTGCTTCTTCAAAAGGCGACGGATAAAATGCACTGGCTGAATGCGATAAATGATGCTCAGAAAATAACAGAGGAATTTTGGCTGTCCCGAACTGCTGCAATTGTTTCTGCAAATGCTTTTTCATAAAAAGCTTTTCCTTAATCCACAATGGAATAGCAGAGAGAAAACTTTTCAACCCTTTCGGAGCAAAAACATGATAAGTCTCAAGCAGGCGTTCAAATTTCAGGAATGGCTTTTCATAAAAAGTCACAGCTGTGAGTTCATCATAATTCATTCCTGCTTCTTCAAGAACGTAATTAATTGCATTTACCGGGAAACCTGAATCATGTTTGATGCGCGAGAATCTTTCTTCCTGACAGGCTGCTATAATTTCACCATCAACCACGATCGCTGCCGCACTATCGTGATAAAATGCTGAAATTCCCAGTATCGCTGTCCTCATCTTAATCAGAATATAGAGTAGATAAAAGGAGCTATGGCAGTTCCGGTTGTAAGTATAATAATCATGGCTAACAACAGTAAAATAATAATCAGTGGCAAAAGCCAGAATTTTCTTCTGGTCTTTAAGAATTGAAGCAGTTCTTTTAAAAATTCCATGAACGCAATTAATTTATAATTCAGAATGTATTTGTAAAATCCCCTTCTGTATATAGATGATCTCTTTCAATCATTACGGATTTTTTGCTTTTCTTAAATTGATCCGTTTTCAGATTATCTTTATTCAATATCCTGCGGACCAGGCCCACCGGAGTTACCACAATGAAAAAAACTATGGTCAATAAAACCCGCGAGCCAATCGCACTTAAAACACCTGACAACCAAAACCAGATTGCGGCGAATGGATAAAATACTATTGGAATAATAAGAGTAACAAGAGTCAAAAAAAATGCATAAAGTATAAAATGATTCTGCCTGAGATAAATTGCCAGAAAGCTTGCTGCTAAAATTGTGACCAGTCCAAACTCGGTGCACTGCTTTTTTGTGATCCCAATGAATATTTTTTTAAAGGTATCTATCATTGCTTCATATTTTTAAGTTGAGCCTGTATCGTTAAAGCTTCAGCATTTTTACCATTTAACCGGAGGGCTTTATTAACATATTTCAAGGCGCCATCTTTATTACCCATTTTAAAATAATCAGAGGCAATATTATTCAGTACAGACAGATCCGTTGAATCCTTCACATATACGCTTTTAAGTTGAATTATCTCTTCGGTATAAGTCTTAATTAAAGGCAAGTTTAAGCCCGAATTATTGTTTTTGATAGCAAAATTCAGGTAAGGAATGGCTTCAACAGGGTTGTCAAGCTTAAGACAGATCGCAAAAATATACTTTGCTTTATCAAAAGAAGGCGACATATCAAAGGCTTTTTTAAAATAGAACAGAGCTTTGTCATTGTCTCGCAGATTCGAACTAAGCATTGCGGTTTTTTCTATAATCAATTCATTTTTAGGATATTCAAGTGCCAGTCCTTCCATTGTCTTCCTGGCCTCAAACTGCCGGTTAGCATTGATATAATAGATGAACAGGCTGTCCATAGCTTCTTTCCATGTGATTTTTTTTGTAGCAAGATCCCAGGCAAGTTTTTCTTCCGCGGTAGAAACTGCTATTTTATCCTGATGTAACACATCACTGAAAGGCCAGCTTTTTTTAAGATTTGACACAGTGTAAATTCCTACAAGCGAGTCTACTCTGGTAACCGGCATATCATGGATCAATTGTGTAAATGTCATTATGTTATCAATATTCACCGGGAACATATTTACCTTTTTCATTTTTTCAAAAAAAGCATCCGACATTAATGCGTAACCGGTTAGGTTAGGATGAAGATGCTCTAATATTAGTTCGTGCCCGATAATGTGATCATCAGACCATTTCTCATATGCCGCCCTGGTATCTACCATGTAAGCATCAGGATATTTATCGCATAGTTGCCGGATAATATCATTAATCTGTTCGGGCGCTCTGAACCGGAGACCATCAAGATCTTTAGCTCTGACGAAATACTCCTTTGCCTGTTTTAATTCACCAAGCTCATAGGCTGACTTACCTAGATAGAAGTTGCATAGTGCGCTTTCATCAAACATTTTATCAGCTTGAAGAAGAACTTGGAATGCCGTAAGGAAATCACTTTTTTCAAAAGCCTCCATACCGGATTTAAAATATTTGGTAAATCCGGGAAATCGAACACTGTCTACAGCAGCGCTTACAAAGGGTTTAAAATCCTTTTCATTGCTTACAAGATTACTGATAAATACCGGTATGTTGAATTTATTAAACAGGCTTAATGTTTTATCGATATTAAATTGGAATTGTTTTATCCCTCTGTTATATAAAATTGAATTATATGGAATTTGTTCGTCGGCAACCATCATTTTCATCCGGGTTCCACCTGAACCAGAGGTAGGTCTTACAACAATTTTTTCATAAAGATTTGTCAATAATTGTGTCAATCTTAACTTGCGTAAGCTAAGGATCATATTAACCATGTAAGGATTTCCTCCTATTTTTTCAGTGGAAGCCACTCCCAGTGCACCATAATATTCATTGTGCCCGGCATAGATTAATATCGCATCAGGGTTATAATATACTACTTCTTTCGCAAACCCAAACACAGTATATGAATTAACAGCTGTCAGGGAAAGATTGATAACCTCAAATTTCCTTTCAGGGAATTCAAGCATTAAACGATATTGTAACCACCGATGAAAGGAACCATTATGAAAATAAGGGTAACCGGCAGTGGTTGATTCTCCCAGAACAAATATCCTGAACGTCCCGGCATCTTTTTTTTTCTTAAACGGCTCAATATTGCCAACCGTGGCAAATTCCTGATTTGTAAAATACTTTTTGGATACATCCGGGTTTAATACAAGGTAACTTTTATTCTCAGGAAATTCAACAAAGAGATTGAAATTATTACCGTAATGAAATACTCTCAGTGAGAGTTCAATAAAGATTAAAATAAAGAAAGAAATCAGAATACCCGCTATTTTAAAAAGGAAAACCCTGCCCCGGGATACCCGATGTTCCATTTGGGAAGTTTTTTTTATCAGCATTTATCATTAGATAAATATTAATATCCACCCTTTCCTCCCCATCTATTTAATGGGGAGGTATTCGGGGTGGAGATTTAAAAAAATAATCTATGCTACACTGTCTTAATAGCCCGCGTTTTGAGTCCAGGCTGGATTTCTATACATCTCATTCTGAGGAATAGGAGAAAGATATCTTGAAGAAGGATCAGCTGCAATGCCCGCAGGAATTGGATTTTCATTGCCCGCTCTTTGTGAAATGATTTTAGGGAGCAATTGTAAACGTACAACATCGAACCACCGTACGCCGTTCTCACCTGCGAATTCATAAGCACGCTCATTCACTACTGAGTCGCGAAAAGCTGTTGCCGATAGGCCAGTTGTCAAATTAGGCAAGCCGGCACGTTGTCTTACCAGATTGACAGCGGCATAACCAGCAGCTGTCGGTGCACCTGTCGCCATGGCAGATGCTTCAGCATAATCTAAAAGAACCATAGGATAGCGAATTACATCCAAAGCCTTATTGGTACTGGCATTCATTGTAATGATTGTGTTAGCCGTCTCGGTAACTCCATCACCATTAAGTCCGGATCTGAACTTCTTGTAATATGGATGTTGAGCATGTGTTAAATTAGAATTCCATGGTACCATTACAAATGTTTTCTTATCATCATTTCGAAGCTTGATAGTTGTGTAAAAGGTTGCATCTGTCCTGGAACATTTGGGTGCATTCTTAAAAAAGTTGATTTCGGGATAATAATCATCCCAACCACTGTTCCCATTGCCGCCAAACGCAGCATCTATAGCCACTTCCTCCAAAGGTACTGATGAAAGACCGAAACCGCGTTGCGCTGTTCCTCCGGCAACATTAAATTGAAAAGTAAAAATCGACTCTGTACTGTTGTTAGTACTAAATACTGTACCGTAATCGGGGACCAGGCTATATTTACCTGATTGAATAACGTCATTAGCTTCAGAGGCTGCTAAAGCATTGTTGCTTGCATCGTTTATCGGCCAGCCAGCCATAGTTAAATACACATCTGCCAAAAGGGCTTTAGACGACCACTGATTTGCCCTGCCAGCAGTAATCTGAAAAGAGGCCGGAAACAAATCGATAGCTGTTTGTAAATCACTTACTATTGAAGCATATACTTTGCTTACTTCATCTCTGGCTGGTCTTGCATTAACATCTGTGGGTACGATTATAAGAGGTACCGGTCCAAAAGTACGAACCAGCATGTAATAGCTCCATGCTCTAATAAAATAAGCCTGTGCAGCTGCAGCGTTTTTTAAATCATCGGTTGAATTGACTTTCTGATAATTCGCAATTACGTTGTTGGCCTGGTAAATTCCTGACCACATTCCTGTCCATTGCTGGCCATAGCTCCCTGTTGTAGAGCTCCCGTTCAATTCGTCAAATTCTCTCATATCACCCTTATTAAGGGCAGGGTCGGTAGTTAAGTCATCCGACCCGAAGCAAGATGTCATGCGTGTTGTAAAACCATAATTATAATCGTGGGCATAACGCTCATAAATAGAAGCAACCGATGCATCGAGATCAGATTGGGTTTTGAAATATGTTCCGGGTGATAAAGTGCCTTTCGGATCCTCTGTAAGTTTCTGACATCCTGTGACAAACATCAGAACCACAAACGTGAGAAGTATGTAATATTTTGTGTTCATATGAATATTTTTTATTAAAAAGTAAATAATTATTACAAAGCGTACATAGATTAAAAACTGGCTTTTAACCCTACTGTTAATGTTCTTGGGTTTGGAATTGAACCTGTTTCTAATCCCTGAGTAATTGCGTTTTGAGCAGTAGTAACCTCCGGATCATAACCTTTGTATTTGGTGAAACATAAAATGTTCTGTCCGCTCACATATACTTCCAGGCTGCTGATCTTAACCTTTTCCAGGAGGCTTTGAGGTAAATGATAGGCAAGAGAAAAGTTTTTAAGCTTGACAAAACTTGCATCATATACATAACGGCTACTATTTAGCTTATTGCTTGTGCTTCCAATAACCGGGAAATCAGTTTCATGGTCAGGAGTCCACATGTTCAAAGCATCTACAGATGTAGCGTTTTTAGTATCACCCAGTCCACCATATGTATAAGGGAAGCTGGTTGAAAAAAGCTGATTCCCATGCATTCCCTGGAACATAAAACTCAGGGTAAAATTGCCATAAGAAACATCGTTGGTGAACCCGAAAGAGTACTTAGGCATTCCATTGCCGATAGGCATCTGATCTGCTACAGTATATGAATGGTCATTATTAACATCCGTATATTTTGCGTCGCCTGGTTTTAGTCCGAATTTTGCAGCCTCTGTAGCTTCACTCGTTTTCCATGTACCAAGGAATTGATACCCGTAAAACTCGCCAAGTGGCATTCCAACTTTCAGGATCGAAAGACCTGTTTGCGGAGATCCAATACCATTTACCTGTACATTATCAAGTCCGCCAAGGTCCACAACTTTATTCTGGTTAAAGGATATTGTTAAATAGGTATTCCATCTTAATTTATTAGCGGCAACAGGTGTTCCTCCGATAGCAAACTCAATACCTTTATTTTCGAGTGAGCCGATATTCCGCTTGTAAGTACCACCTCCCAAATAATCAGGTGCGGGATAATCATACAAAAGATCGGATATCTTTTTATTATAAAAATCTACTGTAAATGTTACCCGGTCCTTAAAAAATCCTGCATCTAAACCAGCATCATATTGAGTCGTAGTTTCCCATCTGAGGCTGCTTGTAACAGCAGTTCCCAACGGAGTAGTAACAGTAGGAGTTGTTCCATTAAAATAATAGGAAGTACCTACACCTATAGATGGAATAGTTGCATATGGGCTTACAGCCTGATTGCCGGTTTTACCATAACCAAGACGTAGTTTTAAAACGGAGAGAGATTTAACATTTTGCAGAAAACTTTCATTGTTGATATTCCATGAGAGGGCTGCGGAAGGAAACAAACTGTATTTCTTTGTCAGGTGAGAAGAACCATCATCGCGGATACTGGCAGTGAGGTTATACTTATTTTTAAAAGAATAATTGACTCTGCCCATATACGACTGAAGAGCATCTGCCCAATAGCCGGAAGAGATTGTCTGTGTTCCCCCAAGACCTAAATTATAATAACCATTTGCGTAGCTCGATAATTTATTAGCCTGCGCCTGAACATTAATGTTCTGACGGTTTTGCTGTTCATATAGCGCGGTCAGAGTTATTGAATGGTCCCCGAAAGTATTTTTATAGGTAAAGAAATTGCTGTTTTGAAATGATCTGTACCTGGTATTGTTTACAGTGGCATGGTCATTACCTGATAAACCTGTATTGGTTTGAGGACCAAAAAGTTGTGGAGTATATTGAAACTGTCCTTCGTAAGAAGCACTGGAAGTAAATGTGAGACTTTTTAAAATGTGATAAATTACCATACCTGTGGCTGTGAAGTTATCCGTAGTATTATCAGACATTCTGTTATTAGCCTCCGCTACCGGGTTAATCTGTATAGACCCATAAGATGAATGTAAATTATAGTTACCATTTGCATCCTTGATTGCAGTAGTTGGATCCCATTGAAATGCTAATGTGAATGGATCATAGAGATCACCGGAATAATCCGTATTGCGGTTTTTAGATTGTAATGCAGTAATATTAAATTTTAAATCAATTTTATCAGTTGCCTTAACATCAACATTAGCTCTTATTGATCCTTTATTATACCACTGGTTCAGGAGCAATCCGGGTTGGTCAAGATAACTACCTGAAAACAGGTATTTCACAGCAGCTGTTCCGCCTGATACTGAGAGCTGGTAGTTCTGTACTAAAGGAGACCTGGTAACTGCTTTTTGCCAGTCCGTACCATTTCCACCTGCACGGATAGTTTGAAGTTGAGCATCGCTAAAGGCGGGAGATTGTCCATTGGCAGCATATTGTGCATTTACTGTGTTCGCAAAATCGTAAGCGTTCATTAAATCAAGATACTTTGGCATAGATGCCTTACTGATCCATGTATTAAAGTCAACTCTCATTTTGCCTTCTTTTCCGGTTTTTGTTGTTATTAATACAACACCGTTGGAACCTCTGGAACCATAAATGGCAGTTGCAGATGCATCTTTTAAAATTTCAATTGATTCAATATCCTCAGGGGAAATTGATTCGATGTTTCCTCCGATATACCCATCGATCACATAAAGTGGATCGTTTGAACCGGTAATAGAATTAGTGCCCCGGATTCGAACACTAAGCATAGTTCCTGGTTGTCCACTGTTGCTGTTAACTGAAACACCAGGGGTTGTTCCCTGAAGAGCCTGATCGACTCTTGTAATAGGCCGGCTGGCAATTACATCTGCTTTTAGGGTACTTGTGGCTCCGGTAACATCTCTTCTCATTTGCACACCATAACCAACTACAACAACTTCATCTAAAAGGGTTGAATTATTAACCAACTTTACATTTATTTCACTCTGCCCATTAATAGGAACAGTTACCTTTTCATAACCTATAAATGAAAAATCAAGGTTTACATTGTTATTTGTTACGGAGATGGAATATTTCCCGTTAGCATCGGTAATAGCGCCTGTAGTGGTTCCCTGAACAACTACGTTCACTCCGGCAACAGCTTCTCCGCTTGTCTTGTCTGTTACAGTTCCTGTAATTTTTTGTTGCTGCAACATTTGCTTGGGCGCTATCACAATCAGATTATTATCAAAAGCTCTATAGGTTAGTGGAGAATTTAAAAAAATATCATCTAACACACTTATAATGTTTTTGTTATCAGCTTTTAAATCTATAAGTTCATTCATAGCTAATAAGTCGTCACTGAAGAAGAACCGGACCTGACTTTGTTGTTCGATTGATTTCAGAACTTCGCGGACGGATTTTTCCCGAACATCCAGATTAACCGTAACCTGGGCGTAAACATTGGCACTAACTTGCAGAACACTTAAAAAAACGATCACAATAGTTAGTTTCATAGTTAAGAGAAGTTTTTTTATTCCAGGCTTCGAAATAGGAATAAGGTTTTGAAGTTTTTTTTTCATAATTTTGTAAAGTATTAAAAGTTTAACAAACCAATGGTCTCCTGAAAAAAGTCGCATTGGGTAAATTTGTAAAAACTTGGCGTAGGGTGTTCGAGCATCCTACGCTTTTGTTTTAGGACGGTTTTTATTTCCCATAGGCATTAATTAATTAGGTTGTTATTAGGATTTCATCTGTTAATTCTGGTTGTAAAGACTTTTATTAAGTTCTTCAAAGTTTCTGTTTTCAAATAAGGTAACGACTCTCCCTTTTAGTTTAAAATTAATCGGGGCGGAAAGACTCATAACCTGAAGTACCTGATCTATAGGTTCAGCTAGAATGGTTCCTGTAAAACGGAATGATTTTAACCGTTCAGACTCAATTATTATCTGTACGTCGAACTTGCGTTCCAGTTCGACTGCAATCTGCGAAAGGCTCTGCTTATCAAAAATCCACCTGTTTTCTTTCCATGATATTACAGGATCTACATTAACATTTTCTGTAACTAACCTGGGAATTGATGCTAATTTTTGCTTTTCCAAAGCTTGCTGACTGTTTTCGGTTTTCTCATTTGACCGGTCTGTTTCATCAACCATTGTTGAATCTTTCTTGTAATAGGTAAGTTTCTCATTTGGCTTAAGAACCATAATTTCAGTGTGGCTCTTATCTGATAAAGGTTCAACTTTTATGGAACCTTCAACCAGCGTAGTTTCTATAGTTTTATCATCGGGATAAGCTTTTACATTGAATTCTGTTCCCAGAGCCCTTACGTTTAAGTACAAAGTTTTTACAGTAAAAGGCCTTGAAGCATCTTTTGCTACTTTAAAGTATCCCTCTCCTTCAAGCTGTACAATCCTGTCTTTTATCCCAAAACTGTTATCGTATTTTAGTTTGCTCCCTGCATTCAACGTAACTGCGGTTCCATCAGACAAAGTGAACTGAGCACGCGATCCCAGAGGAACAATAAGTTCACTGTAGTGCAATTTTGGAATTGCCATCCTAGTATTACCTATATAGTAAAATAAAACCCCGCTTAAAGATGCAGCAACAATAAATATTGCAGCATATCTTCTTAATATTTTAAATCTATTGGTTTTGTTTAAAAACACAGATTCTTCAATTTTGATCTTATGGTAAATCTGGTCAAGTATATGAGCTCCATCATATTCTTTAACATCTGGTTCCAAAGATAATCCATCCCAATACTGAAGACATTCTTTATATAATTGATCCTCCGATTCAGCATCGTTAAACCATTTCTTAACCTTACATGTCTCTTCATAGGAGCCAATCCCTTCCAGATATCTCTTCAATACCTTAATGTCAATGTTTTCTTTGCTATTTTGCATTATTCTACTTTTTAATAAAGATAATGAAGCTAAAAGGAAAAAACCTTCTAGCTTCAAATCTTCTAACCTTGCCAATCCAATCAAAATTCATTGCAGGACTAACATTTCAACTTAACCCAAAAACTAACCCTAACCGACTTTAACTATTTTTTAGACGTTCTATCTGATAATAATATCCAGCAAAGCGCATATCTTCCCAGACTATAAGCTAATTTATAATCAATATAATTAATGAATAGTGAATTAAAGGACCATAATACGTGGTTCTCCGGCTATTTCATGCAAATGGGAAACATCATTTAAAAAATAGGCAGAAGAACAGAAGAGACAATATACTTCCGTCTGAAAGAGATTTTCTTAAAGAAGTTTTGGCAGTAGCAAGATAATTTTCAACAGTCTTTATTGAAATTTTCAGTTGCTTAGCTATTTGTTCATTGGTAAGTTGTTCATTCAGTCTTAAGAGAAATATACTTTTTTGCCGGGAAGGTAATTTACTTATAAGACTATTCGCTGTTTCCAACAGATTGTTGTATTCTATGTCAAGGTTTGTGGAATCATCTTCAATGAGTATGTTCTGAAGTGTCTCTTCCAGTTGCTTTTTATCTGATGCTTGTTTCCTGAATTTCTTACAGATGGCATTATAGGTGATTTTAAAAAGATATTTGCTGAAAACATAATATTCATTGATTTGATCACGATGCTTCCAAAGATTCATAAATACTTCCTGTACAACATCTTCAGCTTCTTCTTTGTTTTTTAAATAGCTTATTGCGAAGTAGTAAACCTTCTTATTATACTTTTTGAAGATAGAATCAAATGATAAAACATCTCCATCCTTGAGATTTTTTATAATCAACTTATCGTCAATATATTGGGCCATTATGAGTAAAGCATTATCAAAGCAAATTTAGTGTTTTCGCACAAACTATATGATTATCCGGAATATTTTTTGAATTGACAATGTTGAAGGCTCAAAAAAATAAATGATGACAAACAAGGATAGCCATGCAATAGTATTAACAGATACTGTAATTACATTGAGTCAGTAGCATATTCCATAATTTAGTATTTAATCGTTCATGTTTCAAACATTTAAACTAAATCAGGAAGATGGATGTATTGGTAGTTGAACAGACTTAATAAATCCCGCTCACAGGTATTCGATTTTCGTCAGCCTAACTCCACTCTTAACGCCGACACCACATTCGGGGTTCACCGGGAGATAAGTTTATTCAGTCGGGTTAATATCTAAGGGAATAGAAAATTTAAAAGTACTGCCTTTACCTGATTCACTTTCAACCCAGATCTTTCCTCCATGTTTTTCTATAAATTCTTTGCAGAGTACTAACCCAAGTCCGGTACCCTTTTCATTTTCAGTACCAGGTGTTGATTGGTTTGCATCTATTCTGAAAAGTTTTGCAATAGTTTCTTTTGTCATTCCGATACCGCTATCTGATACTGAGATCTCTACCTGGTTGTTGATGGCCATCGCCTTAACTCCCACTTTACCGTTTTTATGAGTAAACTTAATTGCATTTGATATCAGATTCCGCAATATCGTTTTGATCATATTTTTATCCGCTATAATCGTTAAGTTATCAAAGAGGGAGCTCTTAAGCTCAATATTTTTCCCTCTTGCCATATCATTTAACACACTGAATTCTTCATTAAAAAGTTCTTTCAATTTAATTGGTATTGGATTAAACGATATTTTCCCACGTTGCGAATTTGCCCATTCCAGGAGGTTTTCAAGTAATCTCAGTGTTTGAGCAGCAGAATTATATATCATACCAGAATACTCATCAATTGTTTCAAGGTTACCTGATTTTGTTTCGTCTTTCAGCAATTCGCTTAAACCGAGAATTGTATTGAAAGGGTTTTTCAGATCGTGTGCAATTATTGAGAAGAATTTATCTTTTGAGGCATTAAGTTCGTACAATTTATTATTCATTTCTAAAAGCTCCTCTTTCTGAGCCATTAGCTCTTCACTTTGATTTTCTATTTGGTTTTGCCGTTCTTCAAGCAGGGTATTTGATCTATTAAGTTCTTCTGCCTGTTTTATTAATGTGTCGTTCTTTTCCTGTAATTCAGTAGTTTTTGATGCGACTAATCTCTCCAGCACGATCTTCTGACTTTTCAAACGTTGGATTCGTATGAGAAAGATGGAAACAATTATGAAGATTATGGCTGAAATCATTATAAGTCTGAACCACAATGTCTTCCACCATGGAGGTAAAATGATTATTCGTAATGATACTCCTTTGTCGTTCCAAACTCCATCGTTATTTGATGCTTTAACTCTGAATGTATATTCACCCGGATTCAGATTAGTATAGGTTGCATATCGTCGTGAGACATTAGTATAATTCCACTCTTTCTCAAAGCCTTCCATTATGTAGGCATATTGATTTTTTTCGGGATAAGTATAATTTATAGCTGAAAATGTAAATGAAAAGACTGACTGCTTCCAGTTTAATTTAATTTCTTTCGCTTCACTTATGTGTGTTTGAAATTGAGATCCATTAACTCCAACCGGAACTTCCCTGTTAAATATTTGAAAATCGGTAATATAAACCGGAGGAATGAAGTCATTATCTTTCAGGCTGTCAGGATAAAAGGAGTTAAATCCATTATATCCCCCAAAATATATTTCACCTTTACGTGTTATCAGGGACGATTGCTGCTTAAATTGGTCACCTTGTAAACCATCTTCTTTGGAATAATTTCGGAACTTCTTAGTTTTACGGTCAAACCTACTAATACCATCATTGCTGGATATCCAGATATTACCTGCATTATCTTCAATAATTGACTGAATTATGTTGCTAGGCAAACCGTTAGAGATATCATAGGTATACAGAATGGTTCCATCAGGTTTACAAAAATATACTCCGTTAGTACTCGTGCCTACCCATAAATTTCCATCTTTGCCTTTACAGAATGCTGAAATAACATTATTATTGAAATTATAATTCTTGAATGAGTTCGTTTTGCAATCATAGAAGTTTAGCCCGGCCGTCGTTGAAATCCACACATTCTTTTCAAAATCTTCATAAAACAGCCAGTCCCTTTTACCTACAATCGCTTTGGGGTCATCTTTGTTGGCTCTGAACCGTCTGATCACACCCTTCTTTTTGTCAAATAAATCGGTACCAACATTAAAAGTACCTAACCATAATGTATCATTTTTATCTATTGCAAGATTCCAAATAGATCTGCCTGAGATACTTGATAAATTATTCTTATCGGGCATGTAATGAATAAATTTGTCTGTTTTTCTGTCAAACCTGTCAAGCCCTGCATCCCACGTACCCATCCATATATCATGATCCTTATCTTCTGATATACAAAGTATAGAATTTCCACTCACACTATAAGGGTTGGAAGGTTCGTTCTTATATATCTTAAATCTGCCTGTTTCAGGATCGTAGAGATTAACACCTCCTCCATCTGTACCTATCCAGATCATACTCTGATGATCTTCATAAAAACAAGTGATATTATTATACGATACTGAATTTGGATTACTGCCCTTATACCTAAATATTTTAAACTTATATTTTTTAGGATTATAATAATTGATCCCTCCGCCGGAGGTCCCTATCCATAAAATACCTTCCTTGTCTCTGTGAAAACACCAGATTCCGTTGTTATTAAGTCCTTCATCATTTGTATTATCATACATGAAATACTCAAAAGTTTTAGATATTTTGTCAAATCTGTTTATTCCTCCCTGATCAACTGCAAGCAATAAATGTTGTTCGTCTTCCGGTATGACATCGAGAATGACCTTTTGATTAGTACCTTTACCGTCGCCTTTTGATCCGAACTGCTCAAATTTATTGGATGCCGGATCATAAGAAAAGAATCCGTTACCATCTGTAGTAATCCATATTTTGTCCTGATTATCAATATACAGGCTCTTAAAACAATCGTTTCCAAAATCAATAGATGGGTCCTCAAATTTAGTAAAGACGCCGGTTTCAGGATCAAAACGTCGGATTCCACGGCTTAGTGAAACTAACCACAGATATCCTTTTGAATCAATTGCAATCATTTTTGACGGGCGAGAGTTAAAATATGCCTTCTCGCTATCAAATTGATATCTGATAAATTTATGAGTCTTGGAAATCAATTTATTCAGGCAGTTTTCACCAGTAACAATCCAAAGATTTCCACCTTTATCTTCAATAATACCGTTAATGTAATTACCGTTTAAACTGGTTTTATCGCCAGGATCGTTTTTAAAAACTTTAAAATTATCTTTAGCAGGATCGAATAAATTTAACCCATTAAAAGTACCAAACCATAGATTCTTTCCCCGGTCTTCATAGATACAAAAAATGTTATTATTGCTGATTGAGCCAGGTATATTTTCATTATAATTGTATTTCTTAATCTCATAACTATTGTACTTATCAAGGCCCTCCTCTGTGCCTATCCAAAGATAATCTTTACTATCTCTATATAAACATCGTGTACGGTTGCTTGACAAACCATCTTCAACGGTGAGGTGACCAAATCTTGAATATGGCTGTGCCTGCAAATGAAAAACTCCTGTAAAACACAAGAATGAAATCAACAGGGACAATCTGAGAAAAGGATTTCTGATTAATTTATAATCAAAAAAAATATGCACTACTTTTATGGTTTTAACAATAAAATAGTTCAATAAAGTTCAGAAGGATTAAAGGTAAACCTTTTTAAATAATTTGTTCAATTCGCTAGTTAATATTTGAAAAAAAACTTATCTTAAGTCTGTAAATCATGCATACTTGTTGATATCCAGACATATATGAATTTACATCTACCAGCTGTTACACTCATGGCAAAAAATATTGGTGCCACCAAGGTCAAACTGGTTGTGACGGAATTAAAACCTCCTGCAAAATAATAGCCGTCTAAAACAACAAAAAAGATTTAAAGAAGCAACATGAAAAGAGGTTGCTTCTTTATTAAATATTAATTCCAAAAAGCAGCGTTATTTGTCAAGAACTACTGTTTTACCTGTAGCAGCTGATTCTCTTGCAGCTTGTAATATTCTGACAACCATGATGTTATTTTCAAGTGAATAGGGATCATAGCTGGTCATCTTTATTTTTCCTTTTATAACATCAGCAAAATAAGAGAATGGATCTTCGTAAACCGTAATATCTTTAGCAGTGACCAGTTTTGTCAATTCAGAAGTCATTTTACCATTTCTTAAACGCATTGTGGAATTATTTACTGCAATTATATAACCGGTTTCACCGTATATTTCCATATCCTTCCTGCCGAAAGGCCAGTTCCATGAAGCCTGTATAATACACTGGGCATCCGGATAGCTTACTATTATTGTGGCCTCATCATCCACCTTCGGGTATATTGCAGGCTTAAAATGCTGAGTTACAGCCGTTACAGAAACAGGCCTCTGACCTTGTTTTAAATAAGTCATTAGATTTGCACCGTAGCAACCAAAGTCAATTAATGCGCCCCCTCCATTCTGCACAGGGTCGGTAAGCCAGTCGAGAAATTCTTTATTCACTCCGATTTCCTTAGGTCCCTGGTGTCCGTCATGAATTACTACTTTCCTGATATGACCAACGAAATTACTGTCGTTAACAAGCTGGAATGATTTTGCAGTTGTCGGATACCATGATGTTTCATAATCCGTTAGCAAAAAGATATGGTTTCTATTCGCGAGTTCTTCCATCTTTCTGGCATGTTCAACATTTGTTGCGAGAGGCTTTTCTACCATCACATGAATTCCCTTCGGAGCACATGCTTCTACCACCGACAAATGATCATATATAGAACCGAAAGCCAATACAGCTTCAGGTTTTACCGAATCGAGCATTTTACCCAGATTGTCATAAATCAATTTGGGATCGAACTTATATATTGTAGCATATCGGAGAGCTAATTCACGATTTGGCTCATAAATTCCTACCAGCTTAAAATCCGGAGTTGATTTCCTTCCCAGTATAAACGCAGAATGTCCATGAGTCAATCCGGCAATTGCAAACCTGATCGGCGTTTGTGAAAATTCTTGTGCCCGGGTGTTAACTAAAACAAACATCAGGAATGCGAAAATAACAATGATAGTCTTAAAGTGTCTCATATCGTACTTACATATTATAATAATTATTATTTCAATATTAATCCATGATGGTAACTTCATTCCCGTTTATCCGGTTAATTCTGAGCACGCCTCCTTTTTTAAGTGGTTGCCATTTATAGCTGTTATTGGTTAAATTATCTGACATGGATACAGGTACTCCGTCAATAAGAATCTTTAATGGTTTATCTGATAAACGGATCGTTTCAATCCCATTATTATCATATGTTGTATACCGCAATTTAATATTTTTCAGCTCCGGGTTATCAACTCCGGTTATATACTTTGCACCCGTTCTATTTTTATATTCAACTTCCTGAACAACTGATGAAGAAAAGAGAATATGCTCTTCATCCGAAGGAGCCAGTTCCGGAAGAGCTCCCATCGCCCTCAGAAAATGACGAACATAATCTCCATAGCCGTCTGTCAGCCAGTTCTCATCCTGGGGATAACGATTCTTTCCGTCGTAATCGACCATGTAAGTGGCCCAGTTCAACTGGCGGATTGCATTTTGTTTCCTTATTGTGTCACCTGTTAAGGAGACATACTGCAATTCAGCCGATGCCTGCCTCGATGTATGACTGTTGCCAGGTACCAGATAGGCTGTTTGCTCATTAACAACAACAACTCCATATTTCTCCCAGGTTTTATTTTCAAGAGTTTTGTAAACCCATTTGAAGATTCCCTCCACTTCATTTTTCCAGTCAGGAAAATATTCCTGATGGTTCATCATGAATTGTGCAAAAGTAACTGCATTAATCTGGGTGTCGCTCCAACCAGGGACATCCTCAAAAAATGGTCCCCATTTATTGTTTTTCAGAGGATACTTTTTCATCCACGAAAGCAGATTATCAAATGAATGCTGATACAATGAAACATTCCCTTTGTTCATCTTTATAAGTTCGAGAAATAGCTCCATCGTTCCCGACCAGTTCGTTGTATAATCGCTACGAGAAGCAACGCTGCCATCTCCGTTATTGCTTAATAGCTTACCCGTCTCTCCGGTAACTGCATTCACCTTAAACGGTAAAGGTGATTTTATATCATCACCCTCAATCATGTGACCGGCAAGTGTATTGGCAATGTTTACAGCCGCGCTCAGGTAGATACCGGAAGGGGTCTGTCCATGGCGTTTAGTACCGGTTATTTTATACAAATGAATCAGTTCAAGACCAAATGAACCTGCTTTATCAGGTTGTGTAAAATCTTTACCGATTACCATATCACCATCAAAAATCCCTGAATAAATTAATGTATTGTAAGGATATGGAATATCAGGCCATTTCGCAGAAGCATCTGAAAGTCCGTGAGTCAGATAATAGCCGGCAATAAATTTCATATTTTCTTTTATACGTTCATCACCGGTAAACTGGTATAATAAAAGCCAGGAGGATAACGCCATCTGCAACTGGTCACCACCAATACCACGCGTGTCGTCTACCCCGGCTTTCCAAACCTGGTGATTCATATAATAGGGAAGCCCGTTCATATCAACCCTCATGGTATCCCAGAAGTGCCATACAGACTGAATAACATAACTGTAAGCTGTTCCGGGTTCCGGGCTGAACCATGGAATAATCTTACCTGAAGCATCAGTTTTAATATCATGATAACTAAGTACCTCGGGCTGGCCAAATGACGCCCTGAAAGATATTATTACAAGTACAAGAATTAGTTTGAATTTCATAACAGCTAATTAAATTATTAAAACAAGTGTTAAGCAATTAGAAAAGTTCAATTTAAGAAATCTGAATGACATTGTGTAAAAGATAATTCATAAAGAAAATATATTTGGTACTTTAGATGTGTCGTGAAAAATTAAAAATTTCCAGCTATGCGTTTAATAATTAAGACTTTTCTGCTTTTTCTAATCTCCGCAAATTTGTCTGCACAGGCCGTGCAGCAGCTTGCATTCGATAAGATTAATCCTTCGCTAATAAATAATCACTGGAAAGCACAATGGATAGCTCATCCATCGGCATCACTACTTGATTATGGTGTTTTTCATTTCAGGAAGAAATTTGAACTGAAAGAGCAGCCAAAGGAGTTTATTATTAACATTTCGGCAGATAACAGGTACCGCCTGTTTGTAAATGGGAAGCCTGTCTGTTTTGGACCGGCACGTGCCGATCTCGAACACTGGAACTACGAGAGTATTGATATTGCTGATTTTCTGAAAACCGGTATGAACGTTCTTGCTGCGGAGGTGTGGAATTTCGGAGAATTTAAACCATGGGCTCAGTTCACTATTAAAACTGCATTCATAGTGCAGGGAAACTCGCATCAGGAAGAAATTGTAAATACAGATACAACATGGAAAGTAATAGAAGATCAGGCCTATTCTCCTGCCCCTGCAGGCTCTAAGGAAACCAGCGGGCAATTCACTGTGGTAGGTCCATGCGACAAAGTTGATGCAGCGCTTTATCCCTGGAACTGGGAAACAGCCAGTTATGATGATTACAGGTGGCTTGCACCGCGGACACTCGATGCAGCTCATCCACATGGAGTGGGAACCGATATAAACTGGGAACTGACGCCCAGAATAATACCTTTAATGGAACAGAAGCATCAGCAATTTGCCACAGCTCGCCGTATTTCAGGTGCTTCAATACCTGATGGTTTTCTGGAAGGAAAAACTTCCTGGACAATTGAGGCCAACAGTAAAATCACAGTATTGTTCGACCAGAAAAACCTTACCACAGGGTATCCTGAACTTCTTGTATCTAAGGGTAAAGGAAGCAAAATCAGGCTTACTTACTCGGAATCATTGTTTGATTCAAAAGGATTAAAAGGCAACAGGGATGAAATAGATGGAAAATCCATCGGTGGCTATTCAGATTACTTTTTACCAGACGGCAAATCTGAGAGGTTGTTTCGTCCTCTTTGGTTTCGCACGTGGAGATATGTTCAGATGGAGATAGAAACGCATGCAGAACCGTTGCAGCTCAATAGTTTCTCAAGTGAATTCACAGCATATCCGTTAAAGGAGAATGCAATATTTGATTCTGACAAGCCGGATTTGAAAAAAATCTGGAATGTTGGCTGGAGGACCGCCCGTCTCTGTGCAAATGAAACATATTTTGATTGCCCTTATTATGAACAGCTTCAATATATAGGTGATACACGGATTCAGTCTCTTATCTCTCTTTATGTTTCAGGCGATGACCGTTTGGTCCGAAATGCTCTTATGGACTTCAACGAATCCATTTTTAATGAAGGGCTTACCCGAAGCAGGTATCCTTCAGCTAGTCCTCAGATCATTCCTCCTTTCTCATTGTATTGGGTCGATATGGTCAACGATTATTGGACTCTGCGGGATGATCCTGAATTCATTAAAAGCTTTTTACCAGGAATTGAAAGCGTTCTTGGATGGTTCACCAGAAGGATTGATAAAGAAACAGGAATGCTTGGTAAAGTTGAGTACTGGAACTTTGTAGATTGGGCAATTGATTGGGCCTGGAGCAATGAAAAGGGTATCGGAGGAGTTCCGGCAGGCGGAATGAATGATGGCAATTCCTCAATACTGTCGATGCAATTTGCTTATGCTGTCCAAAGGGCTTCGGAATTATTCAGATATTACGGACAACCTGAAAAAGCTGATAATTATTCAGATCTTGCCAGAAAGATAACAAAAGCTGTTTATGAAAAATGTTGGGATGAATCAAAAGGATACATAGCTGATACACCCTCAAAAAAAGAGTTCAGCATGCATACCCAGATCTTTGCAGTCCTCACAAATACGATCCCTGAAAACAATCAGAAGGAATTTGTGAAAAGATTCATCAATGATAAAGCTCTGATTCAGCCCACGATGTATTTCAGGTTTTATCTTACACAGGCTTTGAAAAAGACAGGATTGGCCGATCATTATCTTGAGACACTTGGTCTGTGGAATGAGATGCTTGATAAAGGATTAACCACTTTCGCAGAAAATCCCGATCCTGCCCGCTCCGATTGCCATGCCTGGAGTGCAAGCCCCGATTATGATTTTCTTGCAACGGTGGCTGGCATCCGCCCGGGAACTGCTGGCTTTAAGACTGTCGAAATAGAACCTGCATTGGGTGAACTTAATTTTATAAAGGGACAGATGCCTCATCCGGCAGGAATTATAATTTTTGATTTAAAAAGAACAGGAAATGCCGGTATAACCGGAGAAATAATACTGCCCGAAGGGTTAACGGGTATGTTTAGATGGAATGGAAAGGCAATTAATTTAAAAGGTAAAACAGATATTGAGTTGCATTAGTTCATTAGGTGCCTCGTTACCAATTCCAACAATTTTACTGATTCCAGTGGTTTGGTAATATAGTCGTTGCAGCCCGCATTAAGAGCTTTCTCTTTGTCTCCCAGCATCGCATAAGCTGTCTGGGCAATTATCGAAATATTCATATTAAATTTTCTTATTTCAACTGTTGCCTCCTCACCGTTCATATACGGTAATTTCATGTCCATCAAAATTAATTTTGTTTCAGGATTCGTTTTAATAAAGTCAACAGCGTCTTTACCATCGCCAACATGGTGAATTTCAATATTTAAGGGATGTAATATTTCCTGGATCAAAAAGAGACTGTCCTTATCATCTTCAACCACCAGCATAATTTTCTTTGCATCAGATTTCCCCCGTTGGGTCTTCTTTTGAAGGTTACGCAATGATATTGGAGCAGGGATGGCAGTTGGAGGAATAAAAGGGATAGAAACGAAGAAAGTAGAGCCTTCTCCATATATGCTTTTAAGCCAAATCCGGCCTCTTAATAAAGTCACTAATTTTTCCACAAGTGAAAGTCCGATACCAGTTCCCTCATTATTCATTCCATGGTAATCAAACTTTATGAATCTTTCAAATATTTTCTTCTGATCTTCGTTCGGAATTCCTGTTCCTGTATCAGATACCGAGAAAATCAGTTCATTCATAAGTCGCTGGCAGGTAAAAGTAATCTTTCCTCTTGCAGTAAATTTGACAGCATTGGCAAGCAGATTTGAAATGACTTGTTGTATTCGATAAAGATCAGAGTGAATAAGAACATCGCCATCAGGAAGATAGAAGTTCAATTGAATATCGGTTTTTTCTCTATTCTGTAATTCAACTGTGTAAATATCTTTTAAATCATTGAACATGTCTGAAATCAGAAAATTTGAGTAGTTTAATTGCATAGCTCCTATTTCAATCTTAGACAGATCCACAATGCCTACAATTAAATTAAGCAGACTGCTGCTGCTGTTCTGAATGATTTTAACATATTGATGTTTCTTCACCTGATCAGTTTCAAATTCAATCAGTTCGCTAAAACCGACAATAGCATTCAGTGGTGTTCTGATCTCATGAGACATATTTGCCAGAAAGGCTGATTTTAAACGATCTGATTCTTCAGCTTTTTCTTTTGATTTTCTAAGCTCTTCCTTTTGGAGTACATATTCTTCAAACAGGGTACCTATGTGACCATACTCTGCAGGAGCTTTCTTAAGAGCATTTATTGATTTCTCATCGTCAGTTTTGAGTATTTCAGTTACCAATTTCAGCGGCCTGTTTATGCATCTTTTAGCAATTATATTAGCCACTACAAGTGATAAGATCACAAATCCAAGGATAATTAACATCATAGTAGTGGTTGACCTGAAGTTGAAGTTCATAACCTGGCTAAAAACGATCCTGGAAACCGGCTTTCCATCCCAACCGTTCAGGTCAGCTTTAGCCAGGAGCATATTTCTTTCGCCACTATTAACCGAATCAGACGTAATCAGATCAACCTTCGAACCGCTGATAGTTGCCAGACTATTCAAAATTCTTTTATTCCATTCTCTGATCACGAATAAATATCCTGCCGGTTCAGTTTTGATATGGTCAGGGTCATTGTATGGGTGAACTGATGCAGCGCTGACTTCCAACAGTCCATTTTCCCCTGGAAAGAAAAAATGGGTGAATTTGGTTTTGCTTAGAGCTTTAACAGCATCAATCGGGATAGGTATTTTCCCCGAAGCCCCATTGGTTGATGCTTCATAGACAATGTCAAACTTTGTATTAAATATGATAATATAATTATAATTATATGTATTAAAAGTTATATTATTATCATACCAGCGGATATCATTAATTTTCAAGGCTTTCACAAACTCATCCCAACAAGTGTAATCGAATACAGTCTGTGTCATCTGTTTACAGGTCAAATCAAGAAGAGATTTTACCTCATGACCATACTGTTCCTGAGCTGAATCAATAATGGTCTTTTCAGATTTGTACTTAAAGAATGTCAAAACAAAGAAGAGAATCAAAAAAACTACTCCAACAGTTATCAACAATGCCTTTATCTTGCCGTAAATTGTCTTAATCTTAAACATATAATCGAATAATAAAGATATTCATAAGGATCTTTCAGGTGATGATCCCAATTTTCACAATGCAGTTTAGAGTTATTTCGCCGGTCAAATGTAAAAAATTATTTTACGAAATAAACTTAAAACCCGCAGCGTTGAAAAAAGGCAGAACCGGTTAACATTTATTAAGTTATCCGGTATACAGCACACTAGACTGGATATGAATGAATTACTTTTTAGGATTTGGAGAGACGTACAGAACATTTTCTCGCATTTTAACTGTCTCCCTGTGATGGTTAGCGATAACTATTCCTAATAAAATCATAACAGCCAGAATCAGAAGCAAGAGAAATGGTCCGCTTTTGACAAATTCCAGAAGAAAGGAGTCTTTTTTCATTTTCCGACCAGAATTAAGATGAAAAAATGGTAACAAATCATCATAAAGAACAACGCCAAACAATACTCAGATTGGTAAGAGTTATACCAAATTTACATAATATCTTTTATATCAGGATAATTCATTTTCATTTAATACCTATAATATCATGCAGGGACACAATCATAAGAAACTTATTTAACCTCCGGCATGCCTGATTAAACAAACAGTGTATTGTTTTCACACACACCACTGTCTAATATTTTGACATTTCTATAAACACCAAATTTTCATTTTTGCTGATATTGTGATATTTACCAATTTGGCACATTCTTTGGCATTATAGAATTACAAATTAGAAATTACGAATTAGAAATTGAGATGAAAAGAATATATCTGATAATATCACTGCTTTTGGTTTTTTGTTTTCCTGAAATATCAGCCCAGGTGAAAAAATGGACCCTCGAAGATTGTATAAATTATGCTGTAACAAACAATATAGGACTTCAGAGACAAAGGCTACTTACCGAATCGAAGGAAGTGGACCTTCTGGCATCAAGAATGAATCTTCTGCCGAATCTAAACGCCCAATCTGCTGTTCAGGTTGCAAGCGGAAGGTCTATTGACCAATCGAACGCTATAGTATTTAATAAGAACCTGACAAATAATGTGACTGTATCCTCATATATGGTGCTTTTCAGTGGATTCACTGAGATAAATACAATAGCTGCAAATAAATATATGCTTAAAGCCGGTTTGGAATCAGAGAAAATTACGAGAAATGCATTGATCTCAGACATAATGGGACAATATTACCAGGTGTTATATGCCAGAGGATTGGAAAATGCTTCAAAAATGCAGCTCGATCTTTCACAGAAACAGCTTTTCAGAATCACGAAAATGGTTGAGACAGGCAAAGAGGCATTAGCTAAACAATATGAAATTGAGAGCCAGTTTTCTGCAGATAAGCTCTCTTATACTATAGCTCATAACACAGCCAGTCAGGCTATTACAACCTTAAAACAGATGCTCCAGCTGGAAGCAGGATCGGAATTTGATATCCTGGTACCTGATCTGAATAACATTCTCATTGCAGACAATTCCTTCAGTCCTGATAGTGTCTATAAACTTGCCGCTCAAAATCTTCCCAGGCTCAAAGAAATAGAATTTGAATTAACCGCCTCAAAAAAACAGATTGCTGCTGCCAGGGGAAATTTTTCTCCCAAGATAACAGCAGGAGGTGGCATAGGATCGTACTATTATGATATATTAAACGCAGGTGAAGGAGTCTCTCAAAATTCTTACTCACGACAAATTAATGGTAACCTTCAAAAGCAAGTATCACTTTCTCTCAATATACCCATCTTTAATAATCTTGCCAACTATAGAAACATTAAGATGGCTAAGCTCAGAAAGAATGATAACGAGCTAAGACTTGAACTGGAGAAAAATAATTTGTATACGGATATAGAAAATGCCTGTCTTAATTATAATAGAGGAAAAGACGAATTTTCAGCCGCTAAAGCAAATTTTGATTTCAATACAAAGTCTTTCAGTGGAGTTGAGAAAAAATTTGAGTCGGGACTTGTTGATGTAACTGAGTTTTCAGTTGCGAAGACAACATTATTTAAGGCTGAAACAGAAGCTCTCAGGACTAAATTGCAGCTTATTATAAGGAAACTCATGATCCAGTTCTACTCCACAGGTGAATATGAAACTCTTGTGAACCAGCAATCAATATTCTAACACCCAAGTCACTAAATATACAGAAATTAATAATTATAAATAAAAAATTGAAATGGATACTCCTCACGAAACAATGGATAAAGTGATCCCAAAGAAAACAGGCCTTCAGAAAAAACATTTCGGATACATCGCTATTGGTATAGCAATTATCGTTCTTGCTTATATGGCTTTCTTTGCCGATCGGACTTCAACATATAAGGTTGAAAAAGATAAACTGATAATTGAAACCATTACAGAAGATCAGTTCAATGATTATATTACTGTTCCCGGAACAGTTGAACCTATAACTACTATTAAACTTGATGCCCAGGAAGGCGGACGTGTTGAAGAGAAACTTATAGAAGAAGGATCAATGGTTAAAAAGGGAGATGTCATTCTAAGACTATCTAATCCTGACCTCTATCTTAATATCCTCAACAGCGAGGCACAACTTGCAGAAAAGGAAGACTTCCTGAGAAATACACAGATTACAATGGAACAGGAGAAGCTGTCAATAAAAAGAGAGCTGGTTTCTCTTAAGTATGATATTGAAAGAAAAGAACGTAATTATCAGCAAAATGAAATCCTGATAAAAGATAACCTTATCTCGAAAGAGGAATACATCCGTTCAAAAGAAGACCTTGATATGGCTAAACAATCAAAGGACCTTTTTATTGAACGTCAGAAACAGGACTCTCTTTTTCGTTCTGTAAACGTAGAGACAATAAAAAACGACCTCGTGAATATGAGAAAAAACCTGGCTTTGGTAAAGGGAAGGGTTGAAAACCTGAATGTGGCTTCACCGGTAGATGGCGAACTTGGTCTGCTAAGTCCTGAAATCGGCCAGAACATCAATCGCGGAGAAAACATGGGACAGATAAACGTACTGACATCCTATAAAGTAACTTCCCAGATTGACGAGCATTACATCGACAGGGTGAGAACACAGCTTGACGCAACTCTCGACAGGCAGAATAATAAATTTAATCTTACTGTGAGAAGAGTTTATCCGGAGGTGAGGAACGGTACATTTAAAATTGATATGATTTTCCGCGACAGTATGCCCGATAATATAAGGACCGGTCAGACATATTATATTAGCCTTCAGTTAGGGCAGCCAAAGAGATCAGTGCTTGTGCCGATTGGCGGATTCTTCCAGGAGACAGGCGGTCAATGGATATTCGTTCTCGATCCTACCGAATCATTCGCAACAAAACGCAATATTTCTATTGGAAGAAAAAATCCAAAATATTATGAAGTACTTGAAGGTCTCAAACCTGGTGAGAAGGTAATAGTATCAGGATATGAAACCTTTGGGAAAAATGAAAAACTTATTCTTAAAAAATCTAAATAACTACTAATAATTAAAGTCATGATTAAAACAAATGATTTAACTAAGATCTTCAGAACTGAAGAAGTTGAAACAACAGCACTTAACAAAGTGACTCTCAATGTAAAGGAGGGAGAATATGTGGCTGTTATGGGCCCGTCAGGATGTGGGAAATCCACTCTCCTTAACATACTGGGATTACTCGATAATCCCAGCTCAGGAAGTTATATATTCAATGGAACTGAGGTGGCCAATCTGAAGGAACGCGACAGGACAATCTTCCGCAAAGGAAATATTGGTTTCGTTTTCCAGAGTTTTAACCTCATTGACGAATTGAATGTTTATGAAAACGTTGAGCTACCTCTGATTTACCTGAAAATGAAGGCAAGTGACCGCAAGAAAAGTGTAGAAGATGTTCTCGAAAGAATGAAAATTGGCCATCGTGCAAAGCATTTTCCCCAGCAGCTATCGGGAGGACAGCAGCAGAGAGTGGCAATTGCCCGAGCAGTTGTAGCAAATCCGAAACTTATTCTTGCCGATGAGCCCACAGGTAATCTTGATTCTAAAAATGGTATAGAGGTTATTAATCTCCTGACAGATCTGAACAAGGAAGGAACGACCATCATTATGGTAACTCACTCCGACAGGGATGCCGGATATGCTCATAGGATTATTAATCTGTTTGACGGACAGGTTGTGACTGAAAAATAATAACTCGTATATATATTTGTTGAAAGAGGTTTCCTTAGTGAGACCTCTTTTTTTGTTTCGGACTAAATAAATGATCAGAATATCATCGTAACTGTTGTTCCCGAACCAGGAGTGGAGTCACAACTTATATTTCCATTGTGAATGCGTATTATCTGTCGCGATAGACTTAATCCTATTCCTGAACCCGATTCCTTGGTTGTAAAAAATGGTACGAATATTTTCTCAACTGTTTCTATATCCATACCAGGTCCATTGTCCTGGACCGAAAGTACTACCCTCCCATCCGGATTCCGACTTCCATTCAGTAATATCTCATCCCCTTCGGAGATTTTACCAAAAGCTTCTATTGAATTTTTAATGACATTAATGAACACCTGCGCAAGAAGTTTATCATCGGCCATTAAGGTCAGATCTTCGGGGGTTACATTAGTTTTAATTATCTTATTCACTTTATTTGATCCATCCTCCGTATCGTAATAGCTATTTACAAGGATGGTAATCCTTTCAAAAAACTCCTGGATATTAACTCTGATAAATTCCGGTTTCGGTAATTGCGTAAGGCTCCTGTACGATTCAACAAAATGTATAAGCCCCTTACCATGATCCTCTATAATATTTAATCCCCGAATTGTGTCTGAAATTATTCTCGGAGTAATAACATCAGGACTTCTCTGATTCTCTCCCTCTTTATAGAACCCGGAAATTGTAGAACTTAAAGAAGTAATCGGAGCAACAGAATTCATGATCTCATGATTAAGAATTCTTATCAGTTTTTGCCATGAATCCATTTCATGCATATCAAGTTCGCTCTTAATATCCTGCAGAGTCACAATTTTCACCTCCCTGTTCTGCATGATTATTGATTGTGAATGTACCGCCAGACTCAGGAGATTATGGTTTACCTTTACATTTATCCGTTTATGTTCTCCTGATCCGATTTTTTCGAGCAGTTCAACAAGCTTTGGATCAATGTTTTTGAGCTTATTAATATGGGGAATCTGATCGATGCCAAACATCCGCTTAATTTCAGGATTGGTAAATTCCACAACTCCATTTTCATAGAAAGATATAATTCCGGTTCTTATCCTCTCCATTATACTTTTATAAAACTTTTCCTGCAGCTCAATATTAATTTTTGCATTTTTCAGCTTGGTATTCAACTCATTGAGGCTTTTATTAAGCAACTTCTCATTTGCAAACCCTGCTCCTTCCGGAAAAAACAATGATGTATCCTCATTTCTGACGGCACTAAAGAAGAACGCAAGCTTTTTATTGGTTCTATTAAGCCAGACTCCAAATGAGACAATGAGCATTGCCAGACCAAAAAGTGAAATTATTGTATAGGTAAGATCCTTCCCGAAATTGAAAGCAAAAGCCAGTGCAAGAAGAATCATTCCAGTCAGATATGAGACTATGACCAGCCAAAACCTTTTATAAATCATACTTTTTCAGCTTATTATAGAGAGTCTGCCTGGTTATCCCAAGTTTTGAAGCAACGACACTCAGATTATTGTCATGCTTTTTAATTGATTCGGTAATCAGCTTTTTCTCCATTTCTTCAAGAGTAGTACTGTTATTGTCTACCAGCTCTTTGGATAAGGTATTGAAAGAAAAATCAGCAGGACCAAGTACAGAGGAGTCAGACAAAATTACTGCTTTTTCTATGGAATGCTGCAACTCGCGAATATTGCCCGGCCATTGGTAGTTTGAGAGCTTTTCCAGTGCCTGGGTACTGATTTTCTTGGAGAGTGTATCATATTTCTCACAATACACTCTAAGAAAGTGAAACGCAAGAACAGGAATATCATCTACTCTGTCGCGTAGCGGGGGTACTTCAATCTGAATAGTATTTATCCTGTAGAGTAGGTCTTCTCTGAACAATCCTTCGCTGACTCTGGCAGGAAGAATACAATTTGTTGCACAAATCAATCTAATATCAACAGGAATCTGTCTGTTCGATCCTACACGTACAATATACCTGTTTTGAAGAGCGCTGAGAAGTTTGGCCTGCGATTGCAGAGAAAGATTTCCTATTTCATCGAGGAAAAGGGTACCTTTCTGAGCTATTTCAAATTTACCTGAACGATCATCTTTTGCATCGGTAAAAGCTCCCTTTACATGTCCGAACATTTCACTTTCAAACAGAGTTTCGGTTATTGAACCCATATCCACACTAACCATAAGTTCATTACTCCTTCCTGACTGATTATGGATTTCCCTGGCTACCAGCTCTTTCCCTGTACCATTTTCTCCCGTTATAAGAACATTTGCGTCTGTCCCGGCAACTTTCCTGACAATATTCATCACATTAATCATCGTAGGAGATGCTCCAAGAACTATCTTTTCTTCGCTTCGCTTAATTTCCTTTTTCAGGAACTGATTATCGTTTTTAAGAAGAAGTGCTTCCTTCCTTGAAGTCCTAAGTTTCCAGGCTGCATTTATTGTTGCCAGAAGCTTTTTGTTATCCCATGGCTTGAGAATGAAGTCGATCGCTCCTTCTCTTAAGGCCTTTACGGCCAGCTCAATGTCACCATATGCTGTTATCATTACAACACTTATATTGCTGTCATACTTCAATATCTCTTTCATCCAGAAAAGTCCTTCATTTCCAGAATTAACTCCTGCCTGAAAATTCATATCAAGAAGCACAATATCTATTTCATTCTGTTGCAATACTTCATGGATCCTCTTAGGGCTGCTGATGGCAATAAGTTTTTCAACCTCATACTGTAACATCATTTCAAGTGCACTTATAACGCTCTTGTTGTCATCTACAATAAGAAGGGTTCCTTTTATCATTTGTTAATTTTTTACCAAAATACTGAAATTTAAAAACATGACTTAAATATATGTCAAATATTTAGACATAATTATAAATACATAAATACAATTTGTCAGCGATTTTAGTGAGAAATTCGGATAAAGATGCTGAAAATGATCAGGCAAATATTATTCTTTGAGAATATTTTCTGGCAGTTTATTTATGTAACATATTTTAATACTTCGAAAAAAGATTTCTGCCCCCTCAGATTCAAACTGAATTTTTCCTTTAGTTAATGGAATTTCCTTTCCACCTTCAAGCTGACGTGAATTCTGAAGTACCATAGTTACAACCCCATTTACAATATGCACGCTGGTTCCTCCAAAACAGTACAGGTCTAGGGTATTCCATTCACCTGTCGGTTTTTCCGCGTCAGGGAATTTTTGACAATTTCGCCCATTAGGGCTGACAGTACTAAAAGTATAAATATTTCCATCCTTATTATAAACATATGTGCTATCATTTTTCTTATTGGCCCTGACATCAGATATGGCTCCCGCACAGGCCCAGTAATCACCACAATCTCCTTCCTCAATCTGAAACTCGTGAGACCTCATCCAGAATCCTCCGTCAGCACCCTGGGGCCCGACTGCGTAGTACATTAAACCGCTATCTTTTCTACCTTTTTTATTTGGAGGCCATTGTAATATTCCCCATTTGAATTGCAACTGCAGGTGAAAATTTTCAAATTCCCTGGTTGTGGAGATTCCGCCAAATTTTTCACCTGAAATCCTCATTACTTTTTCACCACCCAACTCTATAACATCAAAAACTTTCAAAGGATCGACGTTGAACCCAACCGGAATTGTATCCCACTTTTTATGGATAGTATCGTATTCAGGACCCAGATAAGTATCCCAACCGGTTAAGTCTTCTCCATTAAAAAGTGATTTCCACTTAGAATTATCTGGTGTCCGGTTAATGCAGCTATTGCAAAGTAAAAGAAACACTATTATTTTTAATAAATTTTTATCTCCCATGTTAGTAAATTTAAGAATTAGCTGTATTCATACTTGGAACACAGCTAATATAGGTTTTTTTTCGTTTTCAATGTTCATAATGCAACGTTCAGATAAGTTACACGTCTTTATAACAAATAAGAGTAACAAAAAAATCAAAAGTACAAAGGAATATTAAAAAATGAAGCCATGACAGTTAAATTATATGCAAACGAAGTTGTTCTTAAAGCGGGTGATACAAACCAGGTAGTTGAGAATAACACTGTAGAAGGAAAACTGATAGTCACAAACCAGCGGTTATATTTTAAGACTCTTGACGAAAATACCGACAGGTTTAATCTTGAAATTCTTTTTGAAAATATCCTTGAAGTTATTTATTTCAGTAAGGGCCTTTTCGCACCAAAAGGGTTAAATGTTGTAACACGTGACGGAAAAAGCCATAGTTTTCCATTGAAACAGCGCGATGAATTTGGACAATTGATTAACAAAATGTACTAGAGCATTCTCAATCAACATAAACTCCGATTATAAAACAAGAAAAAGGAACCCGCAAATTGCGGGTTTTTTTTGTTATTCATATCTCAGCGAATCCACTGGATTCCTTAGTGCAGATTTTCCAATTTTAAATATTATTGTCAGGGTTGTTGCAACAAACATTATTGATGCTGATAATATAAGTATCCCCGGTTTTATCTTAACAAAATACTGCCAGATGCTGCCCATCAGCATATTCGACATATAATATCCACCCGCGCATCCTATGACTGAAGCAATAACCAAAACAATCAGGAATTTCTTACTGATCATGAACATAATTAAAGGGATGGATGCTCCCTGTATTTTTCTAATCCCCATTTCTTTCGTACGTCTCAAAATATCGAGGGCGACAAGATTATACATTCCGATTAGAGACAATATGGCTGCTGTAATCGCCAGAAAGATATTAACCTTCATAATACTGCTGTTTATATCTTTCCCTTCACGCATAGTATCTTCCTGAAGCATGCCACCGAATATGTTGTTAATACCCATACTTTTCCATTTAAGATTGAGATCATCCAACACACCTGGAAGATCTTTTTCTGAAGCTCTGACGGCTATCAGGCCATATTGATCTGATGATGATAATTTCATTATCACTGGTTCTACTTTTTGCCAGATACCTCTCAGATAAAAATCCTTTACCACGCCTATGACTGTGAATTTCGTTGTGTCATAAAGTGTAACTGTATGACCAATAGCGTTTTCCCAGCCAAAATTATCGACCAATTTCTGATTTACAATGATAGATCCGGTGGACCGGTCAGCCGACACACGAGGTTGATCAAATAAGCGACCGTCAGTCAGATGCAATCCCATTGTCTGAGAGTAAAGAGGACCAATATCCATCATATCAACTTCCAATTGTTTCACCTCATCTTTGATGGGTCGTCTGTAACCTCCGAAACCTATATGAAACTGTGTTCCTACTGCTGCAATAACCTTTGGATTCGTAAGTACCTCATTGCGGTAAGCGTTGTAATATTCTGTTGGTAGAGGTACAACTATAATATTTTTTCTGTCATAGCCAAGATCCAGTGTCTCCTGGTAACGCGCATTCTTTTCAAAAACAATTCCCATAACAAGGGCCATTATAGAGATCGTGAACTGTAACATGAGAAGTACTGAAGATAGTTTTCCAGATTCTTTAAACGGAGCACCTCCCTTCATTATATTTACCGGACTGAATGAACTCGCATAAAGAGCCGGGTAGACTCCCGCTATAAAACCAGTAAGCAAAAGAAGCAATACAAGAAATAACCAGAATACAGCGTATTTTGTAAATGTCAGTTCTATCGACATATAAGACCACAGACTGCTGTAAGCAGGCACAAGGAACTCAGCGAGTACTATTGCAACAAACAAAGCCAACGAACAAATTACTATGGTCTCCAGCATGAACTGGGAAACCAACTGTTTTCTCTGACCTCCAAAAGTCTTCCTTAATCCTATTTCCTTCAAACGTTTACTAAATGTTGATATAGAAGTATTTGCAAAATTGAAACACGCTATCAACAGAATGAATAAGGCCATAACAGGCGGTGATATTACAGCCGCCGGATGTAGTGCCGGAAACAGACTTGATGACCATGTTGTCCGCGAATTTTTGCCTACTTCCTTTAAAGGAACGAGTGTATACCTGTTAATTTTAAAATCCTCCCTTGCTTCATTCTGGACCGATGTATAGTTTTTTAATGACTGTGTAATTGACAGGAGGGAAGATTTGTCAGGAACCTGAATGAATAACGCAGCGCAATTGAATTTCCAGTCAGCATCCTTAACATCAAACATTAACAGAAAATTATCGAAGTGGGTCAGAATATCTATCCTGAAACTCGAGTTATCCGGGCAATCAGTAAACACCCCGCCAACTGTAAATGTGAACTCTTTATTTTTATCATTAAATACTGAGATGCTCTTCCCGACAGGGTAATCATTTCCAAAAAGTGTTGTTGCCATTTTTCTGCTGAGCAAAACATTACCATGATTTTCAATAGATTTCTGGTCCCCAAGCAAAATGTGAAATGTGAAAATATCCAGGAAATCCGGATCAACATATGATATCTGAGTCGGGAAAATATCCACGCCCCTTTTTACAGGGGAACCTGATCTTGCCAGTCTTGCCAACTTTTCAATGCCAGGGATCTCTTTTTTTGCCATAAGCCCAAGAGTGGCAGGTACAATTCCATATTCCTGCTCTCTTCCCTGCATGTCTCTGAAACTATTTACACGGTAGATCTTATAGAAATTTACATTTTGCCTGTCAAATTCATAATTGAACATATGGTTGAAAAATGCAACAATACAGACAGCCAGAGCAATTCCAAGTCCAACAATATTGATAATTGTAAATACCCGGTTTTTCAGCAAATTTCTGAAAGTGACAAGAAGATAGTTTTTAACCATAAATTCAGATAAGAATGATGTATAGGTTGTCTCAAAAGGCATCTAATATCTTGTTTCCCCTTTGTCTTACTTTTATTCTTACTTTGTGATCCTACGCGGTCCAATGATTTATATTTTACCACAAAGGGACACGAAGGGTTTCACAAAGGTCACAAAGGGCTTTTGATACAGCCACTACATTTTTATTCATATTTAAGCGACTGGGCCGGATTAACCCTTGCAGCCCTCATTATACGATAGCTTATTGTCAGAATTGCAATTCCGAGAGCTATAGTCAAACCTGCAACAAAGCTGAAAACTCCAAGGTTTATTCTGAAATAAAAGTTCTCCAGCCATTTATGTCCAATATAATAAATTAAAGGCCATGCAATCAAAGCCGAAATAGATACAAGTGCAATCACCTCACGGGATATCACAATATAAATACTTGCTATTGAAGATCCCATTGCTTTTCTTACTCCGATCTCTTTTGTACGTTGTTCAACGGTAAAAGACGTAAGTCCGAATAGACCGAGTGATGCAATAAAGATAGCGAGTATTGAAAAGATAACTGCCATCTGCGCATTCTGTTTTTCCTGGATATACATATGCTCGAAATCGGCATCAATGTAGTAGTATTGCAAAGGATTATTTGGAATAAACTCTTTCCATTTTTCTTCAATACTGCCGATGGTGCCTGTTACATTCTTTCCTGTTAATCTGACTGTCAGGTATCCCCACAAAACATGATCTGTTTTGAAGCGTAAAATATAAGGCTGAATGGGATTGCGAAGAGACTCGAAATTAAAATTCTTAACAACTCCGATTATTGGTACGTATTCCATTTTGCCCGAATCTCCAGGCACCATAAACCTGGTCTTGGCAAAGTCAGTTATTGAAAAATTCTTAATAGCGCTTTCATTCACAAGACATGCTTGTTTATCGGTAGTAAACGATTCACTAAAGGATCTGCCTGAAGCCATCTTCATGTCATAAGTTGCAAGGTAATCGTAATCAACCCAGTTTGTCTGCATCAAAAAATTCTCATCTTTTCTGCCTTCAATTGAATAGCCGTTATCATTGTTATTCCTGGCGGGGACAGCAGTTGAGCTGGCAATATTTACAACTCCGGGAATTCCTTTTACTGCATCTTTGAAAGATTTAACTCTGGTTCCAAGTGCATCCGCCCTGTTAATAACCAGTAACTGCTCTTTATTGAATCCAACATCTTTATTCAGCATGTATTTTATCTGCCTGTACATAATCATAGTACCAATAATAAGCAAAATCGAAATGCTGAACTGAAAGACTACCAGAACTCTTCTGAGCCATCCATTTTTCATACTGTTTTTTACGTCGCCTTTAAGTACTTCGTAAGGATTAAAAGAAGAAAGGTAAAATGCAGGATAACTTCCAGCCAGAATACCTACCAGTAATGAAAAAAGAATCAGAACCGGAACGGTATACCATGTGACAAAAAGATTTAATACAAGATGTGCTCCAAGCAGATTATTAAAATAGGGAAGAGTTACCTTAATGAATATTAAAGCAATAAAAAGTGCTATGAATGACAGGATAAAAGATTCTGAAAGGAATTGCGTTACCAGCATACTTCTCGAAGATCCTCCAATCTTTTTTATTCCAACTTCCTTTGCTCTTCTTGAAGATTGGGCAGTTGCAAGATTCATAAAATTGATTGCGGCAATTAATACAATCAGTATTGCAATACTTCCAAATATCTTCAGATACTTAGGATCGCTGGCTGGTTTAAACTGCTGCTGGATTGAAGGATCGAGATGGACATCTTTAAGATTCTGTAAATAAAACCTGTATTTGTTTCCCTTGGAGGCAAAATCAGCGATCGAAACTCCCATGTATTTTTGTAATTCCGGACCTACATATTTAACTATCATTTCAGGCAATTTCGCATCTACATTTTTATAGTTTGAATTAGGTTTTAACATTAGATATGTGCTGAAACTGTTACTCAGCCAGGTTGGGTTTTTTGATCCAGGGTTGGTCATGAATGAGGTAATTACAGCTGCAGCAAAATGAGAATTTTCAGGTACGTCAGACATTACACCCGAAATTGTATACAGCAGAGTATCGGATCCTATCTTAATTGTTTTGTCAATCGGGTTTTCTTTCCCAAATATTTTTTTTGCCGTTGACTCCGAAAGTACGGCTTTCCTTGGTGCATTAAGAAGATTGTCGCGATCACCTTTAATCACTGGTATCGAATAAAAATTAAAAAATGAAGAATCTGCTTCAATAATATTATCCTCAGTAAAAGTCTGTTTGTTATATTCAACTGTGGTGGGGCCAACTCCATTCATCCTTAGAAAATCTTCCACTTCAGGAACTTCTTTAAGCATTGTCGGACCTATAACTGCTGCTGAATAAGCCACTGTGACTTCCTGACCTCCGATTTTCCCATTAAGCACCATCCTATATATTCTATCCTTCTTGGCATTAAATCTGTCAAAACTCAATTCATTTACCACAAAAAGTGCAATGAGAAGACTGCAGGCAATGCCAATTGACAAGCCAAGGATGTTTATAATAATGTACGCACGTTGTCTTTTAAAAGATCTGAAACTATGCTTGATAAGGTTGTTGAACATAATAAAGTTTAATAAAGGTTTATAAATTGGTTTTAAACTTGCAAAGTATCTTCAGGTATTATATAATCCTGATTTTGTTTTTAAAAGACGGACAAAAAACAGGTAAGTTGCAACACTACTCATTATTCTGGTTATTCCTCACCTTATATGCCTGCTAAAAATGATCTTTCAACCCGTAAAACATAGTTAGAAGACGCTAAGCATGCGAAGCTTAAAAGGATATAAAAAAGGCCGTCTTTTTGAGGCAGCCTTTCTGTGTCAAACTAATATATTGAAATTAAAATTATTTTACCGGTTTCAATTCTGCGATCTTTTCTTTTGGCAAGAGGGAAGCACTTTCTTTTTTTACAGTGAGTTCTTTTGCGAGTGTGAAGGAACCGGTTAATTTGATATCCTTTGAGGATGCCCCTACTTTTACATCATACTTTCCTGCTTCTGCAATCCAGGAGGAGACAGAAGGATCAAAAGAAGAAAGACGGCGGCTGTCAATAACAAATGAGAGGGTCTGAGATTCTCCAGGCTTCAAAAGCCTGGTCTTCGAGAATCCCTTCAGTTCCAATGAAGGTTTATCGAGTTTTACAGCCGGAGCAGTAAGGTAGAGCTCAGCAACCTCTTTTCCTGCAACAGTTCCACTATTCTTTACATCAACAGTAACAGTAATGGTTCCTGAAAACTTTGGCGAACTGAGTCTAAGATTACTGTAGGTGAAATTTGTATAGGAGAGGCCAAACCCAAATTCATATGAAGGTTTCACTTTAAATGTTTCGTAGTACCGGTAGCCAACATAGATGCCATCTTCATAAGTAACTTCCGCTGGTACAATTCTCATAAATGAACTCATAGGACCCTGATCTGCTGATTTTGTGTTCACAAGTTCTTTTCCCGGGAAAGTCTTCGCAGAAGGATTATCCTCATAATTTACCGGAAAGGTAGTTGCTAATTTGCCGGAAGGATTTACTTTTCCTGCTAAAATATCAGCAATGGAATTTCCTGTCTCCTGACCACCCTGCCATGCGAGAAGTATTGCATCGGGAAGGTCTTTCCAGCTGGCAGTTTCAACAACACCTCCAACGTTAAGAATAACTACTACTTTTTTATTCTTTGCTTTAAACGCTGTTGTCACATTTTTAATGAGTTGTTGTTCATAATCACTTAACTTAAAATCGCCTTTATCATTTACTCTGTCAGAACCCTCACCTGCATTTCTGCCAATAGTGATTAAAGCTGCATCACAAACATTTGCCATTCCGGTGATAATATCCTTGTTAATATTCAGTTCCTCAATTGGCTTTGATCCCATTAAAGCCATAAATCCCTTCAGCTGTGGACGACCTTCCTTAGTGAGCTTCATGTAGTTGGAATAGAGATTGTGAAGTTCCTCGTTCTGATTCAATCCAACATTCTTCAATCCCTCAGAAAGTGAAACACTATAAGCTTTATTAACGAGGCCGCTTCCTGTTCCTCCAACGATTATATCATAAGAGGTATTACCAAATGCTGCAATATTTTTGACGCCTGATCCAAAAGGCAAAGCATCGTTTTCATTTTTCAATAATACCATACCTTCTGACGCAGCCTGACGAGTCACTTCTGCATGTGCTTTTAAATCAGGCTTATTTGAATATTTATAACCTTTAAACCGTGGACTCTGAAGCATAATATTAAGGATTTTTTCAACGTTTCTGTCCAGATCCTTCACATCGAGTTTCCCTTCCTTAACTGCCTTGATTATTGCTTTTGACTGGTCAGATGTTCCGGGCATAAGCATATCGTTGCCTGCTTTCATCTGGGCCACTGCATCTTTTCCTCCAAACCAGTCGGTCATAACAAAACCTTTGAAACCCCAGTCGTTTCTTAATATGTTTGTCAGAAGCTCAGGACTCTGAGAAGCGTAAGTACCGTTAATAAGGTTATAAGATGACATCACGGTCCATGGTTGTGCTTCCTGAACTGCGATTCTGAATCCTTCCAGATAGATCTCACGTAATGCACGTTCGCTGACGATTGTATTCAGCGAATTTCTGTTTGTCTCTGCATTATTTGCTGCAAAATGCTTAATTGAGACACCGACTCCCTGTGATTCAACACCTTTAACCATCGCGGCAGCAATTTTTCCTGTAATATAGGGATCTTCAGAATAATATTCGAAATTCCTTCCGCACAGCGGGTTGCGATGAATGTTCATTCCCGGACCGAGTAATATATCAGCGCCATATTCAAGCACTTCATTCCCTATTGCCTGACCTACCTTATTTACAAGATCTATATCCCAGGAAGAGGCCAGTAAAGTGCCTACAGGAAATGCCGTACAATAGTAAGTATTATTGTCATTATTCCTGCTAGGGTCAATTCTTACACCCGCTGGTCCGTCAGTAACCACCATAGGGGTAATTCCAAGACGTGGAAGCGCAAAGGAAGTTCCGGCTGCACCTGCAACCAGATTTTTTGTTTCACCGATAACAGGGCCTGATGGCGGAGCCGGTGGATTTGCCGGTGGATTTCCATTTGGAGAGGGTGGCGGACCTCCAGGCATTTTCATGCCTGTACCCACTACGAGTGCAGCTTTCTCTTCGAGCGTCATTGCTGCAATAACTTTCTTAACCGGATCTTTACCCAGCTTTGGAACAACTGCGGTTTGAGAATGCCCTGATACGAACATCGCAAAACTCAGTGCTAAGGAGATTAGAATTTTTTTCATACAAATAATTTAAATTATATAATTATAAATGTGATTATTATATGTAAAAGAGAGAAACATCATTGCAAAGGTAAATGAAACCAATGTTAAGAATTGTTAATTTTTTTTGAAAGTTTTTGATAAAGCATTTATCACAGGCTTAAGTATAAATAAAACAACCAACCATAATAAAAAAGTAATTTATGCCGGAACACAATGTCAGTGACAAGGAATTCTGACAGATATTGCCAATTATAAAATAAATATAAAAGAAGGGAGGTTAACTCCAATTTCAAATAGAAGAAAAGCGGAATTTTACCGACAGAAGTCGATATTTCAGATATGATCAGATAATTATCAGACGGGGAAAACTACTATTCTGTATTTTTCCTGTAATATATAGTATTCATGTTCCAGTCTTTCGCTATCATAACCCCGTTATGGTCAATAAAAAGTTTATTAAGGTTTTTATTGGTCCAGTATACATCATAAGTATTAAGGTCATATGACTTCAGAATTCCAAACCCAGGCATAAGAACGTAATAAAAATTCCCCCATTTATTAAAAAGCTTGTCCATTTCCGTTATGAACTGAGGAGCAATAGCATACAGAGGATCGAAAGATATACCGTAATCTGTAGATTTGTATATTCCAATCGTTCCGGCTCCCTGACTGATTAGGTAGAATTCATCCTTTTCATTTACGAATATTTTAACTGAATAACCCGGAGTCTCTATTTTTGTCCATGTCTGACCATTGTCAAAAGACCTGTTAAGGCTGCAGCAACCCGAGCCATGAAACAACAATGAACCATCTTTTAAACGAAAGATATCTCCAAAGCCCTGTGGATCAATTGGATTTCCATCGGGCAGCTCAATCCAGGACATACCCCCGTCTTTTGAATATTTTGTCGGGTGATCCCATATATAAGCCCATACATAATTATCATTTGAAATATAGGGATAGAAAAAATAAGGCCGGTCCGGAAAAGGTTTTGTACAAGTATTCCATGTATTGCCATGATCCGAGCTCTTAACTAACTCACCGTTCCATGTACTGACATAAATTACACCATTTTTGTCCGCCATCAGAGTTCTTGGTAAAACCAGAACCGGGTCATTTACAGGTTCCCACAAATAATATCTGTCTCCCTCTTTGTATATCTGATTATTAGTAATTACAAGGGTGAATTTGTTAATGGTATCGGCAAACATTTCCATTATGTTACCATCAGGAGAGAAAGTACAGGTATCCCACGCATTTTCTCTGAAACCATATTCCATGAGATTTGTTGATGTGAGGTAATTCCCTGATGTATCGTATGTTATTGCCCTTAATTCCTGTTCAAAAGATTGGGTACCAAGCTTCCATTTAGTTGAGACATTTCCATATTTATTCGTATATGCCGATGGAACAGTGACTGTTCCTCCTCCTTTTACAACCTCAAAAAGCACTTTAACTGAATCTTTCTGAGCATTATTATTGTCATTTCCATAGAATGTAATACTGTCGTTTATCCATTCTCCTGACAAAAATTTCTGCCCCCCTTGAGTCATAAAACCAAATGAATAGTTCTTCACTAATTTAACTTCAGGATCAGGATACCTGACACAGGATATTGTAATACAAAAAACAGCAATCAACAAAACCGGGTTTTTCATTTTTTAGCCTTTTATAATCGCATCAGGGTATTCTGAATCCAAGCAATAGCGAAACACTCCTAAACCGCATTATTGGATCAGAGTCAGGGTTATTTTGCTGATATCCTTCCGTAGTACTGTTAAAAACATCTTTGAAAGGAGTGCTGTATTGCACAGTTATATCGACCTTATAGTTTTTAACAACCGGCAATGAAACTCCTAATCCGAACTGCCATCCGACATCGTTAACTTTTAATAACTTTTCAATGTCATCGTAAATTATTGTTTTCCTGATTGTATAACTTGTTTCTGAGCGGAATTCATTATATGCAACGCCAACATTACGTGCATTCAGTCTGAGTGCGAGCCATGGACCGGTATTAAGAAAGAATGTCTGTGATTTTCCTATCGGAATGTTTATCAGTAATGGTATTATCGCATAATCTGCCTGGACTTTCGTATCTACTGAGTATGCCGGTTTATCATCCTTCAGATACCTGTAGAATAATGAACTTGAATCCTTCATTACATATCCTTTTCTTACGAAAGAAATGCCTGATATAAATGAAGTTCCACGACCCAACGGGAAATTAAGAGAAAATCCAAACGAAGGTCCGCCAAGAGGTAAATATTTCTTCCCATCCACAGTGCGCGGATTCCACGATACATTTAATCCACCAAAATAAGTAACAGTTACCTTTTTTGATGAAGTATCACTTTCAGGACCTGAAACCGAATTTGCCTTATTTTTTTTAATAAAATTATATTCAATGCCTAATGTATATTCCGAAGAACCATGTCTGAAGCTGGAATATTCCATGAATTTTTTTCGTCCTGTGAGGTAACTCGTATTAAAAGTGGCTTTGATTCTATTGCTTAAGGGATATGATATTCCGGAAGAAAACATATACCCGAAATCATACTTCTTTACATTGTCAGTTTCAGAGGAATAATTATAGTAATACCCCAGACTATGATCCTGTAAAAATGAAAAAATCAGTCCCGCCTTCATATTAAATTGCACAACAGACGGTACGGAAATGGTTAAAAGCAGCGGCACCCGAAGAAAGCTGAAATCCATCTTATCAACTGCCTGAGAAAAATAATTAGGCATGGCATCATTATATGAAGGTGTATAGTAAATAATCGGATTATAAGTGGTCTTGTGTTCATAATAAACAGTTGAAAAGTTTATTCCCGTCTGAATACCAAGTGATTTGCTTAACGCCAAGCCAAGATATAATCCCTGAACAGGTCCGGGTTTTGATTTCCATTTACCTCCAATATCCTGTCCATGGATATCAGAGAAGTTCACACCACTGTAAATACCGGTAGTGATCTTTTGAGAGTAGCTTATTGAAGACAAAAAAACAGCTATCAATATTAAAAACCAGGTTTTAGGATTCTTCATTTACAACGATTTTCATAGGTAGAAAATATCGTGGTCAAAAATCATGCCGATTTCATTAACTTCTTTACCTGAAAAGTTGAGGTGCAAATTCCGAAAGATATATACGCCAATTAGCCCAGCTATGACCACCTGTGCTTTCACGATAGGTATATTTCAGACCATGCTTATCAAGAGAAGTTCTAAGCGACTGAACAGATTTATAAAGAAAATCATCTTTCCCTACTCCTACCCAGTATAGTTTATAGCCACTGTTTTTTAGAGCTTCAAATTTGGTATCCTGATCAGGATCTGGTTTTAATCCCATGGTTGAAACATCAACCAAACCCATACTCATTACACCAATATAACCAAACATATAAGGGTAATTACCGGTAAGTGTAAGTGTCTGCATACCTCCCATAGACAATCCGGCCAGGGCACGGTTATCCCTGTCTGCGATTACTCTGTAATGGCTTTCCACATAAGGAATTATATCTTTCACCATGCTTTCCTCAAACAAACCCATCCCCATATCGTAAGGGGCAGATACAGCCTGAACGACCGGAGCATCTGTAAAAGCTGCTGCCTGACCAGGATTTCCATTGGGCATTACAACGATCATCGGTTTAGCTTTGCCCTGGGAGATTAGATTATCCATTATCTGACAGGTACGGCCAAGAGTGGTCCATGCATCTTCATCACCGCCACCTCCGTGAAGCAGATAAAAAACCGGGTATTTGACCTGGTTGTCTTCATAGCCCGCAGGGGTATAAACATACATCCTTCTGGTCAGTTTCAGGGTTGGGGATTCATACCAGACTTTAGTCAGAGTTCCGTGAGGAACATTTTTAACAGTGTAGAGATCCGACTCCGCTCCTGGTATCATAAACATACTTTCATTCCGGCTGCCATCACGTTTTACCTGGGGATTATTTGGATCAATAACCCTAACCCCGTCAATCAAAAAAGTGTAGCTATATAATTCAGGTTTGAGAGGTCCAACGGTTAGTGACCACAAATTTGTATCGTTTTTGACCATAGGAACACTGGTGCCAAATCCCGGCATCCAGTCACCGCTTACGGCTATGGTACCTGCATCTTTTGAAAGTAATCTGAAAATCACGCTGTTATCGGGTAATATTTCAGCTGATTTAATGACCACAGGCATTTTGAACGCTGGTCTGGCAACAGGTTGAGTAACAGTTTTTTTTGCATTTTCCTGTGCAATTACATTAATTGTGACAGATGACAAAAGCAGGATCGCAGCAATTGTCAAAAAATGTGTTTTCATATTATAACCTCCTTTATTTAAATATATCTGTGTAGAATATGCTCATTCTGATTTTACCGTAACATTGTTGTTCCATTTCACGTTTAAGCTTTAACTGTTTTAACAAGTGCTCATTATGCAAGCTAAGTATCTGCTGGTACTGGATAAGCTGGGTTCAGCTCTGCTTTTTGTTATAATGATATCATCTCCGTTTCCTTTCTTCAGGTTTGTTTAAGGTTAGTTAAGTTATTTACAGTATTAAGCTTTTAGGTGAATGGATAGTTTAATCGTGATTTTAGTTTATAAATTTACTTTTTTTTAATATATAATTTTAATCTCATACTAACGTTTATTAACAAGAGTCAATTCTATATACACCTAACCTATAAAACTATGAGACAGTTACAAATCAGATGTATTTTGATCTTGACTGTGGTGGTAATTACAGTTATGAAAGCAACAGGCCAGTCTGCGATGCCGGATGTACTCTTACAGAATCCCCTCAAGGAACAACTTAATTATCTTGAGGAGCACACCAAAATTTATGAAAACTTCCGGGCAATCAGGGAAGATATGTTTCAGAAGCTGAAGGTGAATATCTCAGATACTCTTAATAAAACAAACAGCAAAATAGCAGGATTAAACAAAACAAAATCTGATCTCAATCTGACAATTGATACTCTCAGGGCCAATCTTGAATCGACAAAATCCCGACTGGAGGAAATGACCAGAACAAAAGACAGCATACGTGTAATTGGAATTGAAGTAAACAAGTTAGCATATAATAGAGTCATGTGGACAATTGTAGCCGGATTAGTTGCTGCGTTGTTAATAGGATTTCTTATTTTCAAACGTAATTTATCTACTATTTTTAATACCAAAACTGAGTTTAAAGAACTTAAAGATGAGTTTGAGACCTATCGGAAAACTTCCAGGGAAGCAAGGGAAAAACTCACCATGGACCATTTCAATGAAATCAGAAGGCTTAAATCAGGAGGATAAGGCACAGAGTACTGAGTACAGGGCTCAGAGCCAGGGTCAGATACTAAAAAAACAATAATCAGAAAATCTATTCCCTGAATTCAATTTTAAATCCTATAACCTGCCATTGTGGTAAATTTGCAGGTTTCTTTATAATAAGTCCGGCAGCGTTCTGCCTCCAGCTTATTTTTGCTTTGTTGCCAACCATTGAAACTTTGGCAACTGAATTACTTATTCCTTTTGAGGACTTTGCCAAAGATCTGATCATTATATCTTCTTCAGGCTTACCAAGACACCAGGCATAAAGAATGTCACCTTTAGTTGTAAACCGAATGTCTTTAGAACTATATCCATAATTCTCATCAAATCTCCCGAGTTTTTTCACGGGTTTATCAACAGGTTTCTCCCCATATATTTTCCAGGGACGTGATCCGTATATTCCTTCTCCGTTGGCTGCTGTCCATACACCAATCTCATCGAGTATTTTAAGCATATCAGGTTCAAGATCTCCCTCAGGAGTTTGTACAACATTGAGCAGCAGATTCCCATTTTTGCTTACAATATCCACGAGCATCTGAATCACCTCAGTGGATGTTTTGTATTTCTGCCCTGTGCGATAATACCAATCCCCGATTGATGTATCAGTCTGCCATGGATACTGGCTAACTGTATCTTTGACACCACGCTCGAGATCCTCAACCCACATTCCTTCGGATGGTTGTTTACAGGTATAAACAGCCTGTAGTTTCCCATTATTTTTTGTTATATCCTGATTATAAAAATGAGAAATCAGAGTCCGCCCAACATTTTCGAAGGGCATTTTACTGTCAGAATAAAGAAGATCTGGCTGATAATTATCGATAAGTTCTTTAATGCTCCTGTACCATTCCAGCTGAAATGCAGGGTTATTTGTCAGCCAGTCCTTATCGTCAGAGGCGGCTTGAGCATGATAAAGATCCTGGTAATCGAGGTTGGATCCGTCATAAGGGACACCAGCCTTGGCGCCCTCTTTATCAGAACCATGGGCAGCCTGAAACCAGGTAAAGCTGGCACCCAGATGTTCTGAGACTCCGAATTTCAGGCCCTGCTTTTTTGCAGCCTGCTGCCAGATTCCGACTACATCCTTTTTAGGACCCATATTAGCAGCATTCCATTTATTAAACCTGGAATTCCACAGAAAAAAATTGTCATGATGGGAACCCATACTTACAAAGTACCTTGCCCCTGCCTTTTTATAAAGCTCCATCAGTTTATCAGGATCCCAATTCTCCGCTTTCCAGAGTTGAATGATATCCTTATATCCAAATACAGAAGGGTGGCCATAATGTTCAACATGGTACTTATAGGCAGGATCTTTTTCCTCGTACATCCTTCTTGCATACCAGTCTCCCTGCCTTGGTACAGCCTGTGGGCCCCAGTGCGCCCATATGCCAAATTTTGCATCGCGGAACCATTCAGGATACTGGTATTGTTTAAGTGACTCATCAGTAGGTTTGTAGGGCCCTTCTGAAACAGGTTGTTTCTGCTGCTGTGCTAACAGAAAACCTGGAATTACAAAAGCTGATAAGAATATCAGTCCGATTCGCTTTAAGGGATTTGATTTCATCATTTTTTGGTTGGTTAATGTGTATTTGTCACTTTAATTAATGAAAATCAGTTAATACCGCACTTTTATTTTGATCGCGCCTTCAATTTCCGTTTCTGAAACTACTATCACATAACCGCCACCACTTCCTGAAGTTATTGCACCAGCATAATTCGGGAGATATTTTGTTTCCATTTCATTCATCACCCAATCCGGAACTGTGAGCGGCAATATTTTTTTCCATGAGAGAAGGGTCGCTGTCAGAGCTTTTCCAAGTCTGGAAATATCTTTATTTACAATAGCATCCCAACACAGATCACCCGACTCTCCCAGTTCCCGGATAAAAGATTTTTCCAGGTGCATTTCTTTCAATGGATCATAGCCATCAGGCCTGGGTTCAAGCGGAACAAGATGAAGAACGTCTGAAAGCCAGTCGCAGATATCTTTATTGGTTGAAGAATTAATGCTCTCCGGCCAGTAACCTCCGTTGTAAAAAAGGCGGTTTATTCCTGGATATAAAAGTCCGATATGATCCTGGGAGCCGGAAATATAAGTTTTGCCCGGAGGATTTTCGGCTCCAAACAGTAGCTTTGCATTTTGTTCATAGCTACCTTCAGGATACTTGTCTCCCCATATCTGGATCCCAACATTTCTTGAGCTGGTGGCCAGTCCCGAACGGTCGTTAAAACCTTTAGTCGGCAAGATCTGCGTGACAACTACCGACCCCGGATATATTTCAGAGACCCAGGGCTGGTCCATCCAGCCGCCGGCCAGGCAAAGCCTGTATGGAAATTTCATATCCCTTTTTGTTTCTGAACTCGATCTGACCGGGAGGCCAGGTTCAGGAATACGGTCAAGTCTAATATATTCGATTCCAAGTTTCTTACAAAGTATCTCTTTATCAGAAGAATGGCCGTCGAAGTTAACTACAAAAATATCAGGATTTATTCTTCTCAGCTCGGGTTCAAAATCAAGCATTCCGCTGCCGGAAGCCAGGAACGCGTCATAAACATACCGTATTGATCTTACAATGTATAATCGTTCAGATTCGGAAAAAACCGGTTTCCTGCCTTTAAGCAGAAGAAGGTTCTCGTCCCTGCCTATGCTCACATACAAATCGCCATACGATGAAGCCGTTTTGAAAAATGCGATATGTCCTGCATGGAGTAGGTCAAAGCACCCGCTTACCAGTACCTTTTTATTTCTCATTAACAAACCTGACTTACTTATTGAATTTATTTATACCCCTTTTACTCCGGCTCTCATTTACCACCTGCTCACTTATCCAGTCGTATGTTTCCTTCATACCTTTCCGTAGTGAAATTGACGGTTCCCAACCAAGATATTTTTTTATCAGAGTATTTTCCGAATTACGTCCGCGGACTCCTTTAGGAGCTTTAAGATCATATATCCTGGTAAGTTTATAACCTGCCATCTCTTCTACGATATCAACTAGCTGGTTGATTGATACCATCTCACTGCTGCCTAGGTTAATCGGTTCTTCGATATTGCTGTACATTATAGCCTGGATACCTTTGATACAATCATCAATGTACATAAAACTTCTTGTCTGAAGCCCATCTCCCCATATTACTATCTCTTTCTTACCGCTGATACCGGCTTCAATAACTTTCCTGCTTATTGCCGCCGGTGCTTTTTCCCGACCTCCGTCAAAAGTGCCGCAAGGGCCATAAACATTATGGAATCTGGCAACTCTAGTTATCAAACCAAAATCTTCTGAAAAATGCCGGCACATACGTTCACTGAAAAGTTTTTCCCATCCGTATCCATCCTCAGCAAGAGCAGGATATGCATCTGATTCTCTTAATCCGGGGTTGGCAGGATCGGTCTGTTTTTCACCATTATACACACAGGCAGACGATGCATAGAAAAACCTGTCGATGCCACAATCTTTTGAAGCAAGCAACAGATGGGTATTTATCAGGACACTTATCATGCAGGCAGCTTTATTGTTTTCAATAAAGCCCATCCCTCCCATATCGGCAGCCAGATTGAATACTTCATTATAGCCATTGACAGCTTTGTAACAATTATCTCTCAGACGAAGGTCAAGCACAAGATTATCTGCATCACGTGAAACCTGGTACCATTCATTGAGCGGTTTTAGATCAACGGCTCTAACCTTTTCTCCTTTTTTCACCAGTTCTTTTACAAGGTGGCCTCCAATAAACCCTCCTGCTCCGGCAACAATGATTTTCTTCATAATGTAAAATAATTAATATTTACTTACTCGATAACTTTCGCGATAACTTTATGTTGCAAAAATAACAATATTCTTTCCATGAAAGAGTCCTTTTTACGTAAATTTCATATTAAATAACTGAATGGTAAAAGTTAAGAACTGAATTAAAAAAGTGATGCAGATAAATAATGCAACCGAATTGAAGCTCTTCGCAGCAAGCAACGGAGAACCGATCCCGCCTAAGCGGGAGAGCTCGGCGAAGCCAATGCACTCGCGGGGATTCACTTTTTCAATTTACGTAAAACTGATTTTCTCCAGAGGAATTCCTCTTCGATATATATTTTACCATGACCTTTCTTAGTTTTTTTCTCAATTTCATCTATTAAAAGTTTTATAGCCTCAGTACCCATTTTTCTTGGATCCTGATTAATTATTGTCAATTGAGGATCAAAGAAATCAGTGATTTCACTGAATCCATAACCAAATATGCCAACGTCTTCCGGAATCCTGAGACCCGCTTCTTTGGAGGCTTTATAAACTCCCAGAGCGACCCTGTCATTTACTGCAAAGATGACTTCCGGCAGATTATTTAGTCTATTCAGCTTTTTAAATGATTCATAACCATCCTTTAACTCAAAGCCACCTTCAATGATCCACTCCTTATGAACTTGAATTTTATTTTCATTTAGCGCCTCGACGAAACCTTGATATCTTTCCCTTCCGATATTTGTTTTTGAATACCCTGCAAAATGTGCTATTTTAGTATACCCTTCAAGCAGTATCCGGTTCAGAATATTTGCAGCGCCCTGTTTATCATTAAATACGACTCTTGAAAATTTCATATCATCAAAAGCCCTGTCAAAAAACACTAATGGAATCTTCATTTTATCAACAGTAGTAAACACCTTTTTATCTGTTGTTTCCTGCGAGAGACAAACCAATAAACCGTCGACTCTCATTCCAATAAGGTTTTCAATATTCTGTTTTTCAATGTTTGCTTTCTCACGCGATACAGTAAGAATAACATGATAGTTATGTTCTGTCGCATAATCAATCATACTATCAACAATATATGAGAAGAAACTGTTTTCAAGGTCAGGAATGACTACACCAATGGTAAATGTTCGCCGGGAATTTAACTGTTTGGCAATCAGGTTAGGTACATATCCCATCTTACTGGCAGTCAACTCAATTTTTTTCTTCATTGCCTGTGAAATATCAGGATGGTCGCGCAATGCCTTGGAAACTGTCACTCTTGAAACATTGAGTCGTTTTGCAATATCGGATTGTCGGACGTTAATCATAAAAATAGATTAAATCTGCTGTGCACCTGAATACATTTGATACCTAAATATCTATTGCTCAGGACTTTTTAGTTTTATACCCTGTTTATTTTTTTATTTTAGTTTCTTTGCCAGAATACTGAACAATAACTGCCTGGTCAGATGGTTCTATCCCGATGCCGTTTTTCGCATTAACCCATACAATTTTGAATGTTCTGTTTTCCAGTATCCCCGGAAAGTCACCCTTCCTTTCTTTAATTGTAAATGTTTTCAATGTTTCATCCCAGTTCATACCAATTGTTGAATATTTTCCCTGTTCATAATTATAGTTATCATTTTCATCCTCATACAGAACGAACTCTGCATTGGAGCCTGTATAGACACGGATTTCTAGCGGGTCGGCGGCTTTTTCAGTTGCATATTGAAGGTATGGTCCCATAGGAACAATCGATCCGGCTTTTATATAAAGAGGAATTTTTTCAATTGGCGCAGGTGCATCTACTGTCTGACCGCCCGGAATCAGTTTTCCTGTCCAGAAATCGTACCAGTCAGCTGATTTTGGAAGGTAAACTTTCCGTGTCCTTTTGAGATCCCCGTTACCAGGAAGTGAGTACATACGCTCGGTGACAGGATTTACCAGGAAAGCTGGACCAAACATATACTGATCAGGAATTGATTTAACAGAAGGATCATTGGGATAGTCGAATGCAAGTGATCTCATGATAGTGTAGCCTTCATTTGTTACTTTCCATGCCAGGGAATAGATGTAAGGTAAAAGGCGATATCGCAAATTGTCGTAATTCAGCAAAATAGCTTTTGTCGGAGCATCCCAGTTATCTGAGAATAATGCACGTTCACCTTTTCCGTGTATTCTGAAAATGGGGCTGAATGTACCGAACTGGAACCAGCGGGTAAAAAGTTCCCTGTTATCGGCTGTGGACCAGTCGGGTGCTGCCCAATGGAAATGATATCCACCGATATCTGAGGTCCAGAATGGGATACCGGAAGCACATGCATTAATTCCCTGCGGTACCTGGCTTTTATATGCTCTCCAAGTGCAGGTAATATCTGAAGACCACAATGTAGCAGCATTTCGCTGTGAACCTGCAAAAGCCTGCCGGATCAGAAAGAACGCCCTTTTCCCGACAATATCTTTTCTCCAGTTTTCATATAGACCTGTTGAATGCATTAGTGAATAAGTATTAAAATAGTCAATTCCCCTGCCGATGGCAAAAGTGGCTTTTCTTCTTTCATCAAGAAGAGTTCCGTTATCTGGTTCACACTGATCCACCCACCATGCATCCCATCTCTGAGAAGCGATAAGGCTGTCTCTTGCCTGATCCCAGTACATTTTGCGGGCTTTTTCACTATGAGCATCATAATAATTATCAAAAGTGTGGGTCATTACATTGTCCCATAATATTGTAGTCAGATTGCCGGCTTTTGCCATTGCATCATAATTAGCTGTACCTTTTGCCATAACAGGCCAGATTGAAATCATTGCATGAATATTTGCCTTATGCAGTTCAGCAACCATTGATTTGGGATCAGGATATCTCTCCGGCCAGAATCTATGAGAACCAATAACATCAGGTTCCCAGTAAAACCAGTCCTGTACTATACAGTCGACAGGAATTTTGTTCTTGCGGTAATTATCTTTCACTGACAGCACTTCAGGCTGGCTTTTATACCTGTCTTGTGACTGAAAAAGCCCAAAGGCCCATTTCGGATACATCGGTGCAGCACCTGTGGTAAGACGGTATGAAGCAATAATGTGGTCGAAACCGGGGCCATATATAAAATAATAATCTGTCATATTTCCGCTTTCCGAAACATATCTGAATTTGGTGTTTCCTTCTTCAGCACCATAAAATCCCGAAGCCGAGTAGTTATCCCACATGAGTCCATAACCTTTTGTTGAAAGAAGTACCGGAACTGCACCTGTCATATATTTTATAGTCATATCCTGATTCCGGCCTTTGTAGTTTATTGAGAGCGAATCTTCGGGATGGCATCCCAGGCCGTAAAGTGCCTCATCAGCAGGAGAATTAAACTGTGTGGTGCAATTGTAAACAGGAATGCCGGCAATTGTGTCCGGGGTCATCGTTTTGCCATGCAATCCATCTTCGCCAAGGATTATATTCCCGTTCAGATCAGTATATCGTACGGAGTTATCCTGCCTGTTTACAATTACCTTTAATTTAGTTGTGGTAATAGTAATTTCACCTGCACTCTCTGTAATAGTGAACCCCGGAATGTTTTTCCAGTCATTGGTAATTACCAGAGAAGGTTTATCAAGGAAAACAGGAAGCGAAGTGTATTTCACCTCTACAATATTTTCCATGCAAATTTTCACTTTCATCATTCCTTTATCCAGTGTGCAGGTTATCCCATCTTTATCTTTTGTAAATGATATCACTTTAGCCTGTGAGACAACAGGAAGAATAGCAATCACCAGTAAGGAGATGAATTGTTTAGTTTTTAAAGCTGTAAGTTTCATAATTAAGTTTTAAGTTTCTTATATTAATCTACCGGATAAAATACTCATGATAATATAAAAAGAAATTCCATAGCCTGGTAAATTTAGTTAAAACCACCAGCATTTCAAAGGGAATTAATACTTGACTCATCGTACATAAGTAACTGTTTTAAATTGGAATATGGCTGGTTCTGAAGGATAGATCCGGTATTTTCCAACTCTGTAAACCGGATCGCCGCTTCGCAAAAATCCAGCTTCATCTCCATTATGAAGCATTACAGGTTTCCATATCCCGTTTTCATAACTTCCTTCCCATGCATTTTTTAGCCAGACTTCTTTTCCGGAGTTTGTGGAAAAAGCACTGACTGATATATTCATTCCAGCCACAACAAACTCATTGTCACCTGTTTGAATTAGCAGACCATAGCTGGAAGGATCTTTTGGCCTGGAGAAAGGATTATTTTGTTCCGCGACCTGAGAACGACTGAAGAATGGTCTTTGATACTTTACTGAAACAGTTACATCGCTATTTAATTTAATATCACGGCCAACGGTATCGCCCTGGTTTTTATAAAATCCATAAATTTTGCCGCTACCCTGAAATTTAGTAATGACTGGCATCAACTGAATCAGCATACCATACTCCTTAGCCATAACATCACCCTGGTTATCAATCCCAAAAGGTGAAAAACAGATGGCGCCGTATTCAGCAAATGCATATGTCCCCGGACCGTCGATTGTACCCGTTTCTGGTATAAACAGCGGATTATCTGTTCTGTGAAAGAATTTGACTTCGTCCTTGAAATCACCACCGTATAAATCGGGTGATAAGATATCAATTGAAGGAGCGCCTGCCTTCCAGATATCGTTTACTGTTATAATAGGACCACCACTCGGATAATTTCCAGGCTTACCTGGATTTGGTCGGGGATTTGGCATCCAGCAATTGGCATACATAGGAATATTGTAGGCTTTCTTTCCAGCTTCAGCAACAGCATTTAAATAACGGGAATAATTCCAGGCCATAAAAAACAAATCAGAATTATCATTCTTTCCAAAAACCTCAGCCCAGGTACCTTTTGTTTTAGATCCATTATTTTCCCATGCAGTTTTCAATTCAATCTGAAGGATGTTTTTGTTTTTCAAAATGTACTGCATCAGTTCATCCGGAACCGGTGATTCAAATAGTTTATTGGCTTCTGCACTGAAATCCCTGGTTTGACCAAGCGTTCCAACTTCATTTTCAACCTGCATAACCAGTATGGTGTTTTCTTTACTATCCACCTGTGCGATATGAGACATAAGCGCGCTGAAGGCTTTCGAGTCAGCGTTACTGGTTGAAGAACAGAGAGGTGTAAGCGTGCGAGTATTTTCATTTTTGTCGTTTTTGACTCTTGAAAACCGTTTTGTATCGCTCAGCACCCATTCGGGAGCATATGGGGAAAGCCCGTTTTTCCAGGATCCAAACCACAAGACACCCAATTTCATATCATTTTCACGGGCAACCCTGATGAGTTCATCAACGGAGTTAAAATCAAAAATACCCTCTTTCGGTTCAATAATCTCCCATGATACTGAGACCAGGATCGAATTGAGATTGGCATCATGCAAAGTTTTCATGATTTTTGCCATGTAGGGAATATTGGAACCTGATGAATTATTCACTTCACCTGCCAGCATCAAAAAAGGCTTTCCATGAACAATCAACTGCGTTGCCCCATATTCGTTTTTCTTAAGTGCAGGTATCTGTGCATTTGATTCAATAAAGCATCCAATGAATACCACAACTAACATTATTAAAATTGTTTTCATAAACTTAGATCTATTTGTTTTTTAATTCCTTCAGTATATGCAATGTATTTCCTGTATCTTCCATTTCAAAAATCCTGGGTCGTGACTCTCTGTTGTTTGGTGAATGAAGGACCATCATCAATTTACCTTCGAAACTTGTAAAAACCATGGCATGGCCTCCATCATGACTATAAAGCGGTTCAGTCTGCTGGGCCCATGGTCCGGCAAGTTTTCCGGATTCTGATATTGAAATTCCTTCTGTATAACCTTCAGCACCACCGCTGGCCCAGAGCATATATAATTTGCATGTTTTGCCTTTATAAAGAAAGCATACATCGCGCCAACGCAGATCAGCCAACTTTATATTGGCCAGCGGCTTTATCTGGGGCTGGCCTGTAAGGACTGATTGTACTGACAATCCAGTCAGAATCAACATTACAACAATTAAGTTCTTCATATGTTATTGGCATATTATTCGTACTTGCCTCATTTTTTTTACCAAGCAATTTCGACTTTTTCTCCTTTTTTCAGGGAGACCAGCTTTTGTTTTCCACCACAGCTCAAGGTGGTTTTTCCATCTGCCTTAGCAAAAATTGTGATGTTTTTCAATTTCTTTTGTTCCCACTCCATTGAAATTTCGTATCCTCCCCTTGCACATATTCCCTTTGCCGAACCGCTTTCCCATGCATCGGGAAGCGCCGGCAGAAGGCGAATTTCATTATCTGTCGACTGAACGAGCATTTCAATCACTGCTGCTGCCCCTCCAAAATTACCGTCTATCTGAAACGGAGGATGGGCATCAAATAAATTTGGATAAGTTCCTCCTCCGTTAGAGTAGTTTGGATCAGTACCTTTGGGCGCAACATATCTTAACAATTCACGGTACATTTTGTATGCATGGTTACCGTCTCCTAACCGTGCCCACAGGTTGATGCGCCAGCCTTTCGACCATCCTGTTGTCTGATCGCCTTTGATTTCAAGTGTCCTGCGACAGGCATTGGCCAGATCAGGGGTAAGGACAGGGTCAATTGAATGGCCCGGATAAAGTCCGAAAAGATGCGACTGATGACGATGCTGCGGATCTTCATCTTCCCAGTCATAATACCATTCCTGCAGATTTCCTTTTTTACCAATCTGGTAAGGATGCAACCTGACCAGTGTATTCTCGAGGATATTTCTGAAATCTGCATCAATATTTAATATTCTGGAAGCTTCAATAGTCTGGGCAAAACACTCCCTGATCATTGACAAATCAGCAGTACCTCCATAAAAAGTTGCCCCATGATATCCATCATTTGAAACATATTTATTCTCTGGGGAGGTTGAGGGAGAAGTGATTAGTTTCCCATCCTTGTCCTCCACCAGCCAATCGAGACAAAACTGTGCCGCACCTTTCATAAGGGGATAGCCATTATTTTTAAGGAAATCAATGTCCTTTGTAAAAATATAATGCTCCCATAAATTTGTGCTCAGCCAGGTTCCCCCCATATTCCAGTTGGCCCAAACCGGATCACCCGATCCAAAGTTACCCACGGGATTGCTCATAGCCCAGATGTCGGAATTATGACATGTCACCCAACCCTTGCAGCCATAGAAAGTCTGTGCTGTGACAGCCCCCGTAGTTGAAATATTTTTAATAAAATTCAGCAAAGGCCAGTGCATCTCTGAGAGGTTCCCGTTTTCAGCAAGCCAATAATTCTCCTCCAGATTTATATTTGTTGTGTAGTTACAGCTCCAAGGGGGCCTGAGAAAGGGATTCCATATCCCCTGTAAATTGGCGGGAACTCCAGGCGTACGTGAGCTGCTGATCAGAAGGTAGCGCCCATACTGGGAATAGAGTATTTCCAGATTCTTATCCTCTTTACCTTCCGCATAACGCCTGAGTCTCTCATTTGTGGCCAGATTTGGAGCATCGGTTTTTCCAAGGTTGAGAGTTACCCTGTTGAAATATTTCCTGTAATCCGCTAAATGAGACGATTCCAGCTCCTGAAACGATTTCGGGAAAGCCTTATCCATTTGATCCATAGCCAGCTTCTCATCATTGGCCCCATTAGTCACAGGATCTTTGTCAAATCCATTAAAACTTGTCGCCGCAGAAACAAATATTATAGCTTCGGATGCTCCCTCCACACCAAGGGTATTACCCGTCGTTACAGTCTTGCCATCACTGTTTCTGATTTTTATTAATGTAGTAAAACGAGTTCCCTTCTTTTCATCGAATACTACTGAATCCGGAACATTTCCCAAATAGTTTGGAGCTGCATGGACAGGAGCATACCCTTTTGCTTTCAATATAGAATTTTCTATCTTTACATTGTATTTCAACAGGCTTTCGAACCGGATGCTAAAATTCAATGCTGCTTTTTTTGAGCTTGTAAGCCTGATGATCATTGCCTGGTCAGGGTAAGAGACGAAATATTCACGTGTATACGTTACCCCGTCAATTTCATATTTCTCTTTTGAAATAGCACTTCCCAGATCTAATTCGCGATAGTAATTCTGAGGTTCCCCGGCATACTTAAAATCGAGAAATATAGTTCCAAGCGGGCAATATGATTCAGAATACTTTCCCTGAAGCTTATGCTGCAACTGGTCGGCTGATTTATAATCTTCTTTTTTTAAAGCCTCCCTTATTGCAGGAATGTTTTTGTATGCCTCCGGGTTCATATTTGCATCTACAGGACCACCCGACCATAATGTTGCATCATTTAAATATATTTTGTCCGACTTCACTCCTCCAAATACCGAGGCACCCATTTTACCGTTTCCCAGTACCAGACTCTCTTCGAAATAGCTTGCAGGCTGATTGAACCATAAGGTATTGGCAGATTGAGCAAATACTCCTATTCCAATAAATATTAATGAAATGATTAACGCAATAAATTTCTTCATATCCTTACAATTTTATAGTAATAATTACCAGTAATAATTTCATCTTCAAACAATTTCATTATTTTATACACTGGTCGTATTTAATTCTGTTTTGAATCAACCATTACAAAAACAGCACTCCAGGCAGGAACAGTAACAGTTATTCCTTTGGAGGTAAGTGCCGACCTTGCTTTCAGGTTTACATAATCAGGAGGACCTCCGGCAACACCAATAGGTCCGGAACCATTTATAAATACTTTTCTTGAAAACTCGCCATTATCGTTGCTGCCTTCCATTGAATACCAGTAAAAACGAGCGCCCATCCTGTAATTTTTAAACTTTACCTGAACATTCTGAGCAGTTGCGGAAGTATTCACAAGAGCTACGCTTCCCTGCCCCGAGGTGTAGGTAGAAGCATATGCTTTCACATTATTGTTACCGGCAACCGAGGCATCAACCAGACGGTCGCCGAAACATCTCTGGAAAAAGTACATATAATAAAACGATGGCCTGGGACTCCATCGATCAACTCCGGGTTCATCTCCCGCACTGAAAAGACCATGATCATTGCCATTATTCCATCCATTGTATAAATCCCACCGGGCAGTAAGTCCGAATTTAATTTTCAGCGCTTCGGTCTGGACTATCACTGCAAAGGTTCCGCTGGTATTCGAAACCTGCTGTTTTGAGCTCTGGGCCCACATATTCCATTCCGATAAAATAATTGGTTTAATGACACCATTATTCCGTTCAATATCACTTTTCATAAAAGAGATCATCTGACCAGGTACTGTTAATGCCGAACTCAATACTGTTCCGGCATTTGAATTTTCTCCGTAAGGCGTAATATAATTATGACCAATATAAAAATCCGGTACATTATTTGCTTCCGGAATCATAGTTGAGTTCCATGTTTGAGTTGTTATTGTCTGCCACGATTGAGTTTGTGATTCTTGCATCACGGCTCCTATGTAAATTGTTTTTCCAGTCTGAACGGCTGCTTTTCTCATAGAATCGGCAAATACCTTAAAATGTCGGGCGTATAGATCACCGGTCAGATACTCAGGTTGGCTATCTTTATTTGCATCCACATCAATACGGTAACCCCATTCCCAATCGCCGTAATTTTCATTGCCAATTTCCCAGTATTTGGTCCGCCCGTTATCGTAGCGTACCCAATCTGCAGCCATATGTGCAGCCGAAGCTACCGGATCAGTACCGGTACCATATCTTGCATAGGCATAATTAATTGTGATGACACCCTCGCTGTTGCTTTGCTGAAGCACTGAATAATAATCATCCACCGTTGCCTTCCAGCTATCATCCGATTTACCGAAAGAATACAAATTATCAGTCTGATATGTGCCATCAGCTTTCCGAAGCCGGACCGGGGCATCGGAAGGCGGCTTATTCTTGTCACAATTCCAGAAGTATGCATCACTTCCGCTGCCGGCGGGAAAACGGATCACATTGGGTTTGAGATCGGTCAAATGACTGATAAACACCGGTTCATTGTACATTCTGGACATCCAGTTATTGGCATTGTGTCCAAAGATGGTCACCGGAATTTTCGTGATAACATTTGCTGCATCCACAGTCACTACGGTCTCCGTATTTGAGGCAATGGTTCCTTCAGTATATTGAGGTGCAACATAAGTTCTGGGTTGCCATCCATCCAGAAAAAATCCTATTGTAGGGGAAACGGGAGGATCAACCGGATCTTTAATAGTGGTGTCACCCGGTCCTGGATCTTCAATATCAGGAGGCAGCTCATGCTTTTTCGAACATGAAAATAATAACGGAATGATAAAACTTACTATTGCCAGGATAAATCGACGCTTATATATTCTATATAATTGCATAGAAATGAATTGCATTTTCAAGGTTCAGAAATAAGAGAACGAATAGCATCGGCCCAAACCTGATATCCTTCTTCCGTTGGATGGCAAAAATCGGATGTCATTCCGGGAAGAAAAAATCCAAATGTATTTTGATTTCAATCTTTCAGACATCTTTCTATTTAAGGATCTTAATTCTTACAACTGAAAATGAATATGGTTCCAAAGTCTGATTTAATAGCTTCCCGTTTATAGTTACTTCCTTCTCGACAGGGCTTATCAGAGTTGGTTGTTCCAGTGAATTTACATTGTTAATATCACTTTTCAGAACTATCAGTTTACATTTTGGCATCAGCTTTTTGGATCCTTCAAGAATAATATTTGCTGTCTGGCTTTTCTCGCCTGAATTGACAAGTTTCAATATAATTTCATTTGCATCCTTATCGAACGTCGCTGAAGCATATAGTCCATTCTGACCCTCGATTTGCTTATTTTTCATAAGCATTGGTAAAACCTCTGAGCCTTTGTTGTTTGAAAACAATTTCTGCACATAATAATCGGCTGTTCCAAACGACTTAAGATTATCAAACCATATCAGGTCAGGAGTCCATTGCCAGGCATCAACATTCGCAAAAAGCGGCGCATATGAGCACATATATACCACTCCGGCATTTCGTTCAAGTCCGGTCATGAAGGCAGCTTCGGACAGGGCACATTTCCAATTGTTCTGATTGTCGGGACTGCAGGTAAGTTTGCTTTGAGCCGCATATTCGCCTGCAAATATTTTGTAGCTGTTACGATCGTAGTTGTCATAGCGGGTAGCATTCTGAAAGAACCATTCCGGATTGGCATAATAATGTTCATCCACAATCTGGGCATTCAGTATTTTTAATTCCCGGGAAGCATAATCAAAATCTTTTCCTGATGGAGACGGTCCTGTCCCGGTAACAATTTTGATATCCGGATACTTTTCTTTAATAGCTTTTATAAATGCCTTATAACGCTCGATGTATTGTGAACCCCATTGTTCATTGCCAACACCGATAAATTTCAGGTTAAACGGCGACGGATGACCCATGCCTGTACGCACCTTGCCCCATTTGGAGTCAGCAGGACCATTAGCGAATTCAATTAAATCGAGTGCATCCTGTATATAAGGATCAAGTTGGTCCAGAGGGACGACTTCAGCCGTGTTGAACTGGCAGGCCATGCCACAGTTCAATATTGGCAAAGGTTCTGCACCAATATCTTCAGCCAGCTGAAAATATTCAAAAAAACCCATACCAAATGATTGAAAATAATCGGGAGTAAGACGGTGGGCAAATTCAGTATTCCACCGGTTTACAATCAGATGGCGGTCCTCGATTTTACCCACAGTATTTTTCCACTGATAGCGGTTTGCCAGGTCTCTTCCTTCTACAATACAACCACCAGGGAAACGAAGAAAACCAGGTTTCAGATCGGCAAGCAGTTGTACCAAATCAGACCGTAGTCCTTCAGGACGGTTTTTCCAGGTGTCATCCGGGAAAAGTGAGATCATGTCGAGATCTATAGATCCGTTTCCTTCGAACCAGATGTTCATCCTGGCTTTTAGTTCAGTTGCATCAGCCGCAAAACTTACAGAATATTTCTTCCAGTCCTTTGAATCCAGAACAAGACCGGTTGCCCCTATCACTTTGCCCTGATTATTAATCAGTTCTATACGCATTTTCAGGGTGCTGCCCTCCAACTGGCGGGCCAGAACCGAAAAATGATATGTCATTCCTTTTTTAATTCCCATTCCTCTGAAACCTGTATTGGATAACCCAAAGGAAGGTTCGCCAGGAGCGATTGTAATTCTTGCATAGCGGGGATTGGCAGGGTCTGTTTCACTCCTGTTAATGATCAGCACACCTGTCGTAGTATCGGGCTTCATTATTTTCCATCCCATCAATGGCTTGGCAAATTCGAAAGAGCGGTTTTTCACCAGCTCGGCATAAATGCCTCCGTCGGCAGCAAAGTTTATATCCTCGAAGAATATTCCCCACATTGTGGGCTGGATAACTGCTTCAGGCTTATCCACCGCGACAATAACAGGCGGATTTTTCTGTGCAATTGCAGGTATCGAAAAAAGAAACCCTGTGAAAATCAGAAAGATAATTTTGAATTTGCCAATCATTGACCATCCACACTTTTTTAAATGTTTGTTTTTTATCATGTTGACTATTATTTAAACAATACTTGCGAAAAATAATATAAATCACTTTTCCACACTTTAAAATCATGCACGCCCGGTTCCACATGCCAGATATGAGGCACATTGTTTTCTTTGAGGTACCTGTGAAGCTTTTGACTATATGAAATCAACCCGTCATGATCACCACATGATATCCAAAGAAGTTTCAATTTTTGAGTTGTTTCCGACGGTTTCGGTACCAAAACTTCAGGAGTTTTTGTATTCGGAGCAGATGAAAATCCGCCAACCCAGGCAAAAGTGTTAAGATTACCCAATCCAAAGTTCAACGACTGGCCGCCTCCCATAGATAATCCGGCAATGGCCCTGTTTTCCCGATCAGCGATCACAGGATATTTCGATTCAACAAACGGAATGATATCGTTGAGCAAATCTCCTTCGAAGTCTGCAAATGCTTTGACTTTCACAGAGTCAAAAATATTCCCTGTCGGACGATCATCCTTCATTGCCCTGCCATTAGGAAAAACAACTATCATTGGAATGAGCTTTTTGTCAGCATATAGATTATCCAGAATCACCTCAGGTACACCATTTTTATACCACTCCTTTTCGTCGCCACCAATTCCATGAAGAAGATAAAGTACCGGATACTTTTTTTCAGGTGAATAACCCGGAGGAGTATAAATCAACATTTTGCGTGCATTGCCAACTGTTTTTGACATATATTCGACGGAGTCAATTATTCCATGGGAGATATTTTCACGTACCTTATCAAATTCAGCGGGAGCCTGTGAAAAAGCTGGTTTATCGTCAGGATCAAGGATAACAGACTGTTCAATCTGGTGCCGGGGCTCGGTTGAAGAGATATTTTTAACAGTCTCCTGAGAGAACAAGTTATTGAAAAATAGAATGAGAATCGAAGCAGAGATTATTGACTTTTTCATTTTACTATTTTTTAATGTATCCTGTAAAGCCCGGCACCATGACGATTTATTGTCCGGGTAAATGAGTCTGTGAATTTTCCAAGGTTCTCACCCGTCCAAAGATCTTTTACAGTGTGAGTTCCATGCAATCCGATCTGTTCAAATCTTACTGTAATTGAAGCAGTGTCGGATGGCTGAGGACCGGCAGGATCTTCAACGAATACCAGGAATTTTGCTGTATTGTTCATCCGTAACTGGGTCTCCGGATCATGAGCAGCCGAGCCACCAGTTACAATGGCGTTCTGCAGACCGGCTGTTGCTTTGAATTTTGTCATTCCTTCCGGCAAATCGTATTCTATAATTGAAGTAGCATTTACATTGATGCCATTCTTATATACCTTGCCATTAACTGTCAGTCTTTCTCCACCGGCAGCCTGGTTGACAATAGGTTCGCTATGTCCGCCAGAAGCCTTTATCCATTTCAGGTCTGTCAGATTCACAGAACCTTTGGGACCGATAATTTTAGGTTCTATCCAATCGCAATTATGCCTTGCAAAACCAATGACATCATCATAAGTTGCAATAAGATAGAGCTTTTTCGCACCATTCAGATCGACATCAATAACTACACTCTGTCCGGGGGTTTCGAGCGTAATCTGTTCACTTTTCCAGACCGATTTACTTTCTACAACCGGCTGTTGATCGGAAGCATTAAACAAAGCCAGGTACTTATCTCCCGTTTCAGGATCATCAGCTGTCCATGCAATAAGATCTTTCTCCCTGAAAAGCTGTTTTCCGTTGACACTTTTCTGATTAACATTAAGAACATCTTTATTGGCCATCAGTGATAATGTAAAATCATCATTACTGGGCAGATCACCTCCAAACATTAACGGAGAACCGAAAATAGCAAAAAGCGACATCAAAGTATATTGTTCATCTTTTGTAAATGCTGTCATCCTTGGGTCCCCGCGTTCAGCCCTTAATCCTATTTTCCCAAGAGGAAGCATATCTCCGTCGGGATAACAACCCGGGATTCCCAGTCCGGCCCAGCTTTTAAGAATTCTGAACTGATTCTTCAATGCAGGCCAGTTATCCCAGAAATCATTCGAAGTGCGCCACATATTTACATTCTTCTTCAGGAACTCTATTGCTCCAGGTTTGTCTCCACCGGGAGAAATGCTTATGACTATGGGTCTTCCGCAGTTATCTATAGCTTTTCTAACCATTTCTATCTCAGCGGTGCGACCCGAAAGGTCATCAACCTTCACAAAATCAAGTCCCCATGATGCATATAGCTTAAACAGGGAATTGTAATATTCCTGTGCACCGGGTTTGCCGGCAACAATTGTGTACATGTCTTTCAGCCAGAAACATTGACCTTCTGTTGTATAAATATCCTGAGCTTTTACCTTAGTGCCGAGTATTGGCGTATTAGTCTTTACAGCCAAAACAGGGATACCGCGCATCATATGAATACCGAATTTCAGACCTTTATTATGGATATAGTCAGCCAGTGGCTTAAATCCATTGCCGTTTGCTGCTGAAGGAAACCGGTTAACGGCAGGAAGAAAACGACCGTATTCATCTATATTATAAACAGGATCCGTTTCATTATATCCCCCTGATTTATCGTTGGCCACATACCATCTTATGTCCACTACAATATATTCCCATCCGAATTTCTTGAGATGGGCAGCCATATAGTCGGCATTTGCTTTAACCTCATTTTCAACTACTGTGGGACCGTAACAATCCCAGCTGTTCCATCCCATAGGCGGTGTTGGCGCCCATTCATGGAATAATAACTTCGTTTCAGAACCGGCATCCGATGGATTGTATGTCCTGCAGGCAATTATTATCTGCAGAGCCAGGAACAGGATAAACTGCTTTTTCATCATTTTAAATTTACAGATGTTTATTTAAATATTAATCTGAAAATCAATCCTTTTATTTTCATCAGTTTAAAAAGATTGATTGAGAATAAATATAAGAAAAAAAAGAAGAGCACATAAAAAAATTGTGCTCTTCCAAATCTATTAAAAACTGATTCTATTTAACCTATTTAGGCATTACAACATAAGGTGCGTTGTTAAGAAAATCAAGACTTTTCTGGCAACTGGTAAACTGGTCGAAACTATACTCTTCAATTTCAACAATGCCATACCGCATTCCTGATTTAGGAGCAGCAGCCCAGATGGCAGGAAAATCCATCATTGTTTCAGCACCTCCAATTTCCTTTTTATCTTTTATGTGCCACAGCTGTATGCGACCCGGATACTTATTAAAATAATCTACAGGTTTTGCGCCACCCATAACAGCCCAGTAAAGATCCATTTCGAAAATAACTTTCTGAGGATCAGTATTTGCCATCATGAAGTCATAAATAGTCTTTCCCTCCAGTTTAGTAGAAAATTCCTTGTCATGGTTATGATAGCCGAACTGAATGTCTTTGGCTTTGCATTTTTCGCCTATCGCATTAAAATAATCACAATAACGTTTCAGTGTGTCGAGACTACGATACGCTCCGTCACCCATAAATGGCTGAACAAGGAATTTAGCACCGGCAACAACATGAGCATCGATGCATGTATCCCACCATGCCATTGTCTTTCTCCAGTTTGCAGAATCTGGCAGTTCCTGACCAACATGAGAACTCAGTATTGCCAAACCATTCGATTGACAAAGAGCTTTGAAAGCAGCAGGTTCCATGCCATATAGCTTACCATTGGCATAACCTGCAGGCTCGACAAATTTATAACCCATTTTTCCTACTTTCGCTATTGCAGCCGGTACATCCTTCACAATGGAATCACGAATGGAATACAGCTGCAATCCTAAGTACTTTTGCGGCTTTGTTGTGAACGAATAAAAGGTGGCAAAAACAAGACAGAAAACAGCCACAGAAAGGACAATCGAAATAAGAGATCTTTTTTTCATTTTGGTTGGTTTAGATTTAAGTGTTTTAAGCTAACTACTTTAGTATTTCTAAGTTCCTTATTTTTAATTAATTAAAATCAGAAAACTTTAAGAGCAAAAGTAGAAATTAATTAATTCTTCGCAAAATAATTCTTTTTAAGTCAATGTCTGTGGTACCGAGTGCACAACTTTGAACTCAGTACAAGTTCCTGATTTTGGAGTTTCACCGAGATCCACTTCCCCCCATGACAGATACAGAAGAACAAGCACCACAGAGATGATCATTCGGAAATGAATTTCAATAATGGAATAAGTATTGGCTGGCCTTTCTCGGCTGAATATACTATACTTGTTTCTTTTAACTTATCTCCATCATGGTTTTGATCACCTGTTGGACTGGTATGAACGTAAGGATTCACCTTGCTGACAAATATCAAAGCACGTTCTTTTGCCTCCTGCGAAAAATTTCCAAACTGCGGATAAACTGCACTGATTATATCTGATAGTCCTGAATTCTTAGTCAAAATAACACCTTTAAGATTGGCATTTGTCTTTTCGTTCTGAACAATGACCACCGTACCTCCTGAAGGGATCCAATTCAACCAGTTCATCTCTTCTCCTGCATTCTTTTCACTCCCCTTCATAATAATAACCTCTGAATAGTATTTCTTCAAACCATCTTTAAAAAGTGGAGGAAGTTTGGTACTGTTAATATAACCCGATATCAGTCTGCAATTGTTGTAGTGATCAACATTGAAATTATAATCATCGGAGGTAAGCTGGCCGCCTGAATTCAGCAGCTGAGCACTAAATAAATCAGTTAATGTCCTGAATTCAATTGTTGCCGTATCTAAAGAAGGATTATTCTTTAAAATATAATCTCTTAATATCCTGACATATCCAGGTTTATCGGATGTCCCCAGACTAAGCATTTCATAATTCATTTTAATCTCACGCGGCAATTCTTCCAGTCTGTTAACGTTGAGTAATATCCTGGCCACACCGGTTCGCCCTTCATCGCTGAGGACCTGTTCAGTTATAATGGAATTATCCGTTTCAGCTTCTACAGCCTCAATATCTAATGCTCCTGATGCCAGACCGCTCGATGATACCGAGATATGAATATTACCCGGTTTCCCAGTTGATCTTATTACATTTGACACTGGCATATCCATATACCATACACCATCCATCTCGTGGTTTTTGTTAATATCCGATTCATAAACTGATGGACCAACCAGCGTTGCCGGGCCCGAAAGTGTCCATTTAACAGAATTATTAGCGCCAGATACCTGATTACCATGGGCATCGAGAATATCAGAAGTTACTATAACCACCGATCCACGATCTGCTGTTATTTTTTTCTGTGATCCGGTAACAACGATCTTTGATGGTATGCCAGCCATCACCAGTTCTGTTTTTACCGTTTTCCCGTTTTTAGTTGCAATGGCAGTTACTGTCCCCTTCTCAATCAAAATATTCTTAAAAATAACACAATGGAAATTTGACGAGTCAGGAAGCAGGAATCCTTTACTTACACCATTAACGAATAGTTCAACCTTATCTCCATTAGAATTTACATCTATATCTTCCTTGAGTCCAAGATATTTTAAATGCCAAAAAGAGGGTTGAATAAAAGCCATCAGGTTTTTACCATAAGCTGCCTGCCAGAAATAATATGTAAATTTCGGAATCCTGTACATATCTACAGTACCGGACGGATCAACATGCCGGAGAGGTGAATTCTGATATTCCAGATCCGCACCATGATCTTCATAAAGCCAGTTTCCTATGTTTCCTGCCTCAGACGCTCCGCTAACTTTTATAAAATCCGACTTGTTTCCCTTTATGTCATTATTTTGCACGTTATTCAGGTTCAAATCTCTTATATCCTGTGTAGTCCATCCCCTGATGATGCATCTTGAGATGTCGCCGGTTGCAAGGTTTTGATCAGTATGCTTAACAAAAGCACCTTCAGATCCATCCGATACCCGACATGCGGTCAATATCCTTGTGGAATCTTCGGCTATTGCAAATTTTGAATCGACAGCATGGTTGGTCTCACTCCCCATACTCCACAGCATTATACTCGGATGGTTACGGTCGCGTCTGATCATCTCTTTCATTTGCTGCTCCTGAACCTCTGCAGAGAATTCCTGGTTTTTTATACTAGGTGCTTCCTCATCTATTATAATGCCAAGTTTATCTGCCAGCTCGTATACAGACTTGTCATTGGGATAGTGGGCCGTCTTCACAAAATTATAATTCAGATTTTCAGCAATATCCTTAAAGTCCATAACCCCAACCCATTTTGGGATGGCATCTCCAAGCCAGGGATAATCCTGATAACGGTTTCCACCATGGATGATTATTTTTTTACCATTCACATAGAGGAAGTTTTCTTTATAATCCCATTTAAACCAACGAAAGCCCAACGGACTAGAATAATTATCCGTTACTGTCTTTCCGTCAATTACCTGAGAATAAACCTTGTACAAGTATGGATAATCATTTGACCATAAATGAGGGTTTTTTATAGGTTTGGTTGTCTGATCAAACTTATAGAGCTCACCGGCATTTATAACAGCTTCAGTTTTTATAACCTGTACAACTTTATCAGCTGAGTCTGCAATAGTTGTTTGCAGAGTACACGTTTTCTTAAGCAGATTATCATTTTTTACCCATGTCTGCACTCTCACCACAGCCTCTTTCTCTGAAACCAGTGGTGTGGTAATAAAAGTTCCTCCCTCATGGGTCGCAGAGCCCTGCATAGGAATGAAAAGCTTATCTTTAAGTATAAGCGTAACATCTCTGTATATGCCGCCATATATATCAAAATTTCCCACTGACATAGGAGGTATCCTGAACTCATCATTCTGATGGTTGTTTACTGCAACAGCCAGTACATTATCTTCACCAGGCTTCACAAATGCTGTTATATCAAAATCGAAAGAACCATAGCCCCCTTTATGATCACCCAGATATTTACCGTTAAGCCATACTTTGCAATATTTCTGTACCCCTTCAAACTCAATAAATATTTTCTTTTCAGAATATTCCCTGTTAACAGAAAAGTGCTTCCTGTACCAGCCCCATCCGGTCCACCAGTATGGGTTATCTGATTCTGATGGATTCCTTATGAAAGGATGAACCTCGCCGGTGTTTTCATAAGTGCTCCAGGTGTGCGGAATACTTATTGCAGGCCATTTTGAATCATCGAATCCCGGAGCTTCATATCCTTTATTCGCGCTTGCCGTAGGGAAATAGTTGAATGTCCATTGGGAATTAATTATCTTTTCAATCCTGTAACTTTTCTGAATTTCTGCGGGTTTCTTCTGGCCAAACGAAACGGGAAAGACAAGCATTGTTGAAAACAGAATAGTGACAACTTTCATATTCAGCCTGTTATGAAGATTAGTTTATTATGTACAAGATAATAAATATTTAGAATATTGAATAGAGGAATTTGAAAATTCGAATGATGAGTCCTCATATCCATATTGAACCATGAGATCCTTCGCTGGCGCTCAGGATTACAATGCCTGTTGAACAGGGATAGAATACAAATATGTTGTGACTAAATATTGAATTTATACTATGATCGGCTCAATATCGGTGTGAAAGATGACTTTTGTCATAAAAAGAGACTTTTTTTTTATTTTTTAAACAGGTTGAATTAATTATTTAATAAATTGACATTCAATATCTTAGTAAATATACAAAGATTTATCATTTCTAATTAATATTAACTAAAAAGAAGAAAAAAAGCACTTTTTCTTTGATATATTAAAAATATAGGTACATTTGTGCATCAATTTATAATTAAACAATGAGAATATCTTTTATCCATATTATAGTCCTCATCCTCATTCTTGCTCAGCGCACATGACCCGGGAATAATATGTGTTACTATAGACATACAGAAGCTTTCCGGGAAACCGGGAAGCTTTTTTTTAATATCAACTTTTTATAATGAAAAACCAACTAAGAAGCTCAAGAACAACTACAGGCAGGAATATGGCAGGCGCACGAAGTCTCTGGCGCGCAAACGGGATGAAGGAAGAACAAATGGGTAAACCTATAATCGCTGTTGTTAATTCATTTTCACAGTTTGTGCCAGGACATGCTCACCTTCATGAAATTGGCCAGGTTGTTAAAAAGGAGATAGAGAAGAGAGGTCTCTTTGCCGCAGAATTCAATACTATTGCCATCGATGATGGTATTGCAATGGGTCATGAAGGAATGCTTTACTCTCTTCCATCGAGGGAATTAATTGCTGATAGCGTAGAATATGTCTGCAATGCCCATCTTGCCGATGCAATGATCTGCATTAGCAACTGCGATAAGATTACTCCGGGAATGCTTATGGCAGCAATGAGAATAAATATCCCGGTTGTATTTGTTTCAGGAGGGCCAATGGAGGCCGGACACTATAAAAACAAGTCTATTGATCTGGTGGATGTGATGGTCGCCGGTCCCGACAATTCAATCAGTGATAGTGATCTTGCTGAAATTGAAAAATTAGCCTGTCCTACCTGTGGATCATGTTCCGGTATGTTCACTGCCAACTCAATGAATTGCCTGACAGAGGCGTTGGGACTTTCTCTTCCCGGAAACGGGACTATTGTGGCCACTCACGTGAACAGGGTACATCTTTTTGAACAAGCTGCCGGATTAATTGTTGATCTGGCCAACAGGTATTATAATGATGGCGATAATTCGGTACTTCCGCGTTCCATAGCAACAAAACAAGCATTTATTAATTCCATGTCTCTCGATATAGCTATGGGCGGATCCACAAATACGGTTCTTCATCTTCTGGCTATAGCCCAGGAGGCCGGAGTTGATTTCACGATGAAGGATATTGATGAACTTTCCCGCAGAATCCCCAATATATGCAAGGTTGCTCCAAGCTCACAATATCACATTCAGGATGTTAATCGCGCTGGGGGTATCTTAGGTATTATGGGTGAACTGGAACGTGGTAACCTGATAAACACCTCCGTAAAACGAGTGGATTATCCAACACTTCATCAGGCTATTTCAGACTGGGATATTATGGGAACAAAAGCCCAACCTGCCGCAAGCGATATATATAAGAGTGCCCCATCGAATGAAAAAAATCTTAAAATGGGTTCTCATAACACAATGTATAAGGAGCTTGACACTGACAGGGAAAAAGGATGTATCAGGTCGGTAAAATATCCCTATAATAAAGATGGTGGTTTGGCTGTGCTTTTTGGGAATATAGCTCGTAAAGGATGCATTGTGAAAACTGCGGGCATTGATCATTCCCTGTTTGCATTTACAGGCAATGCTGTGATTTTTGAATCGCAGGATGACGCGGCTGATGGAATTCTGCAAGGTGCAGTTAAAGAGGGTAATGTCGTTGTAATCAGGTACGAAGGTCCCAGGGGAGGTCCGGGAATGCAGGAGATGCTCTACCCCACTTCATACCTGAAATCAAAAGGACTTGATAAAAAATGTGCCCTTATAACCGACGGAAGATTTTCAGGAGGCACTTCGGGTTTGTCGATAGGTCACATCTCTCCCGAAGCAGCATCAGGCGGGGAAATTGCCCTGATCAGAACCGGCGACCGTATTGAAATAGATATAAGCGGAAGAAAAATAAATGTCCTTTTATCTGAAGAAGAACTTAAAAAGAGAAAGAAAGAAGAAGAATTAAAGGGAAACAGGGCTTTTCAGCCTGAGAAACGTGACCGTATAATTTCATCTGCATTAAAAGCGTATGCGGCAAACGTAAGTTCGGCTGACCTGGGAGCTGTCAGATTGATTTGAGGCAACAGGCAACAGGTAAAAGATTGACCGCAAGACTGCAAGACAAAGAGACTAAGAGACAATAAGATAATAATTATATGAAGACTGAACAGGAAAAAGAACAAACAACGATGGAAGTCAATGGACATGAACACATTACAGGTGCGGAGGCTATTCTGGAATGCCTAATAAAAGAAGGTGTGGATACTATTTTTGGCTATCCGGGCGGAGCAATAATGCCTGTATATGATAAGCTTATGGATTATGAGGATAAGCTTCGGCACATTCTTACACGGCATGAACAGGGAGCAGCACATGCAGCTCAGGCATACGCAATGGTTACAGGCAGACCAGGTATCTGTTTTGCCACATCCGGACCAGGTGCTACGAATCTTGTCACCGGAATTGCAAATGCATTTCTTGATTCGGTTCCCGTGGTATTTATTACCGCCCAGGTTGTTTCGAATCTTATCGGCACAGATGCATTTCAGGAGACAGATATAATAGGAGTATCGATGCCTGTAACAAAATGGAACTGCCAGGTAAAAAAATCGCAGGATATACCCGATATAATTGCAAAAGCATTTTATATAGCTAAATCGGGTCGGCCCGGACCTGTTCTTGTTGACATAACTAAGGATGCCCAGCTTGAAAAACTTAATTTCAAGTATAAAAAATGTGAGTATATAAGAAGTTATAATCCTCACATTCCATTGCATACCAAGGCAATAGAATCAGCTGCGATAATGATAAACCATGCCGAAAGACCATTAATTCTTGCCGGTCATGGAGTTTTGATTTCAGGAGCTGAGGATGAGCTTAAGGAATTTGCAGAAAAAACAGGAATACCTGTTGCATCTACACTCCTTGGCCTATCGGGTTTCCCATCCGATCACCGTTTGTTCACAGGGATGCTTGGCATGCATGGCAATTACGGACCAAATCTTTTGACCAATGAAGCTGACCTGATCATTGCGATAGGAATGCGGTTCGATGACCGCGTCACCGGAAATCTTAAGAAATATGCAAAAAAAGCGACTATTATTCATATAGAGATCGATGAGGCTGAGATAAATAAAAATGTCATAGTGGATGTCGAAATAAACAATGATGCGAAAGATGTCCTTCAACACCTTATCCCTCTGGTTAAAGAAAACTCTTTCGAAAAATGGATAAGAGAATTCAGGATCTGTGATAAGACTGAATACGAGAAAGTTATAAAACCCGAAACGAAACCTGAAAAAGGCGAGTTAAGGATGGGCGAAGTGGTAAGCTTGTTATCTGAGATGACAAAAGGTGAAGCAATAATTGTTACTGATGTCGGACAGAATCAGATGTATGCTGCGCGGTATTATAAATTCAGTCATCCTAACAGCTTTGTTACTTCCGGTGGAATGGGTACAATGGGCTTCGGTTTGCCGGCAGGATTAGGAGCCAAGATAGGAAGACCTGATAAAGAGGTCATTACTTTCGTTGGTGATGGAGGGTTCCAGATGACAATACAGGAGTTAGGAACAATTATGCAGTATAATGTGCCTGTCAAAATTATTGTGCTTAACAATAACTACCTGGGTATGGTACGACAATGGCAGGATATGTTTTTTGATAAGAGATATGCTTCGACGGAAATGGTGAATCCTGACTTTATAATGATTGCAAAAGCATATAACATTCCCGGAAGGAATGTTACAAAGAGAGAAGATCTCTCAAGTTCACTTAAAGAAATGCTGTCTGCGGAAGGGCCATATATTCTTGAAATTACGATTGAGAAGGAAGGAAATGTTTTCCCGATGGTGGAACCAGGGGCATCGGTTTCAGAGATAAGATTAACTTATTAATTATTCCTCTGTATAACAAAATTAAGAACTTACACAGAGATCACTTAGGAGTCCCTAAGAACACAGAGATAAAACAAAATATTATGAAACAGGAATTTACAATTTCGCTTTTCACCGAAGATCACATCGGCATCCTTGGTCAGATAACAATCATTTTAACCAGGAGACAGATAAACATCGATAGTTTCACAGCATCTGAATCTGCAGTAAAAGGGGTATACCTGCTCACAATCGTAGTAAAGACGACGGATGAAATGATCCAGAAAGTTGCAAGACAAATGGAAAAACTTATTGATGTTTTGAAAGTCTTTGTGCATACTGCCGACCAGATTATTTATCAGGAGATTGCACTTTTCAAGGTTACCACGAACGGATTGATGTCGGGCAATGTTATTGATCATATTGTCAGAACCCATAATGCAAGAATCCTGGAAGTTTCACCCGAATACATGGTAATTGAGAAAACAGGGAATAAGGCAGATATAGCTGAATTGCTTACACAACTTGAACCATTTGGCTTATTGCAGTTTGCTAAATCAGGAAGGGTGGCAATAACAAAGCAGGTAAAAGAGCTGACCTCATATCTCAAGGAAATGGATGAAGCAAACAGATTTAAAACAGAACCGACATTGAATTGACGAATAAGCCCCCCTTTAGGGGGGTTGGGGGGCAAAAAGAATAAATGAATGATAACTATTAATAATAAAAACCAGTATTAATCACATAATTAATCTTTAAAATCATGGCAAAAATTGATTTTGGCGGTGTCGTTGAAAATGTAGTTACAAGAGAAGAATTTTCACTTTCAAAAGCCCGCGAAGTACTTAAGAATGAAGTTGTCGCTGTTATCGGTTATGGTGTTCAGGGACCTGCCCAGGCAATGAATATGAAGGATAACGGTATTAATGTAATTATCGGACAAGCACCTGAGTTTAAAGCCGACTGGGATAAAGCAGTTAAAGATGGCTTTGTACCAGGGAAAACTTTATTTCCTGTTGAAGAGGCAGTAAAAAAAGGCACAATAATTCAATACCTCGTATCTGATGCGGCTCAACGTATACTCTGGCCAAAAGTAAAACCATGCCTTAAAAAAGGAGATGCCCTTTATTTCTCTCACGGATTTTCAATTACCTATAAAGAACATACAGGTGTTATTCCACCTGCATTTGTTGACGTAATCCTTGTTGCTCCAAAAGGGTCAGGAACGAGTGTGAGGCGTAATTTCCTCGCAGGAGCAGGTATTAACTCAAGCTATTCTGTTTTTCAGGATTTTACAGGAAGAGCGGAGGAACGTACAATTGCCCTGGGAATAGCTATCGGTTCAGGCTATCTTTTCCCTACAACATTTGAACAGGAGGTTTACAGCGATCTGACAGGTGAACGCGGAGTATTGATGGGAGCTCTTGCAGGCATTATGGATGCACAGTACCAGGTGCTCCGTGAAAATGGACATTCTCCCTCAGAAGCATTTAATGAGACTGTTGAGGAATTGACGCAGAGCCTCATCAGACTGGTTGATGAAAATGGCATGGACTGGATGTACGCTAACTGCAGTGCTACGGCACAACGAGGGGCTCTCGATTGGCGTCCGAAATTCAAAGCAGCTACTCTTCCTGTTTTCATTGATTTATATAATAAAGTTAAATCAGGAGAAGAGTGTGTCAGAGTCCTTGAGTCAACAGGAGCCGATAATTATAAACAGGTGCTTGATGCCGAATTAAAAGAACTTGGAAATTCAGAGATGTGGAGAGCAGGTGCTGCAGTGAGAAAACTGAGACCGGTGAAATAAAAATCTTTTACAAATAACCTATAAATATGGACGATAAGGTAATTATTTTCGATACCACTCTCCGCGATGGAGAACAGGTGCCTGGTTGCCAGTTAAATACAATTGAAAAGATTGAAGTTGCCCAGGCTCTTGAAGCTCTTGGGGTCGATGTGATCGAAGCTGGTTTCCCCATCTCAAGTCCGGGCGATTTCAAATCGGTTGTTGAAATTTCTAAGGCAGTCTCAAACCCTATAATCTGCGCTCTTACTAGAGCTGTCAAAAAAGATATAGAAGTTGCAGCCGATGCACTTCTGCATGCAAAAAGAAAAAGGATCCACACAGGTATCGGGGTATCTGACTTTCATATCAAGTATAAGATTAAAACCACTCCAGAAGAAATACTGAAAAGAGCGGCAGATGCAGTTAAATATGCAAGAAAATATGTTGATGATGTTGAATTCTATGCTGAAGACGCAGGTAGAAGTGAAAATGGATATCTTGCAAAAGTTATCGAGGCTGTAATAAAAGCAGGAGCAACTGTTGTTAACATCCCCGATACAACCGGCTACTGCCTGCCTGAAGAATACGGTCAGAAGATAAAATATCTAAGGGAGAACGTACCTAATATTGATAAAGCAATTATTTCGACACATTGCCACAATGATCTGGGCATGGCAACTGCCAATACAATGATGGGAGTCATAAACGGAGCAAGACAGGTTGAAGTGACTATTAATGGTATCGGAGAGAGAGCCGGAAATACTTCTCTTGAAGAGATTGCCATGATTATCAAAAGTCATCACGATCTTAAACTGAAAACAGATATCAATTCAAAGTTGATATTTAGCACAAGCCGGCTTGTTTCAACTCTTATGAGCATGCCTGTCCAGGCTAATAAAGCTATCGTCGGGAGAAACGCATTCGCACACTCTTCCGGAATTCATCAGGATGGAGTTCTCAAGAACAGAGAAAACTATGAAATCATAGATCCTGTTGAGGTCGGGATCAGGGAATCATCAATAATCCTTACTGCCCGTAGCGGGAGGGCTGCACTTAATCATCGTCTTGAATTGCTGGGATTCAACTTCGGGAAAGATGAAATCGATGACATTTACCATCGTTTCCTGCTCCTGGCAGACAAAAAGAAGGAGATCAATGATGAAGATATCAGAATACTTGCCGGAGTTGTATTCCAGGGGGAAAAAGCACTTAAGCTTGACCTTCTTCAGGTTTCGTGCGGAAAATCTTTAATTCCAGTTGCCACAGTTGGTGTGAAAATTAACGGGGAAGTGCATTTTTCCACGGCTGCCGGTAACGGACCTATAGATGCAGCATTCACAGCTGTCAAACAACTGATCAGCAAAACAGTGCATCTCGAGGAGTTCCTGATCCAGGCAATAACCAAAGGAAGCGATGACCTGGGCAAGGTCCATATTCAAGTTGAACACCAGGGAAAAATCTATTACGGTTTTTCTGCCAATACCGATATTATAACTGCTTCAGTTGAAGCATTTATTGATGCTCTTTCAAAAATTAAATAGTATCAGGCCCCCCATCCCCCCTAAAGGGGAGCTAATTCTGCTATTTATAGAAATTTAATTTACATATTGAAAGTTACCCCATTTTCAGGGGAGCAGGGGGGATAAAAAACAAAGAAATAACTAATAAATAATATTTTGAAACCAAAAACACTTTTCGATAAAATCTGGGACAGTCATATAGTGAGGTCCATAGAAGCTGGACCTGATGTTCTCTATATCGACAGGCATTACATACATGAAGTCACCAGTCCCCAGGCTTTTAACGGGCTGAAAGAACGTGGGATCGTTGTATTCAGACCCGGCAACACTATTGCTACTGCAGATCATAACATACCCACTAAAAACCAGCATCTGCCAATCCGCGATCAATTATCCCGGAACCAGGTTGAAAGACTGAGCGAAAATTGCCGGAAATATGGCATCAAGCTTTTTGGGCTGAATGATCCAAAAAACGGTATTGTACATGTAATTGGTCCGGAATTGGGATACACCCTTCCAGATATGACAATTGTTTGTGGCGACAGCCATACATCAACTCATGGCGCATTTGGGACAATAGCTCTCGGAATAGGAACAAGCGAGGTTGAAATGGTGCTGGCAACACAATGCATTCTCCAGCCAAAACCAAAGAAAATGAGGATCACACTTGATGGCAGGCTGCATAAAGGAGTGATTTCCAAAGACATAATCATGTACATCATTTCTGAGATCTCAGCCAGTGGAGCAACAGGATACTTTGTTGAATACTGCGGTTCTGCAATTAGAAATCTAAGCATGGAAGGCAGAATGACAATATGTAATATGAGCATAGAAATGGGCGCCAGGGGAGGCTTAATAGCCCCCGATGAAACCACTTTCGAATACCTGCGAAACCTTCCGTCAATCAAGGGGAAAAAAGATATTTCATCATCAATAAATGAATGGAAAAATCTCACAACTGATCCTGATGCCAAATTTGACCGTGATCTGAAATTTGATGCATCTTTAATAAAACCGATGATCACTTACGGAACAAATCCCGGTATGGGTATGGCAATCGATGGTTCGATTCCCCTTTCTGATGAAAAGGGAAGCACGACCTCTTCCTCATTTTTAAAATCACTTGATTATATGGGATTTAAACCAGGCATTAAACTGCTTGGTCATCCGATAGATTATGTTTTCATAGGGAGCTGTACAAATGGAAGGATTGAAGATTTCAGGGCATTTGCTCAAATAATAAAAGGCAGAAAAAAAGCAGAAAATGTAACTGCTCTCATTGTTCCCGGTTCAAAAAAGGTGGAAGAACAGATGATTTCAGAAGGGCTGACAGAACTGTATAAAAATGCAGGATTCGAAGTACGTCAACCTGGATGTTCATCATGTCTGGCCATGAATGAAGATAAAATTCCACTCGGGAAATATGCGGTTTCTACTTCTAACAGAAACTTTGAAGGCAGACAGGGCCCTGGCGCCAGAACATTGCTTGCAAGTCCGCTTACAGCAGCTGCTGCGGCAATAACCGGAATGATAACGGATCCGCGGGATTTTATAACAGAAGAAAATACAGTTAAATAATTATCAGATATGCTAAAAGTTAAGTTTGATATTCTTGAATCAACCTGCGTTCCTCTTCCATTCGAAAATGTGGATACCGATCAGATTATCCCTGCAAGATTTTTAAGTGCTACTTCCAGGGAAGGGTTCGGAGATAATCTTTTCCGCGACTGGAGATATACAAAAAGCGGTGAAAAGAACAGGGAGTTTGTTCTGAATAATCCTGATTTCTCCGGTGAAGTACTAGTAGCCGGCAAGAATTTTGGAAGCGGATCGAGCAGGGAACATGCTGTCTGGGCAATTTTTGATTATGGCTTCAGAGCCGTAGTATCCAGTTTTTTTGCCGATATTTTTATGAATAATGCTCTGAATAACGGATTGCTACCGATTGTTATCTCTGACGATTTTCTCAAAAAACTAAGCACACTGGTTCAAAATAAGCCGGGTACAAAAGTAAAAATTGATCTTGAAAAACAGACCTTCACTATATTATCAACCGGAGATTCGATAAAATTCGCAATCAATCCTTACAAGAAAGAATGCCTTCTTAAAGGGCTGGACGATATTGACTTTCTATTGAGTATGAAGGATCAGATAATAAGTTATGAAAACAACAAAAGCGTTGTAAAATGAGAGTTGAAATAATGGATACTACCCTCCGGGACGGGGAGCAGACACAAGGCGTGTCATACTCACCACTCGAAAAACTCCATGTTGCAAAGCTTCTTCTTAAGGACCTTAAAGTCGACCGGATCGAAGTGGCTTCAGCAAGAGTTTCCTCCGGGGAATTTGAGGCTATTAGACAAATAACTGACTGGGCTCGTCATAACAATCTCCAAAGAAAAATTGAAGTCCTGGGGTTTGTAGATGGTGATATTTCGCTGAACTGGATTAATGATGCCGGAGGAAAGGTCATCAATCTTCTTTGTAAAGGATCCCTTCGCCATCTTGAAAAACAGTTGAAAAAAACTCCGGAAAAGCATGTAAGCGATATAAAAGAGATCCTCAGAAAAGCTGAGACACGTGAAATGGAAGTAAATATTTACCTTGAAGACTGGTCGAACGGAATGATTCATTCAGAAGAATATGTATTTTACCTGCTTGATTCTCTGAAGGAGGAAAACATCCAAAGGTTTATGCTTCCTGATACGCTGGGGATACTTAACCCGGAACAGACTTTCAACTTCTGTAAAAAAGTTATTGACCATTATCCTTCAATTCATTTCGATTTTCATGCACATAATGATTATGATCTGGCAGTTGCCAATGTATTTTCAGCTGTAAAGGCTGGAATAAAAGGGATACATACTACTATTAACGGACTGGGAGAAAGAGCAGGTAATGCACCTCTCTCAAGTGTAATCGGAGTTCTTCGCGATCTCACTAAAACGGAGACAGGGATAAATGAATTCGAGATAACCAAAGCAAGTAAAATTGTTGAAACATTCAGTGGAATCCGTATTCCGGTGAATAAGCCTGTGATAGGTGAAAATGTCTTTACTCAGACTTCAGGTGTACATGCTGACGGAGACAGTAAAGACAACCTGTATTTTAACAACCTGCTTCCTGAAAGATTCGGAAGAAAAAGAAAATATGCCCTTGGAAAACAATCAGGTAAAGCCACAATAAGAAAAAACCTTGAAGAGTTTGGGTTGTTCCTTAATCCTGAATCACTTACTAAAGTAACGCAAAAGGTTATTGAACTTGGTGATAAAAAAGAAAATGTAACCACGGAGGACTTGCCTTTTATTATCGCTGATGTGCTCGGCAGTGAAGAGATAAATTATAAGATCTTTATTAAGAATTATTCCCTCTCCCTCTCCTACGGTTTAAAGCCGTTTGCAAGTGTTCAAATTGAAATAGATGGTAATTTATACCAGGAAACCTCGTCAGGCGACGGGCAATATGACGCTTTTATGAAAGCTTTACGGATAATCTATGACAAGCTTGAAAAGCAGTATCCTGCATTAACGGATTATCAGGTATCCATCCCTCCGGGAGGGAAGACTGACGCTTTTGTGGAGACCGTAATTACCTGGGATTATAATGGGAAGGAATTTAAGACACGAGGATTTGATGCCGACCAGACAGAATCGGCTATCAAGGCGACCGAAAGGATGCTTAACATTATTGAGAATATTGAACTGAAATCAACAACTAACAAAAAATTAATAGACGTAGCTCATGGAATTTAATATTGCTGTGCTGGCAGGCGATGGTATAGGACCTGAGATAATTGACCAGGCTAAAAAAGTGGTTACCGCTGTTGCTAAAAAGTTTAATCATAAAATTAATTTTAATAACGGTTTAGTAGGAGCTATTGCTATTGATAAAACAGGAAATCCCTTACCGCCCGAAACACTTGATCTCTGCAAATTGTCCGATGCCGTTCTTTTTGGTGCCATCGGCGATCCGAAATACGATAACAATCCTGCTGCAAAAGTTCGTCCCGAACAAGGTCTGCTTGCAATGAGAAAAGAACTCGGATTATATGCAAATGTCCGACCGGTTACTACTTTCCCGTCATTAATTGATAAATCTCCTTTGAAGAAAGAGATAGTTCAGGGGGTTGATATCATGATGATAAGGGAACTTACAGGAGGTATCTACTTCGGTAAACCTCAGGGCAGATCTGAGGATGGGAACACAGCTTATGATTCCTGTGTTTACAGCCGGTATGAAGTGGAAAGAGTTGTAAAGCTTGCCTGCGAATATGCCATGGCACGCTCAAAAAAAATAACCGTGGTTGATAAGGCTAATGTTCTTGCTACTTCAAGGCTCTGGCGCGAAACGGCACTCATGGTAGCTAAGGAATACAAAGAAGTGACAATGGACTTTATGTTTGTAGATAATGCAGCAATGCAGCTCATCCAGAATCCAAATAGATTTGATGTTATTGTTACTGAAAACATGTTCGGAGACATTCTCACAGATGAAGCCAGCGTGCTTACAGGATCTCTCGGATTGCTGCCTTCTGCCTCAATTGGACTCCATACATCGGTCTTTGAACCTATACATGGTTCCTATCCGCAGGCAGCCGGGAAAAATATCGCCAACCCCCTCGGTACAATATTATCAGCTGCAATGATGTTCGAGCTGGCTTTCAATCTGAAAAATGAAGCCGGAATAATCAGAACTGCTGTTGAGAAATCCATTGAAGCCGAATTTGTTACAGAAGATCTTAACAGAACCCATCCGAAATCGACTTCGGCGGTTGGAGATTGGATTGCGGAGTATATTATTGGAAGCACCTCCCGCTTCGCGGGATCCCCCTAAATGGGGACTAAAACAGTGATGTTTAAGAAAATTCCATTCTTCTGCAGGAATTACCCCCCCTTTAGGAGGGATGGGGGGCAAAAATCTAGAAGGAAATAGAGTTTTTTATCATTTTTTGTGTAATTTATTAATTTTTTCTTATCTTTGCATTTATAATTTTAAGAAATGAACTACCAATCATCACATCATCATTTTCATCTTTGCTTTCAGGCGAGTTGATAGTGATATGTATATAAATGAAAATATCATAGACCCGTCTGAGCAGATCAGGCGGGTTTTTTTATTTAAATAAAAGTAAAATGAGTGAACTGAAAATTGCAATTCAAAAAAGCGGACGACTTAGTGAAAATTCAAAAAAACTATTGGAAGAATGCGGGATCAAATTCTCAAATGGTATCAGCGTCCTTAAAACCACAGCCAGAAATTTTCCTGTTGAGCTTCTCTTTCTCAGGGATGACGATATACCACAATACGTGGAGCAACAGGTTGCCGATATTGGCATTCTTGGTGAAAACATGGTATTTGAAAAGAATAAAGATGTAACAATAATTGAACAGCTTGGTTTTGCAAATTGCAGATTAAGTCTCGCCATTCCAAAAGAGGAAAAATATGAAGGTTTGGGATATTTCATGAACAAAAAAATTGCCACAAGCTATCCGCATATCCTCACAGGATTTCTTAAGAAGAATAAGATTGATGCTGAGATCGAAGAGATCAGCGGCAGTGTGGAAATAGCTCCGGGGATAGGTCTGGCAAATGCAGTATGCGACATTGTCAGCTCAGGCAGTACACTGCTAACCAATGGTTTGCATGAAGTTGAAACTATACTGAAGAGTCAGGCAGTCATTATCGGAAATAAAAACCTGAGTAAGGAAAAGCAAGCTATTTTAAACAGTCTGCTTTTCAGAATCAGGGCTGTAAAAAATGCGAAAGAGAATAAATATATATTACTCAATACCCCGCAATCGGCCATAGCGAAAATATGCAGCATCCTTCCTGGAATGAAGAGCCCAACTATCGTACCTTTGGTTGAAAAAGGATGGTTCAGCCTGCATTCAGTTGTGAAAGAAGATGAATTCTGGGAAAGGATCGATCAGCTTAAGGCAGCAGGCGCTGAAGGTATACTGGTTATTCCTATCGAGAAAATGATATTGTGATGAAAACAATAATACTTCCTGAAAGAGAATGTTGGAATGATCTTTGCAAGCGTCCTGAAATATCAAGGAAAGATCTTGAAGATGTTGTAAGAGATATTATACATAATGTGCAGCGTGAAGGGGACAAGGCCGTTTCCTTCTACTCCGAAAAATTTGATGGAGTGATTCCCTCCAGCTTAAAAGTAACATCTGATGAGATCATGGAATCAGCCGGACAAATTCCGGAACTGTTAAAGGAGGCAATAAATGTTGCAAAAAAGAATATTGAGAAATTTCATACTGCCCAGCTTTATACCGAACCTGTTGTTGAAACTTTCAGAGGTGTAAGATGCTGGAGAAAAAGTGTGGCAATTGAAAAAGTAGGACTCTATATACCAGGAGGAAGTGCTCCTCTTTTTTCAACGCTCCTTATGCTGGGCATTCCTGCAAAACTGGCAGGTTGCAGGGAAATAGTAATCTGCACTCCTTCAGGAAAGGAGGGAAAAGTAAACCCTCTGATCCTTTACACTGCAAAGCTTATTGGAATAACTGGAATCTTCAGGGCAGGAGGCGCTCAGGCAATTGCCGCCATGGCTTACGGAACGAAGAGCATTCCTAAAGTTCTCAAGATATTCGGACCAGGCAATCAGTATGTTACAAAAGCCAAAGAGATGATCCAGCAGGATGGCATTGCAATAGATATGCCTGCAGGACCCAGCGAAGTATTAGTGATTGCCGGTAAAAAATCAAATCCTGAATTCATTGCAGCAGATCTCCTCTCGCAGGCTGAACACGGACCCGACAGCCACGTAATAATGCTAAGTGATGATCGGGAGATTATCGTTAATGTAAAGGATGAAATTGAAAGACAGGTAATCTTGTTGCCAAGAAAAGAGATTGCTTTAAAAGCTCTCGAAAACAGTAAACTGATCATGTTGAGGACAATCAATGACTGTATGGATTTCAGCAATTTGTATGCACCTGAACATTTAATTATAAATACTGATGAAGCTGATATTGTTGCTGATAAGGTAAGAAATGCCGGCTCCGTTTTCATTGGATCTTTCAGCTGCGAAAGCGCCGGTGATTATGCTTCCGGAACAAATCATACACTGCCAACAAATGGATTTGCAAAGAATTTTAGCGGAGTATCTACTGAAAGCTTTCTCAAAAAAATAACGTTTCAGAAGATAAGTGCGGATGGCATTATCAATCTTGGACCCACCATAGAACTGATGGCTGAAGCTGAGTCATTAATGGGTCATAAAAATGCAGTGAGTGTACGACTTAAAAGCTTAAAGAATGGTTGATCTTAATAAACTGGTAAGGGAAAATGTTATTAAACTTACCCCATATTCAAGCGCAAGGGATGAATACAAAGGCAAATCCGGTATTCTAATGGATGCTAATGAGAACCCTTACGGAAACCTTAACCGTTATCCTGATCCTTATCAGCGAGAGCTTAAAGCTTCAGTTTCAAAAATCAAAGGGATTGAGGAGGATAAAATATTCCTTGGAAATGGGAGCGATGAAATTATAGATCTCTGCTTCAGGATCTTCTGCAATCCTGGTGTTGATAAAGCACTCATCTTCACCCCTACCTACGGAATGTATGAGGTGTCTGCTTCAATCAATGATGTTGAAATAGTAAAGATACACCTGAATAGCAACTTTCAGATTGATCTTGAAAAAGCAGAAAACTGTTTTTCAGATAAAAATATTAAGCTCATATTTATCTGTTCCCCGAATAATCCTACTGCAAACTCAATGTGCTATTCGGATGTTGAATATATTATTAGTAAATTTAATGGAATTGTAATCGTTGATGAAGCATATATAGATTTCAATGAAAAACCTTCATTTATCAAACTGGTCAATAAATATTCTAATCTGATAATAATGCAGACGTTCAGCAAGGCATTTGGAATGGCAGCAGTAAGAATCGGAATGGCATTTTCAGATCCTGCAATTGTTCGCTATTTAAATAAACTGAAGCCACCTTATAATATAAGTACAATCAATCAAAGAGCCGTATTGGGAAAACTTACACGAAATGAACAATACAAATTACAGGTTATCAGAATAAAAAAAGAAAGAGAAAGACTTTCTGCAATCCTGTCAAAAATGAATATTGTTGAAAAGGTCTATCCATCAGATGCCAATTTCCTGCTTGTAAAAGTCAAAAATGCTACGTATATTTATAATGAATTGGTTAATAGGAATATAATTACCAGAAACCGCAGTAGTGTAGTTGAAAACTGCCTCCGTATCACAATAGGTAAAAAGTCAGAGAATGAAAAGTTAATCAGAGCTTTAAAATCTATTTCAATATGAAGAAAGTACTATTTATTGACCGTGATGGTACGATTATAACCGAACCTGAGGATGAGCAGATAGATAGCTTTGAGAAGCTGACTTTTCTTCCCGGAGCCATAACATCCTTGTCAAAAATAGCAAAAGAGACTGATTTTGAATTTGTTATGGTTACAAATCAGGATGGTCTGGGAACTGAGTCATTTCCTGAAAACAACTTCTGGCCTGTTCAAAACAAGGTACTTGAGATACTGAAAGGCGAAGGAATCTTATTCTCTGAAATATTTATTGACAGAACAACCCCGGAGCAGAAAGCTCCGACCCGCAAGCCCGGAACTGCAATGCTGGTCAAATATCTGGCCGGAGGAATAGATCTCAATTCATCGTATGTAATAGGCGACAGACTGACAGATATTGAGTTTGCAAAGAATCTGGGATGTAAAGCCATTCTGATTAGTGATAAAAGATCAACTGAAGCCGAATTAAGTGCTAACGACTGGAATGATATCTACAAGTTTTTGAAAATGAATCCAAGAATTGCAATAGTTGAGCGGAAAACCTCCGAGACTGAAATAAGGATCGAAGTCAATCTTGATGGAGCAGGGAAAAGTATTATTAATACAGGAATAGGCTTTTTTGATCATATGTTGGAACAAGTCGCCCGACATGGAAATATCGATCTTAATTTAATGGTAAATGGGGACCTTCATATTGACGAACACCATACCATAGAAGATGTGGCAATTGCACTGGGTGAGGCAATACTGAAAGCGCTTGGAGGTAAAAAAGGGATTGAAAGGTACAGTTTCATCCTGCCAATGGATGATTGCCTTGCACAGGTTTCTCTTGATTTTGGAGGCAGGCCATGGCTGGTATGGAATGTAAAGTTTTCAAGGGAAAAAATCGGAGAACTTCCAACTGAGTTGTTCTTTCATTTCTTCAAGTCGTTCAGCGACAATGCAAAATGTAACCTTAATATTATTGCCGAAGGTGAGAATGAACATCATAAAATTGAAGCAATCTTTAAAGCTTTTTCGAAAGCAATAAAACTGGCTGTTAAGCAAACAGATAACTTTAATGTACCCACCACTAAAGGAATACTATGATAGCTATTTTGAAATATAGTGCTGGAAATATAAAATCAGTGCAGAATGCTCTTTTTCGCTTGGGTTATGAAAGTATTATTACCGACATCCATTCAGAGATATTAAACGCAGAAAAAGTCATTTTCCCCGGCGTTGGAGAAGCAAGTTCCGCAATTCATTATCTTGAGGAAAGAGGTTTGGATAAGTTAATCATTTCACTCAGACAACCTGTACTCGGAATTTGTCTCGGATTACAACTGATGTGTCGATATTCCGAAGAGGGAGATACAAAGTGCCTCGGAATTTTTGACTCAGATGTAAGGTTATTCCCGCCGGTTGAAAAGATACCTCATATTGGCTGGAATAATTGTATGACAATGAAAGGTGACCTTTTCAATGGAATTACAATCAAGGATGATCTCTATTATGTTCACAGTTATTATGCAGAGATTTCATCGAGTACCATTGCAACCTGCGACTATATTCTTCCCTTCAGTGCCGCAATGCAGAAGGGTAATTTTTATGCGACACAGTTTCATCCGGAGAAATCAGCAGAAACCGGTGAAAAAATATTGAAAAACTTTCTGGAACTATGAGAATAATTGTTGCAATCGATATAATTGGCGGAAAATGCGTAAGGCTTACCAGGGGAGATTTCAGTACAAAGAAAATTTATAATGAAGATCCTCTGGAAGTTGCATTGCAGATCGAAGACAATGGTATCCAGTATTTGCACCTCGTGGATCTTGATGGGGCAAAAAACAACAGAATTGAAAATATAAGGGTCCTTGAAAAGATTGCCTGGAAGACAAAACTAAAAATTGATTTTGGAGGCGGATTACGTTCGTATGATGACCTTATAACTGTTTTTAATGCGGGGGCAAGACAGGTCACTACCGGAAGTGTTGCTGTTACAAATCCTAAAATGTTTATTGAATGGCTGGCAAAGCTCGGACAGGAAAAGCTGATCCTTGGAGCAGATTGTATCGACAGAAAAGTTTCAACCGGCGGCTGGCTCGATAAATCTGATAAAGAAATTGTCAGTTTTATTTCACGCTACAGATCAAAAGGAGTGAAATACACAATATGTACTGATATTCAAAAAGATGGTATGCTCCAGGGGCCGGCTACTGATCTTTATAAAGAGATCCTTGAAACAGTTAAAATCAACCTCATTGCAAGTGGAGGGATTTCATCATTTAAAGACATTGAGGATGTACGGGAAGCTGGTTGTGAGGGTGTAATCATTGGAAAAGCTGTCTATGAGGGAAAAATAACTTTAAAAGAATTAGGAAGTTTATGTTAAAAAAACGAATTATTCCCTGTCTCGATATTAAAGATGGAAGAACGGTAAAAGGAGTGAATTTTTTAAACCTCATTGACGCCGGGGATCCTGTTGAACTGGCAAAATCTTATGTTAAACAGGGTGCAGATGAACTTGTTTTCCTTGATATTACAGCGACAATAGAGAACAGGAAGGCACTTGCAGGATTAGTTGAACGGATCGCGGCGGAAATAAATATACCTTTTACAGTAGGTGGAGGCATTGAAACTGTAAATGACGTTTCAGTGCTTATAAAATCCGGAGCCGATAAGGTAACTGTAAATTCATCTGCAGTCCGGAATCCGGAACTCATCTCTGAGATAGCAGAGCGATTTGGCAATCAATGCATCGTGGTTGCAATTGATACAAAACTCATTGATGATGAATGGATTGTAGTTGTGGACGGAGGCCGTACCATCACAGAATTACGAACTGAAACCTGGGCTCCCAGGGTTGAAGAACTGGGTGCGGGAGAAATTCTGCTGACCTCTATGAATAATGATGGCACTAAATCGGGGTTTTCGCTTGATATTACAGGCGAGGTAAGCAGAAATGTAAATATCCCTGTTATTGCATCAGGAGGAGCCGGATCTATGGAACACTTCAGCCAGGTCTTTTTTAATACGGAATGTAGTGCTGCTCTTGCTGCCAGTATATTTCATTTTGGGGAGATAAATATAGGTGAACTGAAAAAATATCTCAAACATGAGGGTATTTCAATCAGATAAGAATATGATTATGTTTAGTGTATTCTGTATTTTTTAGCCCCCTACCTCCTAAAGGGGGGCAAAACATGAGAGATATAGAATAACAAAATAATAAAAATTATACTATGAATATCGATTTTAAAAAGGGAAACGGGCTGGTACCTGTTGTAATTCAGGATAATAACACCCTGCAGGTATTAATGGTAGGATATATGAATGAAGAGGCTTTTAAAAAAACTATGAAAGAAAAGAAAGTCACTTTTTTCAGCAGGAGCAAAAACAGGCTCTGGACTAAAGGGGACACTTCAGGGAATTATCTGTATGTTGAAGAAGTTTTGACCGATTGCGATAACGATTCAATACTTATCAAAGTAAATCCTACCGGACCCGTGTGCCATACAGGAACAATCTCCTGCTTTGGCGATGAGAGTGCGAAAGGATTTGTTTATGAATTGGAACATATTATAAATCAGCGTATTAATAATAATATAAAGGAATCTTATACAAACCAGCTCTATAAAAAAGGAATTAATAAAGTTGCTCAGAAAGTAGGGGAAGAAGCTGTTGAATTAATTATCGAAGCCAAAGATGAAAATATTACCCTTTTCAAAAACGAAGCTGCCGACCTGCTTTATCATCTGCTTATATTATTGAAAGTTAAAAGAGTTAATCTGGAGAGTATTGAAGAAGTTTTGAAGGAGAGACATAAAAAATAGTGTTGCCCCCGACTCACCTAAGGGGGGTCGGGGACAAAAAAGGGGGATCTGAGTTAAGGTAATCTAACAAGTCAGGGAATAGAATTAATACTTAAAACTACTATTTTTTAACCAAATTAACACTTTTTATAACTTTTTACTTGTTTTTTTAAAAATTCAATTACTTTTGTAAGCCAATAAAGCAACCAAATGAATATTGTGTACAAATATTTTATCTCCTTTTTTTACTTCTATTTTTATTTTAAAAACAGATAAGGGGATTTTTGTATACAGATAATATTAATTATATGAAAGCAAGGGTCCCTCAGAGGGGCCCTTGCTGTTTTAATACTTTGACGAATATGAAAATAGCTATCCAGGGAGAGGCAGGATGTTTCCACGAAGTTGCTGCAAGACAATACTTTAATTATGATGATATTGAAATTGTGCCTTGTTCAACTTTCGATCTAGAACTCAATACACTTAAGGGTGGTGACGCTGATTTTGCCGTTATGGCAATTGAGAATGCACGGTCTGGCAGCATACTCTATAATTACACTCTGATAAGGGAATCGGGAATGAAGATCCTTGGAGAACATAATCTTCGGATTAAGCAAAATCTCATGGCTTTGCCTGATCAGAGAATTACGGATATCAGAGAAATCAGGTCTCATCCTATTGCCCTGGCACAATGCATGACTTTCCTTAATCAGTTCCCGGGGATAACTCTTATTGAGAGCGAGGATACTGCAGGAAGCGCAAGACAGATAAGTGAATCGGGGGTCAGGGGCGTTGCAGCTATCGCACCGACTCATGCAGCAGATATTTATAACCTGGAAATACTTGCACAGGGCATTGAGACATATAAACAAAACTATACCAGGTTCCTGGTTGTCGGTGACGAGGAGAAAGGAAATACCAGAGGAAATAAGGTATCGATCTGTTTCTCAACCGGACATAAACCCGGGTCACTCGCAAAAGTTCTTGTAAAATTGGCCGAACTGGAAATTAACCTTTCAAAAATCCAGTCTGTGCCAAGACTTAACGGGGAATGGGAATACATGTTCTATCTCGATCTGGAGCTGAATAAAAACACGAAATCCGATATAATAAAAAGGGTCCTGGATAATTATACCAGCAACCTGGAAATATTAGGAGTTTATTTTAAAGGAGACATGCTTTATGATAGTTAAACCGGCTCTCCGCACAGGAAATGTGCAGGAATATTATTTCTCTCAAAAACTGGCGCAGATTGACAGGATGCGCAGTGATGGCTATGATGTTATAAACCTGGGAATAGGCAGTCCCGACCAGCCCCCATCTGAAAATACTGTTTCAGCTCTGATTACAGAAGCAAAAAAAGCTACTTCTCATGGTTATCAGAGTTATTCCGGCATACCTGCTTTGAGAAAAGCATTCTCAGTGTGGTATAATAAGTATTTTCATGTAAATCTGAATCCCGATAATGAAATTCTTCTTCTAATGGGAAGCAAGGAAGGAATTATGCATATAAGTATGGCATTTGTCAATCCCGGGGATGAGGTTCTTGTTCCTGATCCTGGGTACCCGACATACTCCTCCGTGACATACCTGGTCGGCGGGATAGTAAGAAAATACGAACTCACTGAAGAAAATGGATGGTTGCCTGATCTTAAATCACTGGAGAAGAGTGATCTGAGCAAAGTAAAACTAATGTGGGTCAATTATCCGCAAATGCCGACCGGAGCGATTGGTTCATTGGATCTGTTTGAAAAACTGGTAGCCTTTTCCAGAAAACATGAAATACTCCTTGTTAACGACAATCCCTATAGCTTCATTTTAAACAAAGAACATTTAAGTCTGCTTTCTGTAGAAGGAGCAAAAGAAACGGCTCTGGAACTCAATTCACTAAGCAAATCACACAATATGGCCGGATGGAGAATTGGGATGGTTGCAGGCCAGAGTGATTATATTAAAACAGTGCTGAAAGTAAAAAGCAATATGGATTCAGGGATGTTTCTGCCAATGCAAATGGCTGCAATTGAGGCACTTAATAATCAGGATTCATGGTACGATACGGTAAATAGCGTCTATCTCCGACGAAGGAAAATAGTTGAACAGATAATGGATTTGCTTAAGTGTAGTTATAATAAATCGCAGGTTGGTTTGTTTGTATGGGGCAAGATTCCTGAAAATATTCCTGATTGTGAATCATATATTGAGGAAATCTTAATGAAAAGTTTAGTATTCATAACTCCCGGATTCATTTTTGGAAAACAAGGAGAACGTTATATCCGTATTTCACTCTGTGCCACCGAAGAGAAGCTTAATGAAGCGAAAAACAGAATTATCAGTTTATCACTTAACAATTAAATTAAAATGACAGTTGCAGTAGTTGGAATAGGATTAATAGGAGGTTCGCTAATGGTTGATCTCCGCAAAAGGGGTTTTGCAGACAAAATAATAGGTGTTGATACAAATATGCATCATCAGAATATTGCCCTTTTATGCGGCCTTGTCGATGAAAATGAAACTCTCGAAAACGCTATTGAACAAAGTGATTTAATAGTGCTCTCCACTCCTGTCAATACCAATTGCAGAATGTTACCGGGTATTCTCGACAAGATCACAGGTACATCAAAAATAGTAACAGACATGGGCTCCACAAAAGCCAGTATTGCAGAAATTTCAAGGAATCATCTGGGCAGAGGCAGATATGTTGCAGTGCATCCTATGGCAGGTACGGAATATTCAGGTCCGCTTGCAGCTATAGGGAAGCTTTTTGACTATAAGACAGCTATCATTTGTGACAAGGAATTAAGTGATCCCGATGCTCTATCCAAAGTTGAAAAAATGCTCGATTTGCTTAATATGCATAAGGTTTATATGAACTCGAGTGAGCACGACGTGCATGTTGCTTATATCTCTCATATTTCTCATATTACCTCTTTTTCACTTGCATTGAGCGTTCTTGAAAAAGAACAGGAAGAGCAGAACATCCTCACCCTTGCAGGTGGTGGTTTTGAAAGTACAGTTCGTCTGGCCAAAAGCAACGGAGAGACCTGGGCTCCTATCTTTCTTGAAAATGCACAGTATATTCTTGAGGTAATGGATACTTATATTGATAAAATGAATTCATTCAGAAAAATGATTTCAGAAAAGGATATTGAAGGGTTGAAAGCACTTATGGAGGAGGCTAATAAGATCAGGAAAATATTGAACTGAGAGTCGGAGCCCCTCTCCCGCTTCGCGGAATCTCCCCTAAATGGGAGTTAATACTCGAACATTTAGGAGATTTTTACTTTATGGCAGAGTATTAACCCCCCTTTAGGGGGGCAAGGGGCCAAAATATATATTAACTAATATATTAAAACAATGGAATTAAAACTTAAGAATTCCCTGATTCAGGACTGGAGAGGATATAAGGGCAGACCCTTTCTGATCTCCGGTCCGTGCAGTGCTGAAACAGAAGAGCAGGTAATGGAAACAGCCACACAATTGGCTAAGATAAAAGAGGTTAGTCTGTTTCGCGCTGGTATATGGAAACCAAGAACTCGTCCGAATTCGTTTGAAGGAGTGGGCACAGAAGGACTAAAATGGCTGAGAAGAGTGAAGCAGGAAACAGGTCTGCTTGTCGGTACCGAAGTAGCGAATGAAAAACATGTATATGAAGCATTGAAATTTGGAATTGACATGTTATGGATCGGAGCCAGAACGTCTGTAAATCCTTTTACCGTACAGGAGATCTCCGATGCGTTAAGCGGAGTAGATGTTATGGTTCTGGTTAAAAACCCGATTAATCCGGATCTTGAGCTATGGATAGGTGCAATAGAACGCATTGCAAGGGCAGGCATTACCAGGATTGGCGCCATTCACAGGGGATTCTCATCATATGAAAAAACTTTGTACCGCAATCAGCCTAACTGGCAGTTGCCAATTGAACTGAGAAGACGAATCCCTGACTTGCCAATAATTTGTGATCCAAGTCATATTGGTGGAGCGAGACAATTTCTTCATGAGATTTCCCAAAAGGCAATGGACCTCAATTTCGATGGCTTGATGCTTGAATCGCATATCGACCCCTCAAAAGCATTAAGCGATGCTGCCCAACAGCTTACACCAAACGATCTTAAAGAGCTCTTAAGCAGATTAATTTTTCGTAATCCAAGCCCTTCCGATCCCAAATTGCTGGATGTACTAGGTGAATTAAGGCAACAGATCGACATTTACGATGATCATCTTCTCGATCTGATGGAACAAAGAATGAAAGTTGCAGAAACTATCGGACGTTATAAAAAGGAAAATAATATCACTATCTTGCAGACAACCCGATGGGACGAAATTATAAACAAAGTTGTCGCCAAGGGGCTTGCAAAAGGTCTTAGTTCGGAGATTATTGATACCATTTTTAAAGCGATTCACCAGGAGTCTATCAACCATCAAATGAAGGTGATGAATAATGGAGTCAAAAGCCGGTCGGACGAAAAATAATAATTAATTGTAACCTATGGAAAGATATCTGGAACCGTCCGCAATTAAAGGTACTGTCAAAGCACCGGCTTCAAAAAGCATGACCCAACGCGCAATAGCAGCCGCGTTACTGGCCGACGGTCAAAGTATAATCCATAATCCCTCATATTGCGACGATTCATTGGCAGCAATGAGTATTGCTGTAGGACTGGGTGCCCGAGTCGAACCGCAGGTTAATGAGCTGAAGATTAATGGTTCGGCGATATTGAAAGAACCAAAGCTGAATTGTGGTGAATCAGGCCTGGCAATCCGTATGTTTTCCCCCATTGCTGCATTATACACAGCTGAAATTACAATGGTTGGAGCAAATTCTCTTAAAAAGAGGCCTATGTTTATGATTGAAGAGGCTTTAAATCAGCTTGGTGTTAAGTGCGCAAGCACTGGCGGCTTTCTTCCTCTTACAATTGAAGGTCCATTGGTTGGCGGACACTGCGAAATTGACGGATCGGTTAGCAGTCAGTTATTAACAGGACTCTTAATGGCTTTGCCTCTTGCAGCTAAAGACTCTCAAATCAAGGTCAATAATCTTAAGAGCAAACCCTACATTGATATGACCATACAGATTCTTAAGTCGTTTGGCATTACTGTGGAGAATTCAGATTATAGTTTGTTCCGAATCCGTGGAAATCAGAAGTATATACCTCATAGTTATACAGTAGAGGGTGACTGGAGCGGAGGAGCATTCCTTCTGGTTGCTGGAGCTATTAACGGTAATATATGTGTAAAAGGGCTTCGCAGCGACAGCATGCAAAGTGATATGGCAATAATTAAAGCGCTGGAGAAAGCCGGTGCACATATTATAACAGGTGATGACCAGGTTGAGATATCCAAATCAGAATTAAAAGCATTTGAGTTTGATGCTACCGAATCACCGGATCTGTTCCCACCTCTGGTAGCTCTCGCCTCCTACTGCGAAGGAATTTCATCCATCAAAGGAGTCTCAAGATTGATATTTAAGGAGAGCAACCGTGCTGTAACACTTAAAGAGGAATTTGGGAAAATGAATATTAGGATGGAAATTATTGATGATGTGATGCATGTAACCGGAGGAAAGCCAAAGGCGGCAAGGGTAGAATCACATGACGACCATCGTATTGCAATGGCTTTGGCAGTTGCTTCTCTTGGAGCCGACGGAAAAGTATATATCCGGGATTCACAATGCGTAGCAAAATCATACCCCGGCTTTTTTGATGATCTAAGGCAACTCGGGGCGCTAGTTCATGAATAATAGGTAAAGTCTGATTTTTAGTTAATTCTGTTATGAAAAAGAGTCAATATGTTAATTTTTTAAAAAATAATTTGATTTTTTGATGATGTTTTGAATTTTTGATTATTTTTGTCCCGGAACAAACCAGTATAGAGGTTTGATTAATTTTAAAAAATGAAAGTAAAAATGTTTAATAACTGGTCGTGGTGCAGCTTAACAATTTCAGCTGTGAGACAAGCCATTATATAACATTAAAAGATATTTATTATAGAGGGCACGCTGTTCACAGCGTGCCCTTTTTATTTATTAATCTCAATCCATAAGACAATGAAAAAGAACATCAAGATTTTACTAAGTGAAAAAGAAATGCCCAGGCAATGGTATAATATTATGGCAGACATGCCCAATAAACCATTGCCGCCTTTGAATCCAGCTACCAAGAAACCGGTTGGGCCTGAGGACCTTGCCGCTGTATTCCCAATGGAGCTGATAAAACAGGAAGTCTCAACTGAAAGGTATATTGATATACCAGAAGAGGTTCTTGATCTATATATGACATATCGTTCCTCACCACTATTCAGAGCATACAATCTTGAAAAGGCTCTGGGCACAAAAAGTAAAATATATTACAAATATGAAGGTGGCAATTATTCAGGTTCCCATAAAGCCAATACTGCAATTCCACAGGCATATTATAACAAAATGGAAGGAATCAAAAGAATCACGACCGAGACAGGTGCCGGCCAATGGGGAAGCGCCATGGCATTCGCATGTCACCATTTCGGACTTGAACTTCTTGTTTTTATGGTAAGAGTCAGTTATGACCAGAAACCAGGTCGTAAGCTTTTAATGAACACCTATAATGCAAAGGTAGTGGCGTCACCAAGCACTATGACAGTTGCCGGAAGAAAAATTCTTGAGTCTGATCCCAATTCTCCCGGAAGCCTTGGTATTGCAATTTCCGAAGCTATGGAGATTGCGGTTCAGGATCCATATACCAAGTATTCTCTTGGCAGTGTTCTTAACCACGTCATCCTTCATCAGACTATTATCGGTCAGGAAGCAATACTTCAGATGGAAAAAGCAGGTGATTATCCTGATGTTGTAGTCGGCTGTTTTGGCGGTGGCTCAAACTTTTCAGGAATTGCATTTCCATTTCTTCGCGAAAAGCTGCTTCACAAAAAAAATATCAGGCTTATGACAGTGGAACCTGCCTCATGTCCAAAACTTACGAAAGGTAAATTTATGTATGACTTTGGTGATTCGGCCGGGATGACTCCTCTCCTTCCTATGTACACACTTGGACATGATTTTATCCCGGCAAAGATACATGCAGGCGGATTAAGGTATCATGGAGCGGGCGTTCTGGTAAGTCAACTGCTGAAAGACGGCTTTATTGAAGCAAAGGCAAAAATGCAGAGAGAATGTTTTGAAGCAGGTGTGCAATTTGCAAGGGCAGAAGGTATTCTTCCTGCTCCCGAATCCACATATGCAATCGCAGGTGCACTCGATGAGGCAAGAAAAGCCGACCTTGAAGGAGTCTCAAGAATAATACTGTTTAATCTGAGTGGGCATGGTCATTTCGACATCTCAGCTTATGAAAAGTACTTTGAAAACAATCTTCCCGATCACGAAATGACAACTGCAGAAGTTGACGAGGCTATTGCAAAAATTAATATACCAGTTTGAGCAAAACTCTGTGAAACTCTGTGACTCCTCTGTGTAAGTTCTTGATTTTTTAGTTACACAGAGGGCCACAGAGAATAAAAACTAGAAGTCAGAATAAGAAGTCGGATGAAGCAGATATGGATTAGCTTTTGAAACTGTATTTTTATATTCTTCCATTCCTGAAAGTTTCTTCCATTCATCGGTTGCACCAAAAGCTTTCCAATGCTCATCATGTGATTTCATATCTGAAAAAGTAGTCATATACATAAGGTTGGGCATGTGACTTCCGATCAATACTTCACCCCAGAATACAGGATTGAAATTTAATTTTTTAAATATATCTATTTCCCCTCCCTGGTTAAACATTTCAATTTTCTTAACAGCCTTGGCATCAGTTGCACTCTCATAGCTTCGTAGCTCGTAGATTCTTTCTGATGGAGAAGAAGAAAATTTTGGTGCAACAAACTGGGGAAAATTGATAAATGCTTTGAGAAAAATACTCTCATAGCGGTTGAAGGGTGGTTCATTAAAGGGTGCATCGGTAAATGATTTTCCAACATCTGCCAATACCTTGTCATTCAATAGCTGACCCGGCAGCTGCATAAACTGATCGACTGTTTTGAATGGTATCAGGACATAAATTAATTTTCCAAAAGTTGTGTCAGCTTCTACAGGTTTGAATACTCCGACAATCGGAATACCAGCGCGATGTAATGCCGGCAGATATGCTTCTTTCAGATAAGCATCAACTTTCCCTTCCTGAGTTTTATCAGCAATATGGTAGATCTTTACCTCGTAATACTGTTGTTTTTCTGGTCCGGCTCCAAAACCAGTGGTTGCAACAGAAATGAATAGGAACAATGCCGAAACAATCCTGTAAATAAAAATTGATTTTTTCATAGATAATGTTTTGATTATTAATTTATTAAAATAACTTCATATGTTTTCACCCCAACTTTTAAGTCCCCCATTTGGGTGGTTAGGGAGTTTAGTACGACTTTGAAAAGTCCTTAAAGATTTCATTTGCTTTAGCAGGAGTCAATTCCGACCCGGATAGCACATAGAATCTGTGATACAATGTCACCGATTGTCCTTTTTCAATTTTATAGCTCCTCTTCTCCTGTTTGGGATCATATGAATTCTGTCCAAAGTTATTGAATGAAAAAAGGCCATATCCCCTCGCGTGAGCATAAGCCGGATAACCAGGATTTTTTGGATTATCAAATATTGCCATGGAAATCTTAACATTATTTTTCTCTCCGCTCAGGATTACCCAGTCATTTCTGGTCCCCCATACATTATCGCCTTTTAGTCCTTTACTTGAAAGATACATTCCGGTAACCCCATTATTATCTGTGGCTTTAACGGTCGTTGGATTCCCTTTGTCATCAGTGAAGATCAGCGATTCATCTGAAGGCATTTCAAATGCCCTGTCAACCCTTATTGCAAACATCCCTTCCTTGCTTTCCCCTATTGTTACAGGACCATTAGCTGCAGTTAAGGTTGAAATATGATCAATAGTCCTTGAATTACTGTCACCCGAAAAGACATATCGCGTGCTCTCAGTTAACAATGTCTTCCCTGCATTATCCTCCCAGTTCGATTCTATCTCGAGGATTCCCTTTGCGCCGTTCAAAGTCCTTACTATCCTCCGAAGCACAATATGTCCATAGGAATCCTTTTTATCAGCCGGAATCGCAGAGGAGTTATTCCAGAAATCAAGACCATTGATGTTTCCATAGTTAAACCAAATTCCGGTATGATGGGGGTGATCGATCCGTTCGCCTTTTCTTGGTTCAATCGGATAACCTCTGGTGATTACTGAACCGTCAGGCGAGTTGACAGGAAAAAGGATGGGTTTCTCAATGTTTTCCGGATACTGATAAGATGTAAAAAGACTGCCATTGATAAAAACATCAACTTTGTGCTTTTCATCGATCCTGACTAGCTTCACCATATTGTCTTTTAAGGATTGTGCACTTATCATCTTTCCGGAAAACAAAAAAACAAGGATGCAGAATCCTGCTGAAAACCCTCTCTCTGACAAATTTCCACTTGTTCTCATCGTTGACTTAAGTTTTTAATACCGGAATATTTCCCCCCCGGCGAGAACTTCCTGTTTTGCCTCATCAAATGTAGCCTTCTCTCCGGTTCTGAGTGCAGCCGTGCACATTATAGTAGCGATCGAATGATTATAGCCGGCCATAATATCAGCATTTGGTTTCTTACGGTCCCTGACACACTCCATCCAGTTCCTCATATGGGCGTTTGTCATAGGATCAGAACCTGTATTGGCAGATGATTCCACTTTAAACCCTGGCAAGTCCATTGGTTCAAGAAGATTCGCCTGCATATTCATATCCCTGGCATCACCTGCGCTTAAGCCACCTTCGGAATTGATCTTATTGGTGTCAAGATTCAGTGATCCGCCATTCGAGAAATAAATCTCTTTCGTTCCGCCGGCAGAGTTTGTAAAACGTGAAGTATAGACAACCTGGAAACCTGAGTTGGCATCTCCATAATCCATCACTGCGGTCATTGTGTCATAATTAGTACGCCCGTCTTTCCATAAATAAATACTTCCGTTTGCGGCAACACTTCTTGGATGATTTAATCCGGTGAACCAATGAACTGTATCAATCTGGTGAGCCATCCACTGCCCCGGTATTCCTGATGAATATGGCCAAAAGAGCCTGAATTCAAGATATTTTCGAGGATCCCATCCTGCAGGTTCGCGATTCATCTGGAAACGTTTCCAGTCGGTATCTGCCTCCTTTATAGCTGAAGTTAACTGAGGTCTTCTCCATCTGCCCGGTTGATTCACGTTCCACGACATTTCAACCATTACAATCTTCCCAAACTTTCCCGACCTGATATATTCATTTGCAGCAATATAATTTGGCGTACTCCTGCGTTGGGAACCTATCTGAACAATCTTTTTGGAATCCTGAACAGCTTTTAATGCCACCCTGGCATCCGACATAGTCTCTGCAAAAGGCTTTTCACAATACGCATCATGGCCTACCTTAACAGCCTCGGCAAGTATCAGAGCGTGCTGAAAATCTGCTGTGCTGATAATAACAGCATCTGTATCCTTGCCGCTGTATAGCTCATCATTGTTACGCGCTTTTCTTATCGTTATACCTTTTCCTTTGAAGAAATTATCTGCCTCATCACGTCGTCTGTTCCACAAATCAGATACCGCAACAATTTCAAAGTTCAACTCTTTCTCCAGGCTGAGGAATGCGGGAGCCAGGGAAGTCCTGAACCGGTCCGAAAAACCCACAATCCCTACACGAACCCTGTCATTTGCACCAAGTATACGTGAATAACTTTTTGCACCCAGTGTCAAAGCTGCTGTTCCTAACGCTGATTTCTTAATGAATTCTCTTCGTGTTGCCATAATAAATTATTTAAAAGGGTTTATTCTTAAGTAAAAATAAATTAAATCATTATCATATCAGGTACAAATCTACCCCTTTTTTGGGCTATTGTATTCTTTAACTTTTTTTAACTTCCTAATTATCTAAATGATGTATATTTGGTCACACTTTCCTTTAACGATGATCAGTAGAGAAGATGGTGATTCTTGAAACATGAAGAGAATTCTGGTTGATATGGATGGAGTCCTGGCTGATATATATCCGCGTTTCTTAGAATTGTATAAGGAAGAAACCGGATTAACAAGAACAATGGATGAACTTATCGGCCTTAAGGAAGGTGAAGCATTTCCCGAACACTTCCGCTGGGTTGAAACACCCGGGTTCTTCAGAAATTTACACGTGATGCCCGATAGTCAGAGAGTTCTGAAATTACTTAATGAGAAGTTTGAAATAATAGTTGTTTCGATGGCTACCGAATTTCCTGCAAGTCTTACTGATAAACAAATATGGCTGAATGACAATTTTCCTTTCATATCATGGAAACAGGCTGTTTTCTGTGGCAATAAAAGCATTATCCCTGCAGATTTGATGATAGATGATCATCTAAAGAACCTTGATAATTTTAATGGTGAAACAATTATGTTTATCCAGCCTCATAATATAAGCAATACTGATAACAAGCATAAAAAAGTTTCATCATGGCTGGAAATTGAAAAGCTGCTTCTGGATGATTAATCTCTGATTTTCATTTCTGCATACAAGTTTGTAAATATTATAACTTTGAAAAGACAAGGTTCATGAATTAACCGAGAAATAGAATCATAAAAATTTTAAATTATACTAATAATACAGTGATATATATTACTAAATAAAAATCAGGAAATGGAAAACGAAAACAAACCTGCTATCAAACGATTATACTCACTTGATGCTTTACGCGGATTCGATATGTTCTGGATAATGGGAGGAGAAGGAATTTTTGTCGGTCTTGCCACACTCACAGGCTTGCCAATATTTAAATGGTGGGCAGAACAATGCGAGCACGTTCCATGGCATGGATTTCATTTTTATGATATGATCTTTCCCCTCTTCCTTTTTATTGCAGGAATATCGTTCCCATTTTCCCTGGCAAAACGCATAGCGAATAATGACAGCCGTAAATCAATCTACAAACATGTCTTAAGTCGAGGTTTGATACTTGTCCTAATAGGAATAATATATAATAATGGTGTCAATTTTGATTTTGCCCATTTAAGATATGGCAGTGTTCTCGGAAGAATTGGTCTGGCCTGGATGTTTGCATCTCTCATCTTCATGAATACAAAACTCAATATCCGTATTGTTTGGTTATGTGTAATTTTAATTGGTTACTGGGTCATGCTGCGCTTATTTCCTGCACATGATCTTGGTTCTACCGATATTTTTTCCCGTGAAGGAAATCTGACAAGTCATATCGATCGTCTTCTGATGCCCGGAAGACTCTATCTCGGCAATCACGATCCGGAAGGATTATTCAGTACTATCCCCGCAATCGGAACAGCTTTACTTGGGATGTTCACAGGAGAATTCCTGTTATCAAAATACCTGAATGACAAGCCTTTGCGCAAAGTTGTTTACCTGGTTCTGGCAGCAATAACTTTGATGATAATCGGAAAGATCTGGAATATTGTATTCCCAATCAACAAAAACCTCTGGACAAGCTCTTTTGTTTGTTTTGTAGGCGGACTAAGCCTTCTGTTATTCTCAATATTTTACCTTATTATTGATGTTCTGGAATATAAAAAATGGGCATTTGTTTTTGTGGTGATAGGAATGAATCCTATTACCATATATCTTACAGAAAGAATTGTTAATTTCGGATCTGCAACCAAATTCTTCTTTGGAGGTCTTACCTCCCTTATGCCTGAAGCCTGGACACCACTTATTAACGGAATCGGAGTAACATCCATAGCATGGGTATTCCTCTATATCCTTTATAAAAAGAAGATTTTTCTGAAGATCTGATCCTCAAAACTTCAGGCGAAGCAGGTTCGGTAAAAAAGAAAGTTGTTGAATCTGTTTTTTTTCGTAAATTGGAGTCACAATAATCATTATAGATTAAATCATGAAAACAATCAACAAAGTCATTCTTATCGTAATTTATCTGTTCAGCTTTTCAAACCTGATGACAGGAAATGTTTTATCAGAGTCTTCTGTTTCTTTTATCAGTAATGGCTTAACGAGCTCCAACATTTCCGTTTATCTTCACACCGATCGCAGTTATTATATCCCCGGGGAAACAATTCAGTTTAAAGCCTATTTTTATGATGTATCCGATAACAAAGCCAATCCGATTAATGGGACACTGAATGTAGCTCTTTTGGACCAGGAGGGACTCGAGGTTGCCACCGGAATGTTTCCTGTAGACAATAGTCAGATTACCGGAAAAATCGAACTCCCGGATATCCTTACTGAAGGAAATTATATTCTTATTGCCTTCACAGACACGTCAAATAACATTCCACCTGAAAAGATATATTCCAGTATAATAGAAATAAGAGAATCTACTGATCCTGAGCTGATTACAAATTTATCTCTGTCTGACACACTGTATGAACCAGGTAGCCTTCTGACAGCCCGGGTAATGTTTTCTGGAAAAGGAGATAAACCTGTTCCTGCAAGTTTTAGTTACCAATTAGTTGGTACTTCAGGGGAAATCCTTAACGGGAAAGACAAAGCCAATAGTGAAGGAATAGCCACTCTTAAACTACAACTTCCAAAATTTGATAGCAAAGAGTCCATGAAACTCCTGGTGGTCCCTTCATATAAAAACACAAAAAGCATAACCGGTATTATAATTCCAACCTCCCTTAACTACTCGCACGATAAAAAACAAAATGTTAGAAACATTCCGGCAAATAAATCCAGCCATATAAATATTCAGCTTAATACAATTAAATTACAGAATGGACAAGATGAGAATGTACAACTGAACATAAATGTTACCGATGATAACGGAATGCCGATAAAGGCAAACCTGTCAGTTTCTGCCTCAAATATTATTAGCCACCAGCCTCAGTTTGAGAATGGAAACATTGTAAGTTATACAAATCGAAAAGCCAACTTGTCTGAAGCCAGCCCAAATATTGACATAAGAAAATATTTTACCCAGCATCTTATTCAGATAACACAATCTCCTGGCAATCAGTTTATAGTACAGGAGAAAAACAACGCTAAAAAACTGCATAAGAAAGCGGAATCCGCCAATCAGAAGAAACAAGAGGGTTACTCAAGTGACCGGAGTATCTTTGAAATTCTTATGGAAATCAAACCATATCGTTTAGAGAACGGAAGAATCACTTTTGGAATAGGCACTATGAATTCTATTAACAATCAGGATGGAGCCCTGATTGTTGTCGACGGAATAAAAATGGGGACCGATGCCTCAGTCCTTAGTACTATTCCTGTTTCAGATATTGCCCACATAAATGCCTCTACAAATACGATGGATATACAAAAATATTCGGGTATGAATAACGTAGGAGTTATTGAGATCTACACGAAGAAAAACAGCAGCGTACTGAAAAAAGAAGCAAATGTCGCAAAAGCTAAAAGCAACTTACTCTTTTGGGGACCGGATATAATAACTGATAACTCAGGGAAGGCTTCAATAAATTTTATTAATAACAATCTTTCCCCCGAAATCTTAATATCCGTTGATGGAATTGCAGCAAACGGATTATCAGGTAGCAGCGCTATTCATTATGCTGGAAAATGATTTAATGATATAGTGGTATCTTAATGTTTAACGTTTAGCGTTTAGCGTTGATTTTTCAGCGAAGATCAATTTTATCCTAAGAGTCACTCTGTGGTTCCCTGCCTGACGTGCAAGCAGGTCTGTGCAACTCTGTGTCGGTTCCTGATGTTATTTATGTCTGGCATAATTCAATAATAAATCCGTCAGGTTTTCTGCCGCTTTCAGATTTTCAAAGCTAACAGGAAGACGTTCGTGATCGATATATTCATTATAGATCCAGGGATCTCCTATTGCAAAGACATATCCCTTTCCAAAATGGTTTTCAGCCATCAGCACTTTGCCTTTCTCTGTTAAAATAGCCTCCGCCGTTCCTGAAAGATTAATATCAGAAATATCTTTCAGATAAATTTTTGTAACCCCCTTAAAAACACGATGGTCCGGAAGATTTATGCTGGCTCCCATTTCAAAATTGTCTTCCTTAACAGGATGTAATGTTACATGGTTAAAGGTTATCCCAAACTGTCGCATCATCTTGTTAAGATGCGTGAACTCACAGTTTGGTCCGTCATTTGCGAGAACTGCCAGAACACCGCCGTCCTCAACCCATCTTTTTATCGAAGCAATATCATCAGATTCTATATAATTTGGTGATGCTGATTCTGTTGTGGTATCGGGATCAACAATAATATAAATATTGATTTTTCTCAATTCGTCAGGAAAAGGCTTTCCGATGGTTGCAATTCTTGCACCCCTGCCGGTAAATATGTCTCCCCATCTTGAGTATCCGCTCAGCTCAGAATCACTCCAGAGGTAATGAAATGGTTTTCCTGTTTTTGCATTTATCTCATGATTGAACCAATTATCCAGACCAACAACAGGTTGTGAAAACAGGTCCGGAACAAGAAACCCATTGACGATCAGTAAGATTAATAAGAGAAATTTATGGTTGACTTTCTGTTTTCCCATCGTGATTGAGCGTTTACTATCTCAAAAATAGGAAACATTCACGATCAAACAATGACACTATAAATATATTCATGGGTTGTTTGAATAATTATCTTTGTTAACATCCAGACACAAAAGCGAACCAAGAAATTTTTTATTCAAATTCATAATTTCAATCACAATGCAAACAAATACAAGAAAGGCCATTTTATCTCTTATCTCAATATTTTTTTGTTTATCAATTTATTGCCAGGATATAAACCACTCTTTCAGACCAGGGCAGATATGGCCGGACAATGCTGGCAGGCACATTAATGCTCATGGAGGCGGTATAATATATTTTAATGATACCTATTACTGGTTCGGCGAATACAGATTGGTGCACCTCGAAAAAGATAAAAGTCATTATGGAGTAAGCTGTTACTCTTCAAAAGATCTTCTGAATTGGAAAAACGAAGGTCTCGCTTTAAGAGTTACTAACGATACATCGAGTATTCTTAATACGGGGTGTATGATTGAACGTCCTAAAGTTATCTATAACAAAAAGACCGGAAAATTTGTGATGTGGTTTCATCATGAATTAAAAGGGGAAGGTTACAAGGCAGCATTAACAGGAGTTGCAGTAAGTGATAATATTACAGGCCCATACAAATATATCAGAAGTTTGAGGCCAAATGCAGGTTTCTGGCCTTTGAATTTTCCGGAAGAGTTTAAAAAATCGAATGTTAAAGAAGGCGATCTTAAAATCGACTCTGATGAGTGGAAACTAGCAGTCAGGGAAGGGCTTTTTGTAAGACGCGACTTTGAAAAAGGACAGATGGCACGCGATATGACTATTTTTGTTGATAAAGATGGCAAAGCATATCATGTCCATTCATCAGAAGAGAATATGACGCTTCATTTTTCAGAGCTTACTGATGATTATCTCGATTTTACAGGAAGATATATCAGGGTTCTGCCCGGTGAATCGAATGAAGCCCCTGCAATCTTTTATTCTAAGGGAAAGTATTTTATGTTCACCTCCGGAACTACGGGATGGAAGCCTAATGCTGCGCGTCTCTCTGTTGCAAAAAAGATTTTTGGAGAATGGAAGTCCATTGGAAATCCCTGCCGGGGAAATGATGATGAAATCAAAATCACTTTTGGCTCCCAGAGTACACAGATCCTTTCTGTTCATGGCAAAAAGGATGTATTCATCTATATGGGCGACAGATGGAAACCAGATGATCTGGCAGACAGCCGGCATATCTGGCTTCCTGTTGAATGGGAAGGTGGTAATCCGGTCATCAGATGGTATCAAAACTGGAATCTGAGCAAACTTAAATAATAATATTTCTTAACCCTTCCCCAACCCTTCACTTAAACAATGACTATTCTTTAAACACATCTCATTAAATGAGGCTTTGAATCATCAAAATCTATCATCACCTTAGTTAGAATTATTGGTCATTAGCAAAAGATTCCGAACGAAGTGAGGAACCGAGTCCCGATGTTTCGGGACGAGCTCACCGAAGGTAATCTCCTGTAACTTATAGTAATTTGATTAACACTCTTTTATCTAGGAGTTCACAAATAGAGGAAAATCCCAGAAGAAAAGTCCACTTAATTCACAATTTAATTTGGATTCTTCTTCTAATTAAGTTAGTTTTCATATTCAAAAATAAAGATGCTATGAAATCATTCCGGATCATTAAGCAATTTGCTGTTCTTTTTCTCTTTGCTTCAGTAATCGTTTTGAATTCCTGTAAAAAATCCGTCGTAAATGAGGTTAAAGTTCCAGATTTTGCTACCCTTTCATCACAATTCAATGCGCCCCCAAAAGAATATACCACAGCCCCTTTCTTTGTCTGGAACGCTGAAATTACAACAGACGAAATTGATAAGGATCTTATTAGTTTTAGAAATGCCGGTTCATCCCAGGTCTTTATACATCCGCGGCCAGGACTGATTACTGAGTATCTTTCTGAAAACTGGTTTAATCTCTTTCAACATGCAGTTGAAAAAGGAAAAGAGCTTGGAATGAATATCTGGATATATGATGAAAACTCCTATCCAAGCGGGTTTGGAGGTGGACATGTTCCTGATGAAATGCCTGAATCTTATAATAAAGGAGCAGGCCTGAAAATGATAAAGGCTGGAGTTCTTCCTGACACCTGTAACAAATTTTACCTCATTCTGAAAGAAGAAGACGGAACATATAAGGATATAACTGCCTCTCTGTCAGATGAAAAAGGAAAGAAGGGAAAGTATTTTCTTTTCTCTAAAACTTATTTTGAAAAATCCGACTGGTATGGTGGCTTTTCGTATGTTGACCTGCTTTACCCAGGGGTGACCCAGAAATTTATAGAAGTTACGATGAAGGGTTATGAGAAACATTTGGGGACTGAATTCGGAAAAACAATCCCCGGTACTTTTACTGATGAACCTAATATAGAATCGCCAGGTGGGATACGATGGACTCCAGACTTGTTTGATGTATTTATGAAACGGTGGCATTATGATCTTAAGACTCATTTGCCGTCACTTTATGAGGAAACAGGTGACTGGAAAAAAGTCAGACATAACTACACTCAAATTCTGCTCCAGCTATTTATTGACAGATGGTCAAAACCCTGGCAGTCTTATTGTGAAGCAAAAGGGCTTAAATTCACGGGTCATTATTGGGAACATGAATGGCCAAATATGCGTCCGGGCGGAGATAACATGGCTATGTATGCCTGGCCTCAGGTTCCCGCTATTGATATGTTATTCAATCAATGGAACGATACAACCGTAAATGCTCAATTTGGAAACGTCAGGTCGGTTAAAGAGCTTGCAAGTGCCGCCAACCAGACAGGCAGACAGAGAAAACTCAGTGAAACATATGGAGGATCGGGCTGGGATTTGACATTTACTGATATGAAACGAAATGGTGACTGGGAATATGCCCTTGGGGTTAACCTTATGAATCAGCATCTTACATACTTCACTCTTGCAGGAGCCAGAAAATACGACTACCCTCCCACCTTCGATTATCATGAACCATGGTGGAACAACTATAAGTACTTAAATACCCACTATGCCAGACTTTCACTGGCTCTCTCTTCAGGTAAGCAAATAAACGATATACTTATAATTGAGCCCACCACATCTGCCTGGCTTTATGACTCTTACACACAACCGAATAAAAAGTATGCTGAAATTGGCCAGTCATTCCAGACATTTATCACCAGGCTGGAAAAGAGCCAGGTAGAGTATGATCTGGGCTCGGAAAATATTATTAAAGATATAGGAAGCGTCTCAAATGGAAAACTGGTGATTGGACAGGCTGCATATTCGAGGATTGTTATTCCGCCTATGACTGAGAACATTGATATATATACATACAAACTGCTTGAAAAATTTGTTTCAAAAGGAGGCACCCTTATCGCATACTCTGTTCCAACACTCGTTGATGGTTCACCGGGTGCAGATCTGAAAAAGCTCTTTGACAGAAAATCTGAGAAGATCATCATTAAAGATAAACTGACTCAGGAGGATATAAATAAATATTTCAACAACGTGAAGCTGGATTTTGAAAATGTAACTGGCGGAACTATGTATCATCATCGTAGAATCCTCACTGACGGGCAACTCTTGTTCATGGTTAATTCAAGTCTTACTGAACCTTTGTCCGGTTCTTTAAAAACAAAGGGGAAATGTTCTATTGAGATGAATACCCTGACAGGGGAAATTTATAGATATCCAAGCCGGGCTGAAGGTGATGACGTTCATATTTCCTACTCAATTCCTCCGGCCGGGAGTCTTCTCCTTTTCATCACTGATACAAAATTGCCTGATTATACAATTCCTGTAAAACCGCAGAATTATACTAATGTTGAGGCTTCCTCCCCCGTAAAAATAGCCAGAAACGAGGAGAATGTTCTGATGATAGATTTCTGCGATATTGCAGTCGGCAAGGAGATATCAAAAGATCTCAATACATACGATGCAGCGGATAAAGTCTATAAATTTTATGGATTTAAAAACGGTAATCCATGGAATACATCAGTTCAGTTCAAGACAAATATTATTGACAGGGATACTTTCGGAACATCGAGCGGGTTCACTGCAACATATCATTTCCAGATAAAAGGGAAATTTGACTTATCTAAAATTAAAGCTGTTGTGGAACGAAGCAATTTATGGACAGTTAGCGTGAATGGCAATGAAGTAAAACCAGAAAATGGGAAGTGGTGGCTTGACAGATCTTTCGGTGTTTTCAATATCGGATCGTTTATAAAAACAGGTAATAATACTGTCAGTCTTAAAACATCACCTATGAAGGTTCATGCTGAGATCGAACCGGTTTACATCCTTGGCGACTTCTCCGTTAAACCCATTGAAAAAGGTTGGGATATTGAAGCTCCGGCATTTGTTTACACGACCGAAAGCTGGAAAAATCAGGGCCTTCCATTTTATTCATGGGGAGTTTCCTACGGTGAAGAATTCAATATTGAAAATTCTGAAGGGAAATGGGAAGTAGCCCTTGGTAAGTGGAATGGAACAATAGCTGAAGTCTCGGTAAATGGACAGATTGCTCCTGTTATTGCATTTCCGCCTTACCATAGTGATATTACAGGTTTGATCAAACCCGGTATTAATAAAATCGAGGTAAAAGTGATTGGAAGTCTGAGAAATCTTCTTGGTCCACATCATAGTAATCCAAAACCAGGTTTTGTTACGCCCTGGTCCTGGAGATATGTAAAGGGTTATCCCTCGGGAAGAGATTACCAGATGCTCGACTATGGATTGTTCGAAGAGTTTACTCTTCTGCATGGCATCCAGTAACCAAATAAAATACTCTATCTTTTATTGATTGTTGCCGGATGCCGGGTGCTCGGTGCCTGGGGAGATCTACTTTGTACCCTGAACCCGCGGGACCAGGTACCTTTAATATAGTATTCTTCGAATACTCTGAAAATAAGCGTACAATCAATTAAATATCAATATACTATTTTAGACCTATTGCAGAAAAGAATTATTTTTCTACATTTGGAACAATTATTATTGCTTTCGTTGAAGAGTAACTTATAATTCAAATTTGTTTTAAAATAGAAAATGGAGCTTTTGTACAATCATACAAAAACTTCAGTGGAATCTTAACCTTAAATAAAAACCTATGAGAAAAATTTTAACATTTGTTACTTCTTTATTCATCACCGGCAGTCTGCTTGCGGGCGGACTGGTTACCAACAATAACCAGAGCGCCATGTTCACGCGTCTGCAAAACCGCAATGCCTCAACAGGTATTGATGCTGTATATTTCAATCCTGCAGGTTTGACTAAGCTTGGAAACGGCCTATTTGTTTCTATTAACAATCAGACAATCACGCAGACACAAACAGTAAACAGCAATTATCAGTTCCTCTCCGGCACACCGAGAAAGTATGTAGGGGATGTAAGCGCTCCGATTTTTCCCGGAGTTTACGTAGTTTATAATACAGGGAAATTGTCATTTTCTGCCGGATTTAATCCAATTGGCGGAGGCGGCGGCGCAAAATATAAAACAGGGTTGCCTTCATTTGAGATGCCAATTGCTGATATTCCTCCAAGTTTAAGCAGCCAGGGAATATCTACCACTCAATATTCGTCAGATATATATTTTAAAGGCTCTTCAGTTTATTTTGGATATCAGGCTAATGTTGGCTACAAAATAAATGATAAGATTTCTGTTGCAGTTGGTGTTCGTTTAGTTTCTGCTTCAAATAAATATAACGGGTATTTGAAAAATATCAAAATCAATCCTGTTTACCCTGCTTTTGGAGCCGGATTCACAGGAGGAATGGTACTTGCCAGTGATTTCTTTACGGCAGGTGCTACTACTCTTAACACATTAGCAGCAGGTGCGAGTGCTTTCGTGGCAGGATTACAACCTATAATTACTGCCGGTGCCGGAGCTACTCCATTATCAAGTGGAACGGCTGTTGGATTAAGTGCTACTCAGATTGGCCAGATTCAACAGATACTTGGAGCTGCCGGCTTAACTCCTGCTCAGATTGGAGCCATTTCAATTGCAGCAGCACAGGGAACCCTTAATGCAGCTGCCCCTGTGTTTACCTCTAAAGCAGCCGTTATGTCTGCAAACGCAGCAGGTACAAAGGACGTGACTGTAGATGCTTCAGAATCAGGAACAGGTATTACCCCAATTATAAGTGCAAACTTTGCGCCCGCAGAAAATCTGGATATTTCAGTCAAATATGAGTTTAAAACTAAAATTGATCTGAAAACAAAAGTTGCAAATAATAATGGTGGCGGAATATTTGTCGACGGGCAAACAGTTATTGGCGACATGCCTGCAGAACTTTCTATCGGACTGGATTTTAAACCAATAAAGAGACTTTTAATTTCCGCAAGCTTCAACCAATATTATGATAAAAATGTCGATTATGACGGAAGCAAAACCATAAACATTAATGAAATTGATCATAATTTTCTTGAATACGGACTTGGTCTGGAATATGGCCTTACTGAAAAACTTCGTGTAAGCGCCGGCTGGTCTCACACGACCACAGGTGTTAATCAGAATTATCAGAGTGACCAGAGCTTCAGCACAAACACCAACTCAATAGGACTTGGCTTCGGGTATCGCATTACACCAATGATTGATTTTAATCTGGGTTACCAGCGCGCATATTATGCTCAGGGCTCAAAGAATTTTGATCCCATACTAGCTGGCACCAAATATTATTTCGAAACATATGATAAGTCAACCTGGATGATTGCCGTCGGACTTGATTTCTATTTCGGGAAAAAATAACAGAATTTAATATAATTTGAATTCAAAGGGGCCGTATCGCAAGATTCGGCTTCTTTTTTTTAATATATAATGCCTTGTGAATTAAGATGTTTTATATATAACTCACACCTGGGAATACCTGATAACTTCAACTTACTGTACCATTCAGCTGCTTTTGCCGTATTGGCAGTTTCTTTAGCCAGCTTAATAATATTTATAAATATCAGACCCTCAATTCCTGAATTCTTACTTGTTAGTGAATCTCCAATTTTAACAAAATCTATTAATGCATTGGCCGGTTCCTTATTTTCAGCAAGCACGGAAGCTTCGTCAATTTTTTTGTTCAGATCATCATTAAGACAAACCCCGTAGAATGAAAAACAGTTATCCGCACAATCCTCAATAAGATCAATCCATTGTGTGTCATGCTTCAATGGTGAAAATGTCAGTTCAAAACTGAGCTTCTCACCAATTGATTTAAATTTGTAAGACTCAGGACAAACAGGTATTCCTTTTGAAGAGATAAGCCGGATACGTGTTCCATCGGGATAAATAATAAAAATATTTTTATCAGCGCAGAAATAACCTCCTGTTATCCTGTTTTCAACACTAAGGAAGATCACGGTTTTCTGGGCTGTAGTCACAACCTTTGAGATCTCGAGTGTTTCATGACTTTTTAGTCCTGAGTTTGGATGATTCACAGTTTGTGAATAAATATTTATTACACCTATTGCACAAAATAACAGAACTGACGACGCCAATTTCATAATTAAAATAATTTAATCCTGCAATTTATTAATTTAAATAACTTTCTGTTCCCGTTTATACAGATGATTTTTTCTTAAATAGTCAGTAATAGACGAGGAACCTAATAAAGAAAATGAATGATATTCAATGACTTCAATCGAAAGGTAACCAAAATGTAACAAATAAGTAACAAATACATGACAACTGTAACATTAAATGAGGTTAACTTTGCAACTGTATATTTCTATATTTATGGGAAATCAAAAAATGTAATATTTAATTAATAAAAGTGATGAAAACAAAAAGAGAAGAATCAGTAATCGAAATCATAAATACATTTGAAGAGATGTCAGATATTGTACTTACCCAACTGACTCTTCTCGAAAAATATATGGCAAAATCAATTAATGAAGAACGGATTCAAATAGCATCTAAAATAAGAGAAAATGAAGATAGAATTGACAGATATGAAGTTCTGGTAAGTGAAAAATTCATCAATTTAATTATCCTTTATCAGCCAGTTGCATCGGATATTCGAAAAATTATTGCAATTGACAGGATGACAATAAACCTCGAAAGAATTGGTGATCGGGTAATGAATATACTTCATGCAGCTGAAAATATTATAGACTCTCAGGAATATAAAGCCATGATTGACGTGCTCACCGTAATGCTTCTTTCGGGAACTTCAATGGTTGAAAAGGCTCTACTCTCATTTATAAACAACGATAATGAGTATGCAGTCTGGACAATAAAAAATGATGAAGTTGTTGACGATATGAACAATAAACTACTGATAAACAGCATTTCTAAAGCAAAAGTGAGTGATAAAACAAAAGAAATGTTACTAAGCTATGTTGATCTGAAAGATATCATTACAAATCTTGAAAGGATCGCTGATCATGCCACGAATATTGCAGAAGCCTCCATATATTCTATTCAGGGCACCGATATCAGGCATTCGGGATTAGATTCCACAGTGGCAAATAGCGATGAAAATATTTAATATCTGAATAAATATGGAACTGAAAGGAAAACGGATTCTTATTGTTGATGATGAAGAAGATCTCTGCGAAATCCTTCAGTATAATCTCAGCAATGATGGTTATCAGACTGAAATAGCCCATTCTGCAGAAGAAGCTATAAAGAGAACGGTGGGAAACTTCGATCTAATCCTACTTGATGTTATGATGGGTCCTATGTCGGGGTTTAAGTTCGCCGATAAACTGAGAAAAGAATTTAATATTGATGTCCCGATTATTTTCCTTACTGCAAAGGATACTGAGAATGATATTCTCACCGGTTTCAGCCTGGGTGCAGATGATTATATATCAAAACCATTTTCTGTTAATGAACTGACAGCCAGGGTAAAGGCAGTTTTAAAAAGATCTTATATTGAAAAGGTTGAAAGTAAATCCATTCTGCAATTCAACGGAATAGATCTGGATACTGTACGTAAAAGACTGATAATAAATGATGAACGTGTTGAACTCACTAAAAAAGAATATGAAATTCTGAGAACCCTGCTGGAAAATCAGGGTAAGGTCTTTTCAAGGGAAGACCTGCTAATGAGAATATGGGGACAGGATGTTATTGTCACTGAACGTACTGTAGATGTAAATATTACCAGACTCAGAACCAAACTCGGGCAATTTGGTCCCTGCTTAAAAAACAAGACTGGTTATGGTTACTTCTTCGAATTTTAATGAACAAATTATTCAATAATGATCACAAGAAATAAATTTAGAAATAATCTTTTTATTTATTATTCATCAATTTTTATTCTCTTCACATTACTGATTATAAGCTATTTATACCAAAGAGAAAAAGCGTTCAGAATTTTAACTCTTAATGACGAACTTGATAATATAACCAGTGTCACTGATAACTACATAAAATCAAATTCAATTTATGAAAACGGAAATTGGATCCTTACAGATTCAATTGTCAGATTAATGCCGCAGGAGGAACTACGGATTACGGTTGTCAGTCCCTCAGGTGAAGTCTGGTATGACAGTTCTGTTCATGACTGGAAGAGTATGGAGAACCATAAGAACCGGCCTGAGATCAGTGAGGCGCTATATTCTGACTTTGGAAAAACAATCCGGAAATCGGCGACAACGGGAAAAGATTATTACTATTATGCAAAATACTACAGCAGGTATTATATACGGGCAGCAGTAGTTTATGATAAGAAAACCATTAATCTTCTTACAGTAAAAAAGTATTTTCTTATAATTATAATCCTCTCTTTCATTGCAATATGGTTTATATTGCTGGCTGTCACCAACAAGTTCGGTAAATCGATAGCGCGACTAAAAGATTTTGCTGTTCGTGTAGCTAACAGTGAACCATTTGATTCTGATTCTGAATCCAAATTCCCGAAAAATGAGCTCGGTATTATAAGTGAGGAAATAATTGAGATCTATAATAAAATGCTTAAAACCCAAAATGATCTTTCCAATGAAAAAGAGAAACTCTTCAGCCATCTTAATGCTCTAAATGAAGGAATAGCTTTCTTCTCACACGATAAAACAAAAATTCTCACAAATAATCATTTTATTCAGTTCATGAATATGATCTCGGGTGAACTGACAATATCGTCGTCGAATTTTTTCAAAATTCAGGAATTTCATCCTGCTCTGGAGTTTATTGAAAAACTCTCAAGGACTGAAATAAAATCCTCTGATCTGCCCAAGATGGAGTACCAGATTAGCAAGAATAGCAAATTCTTCAAAGTTCAATGCGTTGTATTTCATGATAATAGTTTTGAAGTTATTTTGAGTGACATTACTGTGTCGGAGAAGGGCCGTCTTATTAAGCAGGAGATGACTTCAAATATTGCCCATGAGCTAAAGACCCCCGTTTCTTCAGTCAAAGGTTATCTTGAAACCCTTATCAATGAACCAGGAATGGATTTCGAAAAACAAAAGTACTTTCTTGAAAAAGCTCTTGCCCAAAGTGACCGGCTTACTGATTTGATTAACGATATAGTTGTAATAAATAAGATAGAGGAGGCCAGTAATACCTTTTTAAAAGAGAAAATAAACATTCGTGAAATTTTAAATGAGGTAAAAGATAATTTTAAATCTGCTATTGAAACCAGGGGAATGAAGGTAGAGCTCAATGTCGATGACAATGTTTATATTTCATGCAACCGCTCTCTTATCACCTCTGTCTTCCAGAACCTGCTTGAAAACTCTGTTTACTATTCCGGTAATAATACTACTGTATCAATTACCCTATATAATCAGGATGATAAATTCTGCCAATTTTCATTTTCCGATAATGGAGTAGGAATTCCCGAGGAGCACCTGGGTCGCGTTTTTGAACGCTTTTACCGGATTGATTCCGGACGATCCAGAAAAAACGGAGGCACCGGACTCGGTTTGGCTATTGTAAAGAATGCTATATTGTTGCATAAAGGAGAAATCCAGGTAAGAAATAAAATTGGCGGAGGTATTGAATTCCTTTTCTCCCTTCCAAAATAGAATTTTCATTAATCGTTTATCCGAATCTTCCTGAAATATAATCCTCGGTCTGCTTTTTAGCCGGATTGGAAAATATTATTTCAGTCTTGTTCATCTCTATGAGATCTCCCAGATAAAACAATGCTGTCAGATCACTTGTGCGTGCAGCTTGTTGCATATTATGAGTGACAATAATAATTGTGTATTCCCTCTTTAATTCGTGAATCAATTCCTCGATCTTTGCAGTTGAAATAGGGTCAAGGGCGCTCGCGGGTTCATCCATGAGTATTATCTCGGGATTTACAGCAAGTGATCTGGCAATACATATCCGCTGTTGTTGTCCGCCTGAGAGGCTTAAAGCTGAATGGAACAATCTGTCTTTTACTTCATCCCAGATTGCAGCTTGTTTTAAGGAGCGTTCAACCAGTTCATCAAGTACACTTTTCTTACTGATTCCATTTATTCTTGGACCAAAGGCAATATTATCATAAACAGATTTAGCAAATGGATTAGATTTCTGAAAAACCATTCCGACTTTCTTTCTCAGGTTAACAACATCAATATTCTTATCGTAAATATTTATATTGTCGATATAAACTTCCCCTTCAATTGTGACATTGTCAATCAGATCGTTCATACGGTTAAGAGTCCGGAGGAAAGTTGATTTACCGCATCCGGAAGGTCCGATGAATGCTGTTACCATCTTTTCCGGAATATCCATTGAAATCTTTTTTAAGGCAAGATTGGTTCCGTACCTGAGCGATAAATCTTTAACTTTTACTTTAATATTGTTCATGAAAAGAGATTATTTTGCTTTTTTCCGTATTCTGTATCTTAAGGTAACTGCTACCGCATTCAGAGAAAAGGTGAGAAGCAACAGCACCAGGGTAGTTGCAAACTGAATTGGTTGAGTTGCATCAACATTTGATGACTGGGTCGACATTATGTATATATGATAACCAAGCGACATAAACTGATCACTTAATGAGTGCGGCAAATGGGAACTGAAATAGACAGCCCCTGTAAAAAGAATCGGGGCAACTTCTCCGGCGCCACGGCTCACAGCCAGTATTGTACCGGTAAGTATTCCGGAAATAGAACCTGGTAATACAACTTTTCTGATAGTCTGCCATTTAGTAGCTCCAAGAGCCAGACTGGCTTCACGCATATCCCTTGGAATTGTACGTATTGCCTCTTCAACTGATACTATAACAACAGGCAGAGTCAATAAGGCCATAGTCAAACTTGCCCATAGAATATTTGGCTGTCCCCATCTTAGCTCTCCTCCGCTAAACAGACTATCCATATTCTTGCCTACAAAACCTATGAAAAACCCTAATCCGAACAATCCGAATATTATTGAAGGTACAACTGCCAGTGTTTTCACAGCAAACCTGATTGTTTTGGCAATTACAGATTTTTCATTGGCATATTCCGCAAGATATATAGCCGTAATAACTCCAAAGGGCACAGCAGCAACAGCCATAATTATTGTCATTACTGCAGTTCCGACAATTGCAGGTAAAATGCCTCCTTTTGTCATCCCATCTTTAGGAAATTCAGATAAAAATGCCCAGTTCAGATTTGGCCATCCTCCTACAACCGTAATAGCCAAAATTGATACAATAATGAAAATAATAACCAGAACACATATTCCGGTTATGCTTTCAACTATAGTATCTTTTACATTTCTGTTCATTCCAAATTATTTAGACCTATTTAAACCCATTCAACTCTTTCAACTTATTTCTTAATATTTCTTCTTTAACTATTTTTTTGACTGATACTTTCTTACAACCAAATTCTTGAAATAGAATTCTGCCAGGGCATTTAGAGCAAATGTGAAGATAAAAAGTAATGAACCTATAAGAAACAATACATTGTAATGGGTATCACCGAAGACAACTTCTGCCATTTCTGCACCGATTGTCGCTGATAAGGTCCTTACTGAGTCAAAGGGATTCATAGATATCATTGCGGCGTTCCCTGTTGCCATAAGAGCGATCATCGTCTCACCGAATATCCTGCCTAAACCCAGTACAACTGCCGCAAATATACCTGGTACTGCAGCAGGTAAAATAACATAAAATGCTGTCTGTCTTCTGCTTGCTCCAAGGCCAAGACTTGCCTCTATAAAAGTCTTTGGTATGGCAGTTAATGCATCCTCTGTAAGAGTATAAATAATCGGAATTGCTGCGAGACCCATCGCGATTCCTCCAACAAAAGCATTTAACCTGCTTGCATATCCAAAAAGGTCCTGAAAGACAGTAGCCATTACCATCAACGCAAAAAAACCAATTACAACAGAAGGAAAACCGGCAAGCAATTCAATTACCGGCTTAATTATTTCTCTTATTCTGGGCTTCGCAAACATCGACGTATAAATTGCTGCAAGAATTGAAATAGGTGCAGCAAATAAAAGTGCAATAAGGGTTACTTTAAGGGTTCCAAGAAATAAAGGCCACAATCCGAAACGTGGATTGTCTGATACCGGCATCCATGTATTTGAAAGAAGTGTAGCAGATGGTTTATCAATTGCAGTCTGTTTCTTGTTTGAATTATCAACCTGATTATCAGCAACTTTATCAACTGCATTCACGGTTCCTTCAGATCCATAACTTTCCTGAACAAGAGTTTCGGTAGCGGCTGCTGCCTTTTTATCCATCCTGAAGATTGGGAACGCTTCACGAAAAACAAAGATAAAGATCAGAATAACCACAGCAATAGAAAGAAAGGCAACAGCTTTAATTACTTTTTCAGCAAACCAGTCCGAAAAACGAAATTTTTTTTTGTTAAAAGTTACTATATCCTCTTTTTTACTCATTTTTACCCCCCATCCCCCCCAAGGGAGGGCTTGATGTGTCACTTTTATCTTTTTACTTTTATCTTTTTACTTTTGTCTTTTATCTTTTTCCACCCCTGCAGCCTGTCTCCTTCGCTAAATTTGCCCACCGGGCAAATTTTTAACGCTCGGCCCTATCTTTTGTCTTATAAATAGCCAAACTTGTCAGTTTTATTTCTGACAAGTCTGACTTTTACCCAAAACTTCTAACTTCTAAAATGACTATTTTACAGGGAAATAACCTATTTCTGTAACGACTCTTTGTCCTTCTGCACCTAAGATCCAATCGATATATTTTTTGGTTTCACCTGTTGGTCTGTTCCTTAAGTACATATAAAGATACCTGGTTATAGGATATTCACTTTTAGCAATACTTTCAGCAGATGGAATATAGCCTGTGCTATTTGCATCTTTTTTTACTTTTGCATATTTAACACCAACTGCATATGCCGCTCCACCATAACCGATTCCGTTTACATCTTTCTTTACAGCATTAACAACTGCAGCTGTACCTGGAAGAGATTGAACTGTTGAAACATAATCGGCTTTCACAACTTCATCATGTAAATAAGTATATGTTCCCGAACTGTTTTCACGGCCGTATAGTCTTATCTCTGCATCAGCACCACCAAGTTCCTTCCAGTTCCTGATCTTACCGGTGTATATCTCCGAGATCTGTTTCAATGTAAGTTCATCTACTTTATTTGCATCATTAAGGAAGATTGTAACTCCATCCTTAGCACATGGAATTTCCACACCCAGAGTATTATATCTACCTTTTAGTTTTTCAATTTCTGTTTGTTTCATGGGACGACTGGCATTACAAATATCAGTGGTGCCATTAATAAGTGCGGTTATTCCTACACCTGAACCACCACCGGTCACCTGAATTGTTGTCTGAGGATTGCTTTTCATGTAAAGTTCCGCCCATCTCTGAGCCAGGATAACCATTGTATCAGAACCTTTTACAGTTATTTTTGCCTGTGAAAATGCTGTTACTGAAGCCATAACGGCCAGGATCAGCATTATCGGAATAATTTTATTTCTTTTCATTTATTTAAATTTTAATCTTTTGTCTTTATACTTTTGTCTTTTATCTTTTAATCAATCAGAATTTTGCCTGAACTCGTATAGTAAACAAATTATCTTTGTAATCTGACGGATTTGAAGCATTGGTCTCATTCTTAGGCATGGTGTATTGAGCAGTGATTCTGATGAAATCATTCAGATAATATTGCCATGCAAATGCCCAGGTCTTGTAATAAAGACTACTACCTGCTGCATCACCACTCAATTTTGTATTCGGGTCATAATAATCATATCTTACGACTGCCTGATTCTTTGCTCCGATGTTTTTAACAAGGGTAAGATAGTATCCTGCAAAGTTATTATATAAATTAGGACTTGCTTTCTTCTGTGCCATCGTTGCTGTCGAAGCTACTGTACTGGCAACGGAATTAAGACCGGCAACATATTCACCCTTTATAGACAAACCGCCAAGAACATCTGCATAGATCCTGATTTCACCACCTGTCCAATGTTTGTCAAGATAACGCCATACATTATTTAGACTGTCGAGAGTTCCATTACTGTTCTTCACATATTGGTTGGTTTTTGCCAGGTTACTACCAAAATAGTGATTTGCTCCAAAGTCTATTCCTACACCTTCAGCCGGTAGTTTAACAGAATAGACAAAACGTGCCAATACATCTTTCCTTGAATCAACATCTTTTGCCTGAGTACCTGTGAAGTTACCATTCATCATCATTACCTGTAACATAACAGGAACCTTGATTCCTATATATTCAAGTTTTGCACCAATCTCTCTTTCTCCAGGATAAATCGTTGTGGTAACTTTTGCACGCTCAAGTAATTCCCTTGAACTTGATGAGTATTCCACATCATAATTTGGTCTGTTCATCTGACCCATCCATAAAGTCAGGTTTTTTAATTTTGGTAAATTTACTACAGTATAAGCATCTTTAAGAGCCAGGTTTCCTGTACTAAAATCGGGCTGCAAAACAAATTTAACACCATCAAGAGCCTCATATGTAAATTTTACTCTTGTTCTTCTGAGATAAAAAGTATTGTTGTATCCGTTGTTCTTTTCGAGATCTGCACCATAATGCTCCCATTGTGCCTGAATATAACCCGAAATTTTAATTTTAGTAAGTTTTAAAAGGTCGCCTTCATTGACTAATACTCTGTCATCAAGTGCATTAAGTTTTCCATCATGCTTTTCGATTACATCCTTCAGAGAATCGATCACTTGTTTTTGTGAATACCCATAAACTGAGATCACAATAAAAACTACAATTGCTAAAAGTTTCTTCATTTTTATCTGGTTAAGTTTGAATTGATTTTTCATGTTACAAAAGTCATATTTCATTATTACAGGTTAGTTCCAAATAGATTAAGTAATTGTTACAAATATTGAGAATAGACTATTGCCTTGCAGGATAACATGTTATGAAGATTGAATTAATAAAATAATTGCCTATATTTCTGCTGAATATTAATTCACAAACCACGATGAACAATAAATGGCTCGAATGGGCCACAGAACTACAGTCAATTGCTCAGGCAGGACTGACATTTGGAGAAAACCAGTACGATCGTGACAGATATCAACGGATCAGAGATTTATCAGTCGAAATTATGCATGAATACACAGACATGGATCACAATAAAATCAGGGATTTGTTTGCTTCCGAAACAGGGTACCAGACTCCAAAAGTCGACGTAAGGGCTGCTGTCTTCAGTTATGATAAGATACTCCTGGTTAATGAGAAAATTGATGGTAAATGGTCCCTACCTGGCGGTTGGGCTGATGTAAATTCTTCTGTAAGTGAATCAGCTGTAAGAGAATGTCTTGAAGAAGCTGGCGCTGTTGTGAAACCAAAAAGAGTTGTTGCAATACATCTTGGTAACAGACATAACAATCATAACTTCCCATTCACTATTTATAAAATATTTGTTGAGTGTGAGCTTATTAAATACCAGTTTGCAAAGAACACAGAAACTCTCGGATCTGATTTTTTCAGTATCGAGAAACTGCCTGAATTATCGACAGAAAGGAATACATTAGAGCAGATCAGAATGTGTTTCGAGGCAAAAAATTCCAAAGCATTCGAAACTATTTTTGATTAAATAAAATTAATTCCAATTTTTGAATTGTAAGTATCAAGAACAAATCTTTTTAACCACAAAGAACGCGAAGAAGGCACAAAGCACACAAAGTCAAAGCCCAATAATTCAGCTCTTTGTGAACTTTGTGTAAAAGCCACCTCTGCAACCTGGCCACAGCGCTAAAATAGCTCCCGATAAATCGGGACAGGCTCGCCGGGCTATTTCTTAACGCTTGTGCCCCTTTGTGGTTAATGGATTATAATTCAATTATTTAAATAGATGAATTTTACTTTTTTCTGAAATACAGTCCCGATTACTTTTGAATCCGGCAGACCGGCATTATTTAAATCTTCCAGGATTTTATTTACCTTATCCGATGGAGCGGCGAAAAGCAACCCTCCTGATGTCTGGGCATCAAAAGCAAGCATTTTCAGATTATAATCCAGATCAGGTGCAAATTCAATATCTTTTTCAGCATAATCAAGATTCCGGAATGAGGCGCCGGGAATGCATCCTTCATCAATCAGCCTGTATGAATCCCCAATTAGAGGAACATCCTTCATATTTATTCTTATGGAAACTTTACTGGCCCTGGCCATTTTAAGCGTATGGCCCGCGAGACCAAAACCGGTAATATCTGTAGCACCCCTGATTTTGTGCTTTTTCATTACCCCGGCACCCGATTTATTGAGGAGCTTCATCAAACTTTTTGCTTCATCCAGATCATTCTCAGTAACCATTCCTAATCTGTGACCGGCAAGGATAACTCCTGTTCCAATTGGTTTTGTAAGTATAAGAGAATCACCTGGCATTGCTCCGGAGTTTGTTATTATTTTTTCCGGATGAATATACCCGACTACTGCAAGTCCGTATTTAGGAGGATAATCATCAATAGTATGTCCGCCAATGATCCTGACGCCTGCTTCAGTAGCTTTGTTGAATCCCCCTTTCATTATTTCAGCATATGTCTCCATAGGAAGTTTTGAGGCAGGAAACATCATAATGTTAAGAGCAAGTATCGGATCGCCTCCCATGGCATATACATCACTGATTGAATTGGCTGCGGCTATCTCTCCAAATTCGTAAGGATCGCTGCAAACGGGTGGAAAAAAGTCAGTAGTAAGTACGAGTGCAAGATCATCATTTACTTTATAGACACCTGCATCATCGTGAGTATCAATATCAACTAAAATATTCGGGTCGCTTGGCAATGGAAGATATTTCAGAATCTCTTCCAAAAGTTTTGGAGATATTTTTGCAGAACAACCGCCATATTCAACCATCTGAAGGAGGTCAATTTTCATATTTTTTCAGCTTTTTCTCAGGGTCTGATAACATTACCGGCAGCAGCCATAAGCTCTGCAATTGAGTACATATTACTCAGGGTACCGACTTCGACGTATTTTTCAAGCTTATAATAGTTCACACAGGTGGCGCAAAGATGTATCTCAACACCCATTTTCTCAAGATCTTTTATATGTTCTATAACCGGAGAATTTTTAACAGCAAGTGTGACTCCCTTATTATAGAAAACCATATGTTGAGGTAATTTATCAAGATCCTTTAATGCTTTAATAAAGTTACTTATCAAAAGATGTCCAAGTTCAGCATCCCCATCTCCCATTTTGTCGGAGGTTATTGCAACGACATAATTTCCTTTTTCGAAATGAGAAATAGCAGGAGAGCAATAATCTTCAACTTTAGTATCAACCTTATCCCCATTTATTTTGGTTACAGTAAGTGTCCAAACCCCTGCGGATTCACTAACCTCAAATTTTGCTTTATTATCTTTGAGGAAACGGCTTAAGTTGTCGAATGATGTCATATTATCAGTAAGGACAATGAATGAATCTCCTTCAGCAGTTTCTTTAAGAGCCTTCTTGGCTGCAATCAATGGAGCGGGGCATAATTGCCCTTTTGTATCAACTATTCTCATAATTTTTATATAAAACGAAGTGCTAAAGTACTAAAGAACTGATAAAGGAGAAGTAAGAATAACGATCATTCGAACAGAGAAGTCAGAAGTATTTTATAATTCTTAATTCAACATTCGTTTGTTCGTTGTTCTTAATTCGTTTTCATGTACCACACTGAACTTTGTTTTTAGTATTCTCAGCCAGCCGCAAGCGCCATGATGTTTGGATTTTACCTGCTTTACGAAATTTAAATAATTGTTTTACTGTTACACTTTTCATCAGATATTTTAATGAACTCAATTTAGATCGTTTAATTTTTGCTTCTTTTTCAACAACAAAACCCATTTTATTGAAAAATGCTTCTGCTTCTCCGAAGCTCTCAAATTTATTATCTTCTAATTTATGTTGCTCAAAAAATTGTTGTGTCCTGTGATCCACTTTCAGATCAAGTTCCCTTTGCATATTTTTAAGATAAATATCAGCCGTTATCCAGTAACCTCCCCTGTTTTCCAGCATCTTATGAACTATCCGGCAGAGTTTTTCTTTCTCGCTGGTATCCAAATACATCAGTAAACCTTCGTTTACAATAACAATTGGTCCATCTGGAAACCGATCAACAGTTTGCTGAAATTGAACTTCATCGAGAGCATTCAGAGGTAATAACTCCAATTTACCATCTGTCGGACTGCTTCCATTTTTGAGAGCTATAAGTAAATCTATTTTTTCAGCTATAACATCTGGCAGATCAGTATCAATATAATAAACACCTTTTTGTTTTGTAGCATCTAACCCACGAAACGAGTAGCCCGAAGAAAGCTCCAATATATTGCCGGGTGACAAATCTTCCAGTAAATTGTCAATACTCCAGTATCTCGATTCGAAATGAACCGTTCTTGCCCAAAAAGTCATATTGGTTTTAGTGTAATCAGGAATAAATTTTTCAGGGTATGAGATCAATTCAGCAGTTTCCCTGGCAAAAGGGATATTTGTATATCCTTTCATTAATAATATCCACTTTGCCGAGGGGCTGATAGTATTAAAATTACGATTGCTTAAATTCACCTGTTCCATATTTTAATGTGTCTGTCTTGATCCTTATTAAAAGCAAAATTATATTTTGTTCATAAAGTTTATCCCAAAGATTTGTAACACTGAATTGAAGCTCTTCGCAGCAAGCTACGAAGAACCGATCTGCCACTTGGCGGAGAGCTCGGCGAAGCCAATGCGCTCGATGGGATTCAAAACTAATAATTATGACAACAGAAGATGTTGCTAACTGCACTATTTCTGTAATAAATCCACAATGTATTTTTATACCTTTACTAAGTAAATTGACCTATGCAACCTAATTATATGAAAAGAGCTTTCCTCCTTCCTATATTTCTTATTGCGATAATGCTGACAATTTCATTATCTGCCCAAAACACAACATATAAAACCATTTTGCCAGGTTCCTGGCTTGGAAAGCTTTCAAACAACGGCATTGATCTGCGACTGGTATTTAATCTCAAATTAAACGATAAGGACAGTCTGACTGCCACTTTATACAGTCCTGATCAGAGAGCAAAAAATATACCTATGGGTAAAGTCATTTCAGACTATAAGAAACTTACCATTAAAGCGCCTGCCCTTCTTGGAGAATACAGCGGGACCATTACCAGTGATACTACCATTGATGGGACATGGACTCAGCATGGTGCAAATTTCACAGTGAATCTTAAGAAACTTAAAACAGCATTCAGTGTCAACAGACCACAGGAACCAAAGCCTCCGTTTCCTTATACATCGGAAGATGTAACTTTTACAAACGATAAATTTAATATTAAGCTGGCAGGCACTTTGACAATTCCTGCCGGAAAGGGTCCTTTTAAGACTGTTATTATGATTACCGGATCGGGTGCACAGAACAGGAATGAAGAGCTAATGGGTCATAAACCATTCCTGGTTATAGCAGATTATCTGAGCCGCAATGGTATAGCAGTTCTCCGTTACGATGACCGTGGAGTTGGTGCTTCACAGGGCAACTATTCAGAATCAACTTCTGCAGATCTGGCAACTGATGCTGAATCCGCTTTGAATTTTTTAAAAAACTATCCTAAAATTAATCCGAAAGAGATTGGCTTTATCGGACATAGCGAAGGCGGATTGATTGCTCCAATCGTAGCTTCGTCAAATTCTGATGTTGGATTTATTATATCTCTTGCAGGTCCGGGAGTCACCGGAGAACAGATTATAATAAGACAGTCTCAGGAAATAGGAAGGCTCTCGGGTGAGAAAGAGAAGGATATTAAGGAATCAACAGAGACTAGAAAAAAACTATACACAGTTCTAAGGAAAGAAAAGGATAACAAAAAAGCAGAAATTAAAATCCTTGCCATTTATAAAGAGATTCTTTTGAAGAAGAAAACATCTGAAGATGATACTGAGAAAGCTGTCAACTATCTGAAATTGTCATTCGGTGCCAATACTTATACATGGTTCAGATATTTTATCATGACCGATCCGGCAACTTTCTGGAAAAAAGTAAAATGCCCGGTTCTTGCACTTAACGGAGAAAAAGATGTCCAGGTTGCTGCAAATGAAAATCTTCCGGAAATCGAAAAAGCCCTGAAATCATCTGGAAACAAAACAGTGAAGATTGTTAAGCTGCCACACCTGAATCATCTTTTTCAGCATTGTAAAACCGGTCTTCCCTCTGAGTATAGCTCAATAGAAGAAACATTTTCTCCGGAGGCACTCAGAATCATAAGCGAATGGATTTCAGCCCTATAATCTGATATATTGAAGATTTACCTATTTTCATACCTTTACTAGTACTAGTATAAATCTTATATCTATTATTATGAAAAGAATTTTATTATTTCCTTTTCTTTTAGCTGTAATAATGCTAACAAATTCATTATCAGCTCAAAGCATTACTACAAAAACTACTCTGCCTGGTGCATGGTTTGGCAGGATCTCAGCTGACGGCAATGACCTCAGGATAGTTTTTCATTTGAAATTAATCGAGAAGGATAGTCTTACTGCTACCCTTGATAGTCCAGACCAGGGGGCAAAGGATATACCTGTTGGCCAAGTTATCCTGGATAAGAAAAAGCTTGTAATTCAGGCCCCGGGTCTAAATGGAGAATATAATGGAACAATTACCGGAGATTCGACAATGGAGGGTACCTGGTCACAGAACGGCGCAGATTTTCCTCTGAATCTTAAGAAACTAAGTACGTTTTTAACTACAAACATACCAAAATAGACAAGGCTACTTCAATACTCTTAAAATTATTGATGATCGGGTTTTGGCTTTAAAGGCATTTCAGAAAGTTTTCTTAATATTGTTTTGCCACGTGTAGTGATACCAGCAGATCCATCTTCCATTAGGATAAGGATCGAAGTGGCTAGCTCATTTGCCAGTTCATGATAAATCAAAGAGAGTTTGTATAATATCTCCATTGAATAAGCTTTAACTGCAATTGCTGAAAACCCTGAACTTAAAATTTTAAAACAGAAATCAGCAAGGATACCCTGCTGACGGTCATTAATTTGCTCCATATCGCTCAGTGATAATATTCTTAGTAGAGAACGCAGAGCGCTTTCATTTTCAATCCTGTTCAGAGATTCAACAATCTGCCCGAGATATGGATAAATAATCTCAGGAAACCTGTCACACACTTTTGTAAGTGTCCAGGATGCCCTTAAAGCAAGTTTTTTATCATGAGAGAATGAGTATTCGAATAATTTCATGAAGATGGCGTGATTGTCTATTGCAGACGAAGCAACCCAATCTGCCTCCTTTGTACTCATCATATTGCTTACAAGTGTCTTAAGATCTGCATTATCTGCAAGTATATCGTCACGCACGACAATATCTTGTGCTTCACCTTTCTTTTGATTGATTGTTCTCTCCAGGTAATTCTTCGCAACAAAAACATCAGCCTCTGAGAAATCGAGCATCATTAAGTCATTTTCTTCTACCCATCTATAAGCAACATGTTCCGACAGGAAGGGTATATCGTCAAGTGTATCGCATAAAAAAGGGATCAGCCTTATCTGCTTGTGACCATAATCATGATCGACAGCATCCATCTTTCCGCATATCACTATCTCCATCGACAGCTCTTCTTCCACCTCCCTTATAATACATTCTTCTTCGGTCTCACCGTTAGTAAGTTTCCCTCCCGGAAATTCCCACTTAAAAGGATGATCAGTTGCCTCTCCGTGCTGTACAACCAGGACTTCATCCTCCTCATTCCTGATAATGGCACATGTAACAATAATCATATCGTTAAAAGTTCTTCATAAAGAGGGATAACCATCAGATAATCAAACTTCATTGCCTTGTGATCAATCTTGCAGGCATAATGATGCATCCCATTGGTTACTATTAAATATGGTACTTTGTAGTTCATGTTATAGGTGGCTATCTGTTCGAATACCTTATCATCAATTTCAACATCAGGAGATTTACATTCCACAATCAATATTGGTTTCCCCGATCTGTCATGTACAAGGATATCCACTCTTCGCTTCAATTTATTGAATCTGAATGCGACTTCAATCCCAAGAAGTCCGCGAGGATATTTTCCTTCATTTATCAGGTATTGGACAAAGTTTTGCCTGACCCACTCTTCCGGAGTAAGCTTTACATATTTTCTCCTTAAAGGATCGAGGATCATTTCAGTTCCCTCCCTTTCGGTAATCCGGAAGTAATATTGCGGCAGATTTAACTGTTTCAACTTAGTTTTGTATTTTTGGTGCAGAATTAGTCTAGTTTCTGATTCTTCCTTCGTGTCCCTTTGTGCAAAACTTTGTGACCCTTTGTGGTTTACTTTTTATTTACCACTAAGGAACACCAAGGGTATCACAAAGGAACACAAAGGAGAACAACCAAATATGTATTACAAATATATTGAGATAATCATTAACTAAAATAACCACATGAAGACCAAAGAAGAAATTGTTAATAACTGGCTTCCACGTTATACCGGCAAAACGATAGAAAGCTTCGGCAAATATTTCCTCCTTACCAATTATATGTATTATGTTGAACTTTTTGCAAAATGGAACAATGTCGAGGTTGAAGGCAGAGATAAGAACATGCCAAGCGCAACTTCAGAGGGTATTACTATCATAAATTTCGGGATGGGTAGTCCGAATGCTGCAACAATAATGGATCTTCTGAGTGCCGTAAATCCTAATGCAGTTTTATTTCTCGGGAAATGCGGAGGACTGAAAAAGAAAAATACATTAGGTGATCTTATCCTTCCTATAGCAGCTATCAGAAGTGATGGAACGTCGAACGACTATCTTCCCAGTGAGGTTCCTGCCCTTCCGGCATTTAAACTCCAGAGTGCAATATCTGCCACTATAACAAGATTTAACAGAGAGTACTGGACAGGTACCGTTTATACAACAAACAGAAGAGTGTGGGAATACGACGACAGATTCAAGAAATATCTTGTCAAGACCAGGGCTATGGCAATTGACATGGAAACTGCAACTATTTTTACTGTCGGATTTGCCAATGAGATACCTACCGGCGCGCTCCTGCTGGTTTCGGACCAACCCATGATTTCAACAGGGATTAAGACAGAGGCCAGCGATGTTAAAGTTACCAGTGATTATGCTGAAATACACCTGAAGATTGGAATTGATTCCCTTCGTGAAATAATTGAAAACGGAGTATCAGTCAAACATCTAAAATTCTGATAATGCCTGTCACATACGAAGAGATAATCTCCGATCTGAAAAACCGAATTTTTAAGCCTGTTTATCTCCTGGCCGGAGAGGAACCTTATTATATTGACCTTATCACTGAATATATACAGGAGAAAATATTGCCTGAAGATGAAAAGGCTTTTAACCAGATCATCTTATATGGTGACGATACAAATATTGCATCAATAATAGATACGGCGAGAAGGTTTCCAATGATGGCCAGTCATCAGGTACTCATTGTCAAAGAGGCTCAATCGTTGAAAAAAATTGAGGATCTTATCATCTATCTTGAGAAGCCACTCTTATCAACAATCCTTGTTTTCAGTTACAAGTACAAGACGATTGATAAAAGAACAAAACTTTTCAAAACACTCGAAAGCCATGGTGTCTATTTTGAATCTGGAAGAATACGTGATTATCTGATTCCGGCCTGGATTGAAAGATACCTGATGGTAAAAGGTATAAAAACAGATCCAAGCGCTAGTGCCATGCTTACTGAATATCTGGGAACTGATTTACATAAGATTGTGAATGAGCTTGATAAGCTCATTATTACCCTGCCCCAGGGAAAACCAATCATTACAACAGCACTAATTGAAAAAAATATTGGGATAAGTAAGGACTATAATAATTTTGAATTACAAAAGGCAGTCGGTGAAAAAAATATCCTTAAAGCCAATATGATAGTTCATTATTTCGCGGATAATTCAAAAGATAATCCCATTACACTTTCAATTGCTTCACTTTTCGGGTTCTTCAGCAAGCTTTTAACTTACCATTATCTCACCGATAAATCGAAAAACAATGTTGCAGCAGTATTGAAAGTCAATCCTTTTTTTGTAAGGGAGTATGAGAATTCAGCATCAAAGTATAATGTCGCGAAGACCGTGCAGATTATCAGCCTTTTGCGGACATACGATATGAAATCAAAGGGCTATGGAGATCCGGGAACTGATCCGGGGGATCTTCTGAAGGAACTGGTTTTCAAGATATTGCATTGCTGAGAGTACCCTATGTCAATTCATTTCAGGTGAATCGGGGAAATCTGCCCACATCCTGTATTTGTTTTTAAAGCTTCTCAGAACTTTCTTCCAGATATCATCGCCTCTGTTATTCAGAACAATATTGGAATTGACCTTTGCAATTACCCAGGAGTTTTCCTTAAGTTCCCTCTCAAGCTGACCTGCGGACCAGCCTGAATAGCCAAGAAAGAACCTGATTTGCGACTGGTCTATTTTTCCTGATTTTATAAGTTCCCTGACGCTGTCAATATCGCCACCCCAGAAAATATTCCCATCAACCAGAACACTTTTAGGAATTATATCGCCAAGATTATGCAAATAATGAAGAGTATCGGGTGCAACCGGTCCTCCCATGCTCAGGTTTTCATCCCAGCCTTCAAATCCTTCTATAGCGGCGCTTACCTGTAAATCAAGCTTTTTATTCAATATAAAACCAACAGATCCCTGCGGAGTATGATCTGTAAGATATACGATGCTCCGGTTAAAAAAGGAATCGGGAAGGAATGGTTCTGAAATCAGAATCTTTCCCTTCTCCGGGATTTTATCTTCCGGCAGTATTGCAAACAAGTCAAGTTCCGGTTGCATAATCTTAATAAACAATTAGAATATAAATATTATACAAAAATAATTAAGTAAAACCTTATCTTCAATTAAATATTATCATATTTTTACCCCAATTGTTAAATATTATCATGCAAAGAAGTACTTTAAGCATTATTGGGAATAAAGTTGTTTTAAATATCCGTGAAAGGATGTGCGAAACAGCAGAAGAGATGTTGGCGAGTGACAAATTTCGTCTGGTCCTTGATCATTGTCTGAATAATCTGAGATCTAAAAACTCACCATTACTTGAATTTTTCGGAGGATGTACAACAGATGAAGATTGCGTAAATGATCTGGTAAAGACACTTTCTTTACTCGTAAAATATGAGGCCAATTTAGTTCCCCATATTTTTGACAAGTCAAAAATCTTTCTTAAAGACCTTGATAAACTGGCAGGTTTTGTTGAATATCTCTATGACTACTGGCGTCATTTTGATCGCTTTATCATAAATGATTCTGAAGGTGACCGGCTTGATAAAAGACCATATCGTACTTTTAATGAGACAATTGAACAGCTTACACATCTGATAAGAACTGTTTACCGGCATATTCAGGAAAATATTACAGGCAGTCATCCTTCGGTTTACAGGCAGGTTCCGGCCGGTGCTGAAATGGCTGTGATCTCCCTGCCAAAAGAGATCCCATATAAAGGGGAAAAATATAAAAAGCTGAATAACGTTCCTGTGATCCGTCAAATGCTTATCTATCCTCCGCTTGTTATTCAACAACCAATGAATAAGAGGACCGGACATTTCAAGAAGATCAATAAGAATCCTGTCGATCTGGTAGAATTAAAATCAGGGGAATGGATTTGTTACCCTGCAAAAGTGGGGAAATTGCTCATTATGGTTTACTTCCATCTCGATTTTTTTGAACTGGGATTTTCGATGTGTAATCTTTTCCAGTTAGCTGATGATAAAGATCTGGAGAAAAAACCCGATGCACTTTTTATTTATGGCGTTGCAGGAACTGTGCTTGATGGACTGGCGACATCTTCGACAGTATTTTATGATGACGAGGAAAACGGGATATTCGTAGGTGCTATTCCTGACAGGCCTGAATTCGGATACTTCGGTTATCTAAAGAAGATGGTACTCACTCTTCATAATTCCATTGTGATGAAAACGGGGAATATGCCTTTTCATGGAGCTATGGTGAAAATAATGCTCCAGGGAAATAAAGAAGCCACAATACTTATGATGGGCGACACAGGTGCCGGTAAATCAGAGACTCTCGAAGCTTTCAGGGTTCTTGCAGACAAATATATCCGGGAACTGACTATTATAGCCGACGACATGGGTTCAATTGAACTTGACTCCGATGGTTATCCGATAGGATATGGAACCGAGATCGGGGCATTTCTTCGTCTTGATGATCTGCAACCTGGTTATGCTTTTGGACATCTCGACAGATCAATTATTATGAACCCCAGCCAGGTTAATGCCCGTATTGTTTTCCCGGTAACCAAATTTGAGACAGTCATTGCCGGACAAAAAATCGATTATATACTCTACGCCAATAATTATGAAGAGATCGACAATGAACATCCTGTTATTGAACAATTCACTTCAGCAGAATGGGCACTCGATATATTCAGCGAAGGCGCTGTTATGAGCAAAGGTACTACTACCTCCAGTGGATTGGTACACTCATATTTCGCAAATATTTTTGGACCTCCGGAATACAAGGATATTCATGATAAAATTGCAGCAAAATATTTTGCCTCATTTTTCAAAAAGAAGGTATTTGTAGGACAGATGCGTACGCGACTCGGAATACAGGGCCATGAATCAAGCGGACCAAAAGAGGCTGCAATGGAATTGTTGAGGATAATAGGAGTCGAAAATATTGTCTCTGAGTAATTTCTTGCTTTTTTTGCCCTTCATCCCCCCTAAAGGGGGGCTAATTCCCTGAAATAAGTAAATTATTCTTAAAAAAAGTGGATTAATCCCCCTTTAGTAATTTCTTGCTTTTTTTGCCCTTCATCCCCCCTAAAGGGGGGCTAATTCCCTGAAATAAGTAAATTATTCTTAAAAAAAGTGGATTAATCCCCCTTTAGGCCCTATGTTTGTAAA
>Ga0224522_1000011_pt1 | contig 165947 bp, 130 predicted proteins | sample CFST25metaG_FD_182733 | JGI IMG/M metagenome (GOLD analysis project Ga0224522, IMG submission 182733) | Peat soil microbial communities from Stordalen Mire, Sweden - C.F.S.T25 | ecosystem: Environmental > Terrestrial > Soil > Wetlands > Peat | place: Sweden: Norrbotten County, Stordalen Mire...
TATGAGAAATGAGATATGAGATATGAGATATGAGATATGAGATATGAGATATGAGATATGAGATATGAGATATGAGATATGAGATATGAGATATGAGATATGAGACAAGGAGCGAAAGCGACGAAGTTCCGCGAAGCGGAAGGTGAGATGTGAATGGTGAGCGGAGAGGAGACATTAGATATTAGATATGAGACGTGAGATAAGGAGCGTATTGTGTAATAATTTTATCATACCTGAAAGAAATTCTATATATTTGTACTTTAAAATATCATGATAATTAAAAGTTATACTTTAAAATATCATGTATAATAGAAGCCAAATATTTCAAGGCCTTGGAAAAGAGAGTGCTTTTCTATGGGGTGCCAGACAAACAGGGAAAAGCACTCTTCTTAAGGCAGTTTATCCTGAAGCTCCATACTTTGATCTGCTGCTGGCAAATGAATATGACCGTTTCCTCCGTAACCCTTCTCTTCTGCGTGAAATACTGGAAGCAACACCTGCCGGTTCACCTGTAATAATAGATGAAATACAACGACTGCCCTCACTTCTGAATGAGATACATTGGATGATCGTCAATCGTAAAAGACAGTTCATCCTTAGCGGTTCAAGTCCCCGAAATATTATGAGATCAGGGGGAAACCTTTTAGGAGGCAGAGCTGCCAGATATGAATTATATCCACTGGTATACAAAGAGATACCTGACTTTGACCTGCTCAGAGCTCTGAACAACGGATTATTGCCACGCCACTATCTTGCAAAGAACGCAGATAAACTTCTTTCAGCTTACACTGGCAGCTATCTGCGCGATGAAATAATAACGGAAGCAAAAATCAGAAATATAGGGTCATTCTCACGTTTCCTCGAAATGGCCTCATTCTCAAACGGAGAGATAGTTAACTATTCAAATATTGCAGCGGACTGCGGAGTGAGTGCCCCGACTGTCAGAGAATATTTTCAGATACTTGAAGACACTCTTATAGGTCGTTTCCTTCCGTCATACCAGAAGAAACCCAAACGCAGAGTGATATTGTCTCCTAAATTCTATTATTTTGACGTAGGTATTGCTAATTATCTTCTTAAACGGGGCCGGGTAGCCATCGGTAGTGAATCATTCGGTCATGCTTTCGAACACTTTATATACCATGAGATTTATTCTCATACTCATTACTCTGATCTTAATTATCCGCTGAGCTACTGGAGAACAGCCTCTCAGATAGAAGTTGATTTTATCCTTGGAGATAATGAAGTGGCGGTGGAAGTTAAATCGACTGAAATGGCAAACACCAGGCATCTCCATGGACTGAAAAGTTTTGCAGAAGAGTATAATGTAAAGAAACTGATCCTGGTTTCCAATGACCCATCTCCACGAAAAGTGGGTAAAATATTGATCATGCCATGGAAGTACTTTCTGGATCAGTTATGGGACGGAAGGTTGATTGGGTAGTGAGTAGTCAGATATGAGATGTGAGACAAGGAGCGAAAGCGATGAAGTTCAGCGAAGCGGAAGGTGAGATGTGAGATATGAGATATGAGATATGAGATGTGAGATGTGAGATATGAGATATGAGATGTGAGATGTGAGATATGAGATATGAGGAAGAAGCGAAGAGCGTAGAGAAGCAAATAGTATGCTGCGTAGAGAATAGAAGACAAGGAGCGGAAGGTGAGATGTGAGATGTGAGAGGTTTTAGAATTATTTGCTAAAGCAGAAGATTATGAGCAAGGTAGGAAGTTTTAAAGAACTGATTGTGTACCAGAAAGCCTACAAATTGGCCATGGAAATTTTTGAAATTTCTAAAAGTTTTCCAAAGGAAGAAAAGTATTCTCTTACTGACCAGATGCGTCGTTCATCACGATCAGTAACAGCCTGTATTGCAGAGTCATGGGCAAAGAGGAGATATGAAAAGGCATTCATTAGTAAGCTGACAGACTCGTTGGGTGAAGAATTTGAAACAGAGAATTGGCTTGATTATTCAAGAGACTGTAAATATATTCCAGTTGAAATTCATAAACGAATTATAAGTGAATATGACGAAGTCCGGAAGTTGCTGATATCGATTATAAATAATCCTGAAAAATGGTGTTTTTAAGAAGATGTGAGATATGAGATATGATTCTTCAGTCAAAGCTCAAATCTCAAATCTCTACGCTCTTCGCTCTACGCTCAACGCTCAACGCTCATCACTTGTTTAATTTTTAACCTCATTATTTGGAAGAGGCTGTCTCAAAAGAGCAGTCTCTTTTTTTAAATTATAAGGATTTTACTGCAAAAAGTTAAAAATCTTGCCCGTGGAATTAAATTTTATCCTTATAAACCTTCTATTTGTCAAAATAGCGACTCTTTAGATATTAAATAAAATACTTGTCTATTATTCAGATAATTAGCACTATAGGATAATATATATGTCAAAAATTCTTATTTCTCCTTTATTCCTGGTAAATATTTATCCTTTTTTGACCAATAAACTCATTCTGTATATTAATTGTTTTTATCTGTTAATAATCCCCGGGATTTTATTGACAGGGAGCTCGTAAAACTCTCTCATTTCCCCATTATTCAGGCTTTAACGGGTTGACAAGAGTATTCTTTTACATTACTTTTAACAGTTATCTAAAACTTAAAGCGATGAGGGAAAAATTAGTTTTAAACAACACCAATATTATAAATGGCAATATTGAGGAGACAAATATTAATAATGTTAATATCTCCTTAAAGAACACTGGTTCTGGTCCGGCTAAGTTAAAGATTGTTGCCAATGCCGAAAATAAATTTTTACATAACCTGCATATTATTTTGTCCGGGAAATCTGATTTTAGGTTGCTCTCTTCAATATTCCATTATTCAGTTATAGTTATAGAAGAAATTGTTCTTCTCGTGCTTTTATCCGGTTATTTTATAATTGGAGCTACAACAGTTATTCTGTACGTAATATTTTATGAAAAAATTTATGAAAAGCTTTTTAACAAGCGGAGAAAAGAGGAACATAATTCTATCTGTGATTACAAGTTGAAATGCCAACATCTTAAATTAAACTGGGACTAGTTATAGGCTCACTTACACTAAACACTAACCCTTAACGCTGAACATTTTATGCGTTAAGCGCATCTGGCATATGCAGATTCAATTATATAGATGATGAAGTCTGTAAGATGTTGATATCTATGATCAATAATCCTGAAAAAGGGTGCATTTAAGAAGATGTGAGATATGAGATATGATTCTTCAGTCAAAGCTCAAATCTCAAATCTCTACGCTCAAATCTCTACGCTCTTCGCTCTACTCTACGTTCATCACTCTACACTCACCGCTTATCACTCATCACTCGGCTGTCTCATAAGGGCAGCCTTTTTATATTTTTTAAGCTAAATATTTAGTAAGTTTGATTTTTTCATTTTAAACAATTTCAAACTAATGATGGATAATTTCGTATACCATCTTAAGAGAGGATTACCTTTTATATTCGCGATTTTATTTTTATTATTTTTCCCTGCTCTCATGTTTCTCAGGAAAAATGGATTCGTGTTCTTTGAGAAAAAAATTCGAAAAGAGGCATTATTGTGGACACCCCAGGACAGTATTCGTGTTGCTGACTCTTTGAAAAGAATTAAGATTGAATCTAGCTTACCACAAGATAAACGACAAGATTCAAATATTAATTTAAGCAAGGAAGTAAGTCCTTCGCTTGCAGGGGATACCGGAGATACTTATTATATTATTGCTGCCAGTTTTACTAATCCAGAAAACGCCAGGCAGGCGGCTGGAAAATATCGCAACCGGGGATATAAAACAAGTATAATCAGCATAACCGGTAAAAATGGAGTAAAGACAGAATTAGTTTCGGTTAAAACTTTTAATAGTCCCGACGAAGCTGCCAGATTTTTAAAGGAATTCAAAAGCAAATATGATCCTGAAGCCTGGATCTATTCGCATAAATAGCATTTAGCATTGCATTATCTGTGTTCGGCATTTTGAATAGCTTTGCGATTAACGTTTCGAGGTGAATTAAATGCATTTTCTCACGAATTGAATTAAATATTGCGGTGCTCTGCACCTTTGGTTATGTTTTTCAAATATATTTCTACAAATATTTTGCAGCTCTGCTGCATTAGATAGATCAAAAAGGTGCAGAGCACCGTAATATTTGTAGCAGATAAATACTCTTAGTGGAAATCACAGGTGCAGCGCACCGTGATATTTATACTAAATAATTATAATAAAGTAAATTTATTAATGAAGATATTGCCGTAACAAATTGCGATATAGATTTATGACGATCGTTTTTGTATTGCAATGCTGAAAACATTAGGCTGTCTCTCTGGACAGCCGTTTTTAATTTATCACTAATTCATAAGAGTACCTAAGAACTCTGTTAATCTTCTGAGGTAAGAAATATCTTTGAAATCCCTGGTTCTGTTTGTTTTCAGAAACTCCTTAATTTTCTCACTGTTAGCCGGAGATATTGAGTAAAGCCTCTTCCTGTTCAGGCTTTTAAAAACGAATGTATTATTATTTGTTAACCTGAAAATGTAAACAGGTACTTCAACATAATTTACTTTCTCAAAAAGTACTCCATTTTTACGGATAAGTTCGGTTCCTGCAGTTTTATAAGTATGTAAAACGAAAAGTGATAAACTACCATCATTTACTACTTGTGCGAAAAATTCACCCGAATCGGCAATAGCATTCCTTTTCCCTTTGATTTTTCTGAAATATATAGTTGAATCCCCGTTAAGATTCTGAAAATGAAATTGTCGGATTGCCTCTTTATCCAGCTTAATTACATTATTCGATTTGGGTTCCTTCCAGAAAAGTTCATCCAGTAACCCATTGTATTTTATAAATTTATTTCTTACGATCTCTCCGTTTGACAGATAAATATCTCCCGGAAGCCATTCTGAATTAAAATAGGTTGTACCATCAATAACTTGATCTGGCGTGAAAAGTTCTCCGGTCAGACACAATTCAGAACTTTTTATGTCAATATTATCTATGGGAAAGGATTTTTGACCTTGCAAACTCTGAAAAGTGATGATCAGAACAATTGTGTAAATGAATATTATTTTGGCTTTCATATTTTCACTCTGATTTGGATTTTACAATAATTATTGCGGATCCGTTCACCGGAAGGCCTTTTGAAGTTATGCCCTGAACACTGATCCGGTATTTTCCGTGAAGATCAGAAGTATAGAATTCGATTTGCAGCTTTTCTTTAATATGCATTTTAATTTCAGGATCCCACAACAATACCTGTCTCAAATCGGGAATATGATTATTATTAAGCGAGATATAAGGATCGGGTTTTGTGAAGCTCTGGCTTGAAATAGCCTGGTATCTTATAGTTGGCGTCTTAAACTGGATATTATTAATTTCAAGATTTTTACTAAATATTGAAAGGATTCCGGAAAGAGGCATTTCTCCGTAGTATCTGATCACAGGCAACAGATCAATACTCTTTATTTCATTGGTGCCAAGATTAATAATCTGATTCACGTCATCAACAGGTACACCATCTAAAAAGATTATTGGCTCTATGCCCGGAACACCTTTGTTCTGAGTATCAATAAAAGTTGACACATATTTGTCGTTAATCTTCCGGACTTTCAAAGCAGGTAAAAGCTCTCTTGAAATCTCAACAAAATCAGGAAGAGGGAGATAATCCGCAGGAAAAACTCTTGAATATGGTTTGTAATAAACCCTTGGAATTGCTAAAGTAAGTTCGGTTTTTTCCCCGGTATTTGTTTCAGTTCGTTCAGTGTAATATCGTAGAACTTCAGAAATCTTCAGGCTCCGGATCAGGTAAGACCTGATACCCGGACCAGCTAATAAATCTGATGGGATATACGGTTTGGTTAGTTTGAATTTATCATCAAGCTCTAAAACTGCTTTTGCATTCTCTTTTAGCCTGATGATTAACTCTTTACCTTCATAGTAAGGATTAAGCAGAAATCTGAATGACCCCGACAAATCAGCTGTGACGTACTGCATATTTGCGATAGTGTCAGGCGTTGAAACAAGGACTGTGTACTTAATTGTGTCGGATTCAATCTTCGTGATGCCGGAAACAGGTTGGTTGTCTGAATGTTGCACAGGAACAATTCTTCCATCTATAATTGTCCCCTTTATTTCAGGCTGATATTTATATTTATTTTGCCCTGATTCTCCTTCTTTTTTCACTTTATCAGAGTTGCTGAAATACTCAGTAATAGATGGCAAATCTCTACTCCCTGGGACAATCTCTCTTACTGAAACAGATAATTTCATAATGGAATCATCGTGAATGTTTTTAGCATCAATAGTAAAACTCACTTTTTCTCTTGTATTATATATCTGTTTGTCGGGATGGATTAACAGATTTTCATTTCCTGTTTTATTCACGGAATCTGTGTTGGCAGAATTAGCTGACGGATAATTATATAATATTCTGTCAAATCGCTCTAGCTTTTTATCAAACCGGTTTGCAATTATTATTTCTTTTTTAAAATAGGAATCTTCATTTTCGTTTCTCATCCAGTTTGTGTAGCAAACAAGCTGGTAAATATCTGAATGGAGTGTATCGGGAAGCGAGATATTTCCGTACGAGGTCTGATTTTTAATTTCAAGCCGGGCCCGGGTTACAGAAATATTGTACCGGTCGCGTAATACCAGATATGCATATTTACTCATCTGGTTCGGGTTTCCCTTTAAATAAAGACTAAAGAATAAGTTTTCACCTGCGATGTAAATATTCTTGTCAGTATGCAGGTAAACCTCTTCTGGTTTCACAGATTCATACTTCTTCTGTGCAGTACCTGAACAAAAGAAGTTGAATATTATCAGAAGCGAAAAAATGAAGGTTTTCATAAAGTTTTAAATAAAGATCCAGAATGAAGGAGCATTATTGATTCGACAGCCATTGGATTCCGGAGGTAAGATATATGGTGTTTTTATTAATGTAGGTTGAGAATTTGGCAAATTCCTGAAATCAACTATATAAGAGGAATTGTTGACAGATGAAGCTTCGAAAAAACCGATTGCTTTTTTCTCCGGATCCGATATGCATTTTATGTTTCCTGTGAGCTGTGCTGCAACCGGGTCAAAAAGTTTACCTTCCGATAGCATCTGCTCATTAAGACTCTTATAATATAAATAGGTTTCATTATTCAGGGTGTATTGATTTAAATATAGGATACGGTGATGAATTTCATAAGTTTGATAAGAAGCGGTTAATACGACTGTATAAGGGTTTTCCGTATATGAATAATACAACGCATGACAATACAAATTATCATCCAGAAAACAAATCTGATGTTTTCTTATTGAGGCAGAATTTAGAGAATATTCCTCATCTGTAAGATTAATATTTGAATTGGCATTAACTGTCTGCCAGCAATAAAATAAAATTTCTGGTTTCCTGTATGGATAAATAATATAAAAATACTGTCTTATCAGATTTGATGTAAACCTGAACCGGGAAAGAGTATCAGCCTTGTTTCGGATGTCTATGAGTATATCTGCCCCATGTGTGTTAATCTTTAATCCTGTGGATTCATCCAGAATATTCTGATTATCATACTCTGAATATACACTATCCGGAGATGATTCGGGGAATAATCGCTGGGGATCCGATTCATATAACTTCCCGTCAAGTGTAACAATATGAAGCTTGTAGCTGCGTCCGGGAATACCTGTAAACTGTAAAGAGTCAGATTTATAATCACCGTTCCCTGTTTCATTGAAAATGTAGGAATTACCAATATTATCAGTAACATAAACACTGGCCGAACTTACTGGTGTACTTTTCCCGTTTGAATTGAATAGCCTGGCGTTGGTAAGTGCAACATGATAATCAGCCACCTGATTTGTAATAAGACCATCCACTGCCAAAACTTTTTCCGTCGTGTTGACTTGAGGATCATAGACTTTGTAACAGGAAGTCATTAAACCGGTTATTATTGTCAATATTAAAATTATGGTTCTCAAATTAAATTAAATTAAATAATATCATAGAGGTATATATAAAGGCTTTTATGAAATTTTATATAAATATCCAGAATGCAGGAATATTATGGTGTTTACTGCTTGGTATATCTATCTGGCAGCCATTAGGTTCAGGAGGAAGGATACATTGCGTTTTTATTAACACAGGTTGAGAGTTTACCAGATTCCTTAGATCAACAACATATTCAGAATAACTTACAGACGAAGCTTCGAAAAAACCTATAGCTTTCTTTCCGGGATCGGTTATACATTTAATGTTTCCGTTGAGCTGAGCGGCAACGGGATCAAATAGTTTCCCTTCCGATTGTATCTGTCCATAAAGGCTCTTATAGTACAAATATGTCTCCCTATTGAGGGTGTACAGGCTCAAATAAAGTATACGGTGGTGAATTAAGTAGGTATTATGCCAATTGCCTGAATATGCTGTTGCGGTAGTATCATCCATATTGATTTTAGAATAATATTCTATTGCAATAACGTTATTGTTATCATCCAAAAAACCGGCCGGGTGGTTTTTTATTGAAGCAGAGTTTGATAAATAATCCTCGTCTGTAATGTTAAAATTGGAATTGATATTAACTGTCTGCCAGCAATAATATTGCAATAAGAGAAAATGGTCCCAATCCAATTGAAAATTGCCTTGATCATAATATTGAAGTACCAGATTTGAAACAATCCTGAACCTGGGCACTGTATCGGACTGATTACGGATGTCCATGAATATATTTGCTCCATGTGTGTTAACCTTTAATCCAACCCCATTTAGAATTTCTTCATTATCAAATTCTGCAAATACATTGTCAGGGCTCACCTCCGGAAAAATTCGCTGGGGATCCGATTCATATTCTGCTCCATCAATTGTGGCTATATGAAGTCGGTATATATGTCCGGGTTGGCCGGTAAACTGCAACGAGTCAGAAACATAATCTCCTTTGTCCCTTTCATTGAATTTGAATGAGTTACCCAGATCGTCGGTTACAAATACATTGGCACTACTGGCCGGTGTTCCTTTTTCGCTCGAATTGAATGACCTGGCATAGGTGAGAACGATATGATATGCATCTGTTTTATTTGTTATTCTGCCATCTACGACCAGCATGTTCTGCGCTATGTCAATGTTAGGATCGTAGACTTTTGAACAGGAAGTCACCACATTAAAGACTACAATAAATATTATACCGGCCGGTTTCATGTCAGAAAGTAAAATTGTATGTCAGCATAGGAAGCGGACGACCTATTATGTACAACATGTAGGTATCATATTGTCTCCAATCATATAATACCATGTGGGCTGCTTTTTTATAGAATACCGAATATGCATTTTTCCTGCCATACAGGTTTATAACGGAAAATGTCCAGCTTCCTTTCCATTTTTTTCTGATCTTAAGTGATTCATCCAGGGTAATTGAAACATCCAGTCTGTGATAGTCAGGCAGCCTGTATTTATTCCGGTCGGAATAGTACAGCAATTGATAACCCTGGTAATCGAATTTCAATTCAGGCAATGTAACCGGGCGTCCGGTACTGTATGTGAACGTTCCATTGAAGCGCCACCGTTTTGAAATATGATAATTTGCATTTAGAATAAGGTTATTTGGTCTGTCGAAGTTCGACGGGAAAATCTGATTATCATTGATTTTATCTTCAGTGAATACCCCGTTTGTCTTTTGCAAAGACCGCGAAAAAGTGTAACTGGCCCAGCCTGTCAGTCTTCCTGTGTTTTTCTTTACGTACAGCTCAACTCCATAATTATAGCCCCTCACATTTGTCAGATCTGCCTCAAGATACGGATTCAGCAGAAGGTCAGCTCCATTTTTGTACTCAATAGCGTTTGTAAGACTTTTATAATAGACTTCTATCGAAGTTTCATAGGTGTTATTCTTGAAGTTTTTAAAATATCCGGCTGCAAAATGGTCACAAGTTAAAGGTTTCAGGTTAGGTGAACTTAGTTTCCAGACATCAGTCGGAGCCATAACTGCAGTGTTTGAAACCAGGTTAACATATTGGTGTATCCTGTTATAGCTCAGCTTCACCGAGCTTGTGTTTGAAAGAGTGAACCGCAGGGAAATCCTTGGTTCCAATCCCGAATACCTGCAAATTGGTTTATTATTTCCGTATGTCAATGAATCAATTACGCTTCCGCGGGACCTTGGCAAATCGGGTTGGTAGATATAGATTTTGTTGGGCCCAAGGTAGGTGTAAAATGAATATCGCACACCCACGTCGAGCGCAAATTTTGGAGATATTGTAATGTTATCTGTCAAATAGATTGCGCTTTCCAAAGCTTTTTCAGACAGTATTTGGACAGGTTTTATTATTGTTGAGTCACTGAGTCCTTTTAACTTACCCGGCTGGATATTATAAAGAGCTGCATTTATTCCAAAATCAATTGAATGATTTCCGTTTGGAAGCCATGAAAAATTCCACTTTGTATTTTTATATAGCACTCCTGAGTTAATCCTGTAGGCTTCCCATAACTTAGAAGTGTCGGATTCAGACACCTGGAAACGATAATCGCTTATACCGGCTGTGAGGTTGAAAAAGAACTGGTTGCTAAATGTGTGTTTCCATCTAAGGGACCATAATAGATTAGTATACTTATAATCAGTAGTTTTGGCGAATCCAAATCTGTCATTACTGATATAACCGAAAAGGTCTATTTTATTTCTGTCATTTACATTAAAGGATAATAAGGCATCGGCGTCATAAAAATGGGCGGAACTATTCATTAAATCAATATCAGGAATTGAGTGGAGAAGCCAGTTTGAATAAGAACTTCTGGCACCGATCAGGAGATTAATCTTTTTATCAACCAGCGGCGTTTCAACATACAGAGAGCTGTTAATAATGCCAATTCCTCCTTTCACTGTTGTTTTGTCCGGATTGGTGGGACCCAGTTGTATATCCATTACTGATGAAGCGCGCTCTCCGTACTTTGCAGAAATTCCTGCTTTCAACAGGGTTACATTTGAAACGCCATCTGAGTTGACTACCGAGATAAGACCGAATAAGTGTGATAAATTAAATATGGGCACATCTTCGATAAGAATGAGGTTTTGATCTGCGCTACCTCCGCGAACATTAAACCCGGTGCCGAATTCACCGATTGTCTGAACTCCGGGCATCAGGGTGATACTTTTAATGATATCTCTTCCTCCCATAGAAAGGGGAAGTTCCTTTATAGCTTTTACATCGAGCTTAACAATGCTCATCTGCGTTCCGGAAACATTTAATTCTGCCCGTTCCGAATAAATTACGACTTCGCCCAGCTTAATGGCTTTTTCGTACAATTTGAAATTTATTGAGCCGTCGCTTACCAGCTTTATTTTCTCCTTAGTGTCATCATAGCCCATAAAAGAAATCCTGACGAAATGTTCACCTACAGGGGCCCGCAGAAGATAGTCACCATTTTTATCAGTGTTTGCTCCAATCTTTAAATTATCAATAAAGATTGTTGCGCCAGCCAAAGGCTTGCCATCCTTGCCATCGAGTATCTTGCCGTGAAATGTTGCTCTGGCATATTTGCCATAATCATCAGGATTACCAACTATAAGTAAATCAGAGTTGTCTTGCTGTATCTGAGGTTTGACAGGTGGTTTTACAGGAATAAATAAATACAACACAGAATCGATTGTAACTACAGATAATTCTGTCGTTGTTTGAATTCTCAAGAGGGTTTCTCCAAAGGATAATCCGAGAATGGACACAGGTAAGGTTTTATTGCCAAACCATTCGGGTTTGTAAAAAAATTGCACAGGATACTTATTCTCTAAGCGATTTAAAATCTGCTCAATTGATAAAATATTCCCCTGATTGGTAGTTTGAGAAACCACCGGTTGAATGAATGAGAGATAAAATAATCCGGTAACGATAACTTTGATTGCCGACCTGATGAATCTTTGCACAAGGCCCGATTTATTTTTATTTTTTTATCTTATACAAATTTAAACTTTGTTCCCGTAAATACCTCATTTTTCACGGTTACCTTATTCAGCATTTTCATATTTACTTCAACTCCAATGCCTGGATTCATCGGGACATCCATTGTCCCATCAGGATTCACAACAAATTCGGGTTCAACAATATCTTCCTTATAATATCTCTTGCTGGCAGAAATATCTCCCGGCAGTGTAAAATTTGGCAGAGATGCCAATGCGACATTCCCGGCCCGCCCGATACCCGATTCCAGCATACCCCCATGCCATACTGGAATGTTCATCGATGCACAGTAATCGTGAATTAATTTTGACTCGGTGAATCCTCCAACCCGTCCGGGTTTGATATTGATTATCCTGCAGCTGTCCAATTCAATGGCTGCACGGGTATCATCAAGAGAATGAATGCTTTCATCGAGACAAATAGGCGTTCTTAATTCACGCTGAAGTTTTGAATGATCAAATATATCTTCATATCCGAGGGGTTGTTCTATAAGTATGAGATTATATTCATCCATCTTTTTAAAGAGGCTGATATCATCGAGAGTATAGGCGGAGTTTGCATCGACCTGCAGAAGAAGTCCGGGAAATTCTTTGCGGAGAGCTGCTACAAACTGAATATCATTTCCAGGCGCTATTTTAATTTTTATTCTTTTATAGCCTTCTCCAAGATGAGTTTCAACCTTCTTTATAAGCGCCTTTTCTGATGGCTGAATTCCTATACTGACCCCGACATCCACTTTCTTTCTTGTTCCGCCCAGCATTTTGGAAAGTGACATTTTCTTTGCTTTGGCAAAAGCATCCCATAATGCAGCTTCCAGACCGGCTTTTGCCATCATATGTCCCCTTACCCGTGCATAAAGTGCAATAGCCTCGTCTATTCCTGAGAGTTCTTTTCCAAGAATGGACGGAATTAAAAAGTCGCGCAGAATATGCCAGGCTGTTGGCACTGTTTCATAAGAATAAAAAGGAGTGCCTTCGGCTACACTCTCACCCCAGCCTGTAACACCTTCGCCATCCACCCTGACAATGATATGTTCTTCATTGTACTCTGTACCCATTGATGTTACGAAGGGACTTACAAGGTCCATCTTGATATGGATAAGTTCAATACGGTCGATTCGCATACTTATATTTTCTAATGTGAAACTTTTGCTTTATAAAATTAAACTTTTTTTCTACTAAAAAAAGATGCTGAGTTTTTTCTTTAACATGTTAATGTTTATACCCGACAAATTGACCCCTTAAGAGCGGATTGTTTTTTGCATTGTATGAAAACAGGTGCTATGGTGAACTTATACGCAAATTCACATTCAATCGGTTTTCACTGTTCAAAACAGGGAGTGTATAATTAGTCCAGAATGAAAAAATGATCTCTACAAATACATTACAGGGATAATTCAAAATAATAATCATAAAGTTTTGGCAATAAATGGGATGCCTGACCATTTGCATGTTTTATTTGGGATGAGACCAACACAATCATTGTCAGATCTTTTACAAGATATTAAGGGAGGGTCATCAAAATGGATAAATCAAAATCATTTCGTTATTGGACATTTCTCCTGGCAGGAGGGATATGGTGCATTCTCGTATAGTAAGTCCCAAATTAGCAATGTTATACATTATATTAACAATCAGATAGAGCATCATAAAAATATATCATTTTTGGATGAATATATCAGAATGTTGGAGGATCATGAAATTCAATATGATACGAGGTACCTCTTCTCCGCGGTAGAATATGCGAAAAAATAATTGTGCCGTAGGCACAAAATACCGGTAGAAAAATAATATATAATAAATATTCAGTCCCGTACGGGACTGGACAATTTTCATCGGCTTTCTTCTACCAATATCTGGTCCCTATGGGACCTTAGAAAGTTCGCAGAAATATGTAAATAATGTAACTTTTTTGAAGAATAATGTTGAATAAAAAAGAATGTAATGACTTAATATTGAATTTTAGAATGTTTTCTATAATTTCAGCAATTGATATCGTTTTAAAGTTACAAAGGAGGTTGTATGGATAAAAAAGCTAACCGTATCACTTTACAGAATATTGCACGCAAGGCAATGATCGCCAGAGGTTTGGAACCTGATTTTCCATCGGCCGTGGTTGCCGAATTAGCAAAAATAACCTCTCCGGCCATTAATAAACCTTCACTGGCAAAAGATCTTCGCGATAAGCTATGGTGCTCGATCGATAATACCGACTCACTTGATCTTGATCAGTTATCTTACGCTGAACAGCTGGATGAAAACAAGGTTCGGGTGTTTGTTGCCATAGCGGATGTGGATGCGTTGGTAGCTGCACATTCAAATATTGATAATCATGCCGGCCGGAATACGACATCTGTTTATACTGTGGCTCAGATATTTCCTATGCTTCCGGAGAAACTATCAACAAATCTTACTTCGTTGAGTTTCGATACCGATCGCTGTGCTATCGTGCTTGAGATGGTCGTAGGTGAGGATGGCTCCGTGGAACAATCCGATGTTTATTCCGCAACTGTACATAATCGCGCAAAACTTGATTATATGAGTGTAGGTTCCTGGCTCGAAGGAACCGGCCCGATTCCATCAGAAATTACTAAGGTTAAAGGATTAGCTGAAAATATTAAGCTGCAGGACCAGGTGGCACAAAAGATGAAGGAGTTACGTTATGAACATGGAGCTTTAAATCTTGAAACGATTGAAGCCAGACCCGTTTTTGAGGGTGATTCATTAAGTGAAATGAAGGTGGAGCAGAAAAACAGGGCCAAAGATTTAATCGAAGATTTTATGATAGCATCAAATGGATCTACAGCCCGATTCTTAACCGGGAAACAATTTCCTTCGCTGAGAAGAGTGGTCAGAGTTCCAAAACAGTGGGACAGAATCGTTGAACTGGCTGCAGAACATGGATTTTCGTTGCCGGCTGTGGCTGATTCCAAATCACTTTCTGAATACCTGACGTTTTTCAAACAAAAAGATCAGGATCATTTTACGGATATGTCGCTTAGTGTGCTTAAGCTTTTAGGGTCAGGCGAATATATTCTTGAAAAACCCGGTGACAGCGAGGAAGGTCATTTTGGTCTGGCTGTAAAAGATTATACTCATTCTACTGCTCCCAACAGAAGATATCCCGATCTTGTCACACAACGTCTGCTTAAAGCGGCTATCTCAAGTAAGCCGGTTCCTTATACCCTGGAGCAGCTGGAACAGATTGCGAAACAGTGCACTGTGAAAGAAGATGATGTGAAAAAGGTAGAGCGGCAGGTTGAAAAGTCAGCCAATGCGATACTAATGGAATCCAGAATAGGTGAAGAATTTGAAGCCATCGTCAGTGGCGCCTCACCAAAAGGTACATGGATACGGCTTTTTCAACCGCATGTTGAAGGAAAACTTGTAAAAGGATTTAACGGATTAAAAGTGGGTCAGAAACTTAAAGCCAGACTTATACAAATTAATGTTGAAGAGGGGTTCATCGATTTTGAAAGAGTTTGATAATAAAAACAAATAATTATGGCCAAGTATTCCAAAAAAGCTCAGGACAAAATTGAAACGGTCATGCACGAATTCAAGCATGGTGATTTAAAATCTGGTAAAGGTGGCAAAGGCGGAAAGGTAAAAAGCCGTAAACAGGCAATAGCTATCGGCCTGAGCGAAGCCCGACAGGAAGGAGATAAAGTTCCGAAGAAGAAAAGTTAATAAAACAATTTCCAATAATAGAATAGAAGGCTTAAGGCATCTGTGATTCTGTGCAGCATTGAGCTCTTGTTTAAAGCACTGAAATGCGAATACAATCCGGGTACTCTGCTTAAATGCAAAATTTTTACTACGCCAGATCTTTACAATTGAAATGAAAGAGTATCTTCCTTTTTTTCGCAATTATCGAAGAGCTCTGATATTGGCACCATCACTCGTCATCATTGATGTTTTTTGCGAAATTGTCCAACCCAAACTCATGTCAAAAATTGTTGACCTGGGTGTTAGCCAGAAGAACATGTCATATGTTCTTCATACAGGTGGAATTATGGTAGGCCTGTCACTTCTTGCTATTGCAGCCAACGTTGGTAATATTTACTATTCATCACATGCTTCAGTTGGATTTGCAGCTGAGCTCCGGAAGGGCATGTTCAATAAAATTCAGAAATTATCTGTTTCAAATATAGAGAGCCTGAGTTCTGCATCTCTGGTTACCAGGCTGACTAACGATGTGAATATCCTGCAGGAGGTGATCATGATGTCGCTGCGTTTAATGATCCGGGCCCCGTTAATGTTATCGTTTGCCGTTATCATCGCCATAAGCATTAATGCAGGACTGGCATCCATAATCGCTATAGCAATTCCGGTATTGGCTGTCACTATTTATTATATTCTCCACCGCGGCCTTCCTTTTTTTGAGAAAGTTCAGAAAAAACTTGATAAGTTAAATGCTGCAATTCAGGAAAATCTGGTCAATGTGCGTGTTGTGAAATCTTTTGTGAGGGAGGACTTTGAAAAGAAAAAGTTTGGCCATTCAAACAATGAGCTAAGAGAAATATCGGTAAAAGCCTCCGGTATAGTAGTACTTATCCTGCCGGTTATGCAATTGGTAATGAATATTTCTATTGTGGCAATAATCTGGTTTGGCGGCAATAAGATTATTTCAGGCACATTTCAGGTAGGGCAATTGATGTCGTTCATCACCTATATAACTCAGATTCTGATGTCGCTGATGATGCTTTCTATGACCCTCATGACTTTAGCCAGAGCTGGAGCATCTTCTGAACGTATTCTGGAAGTGTTAAATGCCAAAGTGGATATCTTCGATTCTCCTTCTGCAAAAGAAAAGAACCTGACAGTAAAACTTGGAAAGGTAGAATTTGAAAATGTTTATTTTAAATATCATGCTGATGGCAGTGAGTATGTATTGAAAAACATCAGTTTTACTATTCTTCCCGGAGAGACAGTTGCCCTGATTGGCGCTACCGGTTCTGCTAAAACCACTCTTGTTCAATTGATTCCAAGGTTATATGAGGTTTCAAAAGGACGGGTATTGGTGGATGATGTGGATGTTCGTGATTATACGATGCAAAACCTGCGGAAAAGCGTAAAGCTGGTACTTCAGCAAAATGAATTGTTTTCAGGTACAATCAAACAAAACCTGAAATGGGGTAATCCTGAAGCTTCGGAAGAAGAGATTGAGACAGCAGCCGAAGATTCTCAAGCTCACGATTTCATTCAATCGCTACCCCAACAATATGAGACGGTTTTAGGACAAAGCGGAGTGAATATTTCTGGTGGACAAAAACAGCGACTTTGCATTGCCCGTGCTATTTTAAGAAAACCGGCAGTTTTAATTCTGGATGACAGCACCAGCGCCGTGGATACGACAACTGAAGCTAAAATCAGGGAGGCATTCAATGAACATCTTAAGGAAACGACCAAAATTATTATTGCCCAACGGATCAGCTCCATCCAATCAGCAGATAAAATCATTTTGCTCGATAATGGTGAAATAATTGGAACTGGCACTCACAATGAACTGATGAAGAACAATCCGGTTTATCAGGAAATCTACAATTCACAACTGCTGCAGAAGGAGAACGAATTATGACCAAACCAGCCAGTACCAGCAGCAAATTAACCCTGTCAGGTCTCCCGGGAAGACGTGCCAGGATTGCAGTTGAAAAGCCAAAAGATTCAAAAAAGGTCATTTTCCGCCTATGGCAATACTTGATTCAGGAAAAATCGCTTTTATTATTCATTATGATCCTGTTGCTGATCAATACCGGAGCTACTCTGATGGGATCTTATCTGTTACGACCTATAATCAATAACTATATCCTTCCCCACAATATACCCGGATTGATCCGCATGATCTGCCTGTTACTGAGTATTTATATTATTGGCTCAATCGCCGCGATCTGGCAAAACCGGCTAATGATCTCAGTGGCTCAGAAAACGGTTAGTGTTATCAGGGCCGATCTGTTCAGTAAACTGCAAACTTTGCCACTAAAGTTTTTTGACAGCAATAACCATGGTGAACTGATGAGCCGTTTCACAAATGATGTCGACAATATCAGTGATTCTTTGAATACCAGTATTTTACAGTTATTTGCCAGCACAATTACCTTAACCGGTATATTTTCCCTGATGATATATATCAGCCCAATGCTTACGCTGGTGACTCTTTTTATAGTCCCGCTTATGCTATGGGTGGCAGCGAGAATCATTAAAAAAAGCAAGAATTTTTTCATATCGCAACAGATTTCGCTCGGTATTGTGAATGGTTATGCTGAAGAAATGATAACAGGTCAGAAAGTGGTAAAACTATTCTGTTATGAAGAAAATGCAGCTGCAGATTTTGAAAAGATCAATTACGAGCTGCGCGACAAAGCCACCAAAGCACAGTATTATTCAGGTGTTATGATGCCTGTGATCCAGAATTTAAACACTATTAATTTTGCCCTCACTGCTACGGTAGGCGGCTTACTGGCAATTTTCAGGGGTCTCGATTTGGGCGGATTGGCTGCTTTTCTGCAATATTCCAAACAATTTGGAAGACCGGTTAACGAAATCTCAAGTCAGTATAATACTTTACAATCGGCTCTTGCGGGAGCTGAACGCATTTTCCAGATCATGGATGAAATTCCTGAAATACCTGATGCTGAAGATGCTGTTTCTCTGACAAATGTGAAAGGCGATGTACAGTTCAAAGCAGTGACATTCGGATATGATACAGGTAAAGTTATCCTTAAAAATATTTCATTCGGGGCGAAAGTTGGACAGAAGATAGCACTGGTAGGTACTACCGGTGCCGGGAAAACGACCATTGTCAACTTACTTCCCAGGTTTTACGATATTCAATCAGGTCAGATCACCATTGATGGACTGGATTTGCAAAAAATACAGCGAAGCAGTTTGCGCCGGTCGCTGGCAATGGTTTTACAGGATACCCACCTTTTTACTGCTACTGTTATGGAGAATATCAGGTATGGAAGGCTTGAAGCCACTGATAATGAGGTTATCGATGCTTCCACTCTGGCAGGAGCTCATTCATTTATTCAGCGTTTGCCAAAAGGATACCAGACAATACTGCGTAATGACGGAGATAATCTGAGCCAGGGGCAGCGTCAATTGCTGAATATTGCGAGGGCAACAGTTGCAAAGCCACCTATCCTGATATTGGATGAAGCAACAAGTTCAATCGATACCCGTACTGAGCAAATCATTCAGAAAGGGATGGACCAGCTTATGCAGGGCAGAACCAGTTTTGTAATTGCTCATCGGTTGTCAACGGTAAGGAATGCAGATGAAATTCTGGTTTTGGAAAATGGCGAAATCGTGGAAAGAGGTAGTCACGAAGTTTTGTTGAAGCAGAAAGGACAATATTATAAATTGTACACCGGACAGTTTGAATAATTCAGGTAGGTAACGAAATGATGACGGCAATCAGAGCCTTGGGCCCAAGTTATGGTATATTTGGAGGAAACCTGTTGAATACATATTCTGACGATCCTACAGCTTTTTCCTTTGAGCCGGCTTAATTGAATCTTCCTTTTGAACAATCTCACGAACTATATTACAGTTTTGGTCATAAATAAGAGTATCCGTTGTTGTCCCCTGAACAATTATAATCTCATAAGTGATTATGTTATTCGTAACAACCCGTGTTGCCTGATTAATAATGAAACCGGCATAATGCCTGTTTATAAGATCAGTTATAGGTGCCTTAATCTCAGCAGCAGGAATGGGAGTGCGGTCTGATTTGTCCATCACCACTATGTTCTGTGAATTTATTGCCAGGGCCGACATTAATAATAGCAGAAATGTAAAAGTCTTTTTCATTTGCCTTTTCAATTGATATAATAATGCAAAGATTGACCTTTAATTTATTAAAAGTGTTGTATAACACTCTGAAAAGTTTACATGATTCACAGAAAATAATATGAATCGGGGATTTTCTCCGTAAGCGAAATTAAATCAGCATACCTCCAAATATCAGGATAACAACCACCAGTACCAGCAAACCTATAACTTTACCAAGAACTGATACTATTTTTAACATCAGAATAAGCAGAATTACCAATAAGATGGTTAGTAAAACCTTTTTTATTCTCTTCATTGATTTAATAAAGAAACATTAGTCTTTTTCAGTTATACTGCTTTACATACCGGCAATATGACCTGATATCCGGGAAGAATGGTTATTTTTTTTCTGGTGTTTTGGTTTCCTCGTCCTTTTTTTCCGGTTCATCATTCAGACGTGAAGCTTTTTTGAATTCTTTCATGCCTTCACCAATTCCTTTCATCAATTCGGGAATCTTTCTTCCACCAAATAATAAAACTACTACCAGGAGTATTAATATTAAGTGCATTGGACTACTAAAATCTAGCATAATAATTTATTTTTAAGGGTTTATTATATATAGTTAATCTTCTCTAGTTCCATATTGTTAATCGATTACATGCCCTGATGCTATAAATTCTTTCGACTTCCTTTAATGAACTCTGAGAACTTTTTGACGGCATAAAATCTGCTTTTCCTGATTTGTCATTATTATTAAAAAATCAAACGTCAAAAGTATAAGTATATTTGATTCGGACGCTATATTTCCAATCATAATTTCAATCGCATCTTTATTGAAAGTATTAATCCTCATTCTTTGTCTGAGTTATTTCATCCATGACAGTTGTTTCCGATAGTTGGCGCCGGTTTTGATCAGGGTTTAAAACGTGATTACAGTTCTTGTGGAGCTAATCTTCATACACATCTTTTTATTTATATGGTACAGAAAGAGCTTAATTTTAAAAATTATAACAAAGATTGGAGATTGTCTTCGGCCTTCGACCGACATAGTCCCGCAATGCGGGACGAAGTCGGTGAGCTTGTCCATTTGGCGGGTGACTCGGTTCCTCGCTCTGCTACTAATAACAACATATAATAAATCGCAGAGTGTACAAAATTTAAAGAATGTTCGTTGGAGGTCTGTTTTTGATAGTACTGTTATAGGATTAGGAGATCCCTCGCTGGCGCTCGGGATGACAATTTCTTTGAGGAGCACAAGGGGGGCAGAAGTGGCGATTCGAGTAACCGATTGTCGTTTAAGTCAGCGATTCAACTGCGAATCGCCACTTCTGCCCCCATAAACACCTAATTGCCATGTCATTCCGAGCGCCAGCGAGGAATCTCTACAGGAAGTGACTATACTTATCTAAATAGTTCATTTATTAATAGTAAGCTCAATATTTGCTACCAACCCCTTAAGATGTGTATAAAGATTAGCTTGTGGAGAAGGAGTCCTTACTATGCATAAAAATGCACCGTCCGTCTGAATGATAATGCATTACGGTTTTTAATAGAATTTAAATAATTCCAGGTTTACGATTGGATTTTTCCGTTGCCAGGAATAATTTTGAATTTCCTTCACAAAGTTCGTACAGAAAACATTGTGCTTCATCAAATAAATAAAATTAAAAGTATTATCGCTTCGAATATTTACTAGCTTTAGTCTAAGTTTTTAAAAAAGTATTTCAAAAAAAGTAAATTATAACATGGCCAACCAATTTGAAGGATCAAAACATAGAAATTTCTATACTCATGTTCCCTTCATGGAACGAAAAACTTAAAAGCAACGGACAGGTATGTATGAACTTTGTAGACTCATGCAAAAACTGTATAAGCAATCAAATCAAAATTTTAATTTTTTAAAACTAGTACTAACCTTTAATTTCTAAATTATGAAAACAAAAATCAAAACTTGGTTTTATTCTTTATTGGTGTTAGGATTATTAACTACAATTGCAGCTGGTTGTACCAAAAAGGATGATGTCGTTGACTTAGCCTCTGCTATTGCAGGAACTTATACTGGTACAATTAATGTAGGTGGTTCATTATCCGCATCAGCCTCATCAAATCTGAGTAGAAGTACTAATACAATTGTAAATTTAATAATAACAATTGGCACTACTACTATACCATTAAATGGAATCAATGTCAGCAACCCCTCAAGTAACAATTATAATCTATCTCTTACTGATGCAGGCGGTTCCTTCATTGGAACTGTTCAAGGAAATAGATTAAGCTGGACACTTACAGCAGGTTCTGATGTTGATGTCTTTACAGGCACAAAATAACAAAAAATTGGTATTAAAAATGGGATTCTTATAATTGGAGAAAATAATGTTTAACCAGGGGAATAACATAAATTATGTTTAACGATCTATGGTATTAAAAAACAACCAGTGCCGTTATCAAATTTTCGCACACCATGGGGTGGATGGTTAAGGTACTTTCGATGTTGATCAGGACCTTCCAATTTTGTACAGATTATATAAAACTTCTTAAAATAAATAAAACTATATGTATTATCGATTCGAATATTTATTAGCTTTAGTCTAAGTTTTTAAAAGAGTATTTCAAAAAAGTTGAGATCAGACTCCCTCAAAGACTATGGCGGAACCGAAAAGCCAAATGAGTAGGAAAAATGAAAAGATAGAAAAATATGAATAATTTATCCAATGCAGCTATTTTTGCTGTTATTGCTTTGACAGTTGCTATTATTGGACTCGTGATGGCAGTGAAAAATAGGAACAAAGACAAAAAAAAAAGTGGATAGTAACATGCCTTGAAATCGGCAATCCTGTTTTATATAAGTTTACAAAACAGTACACTATGAAGCACAGGTATGCCTGACTGAAAATCTTAAGACAACGAAACACCGATACAATTGGTAATTGATAATATGCAATGGAACGTATTAGCCATACCTGCATATTATTGGTATAATAATCTTATATACAAGTCGAAAACTGATGCAAATTTATAACGGGATACATTAATTGAAGATATTAATGTATATGAATTATTTATAAGTGAATCTTTAAAAAATCTCTGATATGGCAACATCTATTATTTCTCCAATTGAGACGGGCGCTCTGTATATTCATAGAACGGCAAGAAGTTTTTTGTTTGTAGGAATACTCAACACTGTTTTCGGAATTGTCTTACCGATTATTGGCTGGCCATTGGGCCTCTTTAGCCTGGTAGTTGGGATTATTGAGTTAATTAACGCTTCTCTTTTTTGGTCAACACCTCCAAAGCGCAAAAGTGCTCCGATGTATGTTGCAGTACTGGAAATAATCAATATAATTTCACTTGGAACTTTATGGAGTCCGATTTTAGGTATAATCAATGTAACTCGTTTGAAGAGTCAGGAAGTCCAGGCATTTTTTGCAGCCCTTCAGCGCGGAGAAATATTGCCAAACGACAGAGGTTTATCGCAGACAACAGGACAATTTAAGAAATGTTTAAAATGCGCCGAGCTAATACAAATGGATGCAATTGTTTGCAGGTACTGCGGTTATCAGTTTAATGAAGATGATGTTAAAAGAGCTAAAGACCTTGTTATATCTCGAGCTAATAAACTAGCTGAACAGGCACTCTCAACAAAATTGCAAAAGGAGAGTAAAAATCAATTATTCTCGGGCTGGCTTCTCGTTTTGATTGGAGGCCTCTTTTTTATCTCTTTTGTATTTGCCTACCTATTTCCCGCACCAGAAAGTTTAAGCCAGGGTACAAAAATGACAATTGTAGGACTAATCGGAGGAATAATCATCTTTGTTGTTCCATTTATTTTATGGGGTCTTTATTTACTTCGGAAAGCTAAAAGAAATAAAATAAAAATACAATCGGATAAAAAAGAAAAAGTCTATAAATCAATTGATAACGTAGGTACTGCTTATACAGACCATAGAAAGGTAGATTCAGCCTGGCAGGCTCAGGGAATGTTTGTGGGAAAAGGGAACAAGGTAGATCTTAACGTTGTCTCCGAAGATAAAGTAGTGAATAAAGAAGTGATTTCCAAAGGTAGTCCGTTTATCTGCTATACATTTACAACTGAAGAGACAGCGAGAAACGGATTGTCTTCCCTCTCATTTATTAAAATTGCCAGTGATACAAACGAATTTATCTCATTGGAAACGCTTGAGTTTGGCTGCTACGATTCAGGAACGAATGGCTTGTGGGAAGTCATTATTTGGGGAGACAGCTTTACAAGTGAGATGTTCGAAGAATCGAACACAAAGCTATCAGCAGCAGGAGGAAATAAAAAAGGTGAAAGGAAACCGGTAGAAAATACCAGGAGTAAGACCAAAGTAAGTAATCTGGATGGAAAGACAACATACGTGAGAAAGGATGTAAAAGGACCGAATACCTATGAGATTTATAAAGCACCATCAAAGTCAGTAGCCCTTGAATTTCTAAAGATGAAGCCTGTAACAAAGTCTCTTTATTATGTAATAGTTGAAACTCCGGAAGGCAACTGGGGAAAAGATATTGATGGGATTTATCAGGAATAATTATCTGTCAGGTATTTCTGATAGACCAATCAGTTTTGATTAATTGTCAAGTGGTTTTTTTTATTTTGAATAAGGGGTCCAAATGTTTGGCCCCATTAACTTAAATGATACCCTTTAATTCTATTATTTGGTTTGGTTTTTACTTAAACGAACTTTCTTAAACTTAATAGATATTAGACGAATTTTCTCTTTATAAAGCTAAGGAAGAAATAATTAAAATAATGTACTATTATAATAGTTATGATTGAAATTTTAAGGTAAACTCAGATCCCTTATCCGGAGCAGAGTTCACTGAAATTGTGCCATCATGATTTTTCATTATCTGCCTTGACAGGCTTAATCCTATTCCTGAGCCAGTTTCCTTGGTTGTATAAAATGGCATAAAAATATCTTCAATAATGTCACCCGATATTCCAATTCCGTTGTCTTCAACCTGAATTATTGTGCCATCATCAGCCTTGAAGGCTTTGAGGTGAATTGTTCCGTTCTTTTTACCTGACAAAGCTTCACAGGCGTTTTTAATCAGATTTATAAGAATTTGTTCAACCTGAGCATAATCTGCCACTATTGAAATGTCTTCAGGATAGACGCTTTCAGTAATTTTTATATTATTTGAAATATTTGACTCCATGAGAAGTTTGCATTTCAGAAACAGATTATCAATGGTGAATTTGCTTAAATTGGGTTTTGGTAAGGATGTCAGGCTTCTGTATTTATCAACAAAATCCAATAACCCTTTTCCTGTTTCTTCAATGGTGTTCAATCCGGAAAGTGTTTTTGAAACTATATGACGATCAATTTCTTCCAATGGCATTGGTATCTCTACATCCTTCTTTTTAAAGTACCCTGAAATCACTCCTGTGAGAGAGGTAATCGGACTTATGGAATTCATAATCTCATGGGTTAACACCCGGATCAGTCTTTGCCAGGAATCAAGTTCCTTTTTATCGAGTTCATTGGTTATATTCTGAAAAGAAACCAGTTTAATTGTATTGCTTTCAAATTTTAACTCGATGGCTTTAATCAGAATGCTTTGCAGATGATTGTTTATTATCATTTTATGCAATATCTCCTGACCTGGATTTATGGTATTGATAATTTTAAACATTTCATCATTTGCCATTATTAAAGACGACAATTGCCGGGGTTGCTGAACATTTAAATATCGTTTTGCGGCCCTGTTATATATTTCTATCCTTCCATTCTCATCGAATGATAAAAGTCCGATATCAACATGGTCAACCACAGTTTGCAGGAATTGGTTGGTTTTCTCATTTTCAATTTTAACACTCTGAATTATCGCATTTAAATCATTCATTCTGTCATGCAATTTTCTAAATGAGTTATTCTTTGTATTTTCAGAAAACCGAACGGATGAGTCATGATCCTGAACCGATGAAAAGAATTTTTCCAGATCTGCATTTGTTTTATTAACCTGATTTACCAACATATAGGTTTGAAGAATGATCAGGAAAATCATACCTGTCAGGGTATAATAGTATCCACGGTCAAGATGCTGTAACACTATTCCTAATGCTACGCTGGTTATGACAATAAAAGTTACCCGAACAAATACATTGATAAAGAATTTATTTAATAACATGTTTGCGGCTTTCTAAAGGTTATACTTTTGCATTTTATTGTACAAGGTTTGTCTTGCTATGTCCAATTCTTTTGAGGCTTTCAGAACACTTCCATTATTATTGTTAAGAGCGATTTGCAGGGTCTGTTTTTCTATTTCGGCAAATGTTGGTGGCTTTTCGTTAAGAATTGGTTGTTGTGTTGAAATTGAGATTATAAAATCTTCAGGAATTAAAATGTCAGAATCACATAATATCACCGCTTTTTCTATTGTATGACGTAATTCTCTCACATTTCCCGGCCAGTTATATTTCATAAGTTTATCCAGAGTTTTACTGCTGAATTTCAAATGAAATTTCTCGTATTTGTTTGCATACTCCTTTAAGAAATGCTCTGCCAGTAAAACAATATCTTCACCACGATCGCGTAATGGAGGAATTTCAATCACAATTGTGTTAATCCGGTAATATAAATCTTCGCGAAAGAGATTCTTTGATACCATTTCTTCCAGATCTTTATTTGTTGCACACACGAGTCGAATATCAAAAGGGATTGGCGTTTTTGAGCCGACCTTATATATTACCCGGTTTTGAATGGCTGTAAGCAGTTTAGATTGCATGGTAAGGGAAAGATTGCCAATTTCATCCAGAAACAAGGTGCCTCCTGAAGCCGTCTCAAACCATCCGGTTTTATCTTCTCTGGCATCAGTGAATGCACCTTTGATATGGCCGAACATCTCACTCTCAAATAATGATTCGGTAATTGTGCCTATGTCAATGCTGATAAAGACTTCATCGGTTCTGCGCGAATTATTATGGATTTCTTTTACAATTAATTCTTTTCCTGTCCCATTCTCACCTACGACCAAAACATTTGCGTCTGTCCTGGCTATCTTGTTCATCACCTTCAATACATTTTCCATTGGCTGAGATTTCCCGATCAGAGGATCAGATTGATTAATGATCCCTTTATTTATCTGCTTTTGTCTGTCGCGGAGCTTTTTATTCTCAATTTTCGTTTGCCGGAGCTTAAATGCTGCCTGCAGGGAAGTAATGAGTTTATTGTTGTCCCATGGTTTTACTACAAAATCGATAGCGCCTTCTTTAATCGCCCTGACAGCCAGATTTACGTCTGAATATGCAGTTATCATGACAACGGCTGCCAGGGGATCTGATTTTAGTATTCTATTGAGCCAATATATACCTTCGTTGCCTGTATTGACCCCGGCTGAAAAGTTCATGTCGAGGAGGATTACATCATACTCCTCTTTGTTTATACAACTGATGATCTGATTTGGATTTGAAATACCTGTAATACTGTCAAATTCCGGTTCAAGCAACTGAATCAGCGCTTTTAAAACCTGTTTATGATCGTCTACAATCAGTAATTTGCCATTCATTTTGATATACTATTATTCAAGCTAATTAAGAAGTCCGAAGTCCGAAGTCCGAAGTCCGAAGTCCGGTGTTTCCTACTTCCGACTCCCGACTTCTGACTCCTGACTTCTGTCTTGTCTATATTATGGACATTATTTGTCCTATTGTTAGGCAAATATAAATATTATTATTTTGATGCTATTGCTTAAATGATTAGTTTTCAAAGAGTAAAAAATTCTGGTATGATAATTGAAAATGAAGGGCAAAATAGAGATTGAGATAACTGTAACTAAAAAGGATTCCAGTTAACCACAAAGGGCACAAAGGATGCTCAAAGGTCACAAAGTAATTTTGAACTAACCAGCACCAAGCAACAAGCATCTAGCAACCAGCACCCAGCAACTATGATAAAGAACTACTTCAAAATCGCTATCCGGAATATCAAAAGGTATTCAACATATTCAATTCTGAATATAAGCGGCATGGCTATTGGCATGGCCTGCTCAATTCTGATTCTTTTATGGGTACAGGATGAATGGAGCTATGACAGACATTTCAAAGATGCCAATAATCTGTATCGTGTGCTTGAAAAAACAATAAGTATCGATGGTCACCTGTTTCAGGAAGCCAAACCACCAACTGCATTGGCAGCTGCTTTAAAAGAGCAATTTCCTGAAATATTAAGGTCCACAAAATACCTGACCTTTCCTGTTACGTTGCAAAAAGGCGATGAATATATATCCGAAGTAGTTGCTTTTGCTGACAAGGACTTTTTAAAAATGTTTGATATCGAATTTAAACGTGGTGATATAAACAGCGTTTTTAATGGGCCTCAGAATATAGTGCTGACAGAAGAGATGGCCCATAAATACTTTGGTAACGATGATCCGGTTGGGAAAACATTGAAGCCATCAGGTTTCATATTCACAGTTGCAGGTGTTGTAAAGAGTTTACCTCATAATAGTCACCTGAAATTTGATTTTTTGGTTCCTTTTGAATATCTAAAAGGAATGGGTTTAAATATGAATGACTGGAGTGCTCATGGCAGTTGTTATTCCTATATAGAGCTTAAATCAGGAACTGACAGTAAATTCGTCGACAATAAAATTAAAGATATTGTCCAGAGAAATTTGAAAGATCCGGTTTATAAACCTGAGATCTTCCTTCAAAACGTAAAAAAGATTCATTTGTACTCTTCAGGTAAATATGCTTTCGATCTTCCCGGTATGGGTGATGTCACATACGTAAGGATCCTGGGCGTCGTTGCTATTTTTATACTCGTAATTGCATGCATAAACTTTATGAGCCTTGCAACCGCACAATCCACCAGAAGGGTAAAGGAAATTGGAATGCGGAAAATAGCAGGTGCAAGTAAAACAAAAATAATCCTCCAGTTCTTAGGAGAAACTCTGTTGATCGTATTGGCGGCTCATATAATTTCAATGATTTTGGTCGAATTGTTTCTGCATGGCTTTAATAATCTTACAGGAAAACAATTGTTTGTTGATTACCAGAACGCGGGCTTATATTTTTGGCTGATCACAGTTGTATTGGTTTGCACGTTATTGGCCGGCAGTTATCCAGCACTGTATTTGTCTTCTTTAAAGCCTTTGAATATTATAAATGGTATAATAAATAAACCCGGGAAGGCAGGTTTCAGGAGAGTCATTGTTGTTCTCCAGTTTTCTTTGTCTTTCCTGCTTATCATATTCACTCTGATTGTAGGTAGTCAGCTTAAATTTTTGCAGCATGGAAATCTTGGCCTTGATATCAATAACGTAGGTCATTTCAGATTCAATGGTATTCGTAACGAAACTTTAAAAGCAGAACTTGCAAGCAATCCTGATATATTGAGCACAACAATAGAAGCTCCGGATGTTTTCGATGCTGATGGTACCGCACAAAGTTTTGACTGGGAAGGCAACAAGGTCAATGGTGAGTTTTATTTCAGCGCTCTTTATACTGATGCGGATTTTGCAAAAACATTTCAACTTGAGTTAAAGGACGGACGTTTCTTTTCTCCTGATTTTCCAGGGGACACTACTGCACTGGTGATCAATGAAACAGCGTCAAAGCTCATTGGCTTTAAAGAACCAGTTGGAAAGATACTAACTAGCGGTGGAGATAAATTCAGAATTATAGGAGTAGTAAAAGATTTTCATATTAAATCATTACACACTAAAATTGAACCACTTGCCATGCTGAAATTGAACGGAATGAATGGGAATTGCTATATCAGAATGAAACCCGGTCATATTACCTCAACCGTTGATTATGTAAAGAAGATTTTTAAATCACATAACCTTGATTCACAATTGCAGTTTAAGTTTCTTGATGATGAGTATGATAATTTATACCGGACAGAACAGAGAATAGGCAAAATTCTTGGTTACTCCTCCTTTCTGGCTATTATAATATCGTGTATGGGGCTTATAGGATTGTCATTATTCATGATTGAAATCCGCACAAAAGAGATAGGGATAAGGAAAGTGAATGGAGCTAAATTAATTAAGATATTCTTGTTGCTATCAAAAGAATATCTTGTATTGGTATTGATTTCAATACTAATCGCAAGCCCCATTGCCTGGTTAGGCATAAATAAATGGTTGCAAAGCTATGCATACCGGATTACTTTAAATCCTTGGATTTTTGCTGTGGTCGGCCTGATTGTTCTGTTTATAGCATTGCTTACGGTAGGCCTTCAATCGTTTAAGGCCGCAAGAAAAAATCCGGTCGATGCACTGAGGTATGAGTAGTCACGCACAACGGTAGCCGATTTATAAGATAAAAGACTAAAGTAAAAAGTCGAAGATCCCGCTTCAGCGGGGATAAAAGGTGAAGAAAACTCAGCGGTAGAGAATCCTATGAAAATAAAGCATTTCCCTTTATTGATTTTAGTCCTTGTTTTGCATTTCTCTCTTCAGGGTCAAACCCGTAGCCCCATAATCAGAGGTCGGGTAACTGAATTAAACACCAACTCTCCGGTTTGTTTTGCAGACATTTCCACAAGAGATAATAAGTTAGTTACGAAATCAAATACAAGTGGAGGATTCCTGCTTTTTCCGAATGAATTCCCGATTACTCTTAAAATAAGTAAATTCGGGTTTAAAGAAGAAACGATAGTTCTGAATAATCCAGGTGATTCTATATCGATTTCACTTGCACCCCTTGAAATTCATAAGAAAAAAATCAATAAAAAAACATTGGAAGAATATGGAATAATACTTAAAACAGCTCTTAAAAAATTCCAAAAATATGAAGGCTCTGAATCTCCCGATCCTTTACAAGGAAAACTTGTTTATTGCAGCATAACTTCATCGGTGGATTCAACGATTAATAGCTTATTCGAAAGTTATATGTACATGAATGTAAATAAATACTTACTTCAGTATGAGCAATCAGATCTATCCCGTTATGCATCAACAAGCGAATATATTCCGGGACTTTCAGAAAACAGACTGGAATTTAAAATCGACCCTTTTATCAACCTGCCAATGTTTATTGAACACTTTATCAGTCGAAGCGGATACTTTGTACAAGACGGTAGCCATATTGTCTTTGTGGAAGTTAATATGGGTGAAACAAAAAATGTTTATTACATCAATGTTGCAGATACTTCGATTGTAAATATCACAAACAACTTCAAATCAAAGCGTAAAATTAGAATGCAAGGATCTCTGCCTACATGGCTGGATGACAGAAGTTCCTCTACTGTAATTTCTTTTTCGCGCAGTATTGAAAACAGAGACATTTACCTCATTGATTGTATCAGTAAGTATGAAGTTTTCAAGTTGATTCAGAAAAATAAACCAGATCAGAATATTTCTAAACACACTCTTTTTGCTATCGTTCCTGATTCTTCATTGACACAAAATGCTGTAAGAGATCTTGTTTTGCATGAAACATTAGCTGAACCTAAACAACAGATAAATTTTAATGAGAAGTATTCATTATCAAGTAAGTCCACGGTTTTTAATTCAGAAACAGATAAACTATTCCTGAAGCCCTATAATCATGATTTCTGGGTTCAAAACTCATATGTCAGGCCAGATTATAAAGAACAAAAACAAATTCAAAATTGGGAAAATGGCAACAGGTTTTATTCTGAAAATCGGCTCTCCCCTGCAAATGAAATAATAGGAGTTGACTCGTTGGTTAAAGTAATGAATAACAACATAGTTGCTGTTGAAAACGTTTATGTGGAAACCGATCGCCCCGATTACGTAGCTGGTGACACTATATGGTTCAGCGCTTTTGTGCTCGACAACCTGCACATGGATTCAACTTCGGTAAGTAGAATTTTGTACGTTGATTTAATCAATGCAGATAATAAGCTGGAAAAGCATTTAAAACTTATTATCAGTAATGGCCGCACCTGTGGTGATCTCGCTCTCAGGAAAGATGCAAAAAATGGAATATACCGCTTAAGAGCGTATACTCAATATATGAGAAATTTTCAGAGTGAATATCTTTTCGAAAAGGATATTACTATACATCAGTCGAATATCAACAATCTTATTGTATTAAATCCAATTATTATTAAAAGTATTGATGGTGATTCAGTCGAATTACACATTAAGACAATTCTTCCTGATGAATACCAGGCTCAGGGAACGCAGCTTGAAGTATTTGTGCGACTTAATGATACATTGAGTGTAAGAAAAGTCTTCAATTTTAAGAAGGATTTAAATGTTTCAATGGGGTTTTTTGTGCCATCCTCGCTTTCCTGCTCTTTTGCTGATATTAAACTTACTCTTTCTGACTTGACTATCATTTCAACACAACGATTATCGATTCCGTTGAAGTCAGGAATTAATCTTCAGTTCTTCCCTGAAAGTGGGAAGATGGTTGATGGAATCGAAACCGTAATTGCCTGGAAAGCAACTGACACTAAAGGTAATCCCACAAAGATCAATGCTGATATTATTGACGAAAACCAAAACAAGGTTACGAGCATTTCCGGAGACGAATCAGGAGTTGGAGAGTTTGGATTTACACCTCAGTTTAATAACAACTATAAAGCCCTTTTAAATTTGTCGGGTAATAAATACATTTTTAATTTACCGGTTACCGAGCCAAAGGGTTATATTCTCAATTTCAATGCTGATTCCGGCGAAATCTTAATTAAAAATAACCAAAACAATTTTAAAAACAGGCATTATATACTAGTATCTGTACGGGGAGTGGTTTATGCTTCAATTGAAACAAAGCTTGATAACAAAACTCTACCAATACATCTGCCCCTAAAAATGTATCCCAAAGGTATTGTTCAGATAACCCTGTTTGACAGCCTGTTCCGTCCGCTTGCTGAACGACTGGTATTTAATAACCGGCCCGATAAAAAAATGTTAATTCATGTTGAAACTGATAAAAAGAATTATGGGCAGAGGGAAAGAGTGAATTTGACGATCAATGTTTCAGATGCTGCTGGAAATCCGGTCAGATCCTCTCTTTCACTGGCAGCTGTGGACGCTTCAAAAAGCGACTCGACTATGAACTCCCCCGATATTGAGTCTTACCTATATCTTACCTCCGAACTCAAAGGGAAGGTTGATTACAAATTATTTAACCTTGCTGACACAACCCCTGCCGATAATAAAAATATAGATCTTGTAATGATGACACAAGGATGGCGCAACTTTTTATGGAATTCAATCCGGTATACTAAAACATTAAAAGTTCTGTATCCAATCGAAAAATGTTTTTACTTCGATGGGGCTGTATATGATTATAATAACCGAAGTTTAGGCAGCGATTACAGACTTGATTATTTTGACCTTAAAACAGGATATAACGGTGCCGTTAAAATTGGCGAAGACAGTAGATTTAGAATTGAAATTCCTTTCTTTTACGATTCTCATGTTCTTTTCGTTCAGAACAGGAATAAAAGAGAAAGAGTTGCTAAGCTTGGTTTTATACTCGATACTGTTCCTGTTCCAGCCATTAGTTATCGAAACAATGAACTACCATATGTTTCGTATAAATCTGGTTCTCTGATAACTCTCTACCAAAAATCTACTGAAATTGATTCAACAAATGGACCTTATAAAAAGTATATTAAACTGGCTGAAGTTAAAATTAAGGCAAAATCTAAACCCTGGTATTCTACGCCAGATGTTACGATCAATTTAGATAAGAAAGATCCAACCGGGAAAAAATTCAGTAATTTGTTTCAGATGATATATGCGGAATTTGGTGAGAAAGCATTTACCGCTAAGGGGTTCAATGCAAAAGGGAATATCTATAACCCGATTCTTGTCGTTGACGGCAGTCCTATGACTGCTGCCTATTGTCCACCTTGTTATGACACTGACCATTATGACTGGGCAGCAAGTATTCCGGTTAATGAAATTTCGAACGTCAAATTTTATGAAGCTGGAAGTAACCTCAGTAAATGGTTAACCCCGCCACCTCCACCGGGAGCTCCAGACCCCAGGAAGATGTTTTTACCGCTGGTGGGTTTAGATGCCCTACCGATTGTTTCATTTACAACGTATTCAAATTCTTACAGGGGAAATCCCCGTGGAGCAATTGTTTTCCCTTTTCAGGGAATTTTCAAGGCAAGAGAGTTTTATCAGCCTGATTATGAAAATAACGACAACAAAATACCTGACAAGAGAACGACCATATACTGGAATCCTGAAGTACAAACCGATTCAACAGGGAAAGTGAAGGTTTCATTTTATAATTCAGATCTGAAAGGTGAAGCTCAAATCAGGATTTCCGGAGTAAGCTATCAATTAAAAGATGCCTCTTCGACTATTTCACATTATTTGTCCCATTAATCATGTTCTTACTAACCATTGATGTTATTAAATTTAGGTATTTCATTTTGCAAGCACATTTAAAAGCCGCACTATCTAACGCGACTCCAAAGCTTTTAAAAGAGCTTGCAATTCTATATCCGATAAATACCGGGAGAAGTGGAGAATGGGGGAGAGGGAGATAAAACAGTGTAACTCCGTGTTAAAAAGGATTTGTTAAACAATAGATTAACACTGATCAGACCATCAAATTTTACAATCTTATTAGTCAGACTACCGTAATAAGGCATGGTTCCACTTAAATTGAAAAGATATGATACGACAATTAATCTTTATTGGTTTACTACTCTCCGTTAGTCATCCTGTAATTTATTGCCAGCAGCCTGATTATATCAGAGGAAAAGTGACTGATTCTAATACATCCGAACCTGTACCATACGCTACAGTGCGTCTTAAAAACTCTCAGGTAGGAGTCATTTCAAATGCTGAAGGTGATTTCAGAATTTTAAACGACCCCAGATTTCAATCCGACAGTCTGATTGTGTCCTGTATCGGATTTCACGGACTTTCAGTGGCTTTTAGTGTCCTAAAAACTTCTGGTATGAACAGTCTAAAGCTTGTACCCAATATCTATAGTCTGAAGGAGGTCAGGGTAACTGCCAGAAAAAGAAGACTCGACCCGGAAATTATTATAGCCAGGGCGCTCAGAAATATTAAGAAAAATTATCCGACCGTACCGTTCAGTTATGTATCCTATTACCGTGATTATCAGAAAGACAGTATCAATTATCTTAACCTGAATGAGTCGATCATCCAGACTCTGGATAAGGGCTTTGCCTATGCATCAGATTCAAACAGGTACAGATTGCTGGATTTCAAAAAGAATATGGATTTCCTGAGAAAGAATATAACTCCCTATTATGATCTTCCGGAAACAGATCATTCCGATGTGTCATTTAAAAGAATACCCTTTGCAATAGTTGGTGATCAATACGGCAATGAGCTTTTTATATTGCTGGTTCACGATGCAATCAGAAATTTCGATAAAAGATCATTTTCATTTGTTGATACTCTGAAGCAGGATTTTATCAGAAATCACAGGTTTTCGACGCCAGTCGGAATTTATGATGGAAGTACTTTATTATATAAGATCGACTTCATCCCAAAACGACAGATCACGGGTGATATCATCCAGATAAAAGGTGCAATATTCATTCAGCCCGATGATTATTCGATACACAGACTTGAGTATTCCGCTTCATATTTAAATTCAGAAAAAAAGAACAAGGAGATTTTCAATATTGAGACTGAATATGGGCATGAGCCGGCAGTTGATTCCAAAATGTGTCTTAAATACATATCTTTCAATAATACATTCACTATACCTGATTCCAGTGACAATGATTTCTTTAAAATTGAGAAATTAGAATGGAGGCAAGAAGGTGGCCCTTATGGGGACCTTCTGACTGATATGACAATAAGAACTTATTTCAATAGGAAGATCGATCCTGTTTTGGGACGCAGGATTGAAAATTACGACTTGACAATCGGCAAAAGAAAAGCAAGGATCACAAGGATTAAAGTTGACGGTCCCAACTTGTACATAACAGTGAGAGATGACAAATTCAAGCGCAATGAACTTGATTCGTGTAATTTAAATATTAAAACCCTGAAAGACATTAATGGCAATACTCTTAACAAACGAAGAGGGCTGGAATTTCGTCAGTTCAGGGAACTTTTTGTGCAGGAATATAATAAGCCACTGGAATTTCAGAATAATTGTTTTATACAGGCAATGCCACTTGAACAGAACTGTATTTCCCTCTCTGCCAATTCAGGAAGATTTTGGATGAATACACCGTTAAAAGCTGAAGAAAAACAACAGGATTCTCAGAATCATTGAATGCAACTATAAATTTGGAATAGAACTATTTGGCTAATAATGGCATTATCATGACCCGCAAATGCGTATCACATTAGAAATCTTTAATAAAATGCCTTATAACTTGGCTTTAATTAATTTTAAAAGGACAGAAAATAACAATACCCTTAGAATATTTGGTAGGTGAGTTGGTAGGAAAATAGGGGTATTTAAAGTGGTTTTTAAACTATTTTAGATTTTAAAATAGGAGAGGAGATCGTTATAATCTCCTCTCTTTGTGCTTTTTAGTAAAAATATTGTAGTTTATATATGTGAACCTGAAGGGACTCGAACCCCCAACCTTCTGGTCCGTAGCCAGATGCTCTATCCAATTAAGCTACAGGTCCTAATTATGACTTCTGGTCCATAGCCATCCCGACTCGTCGGGACAATTAAGCTACAGGTCCTGCTATTTATGCGGACGCAAATATAGCAATATTTGGAAAAAGTAAAAGCTATAGGGAAGATTAATTCTTAAAACATATTAGGATCGCTTCGTTTCCACCTGTGGCGGATCCTCGCAATGACAGTGGATTCTCTTAAGTTTCGATTAGCTCACTTCCTGAACTATAATATATGGACGGGGCATTGCGAGCGAAGCGAAGCAACCTCCCCAGACATGTCTGATTATAATAACAGGCAAGGTCATTGCAAGGAGCGAAGCGACGAAGCAACCTCCAGATCCCTGTACTGTTTCTAATCTCAGGATTATTGTTTACTTTTAACCGTCTGAAAATGAAAGAAATATTTTGTTTATTTTGCTGATAATCAATTATAAATACATTAATTATGAAAAAAACAGCAGGCATAATTATAAAAATAATCCTTGGACTTGTTCTTTTAATTCTGGTCTTGCTTTTTACGGTTCCTATAATCTTTAAAAAGCAAATCAAGACAAAGGTTGAACAAACTATTAACTCATCGGTAAATGCAACAGTTAAATTTGAAGACTATAAGCTCGGTTTTTTCCGGGATTTCCCAAATCTCTCAATTTCGCTTAGCAAAGTGTCAGTAGTGGGTGTTGCAAAATATCAAAATGATACCCTCGCAGCCTTAAGATCTCTTGACCTTGTTTTTAACCTTGCTAGTCTCTTTAATAAAACCGGGTATGAAGTTAAGTCAGTCATAATAGACCAGGCCGTTGTGAATGCGATTGTCAGGAAAGAAGGAAAGGCAAGCTGGGATGTTATGAAAGATACTGTCCAGGCACCGGCAGTAACCGAAACAAAGCCGGTCTCATCAGGAATGAAAATACTCGTTAAGCAAGTTAAGGTTCTGAACAGCTCTATTTCATATATAGACGAGAGTTCTGCCATGAAGGTTTATCTGAATAAGATAAATTTTTACCTGAAGGGCAATATGACCATGGGTGAAACTGATCTTCAGATGACTTTCGACGCCGGAGAATTTACATTTATCATGAACGGGACGAAGTATCTAAACAAGGCAGTTCTCGATGCCAAAATCGATATGCTCGCAAATCTCGACAAGTGGCAGTTCACCTTCCGGGAGAATTACTTTTCAATAAATGATCTCAAGCTGAATTTTACCGGTATGGTGGCGATGCCTGGCAAAAATATAGAGACAGATATAAAATTCTCAACATCACAAACCTCTTTTAAAACCTTACTATCATTAGTCCCGGCAATTTATATGAAGGATTATAAAGATCTTAAGGCAAACGGAGACTTTGCCTTGTCAGGATCGGCAAAAGGGATATACAGCGATGCCGACAGCACATTGCCCGATGTTACTCTCGCAATATCAATTACCAATGGTTTGGTAAGCTATCCATCATTACCCGAGCAGATTAAGAACATAAATATCAAATCGGATATCTTCGTAAATGGAAAAAATCTGGATAGAACTATAATCAATGTTGATCTTTTTCACATGGAGCTTGCCGGAAGTCCGTTCGATATGAAGCTTAATCTGAAAACCCCGATCAGCGATCCTGATTTTTACGGTTCCATTATTGGTAAAATTGATCTTTCTGCACTCTCAAAAGCAGTTCCGATGGATAGCATACGCCTTTCAGGTATTGTCGATATGTCAGTTAATATGGCCGGCAAGATGTCGATGATTGAAAAAGGAAAATATGATAGTTTCAAAACTTCAGGCACCCTGGGTGTAAAAAATATGGAGATTTCAATGAAAGGATACCCTGAAGTAAGAATAAATGAAGCAGCATTTGAATTTACACCGGCTTATGCAAACATATCCAGGACGAATATGAATGTAGGGGGGAAGAGCGATTTTGCTCTCACCGGAAGGGTTGAGAATTATATTCCTTATATTTTCAACAAGAAGGCTATTAAAGGGAATCTTTCAATGAGGTCAAAACTTGTCGATGTCTCTGAAATAATGTCAAAGATGACTTCAAATGCTAAGGTTGCTCCGGTTGCTCCGGTTGCTCCGGTTGCAAAAGAGACCAAATCAATTCAGGCAAGTGATACAACCCGGTCTGCTGCCCCGGTTGCAGAAACATCTTCATCACTTGCATTGATAAAAATACCAAAAAACGTTGATTTCGATTTTGATGCTAATATTGATGACTTCAGCTACGATAATATTAAAGCCCGGAAAGTGAAAGGACATGTTATTATACGTAATGGCATCCTGAGTATCAGGGATGCAGGTATGAACATTCTTAATGGTACAATAGCAATGAATGCTGATTATGATACCCGCGATACCCTGAAGCCGGCTATGAAGGCTGACTTTGATATGCAGAATATCGGTGTTAATGATGCATTTAATACTTTTAATACCGTTAAAAAATTAGCTCCCGCAGCAAAGGGAATCGATGGAAAGATAAACGTAAAGCTGAACTATGTGAGTTTACTTGGAAAGGATATGATGCCTGTTATCAGTACGATTAATGGCGCCGGAACTATTAAGTCAGGCGAAATTACTCTGTTGGAATCAAAAACTTTTGATAAAATGAAAGAGGTTCTCAAGCTGGGTGATAAATATGGCAAAACATTCAAGGACATAAATATAAGTTTTAAAATTGCTGACGGAAGAGTATATGTGAGTCCGTTTGACGTTAAAACAGGTAACCTGAAAATGAATATAGGCGGTGATCAGGGTCTTGATCAGACACTTAATTACATTGTCAAAACAGAATTACCAAGGTCTGATCTTGGAAGCTCAGTTAATTCTTTAATTGATAACATTTCCGCGACGGCAGCAGCTTTTGGCATTAAATATAAACCATCTGATGTTCTGAAGGTGAACCTCAAAGTGACAGGGACTTTCAGCAAACCTGTAGTTGCGCCATATTTTTGAAGCACCTCCGGAGGCTAAGGCTAAGAAAGCGGAGATGATCAATAAGATTTGATAAAGTAATAGCCACGCCATGGCGTGGCACTACATTTATTTGCATATGATAATGTAGGGGCATGCCATGGCATGCCCCAAAACAGAAAAAGGCCGTCCTCATAGAACAGCCTTTTCTTATTATAAATGATTTCTTAGAATTTCTTTTCGCGAATACGTGCTTTTTTACCTGTCAGATCACGAAGGTAGAAAATTCTTGCCCTGCGGACCTTACCATGTTTGTTCACCTCAATCTTGTCGATAAATGGGGAAGCAACTGGAAAAATTCTTTCAACACCTATGTTTCCCGACATTTTTCTTACGGTAAACGTTTCTGTATGCATTTCTCCGCTTCTCTGGATTACAACGCCACGGTACTGCTGGATTCTCTCCTTATTTCCTTCTTTAATTTTATAATGGACAGTTACGGTGTCACCTGCTACGAATTTCGGAAATTCATTCTTTACCGAAAATTCTTTCTCAACAACATTCATTAAATTCATCGCACAATGTATTTTGTATACTCAGTTTGGTTTCAAAAATCCGGTCGCAAACTTACAAATAAAAATTTGATAATCCGAATTCTATGATAAAAAGTTTTTAAGTAAGAATTGGGTTTTACTTTTACCTTTCGCCTTTTTCCTTTTTCCTTTAATTAATGTCCTGCTTTTGTAGGATCAAGCAATTTATCTCCTGTTTCCTGTATGACTGATTTCTTCCAGGCATCCGAATAACCAGGCTGAAGAGGCATTACAGGATTCCCCCAGCGATTCCTTTCAAACTTTCCATCCTTTTCTTTTTTAATATTGCCATCAATATATTTTACAATAAGATATTCGCTCAATGTTTTCCACTTATTAAATGTATTCTGAGCCATTTGCTCTGAATAATTTGTCAGATATTCCTTTGCAAGGCTCATATCTTTTGCGGATATTTTAAGCGCTTCGGCATCAACAGAATCTGTTTTGGATATGTAACTTGTTTCCAGTTGTTTCTGTACTTTCTGAGCATCAGCGCTCATGAGATCATAACGTGTATAGCAGAAGTTGGCAACCAGATTGAATAGCCAGAATGCTGAAGTAGGAGAATATGTAAGCATATCGCCGTTTCCAACCTTGAAACATTCCGGAACTTTGGTTATTCCACAATACATTGGAGTGAAAACAGTAGTTGCTGCATCATCAACTCCAAACCAGAAAATACCTCCTACAGGATCAGGCAGCCAGTTACGGCATTCAGCAACAAATACGAATCCGGTTTGCTGTGTAGCAACAGTTCTTTCATTACAATATTGGGGAGAGTTGTCAGCACCTGATACTTTCCATTCCAGCGGACGCCAGCGGTAGGGAAGACCGAATGGACCTGCACCTATATCTTTTCTCATATCAAGAGGTGTACCTTCAAGATGGTCCCTCATGAAATTCATCATATCATAATTTGAAATTTTATGGTCGGGTTTTATCCATAGTGGCATACGCTTGCTTAAATCATGTCCCGAAATGTAGTTGAAATACTGATTCATATCATTATTAACCGATTTGAAAAATGACCAAACCCGGGCCTCACAAAAACGGGCACCTGAAAAAGTAATAGGATTATATGTATCAGAGAAACTGAATTCAGCATCTTTCCCCTTAAATAAATTTTTGCTCCTTGCAAAATCGATTACATCATACGCATAAACGCATTCAACAAGAGGATCTGAGATCTTATTCAGTTCTTTTGATGTAATTGCAATACTATTCTTCTTACCGGTTGACAGCGGAAATGTCTGGATCCTTGCCTGGTTTGCATGACCTGAAATATATCCATCAGGAATACGGCGTGCTACCCATACTGCACCTTTGTTATTTGATCCTTTGCCAATAATTTCAAAAATCCATGCTTCATTTGGATCCGCAATCGAAAATGATTCACCTTCGCTGGCATAGCCATATTCAGATACGAGGTCAGACATAACTTTTATCGCTTCCCTCGCATTTTTAGCTCTTTGCAGAGACAGATAAATAAGACTGCCGTAATCGATTATTGCTGTAGTGTCAACAAGAGTTTCACTGCCGCCATATGTAGTTTCCCCAATGGCGAGCTGATGCTCATTCATGTTTCCGACAACAGAATAGGTATGCGCTACCTGCCTTATTTTTCCCATATACTTCTGTGTGTCCCATTCAATAACATCAAGAAGTGTTCCTTGCGGGTAATCTTTTGCGGGCCAATAGTACAACTCCCCATATAACTGGTGTGAATCAGCTGCATATGTAATCATTGTAGATCCTTTAACGGAAGCCCCTTTAGTTACAATAAAATTTGTACAGGCATTTATGCGCTGTTCAGTTGATAAAAATGAGAATAATAAGAACAGTATTAAAACAGATAGTCTTTTCATAAAAAACACATTTAATAATATTAATAACTTTAAAGTCCGAAGTTCGAAGTCCGAAGTCAGGAGTCCGAAGCATGATGTCGTATGTAATAAATACTTCCAACTTCCGTCTTCTGCCTTACGACTTAATAGTTCACAAAGGTAACAAGCCTGAGAAAATTACAAAGGATATTTCAGATCAATTTCAGAATATTGATTATGCTTCTTATCATATCAGGGTCAGCAACTTTTCTGGAAAATTCAGGTAACTCAGGAGAACCTCCCATCGATATATCCTCTTTACGGAAGATCATTTCACTTCCGATAACTTTTCTGCCTGTAAGGTGATATTCTTTTGCTCCGGTAATCTTTGCTATCTCTACAATATTTGATTCGTTTATTCCCGATCCCGGCATAATTATGATCCTTTTGCCTGCCTGGCTAACAAGCTGACTTATCATTTCGATCCCTTCAAAGGCCTTGTTTTTCAAACCTGAAGTCAGTAGTCTGTCTGCTCCTGTTGCAATTACATCTTCCAGACCCTTAAGAGGATCTGCACACATATCAAAAGCCCTGTGAAAAGTGACAGACATAGGTCTGGCAAGTTCAATAAGCCCGGCAGTTCGTTCAATATCTATGGCACCATCTGATTTCAATATTCCAAGCACAATTCCATCAATACCACATGCTCCGCATGTATCAATGTCTCTTCTCATAATATTATATTCAAGATCAGAGTAAATGAAGTCTCCACCTCTGGGTCTGATTATGACGTGTAAACCGATATTCAGGTTTTTTCTGACCAATGAAATTGTTCCGAATCCGGGTGTAGTTCCTCCCTCCATTAGGTTGTTACACAGCTCTATGCGATCTGCTCCTGCATTCTGGGCATCAATGGCTGATTCAATATTGTCAACACATATTTCAAGTCTGAAGTTCATGTTCTGATAAGTATGGTAAAGTGAAGGTTTTTCCTTTGTGTCCCTTTGTGATCCTGAGTTCTCGGGATTGTGAACCTTCGTGGTTAATTTATTTTTCTACCACAAAGGCGCACTAAGGAAAGCACTAAGTTACACAAAGTGTTTTAAAAGTCTTTCCCTCTTATTTATTTAAGAGTAAGAAAATAAATAAGGGTGTCAATGTATCCTGAATATGTTTTAAAATAATAATTTTTTTCTGTATAATTGTGTGAACAAAAACTCTGAAATTATGAAACCAACTCTATTAGTTCTGGCTGCAGGTATGGGTACACGTTATGGTGGCAATAAGCAACTTGATGAAGTAGGACCTTCCGGCGAAACAATAATCGACTATTCTATTTATGATGCCATCCGTGCCGGATTTGGTAAAATTGTATTTGTGATAAGACGTGATATAGAGGAACAGGTTAAAGAACGGTTTGTAAAAAGACTTAAGGGGAAGATTGAGGTTGACTATGTTTTCCAGGAGATTACCAATCTTCCGGAAGGGGTAAAAGTATCTCCCGACAGACAAAAACCCTGGGGTACAAGTCATGCGATCCTCGTAACTTCTAAAAAGATAAAGGAACCTTTCGGTGTTATAAATGCTGATGACTATTATGGAGTAGAGTCATTCAAAATACTGTATGATTTTCTGGTTAATGATAAAGATCCGAATTGCTATTGTATTGTAGGATATAAGATGGGAAACACTCTGTCCGATCATGGACATGTTAACAGGGGCGTCTGTGGAGTAGGTTCGGATGGGCTTCTGAAAAATATTGTGGAAACACGTCAGATTGAAAAAACCGATGATGGAGCAAAAGCACCTCTATCCGATGGAAAATTTCAGAAATTTACTGGGAATGAGGTTGTATCGATGAACCTATGGGGCTTTAAGCCATCATGTTATACATTCCTGGGTGATGAATTCAGAAACTTCATCAACAAAAGCGGCCTGGATCTCAAATCTGAATTGGATATTCCAACATCTATCGATAAATTCGTTAAGAATGGTGAAATAACCATTAAAATATTAATGAGTAACGAGAGATGGTTCGGAGTTACCTATAGGGAAGATAAACCTTTTGTAGTTGAGAGCATCAATAAGATGATCAGCAAGGGTATATATCCTGCTAAAATATATTAAATTAAAGTTGAAAAACCTGTTAAAGTTTAACTTAATACAGGTTTCTTGGGGGTAAGGAGAACTTTCCCTTTTGCATCCTGTCTTGCCCAGTACCGGCTTCTGGCTTCTTCAGGATCGGCTCCTACGGCTATATATATCTTTGTTCTTGGATTTATTACTACTTCCTGCATTCTTGTTATATCCGGTGTTTTAAAAACAGTCTGTTTTTTTTCTTGCATGATATTTTCCTATCCGATTAATTAGTTAATAATAAATTTAGTTCATCTGTTTAAATTACAAACAATCATAACTGTAATCTGGAAAACACTTTTACACGTTTCCGGCCATCATAATCTATATAAATGTAATTTTAATGTTAAGAGATATTTTACAGTTCATCCTTAATTGAAGCTGAACTTTTTTAAACAGAAACAATTCTGTTCAAATCTTAACTGCGATACAAATGATATGGACTAGAACTTAATTAAGAAACAGATGAAAGATCATATTGTTTACATAATGCTGTAAAGATAGTCAAATTTATTGGTCTTTCCGCACGAAATAGTACAAAGACAGAAAATCTGGTCAGAAGGTCCTGGCTACATCTTCTACCACGTAAAATTGCATTTATAGATACTGCTATTGTCTTTATTGTCAGTTACTTTCAGAGAGAGGTTGTGTTCTGATCCTTTATTGATCCTTGTTTCATCGAACTTGTAAATCAGCAAATCGTTCTTCTGATCATATTCAAACAAAGCCCAGTTTCCATCGATTAAAGGCTCATACGACTTTATTCCTGAAAGCTCATCGGTGATCTTAATTCTGACTTCCTTCTTCCCTGTCAGATTTGCACCAGGAGCTAACCCAATAGCAGAAATAACAGGAGCAATAGTATCTATGCCGACATAAAACCTGCCAAAAGAAAGAACTTCAGCAGAAAGATATCCTTCGTCCCATGTACTATTAAAAGGAACCTTTTTCTGATCATCACCCATCTGAACAATAAGCAGTTTTGATTTTTTGCCGGAAGGAATAGACGTAGGTTTTATCGATAGGGAGTAAGCCTTATGGACTGGTGTAAAATTATTATGTATATAATGCAAATCGGAGAACATATCCTTTGTTCCGGTCTCTTTTTTATATGAGAAGAAAAGAGTGTCATAAAGAGCTCCTGCAGGAATGGTTACAGAAATATTCTCAGATGAAAACTTATTTGCAATGTTAAAAGGCATTATTTTGACATTTTTATCGATTATCTCTGCATCTGTATGGTTCTGCTTTGACTGTGCCTTTATATGAAATGACAACACCGACCTGTTATTGTTAGCATCGGTAACAATTATTTTAGCCAGATGAGATTTGTTATCATTAAAGTTGAATAAACCTCTGTTTATGACATTTTTATAGACACTCAATTTATCGTTTGGAAGAACAAAGGCTCTTTCAATATAGATGTTATCCTTCATATAAGTCTCATAATCAATATGACTGTTTACATATCTTGATTCATCGAAAGAAAAACCGTCCATAACATAATTAAAAACTGAAGTACTGTCAATTGACAACTCAATTGAATATACTGCGCATTTATTAGGGCTGTCGTTAAGCATGTCGTATGCTTTAATACCAAAGCCTGCAAGCCCGCTTATCGATATTTCGTTTTCCTTAGAGACTGAATATACTCCGTGGCCTCCGTTAACATTTATTTTTTTTATTGTATTTTGACTATTAATGAGAGTATGGCTGTTAACAGGGTATACAAATAGCTTTTCAATCACGGGAGCAATATTGTCTGCCATTCCGAATTCAAAAAGCAGCGGGTTAACAGGTTTTTCGTTGTCTGATTTTCTTATCTCGAAGTGAAGATGCGGCCCGCCGGAGCCTCCTGAATTACCGGAATAAGCAATAAGTTCACCCTGCTTGACAGGAAATTCTTCTTTTCCCGGAAATAGGGTTATTGAGAAACTTTTTTTAGAATATTGCTGTGTCCTGACATATTCCTCAATTTTATTAGTAAACCTTTCAAGGTGTCCATATACTGTGGAATAACCGGAAGGATGCCTTATATATAGCGCATTCCCGAATCCTGAAGGAGAAACACTTATTCTATAGATATACCCGTTTGCTGAAGCAACAACTTCTTTGCCAGTAACACCTTGTGTTTTAATATCTAAACCAGAATGAAAATGGTCAATTCTCAACTCACCAAAGTTTGCGGATAATAACTGAGGTATCTTAACAGGGGAGATGAATATCGTTTTATCTTTCGGAATGTCATTTAAGACGCTGAAAAATAATATAATAATTGTAAATAACCGTACAAAGAGCATAGTGTTTAAATATTAAAAATACAGAGGTGCAAATCTAAACTTCTGGTTCGTCAAGGCAAAGTATTTTAGTCAATTTTTTGAAAATATCATTAACAATGTTAATTTTGTACTAAAGAAAATATTATGTCCGGTCTGGGTTACGAAGAATTGATAGTTTTAAACAGAAAACTGGATGAATTGTTGGATCGGTATAATAAACTGAAGCTTGAAATTGCGGATCTAAAGAGTGGTAACGAAGTTTTAAAAGGAATGCTTCAGGACCGGGAAGATAAAATGAAAGAATTGGAAATTAAATACGAGCGGATTAAATTATCAGGAGCATTGTTGGGTGAAGGTGAAAACGCTGCTGAAGCGAAGAAAAAAATAACCGAGCTTGTGCGGGAGATTGACAGATGTGTTGCTCTTTTAAACAGATAAGATATAACAATGGATGATAAGCTTTCAATCAGGGTTAATGTGGCGGACAGATATTATCCATTGAAGGTAGAACGGGAGAATGAGGAGAAGATCAGGAAAGCTGCGAGGATGATTAATGAAAAGGTGCTGCAGTATAAGCAGAGGTACACCGATAAAGATGTACAGGATTTTTTAGCGATGGCTTCCCTGCAGTATGTGATTAAGCTTACAGAAGAAGAAGAAAAACTTGAAAAAGATTATCTTCCCGATGCCTTAAAAGAACTGATACAAAAAATTGATTCAGTTCTTGATATAAAAGAGTAACAGCGTTCTTTAAAATAGAAAAACTAATTGCCCGCATTGTTTCTTCATTCATTTTTGAAACTCAACAGTTAAAACTTTGGAGCGACTCTTAGTTCAGGTAGAACAGGCCTCATCCCGATTCGTCGGGCTCCCGCTACGCGGGACAGTGGACGTTCGAACTGGATTAGTAGCTCCAGCCATTCAGACATGGGGTTTTATAAAAGCTGAAGGAACTTTGCGGGTTTTTTATTAAATATATATTATAACTAAAACGATTGATGATGACATTAATAATAGGAAGTTTAAGTAACGGGCTCTTGCTTGTATTATGTATTTCGGCCCTGATACTAGGTTTTGGTGCCTCATATTTTGTGTGGCAGCTTGCCTTGAAGAATAAAAGCAGTAAGATAATCAGTGAAGCTGAGGCTGAAGCTGAAGTGATCAGAAAGGAGAAAATTCTTCAGGCAAAAGAGAGATTTCTACAGCTCAAAACAGAACATGAAAAGGTAATTAACGAAAAGAATAGCAGGATAGGACAAACAGAAAACAGAATAGCCCAGAAAGAACAAACTTTATCTCAGAAAATTGAAGAGGCCCAACGCAAGAAAAATGAAGCTGAAGCTATTCGGGGAAATCTTACATCCCAACTTGAACTGGTTGATAAAAAATCAGAAGAATTAGCACGTCTTCACAGGCAACAGGTTGAACAGCTTGAGGCTATTTCTGGTTTTTCAGCTGAAGAAGCAAAAAACCATCTTATTGAATCTCTTAAAGAGGAAGCAAAAACCGGAGCAATGTCATATATCAACGAAATACTTGATGAAGCCAAAATGACTGCAAACAAAGAGGCTAAAAGGATTGTAGTTCAGACTATTCAAAGGGTTGCCGCTGAAAATGCAATTGAAAATGCCGTAACTGTATTTCACATTGAATCAGATGAGATGAAAGGCCGAATAATTGGTCGTGAAGGCCGGAATATACGTGCGCTTGAAGCTGCAACAGGTGTTGAAATTATTGTTGACGATACTCCTGAAGCAATTGTTCTTTCAGCTTTTGATCCTATAAGAAGGGAAGTTGCGAGACTTGCACTTCATCAGCTGGTTACAGATGGAAGAATACATCCAGCCAGAATTGAAGAGATGGTCGAAAAGACCAGGAAGCAGGTAGAAGAGGAAATTCTGGAAGTAGGGAAGAGAACAACCATTGACTTAGGTATACATGGATTGCATCCGGAGCTTATCAGATTAATAGGTAAGATGAAGTACAGGTCATCGTATGGTCAGAATCTTCTGATGCACTCCCGCGAGGTTGCTAACCTTTGCTCAATCATGGCAGCAGAGCTCGGACTAAATTCGAAGCTCGCAAAACGGGCCGGACTTCTTCACGATATTGGAAAAGTCCCGGATGATGAACCTGAATTGCCTCATGCAATATTAGGGATGAAAATGGCTGAAAAGTATAAGGAGAAACCAGAAATATGCAATGCAATAGGTTCTCATCACGATGAAACAGAAATGACAACTCTGATTGCTCCGATTGTTCAGGTTTGTGACGCGATCTCCGGTGCACGTCCTGGAGCAAGACGAGAGGTTGTTGAATCGTATATCAAAAGGTTAAAAGAACTGGAATCACTTGCCCTGCAATATCCTGGTGTTATGAAGACCTATGCTATCCAGGCAGGTCGGGAACTCAGAGTTATTGTGGGAGCTGAAAAAGTTACCGATAAAGAAGCAGAAGGTCTGTCATTTGAAATTGCCCGGAAAATTCAGAATGAAATGACTTATCCCGGACAGATAAAAATTACTGTGATCCGCGAAACAAGAGCTGTAAATTACGCTAAGTAAAAATATACCAGATATACACTGTCAGAAAGGGCATCTTCATAATTAGATGCCCTTCCTGCTTTTTGATACTTTGTTTAAGCAATTCTTTTTTTATCTTTGGTGCCTGTAAAATTTCAAGACTCAATGCCTCATATAAAACTTGTTAATATTGTAGGAGCCAGACCTCAGATAATAAAAGCTTCAGCAATCAGCAGGGCAATCCGCAATCAATTTTCCAACGATATTGCCGAAATTATAGTTCATACCGGACAGCATTACGATAAAGAGATGTCTGAGGTCTTTTTCGATGAACTTGAAATACATAAGCCACATTATAATATTGGAGCTGGCTCTGCTGGCCATGGACGGCAAACATCCCTGATGATTACCGGTATTGAAGAGGTGCTTATAAAGGAAAAACCTGATTGTGTATTGCTTTACGGCGATACAAACTCTACACTCGCTGGTGCTCTGGCTGCTTCCAAACTTCATTTCCCTGTAATTCATATAGAAGCAGGACTCAGATCATTCAATAAAACCATGCCGGAGGAATTGAACAGGATAATGAGTGACCATTCATCAACTCTGCTCTTTGCACCTACAAATGCGGCTTTTAAAAATCTTATGAACGAAGGATTCAGGCCTGAAAACAGTCCGCCGTACACCATAAATAATCCCAAAATCTACCTGACTGGTGATATAATGTACGATAATACATTATTTTTTGCAGGTCTTGCGGAAAAAAAGAAATCCGGGTTTCTCCAGAAACTGTCACTGACTAGAAATAATTATGTGCTCGTCACTATTCATAGAGATAGTAATACCGATGATATAGAGCGCCTTAAGGAAATTCTGATTACGCTCAAAGTACTTGCTGAAGAAAAAAATTTAGTTCTTGTTATGCCATTGCATCCAAGGACCGTCATTTCACTCAAAACAAAGTTAAAAGATTTTTATGATGATCTTAAGCAATGTGAGCTTGTTAAGATTATTCCCCCTGTTTCATTCCTTGAAATGATACTTCTCGAGAAGAACTGCAGGATGATCGTAACGGACTCAGGAGGTGTTCAAAAAGAGTCGCATTTCTGTAAAAAGCCATGTATTGTGCTCCGGAAGGAGACTGAATGGATTGAGCTTGTTAATAATGGAACAGCAAAACTTGTTGGTGCTGATCCGGTTCAAATCAGAAGAGAGTTTCTGAATTTTGTGGATTCTCATGCAGACCTTGAATATCCTGGTTTTTATGGCGATGGGAAGACGGCTGAATTTATTTTGAGTGAAATACTGCTGATGTTTGAAAAAGAGTAAAATTTATAACGTTAAATTCTGTTAAAATTTGTAATATTGTCTTTTTAAATTGCTGATGGAACTAATCTTGAAGGATAGCAGAGTGTTGGTTACTGGCGGAGCAGGTTTTATCGGCTCAAATCTTGTAGACTCTTTTTTGCAATCCGGAAATACAGTAGTTTGTCTGGATAATTTTTCAACCGGGAAAAGAGAAAATCTGAAAGCTTTTGAAAACAATCCTGATTTTAAGCTTATCGAGGGTGATATCCGTAATTACGATGACTGTTTAAAAGCTGTAAAAAACATAGATGTTGTCTTTCATGAAGCCGCATTAGGATCCGTGCCGAGGTCTATAAAAGACCCCATTACGTCTACCGATGTAAATATTGGCGGTTTTGTGAAGATGCTTTTTGCCTCTAAAGAATCAGGAGTTAAAAGATTTATTTACGCTGCCAGTTCTTCCACTTATGGGGATCATCCGGATCTGCCAAAAGTTGAAGATAAAATTGGTTCTCCTTTATCTCCTTATGCTATTACCAAGTATGTCGATGAACTTTTTGCTGATAATTTTGCAAAGAACTATGGTATTGATGTAGTAGGATTAAGGTATTTCAATGTTTTTGGAAGACGCCAGGATCCGGACGGAGCTTATGCAGCTGTTATTCCAAAATTCATGAAAATGCTTATGAAACATGAGATTCCTCTGATAAATGGAGATGGATCAGTTTCCCGTGATTTTACCTACATTGACAATGTGATTCAAGCCAACCACCTTGCAGCTGTTGTTCAGAATAAAACAGCTCTGAACCAGGTTTACAATGTTGCTCATGGCGAAAGAACATCACTTAATCAGCTGTTTTTTTCTATCAGGAAACTGGCGGCCGAATTCGACAAGAAAATCCTGGAAATTGTGCCGATATACGGGCCTGCCAGAGCAGGAGATATACCACATTCATTAGCTTCAATCGAAAAAGCTAGAAAACTTTTATACTATTCACCGACATTTAATGTCGAAGATGGCCTTAAAGAGGCAGTAAAATGGTATTGGAAAAATTTGTAACATTTGTTACAATATGCATCTGAAAAAACACATAGTCAGACATATACAAATATCAGTTATGTGACTGACGGTGCGATAGCTTAGCCCTGCTATTAACTTGTATCTTCATTTTTTTAATTATTTCAGTCTTCAGGTTTACCAATATGATAGAAGAAATTAGAAGAAAGATTATCAGAGTCTTTAAAAATCATTCGCTGCCACGGTGGTTAGTCTTTCTTATTGATTCATGTACGGTCTTTTTCTCTTTCCTTATCGCTTATATGCTCAGATACAATTTTGAAGTATATACTTTTGATATTTCAATTGTATTCAAGCAGTCATATCTTGTCTTAGCCGTATATGCCATTTCAATCCTGGTTTTCAAATCCTATACAGGAATGATAAGGCATACTACTATCAGAGATACTTATAAAATTATTATTGCAAATTTCAGCGCACTTACAGTTCTTTTTCTTATTACCATCCTGAGCCGTAAGAATGACTGGATACCTCTTTTCAATATCCCATTGTCGATTTTGCTTATTCATTATGGTGCAGTCACGATACTTCTTTTCTTTTTCAGGTTGTTTGTAAAAATATTTTATGAATTTGCTTCGTCAACTTCACACGATAGTAAGAATGTCTTAATCTATGGCTCAGGTGAAATGGGTATCCTGGTAAAGAGACTCATTGAAGGTGACCCGAAGAATCTTTACAGGCTCAAGGGTTTTATCGATGATGACAAGAAAATTCAAGGGAAAAAAGTCGATGGGTACCAGGTTTTTTCCAGACGGATTCTCACAAAGGACTTTATTGATAGTGAAGATGTAAAGGTTTTCATCATTGCTATAAATAACATTGCACCCGCTAAGAAGAAGGAAGTAATTGAATCGGTGATCCTGCTGGGATGTGAAATACTCGATACGCCATCTTTTGACACATGGATGAACGGCCATCTGGAAGTAAAAAACCTGAAAAAGGTAAAATTTGAAGATCTTCTGGGAAGAGATCCTATCTCTCTTGATCTTGAAAAGATTCAGAATGGACTAATTGGTAAAACTATTCTGGTTACCGGTGGTGCGGGATCTATCGGATCTGAAATAGCCAGACAACTCACCCGATTTAATATAAAACAACTGATTCTCGTGGATCAGGCAGAAACCCCTTCTTTTTATCTTAATGAGGAATTAAAAATTAAAATGCCAGGCTGCAACTTCCGAATAATAATAGGAGATATCACCCGTGCTGAATATATGGAAGGAATCTTCAGAAAGTACAAACCTGAGATTGTCTTTCATGCTGCTGCATACAAGCATGTACCTATAATGGAGACGCATCCACATGAAGCTTTAAGAGTTAATGTAGGTGGCACAAAAATTATTTCTGAGTTAGCTATAAAATATAAAGCTGAGAAATTTGTAATGATATCATCCGATAAAGCTGTTAATCCTACAAATGTAATGGGTGCAACCAAGAAGATATGTGAATTGCTTGTTCATGCACTTTCTCATCGGGAAGGTATTAAAACACAGTTCATAACTACTCGTTTTGGTAATGTGCTCGGCTCAAACGGTTCAGTTATTCCTCTTTTTAACAAACAGATTGCTGAAGGAGGCCCCGTAACATTAACTCATCCGGAGATAACCCGTTTTTTCATGACGATTCCTGAAGCATGTCAGCTTGTGTTGGAAGCCGGATTCATGGGTAACGGAGGGGAGATATATGTCTTCGATATGGGGGAACCTGTAAAGGTTCTGGATGTCGCTTTAAATCTGATACGTCTGTCGGGATTTGAACCACATAAGGATATTAAAATAAAATATATCGGATTGCGTCCGGGAGAAAAGCTCTATGAGGAACTTTTTTCAGAAAATGAACCAATGATACCAACACATCATCCAAAGATCAGTATCGCACAAGTTGCAGTTTCCGATTTTGAAACTATAAATGTTAAAATTGACAAGATACTCAGCTCGCTTAATAAAATGTCTGAAACTCAGATTATTAAGGAGATGATGGAAATTGTGCCTGGTTACAAGAGCAAATTTGAATTGATAGACCAATAGCAATTCTATTTTTATTATATCAACAACCGATAATTTTATCTGCAAAAAGTCTGAAAACTAAATTATGAAACATAATTGTGTATTTAATGAACCGAAAAAAAGTTTTCGTTAGCGGTTGTTTTGATATTCTGCATTCGGGGCATATTGCTTTTTTAAAAGAGGCCGCTCAGTTTGGGGACTTGCATGTAGGACTCGGATCTGATAAAACGATATATGATCTGAAAGGACGCAGAACTATAAATTCAGAAGATGAGAGACTATATATGCTAGCAGCATTGTCATGCGTTTATAAAGTGCAGGTTAATAAAGGTAGCGGGATCCTTGATTTTTTGGATGACATGAAATCTCTTCTACCTGACATTTTCATCGTTAATGAAGATGGGCATACTCCCGACAAAGAACAGGTTTGTAAAGATATGGGAATTGAATATAAGATTTTAAAAAGAGTTCCATATGCAAATCTGCCTGCACGTTCATCAACATCTTTAAGAAAAGAAACTCCCATTCCTTACCGGATTGATCTGGCAGGTACCTGGATTGACCAGCCTTATGTTTCAAAATTCTGTTCCGGCTGGGCAATAACTACATCAATTGAGCCAACAATTGAATTCAATGAACGCTCAGGAATGGCAACTTCCACAAGGAAGAAGGCAATTGAGCTATGGAACGATACTCTTCCGATGGAGAATCCTGAGAAGCTGGCCAGAATCCTTTTCCGTTATGATAATGATCCGGGAACAAAAGATGTCAGCGGATCGCAGGATTCAATTGGTATCATAATGCCCGGGATAAACAGGTTTTTTTATGATGAGGGAAAATACTGGCCGTCAAAATTCGAAACAATATCAGATCTTGGAATAATAAAATGGCTCGAAGATCGGCTTTATATGGTAACACTTTGGCCACGACCGGCGGATTTTGTTGTACTAGAGAATACCAATATTTCTGCTGAAAATGTCAGAATGCTGACAGATGCGGCAGCAATGGCCTGGGATGGCTTAATCAAGAAAGATATCAGGCTCTTTGCAAAAGGATTCTCATCATCTTTTAGTTCTCAGGTGTTAATGTTCCCGAAAATGATGGATGATAAAATTGCCAAAGTTATTGATAGCCATAGAGATAAGGCTGTTTCATGGAAGCTGTCAGGGGCCGGTGGAGGTGGTTACCTTATTCTTGTAAGTGAGGAAGAAATACCAAACGCAATTAGAGTAAAGATCAGGATTAAAGATTATTGGATGTAATTATATGGAAGATTGTTAGTTAATAAAAATTGAAGATGAAAAAAATCGCATTAATTTCTGGGATCACAGGGCAGGATGGCTCATATCTGACAGAATTACTTTTGGATAAGGGCTATATAGTGCACGGGATTATCAGACGATCAAGTTCGTTTAATACATTCAGAATAGATCATATTTATAATAATCCTAAGTTCATTAATGTAAGTTTCTTTCTGCATTATGGAGATTTGACTGATTCCAGTAACTTAAACAGGCTAGTGGAAAAAATTCAGCCGACAGAGATTTATAATCTTGGAGCACAGTCGCATGTGCAAGTTTCCTTTGAGGTTCCTGAGTATACTGCAGAAGTTGATGGTGTCGGAACTCTCCGTTTTCTGGATGCTATTAAGGAAACAGGCTTAAAAACGCGTTTTTATCAGGCTTCAACTTCTGAACTATATGGTAAAGTGCAGGAAATACCACAAACTGAAAAAACACCATTTTATCCACGAAGTCCATATGCTGCTGCAAAATTATATGCATACTGGATTGTGATTAATTATAGGGAAGCATATAATGTTTTTGCTTCAAATGGGATCTTGTTTAATCATGAAAGTGAACGCAGGGGGAAGACCTTTGTAACCCGAAAGATTACAGTTGCCGCTTCAAAAATTATGCTTGGACAGCAGGATAAAATATCGCTTGGGAATCTTGATTCTAAAAGAGACTGGGGATATGCACCGGAATATGTTGAAGGTATGTGGCGTATCCTTCAGGCAGATCAACCTGATGATTTTGTTCTGGCAACTAATGAAACGCATACCATACGTGAATTTGTTGAAGAAACATTCAATGTATTGGGAGAACAAATAGTATGGACAGGAAAAGGTTTGAATGAAACTGGTAAACTGAAATCTTCCGGACAAGAAGTTGTTTGCATCGATCCACGCTATTTCCGGCCAACAGAAGTCGATATTCTAATTGGTGATCCGGCTAAAGCAAATGAAAAACTTGGATGGAAACCTAAGACAACATTCAAAGATTTGGTTAAAATTATGGTTCATTCAGATTTTGAAAAGGCAAAAAAACGAATTGAATAAACTGCCAATGGTACAAATCTTAGGTCATAGAACTTTGCGATCTTTGCGCCTTCCCTGCCTGCCGGCAGGCAGGTTTGTGTACTTTGCGGTTAATGGATTTTTTTATTGAATTGCCTTAATCCTTTAATATGGAAAAAAAAGAAAAGATATATATTGCAGGTCACAATGGTATGGTAGGGAGTGCCATTCACAGGAATTTGATTGAGAAAGGATATAATAACTTTGTTTTCACACCTTTTCCTCCTTATGATCTGACAAATCAGAAAACAGTTGCTGACTTTTTTGAAAAGGAAAAACCCGAGTATGTTATTCTGGCTGCAGCTAAAGTAGGAGGGATCTTATCAAACAATACTTACCGGGCTCAGTTTATTTTTGAGAACCTGATGATAGAGAATAATATTATTCATCAAAGTTATGTAAATGGTGTAAAAAAGTTACTGTTTCTGGGGAGCTCCTGTATTTATCCGGCCAACTGCCCCCAACCCATAAAAGAAGAATATTTGTTAACCGGTGAACTGGAATATACCAATGAGCCCTATGCCATTGCAAAAATTGCCGGGATTAAGTTGTGTGAATCGTACAATATCCAGTATGGGACAGATTTTGTTTCTGTAATGCCAACTAACCTCTATGGGCCAAACGATAACTACAATCTTGAAACATCACATGTTCTACCGGCATTAGTTCGCAAAATGCACCTTGGAAAGTGTCTGGAAAACAAGGATTGGGATTCTATCCGAAAAGATTTTAATAAATATCCGGTCGAAGGTATAAATGGCAATGCAACTGAAAGTGAGTTAGTTGAGAAGCTTAATAAATATGGAATTCAAATCCTGAACAATACCTCACGCCTCACACCTCACGCCTCACGCCCTGTAACTATTAGTTTATGGGGAACAGGTAATCCATATCGTGAGTTTTTATATGTCGACGACCTGGCTGAAGCCTGTGTTTTTGTATTGCAAAAGGTAGACTTTAAAGATCTCGCTGGATATTCCCAACAGTCTTCAGCCCTCAGCCCTCAGCCCAACATAAATATAAAAAACACCCATCTTAATATTGGAACAGGCAAGGATCTCACGATCATGAATCTGGCTTTGTTAATTAAGGGTATTGTAGGATTTCACGGCCAGCTTAACTGGGATAGTTCAAAACCAGATGGCACCTATCGTAAATTGCTTGATGTATCAAAAATTAACAATTTGGGATGGAAAGAAAAAGTCAGATTGGAAGACGGTATAAAAATGATTTACAATGCGTATACAAAATAACTATCACCTCAATTTTAATCAATGATTTTTATCTTTTGTTTTGGTAACTTTGATAGAAAATCATAATGATCATTTGATATTTTTGGTAATTAAGTAATAATATGTTTTAAAATGAAGGTAGTCATTTTAGCTGGCGGACTCGGGACACGAATTAGCGAAGAAACTGATTTAAGACCAAAACCTATGATAGAAATAGGGGGAAAGCCTATCCTGTGGCACATTATGAAAATTTACTCATCTTTTGGTTATAATGATTTTATAATCTGTTGCGGCTACAAAGGATATTTTATTAAAGAATATTTTGCTAACTATTTTTTACATCAGGCTGATGTGACTCTTGATCTTCAGAAAAACTCTCTGGAAGTGCATCAATCCAAAGCCGAACCGTGGAAAATAACCATGGTGGATACTGGTATAAATACAATGACAGGTGGAAGAATTAAACAAATACAGAAATATATTGATGGAACTTTTTTACTTACATACGGAGATGGTGTGGGTAATGTCGATATTAAGGCTCTGATTGATTTTCACAGAAAGAATAACAAAAAAGCTACTGTTACTGTTGTTCAGCCCTCTGGTCGATTCGGATCCATACAGTTCGATAATAATGACGAAGTAAAAGTTTTTGCATTTCAGGAAAAACCTAAAGGTGACGGAGCCTGGATAAATGGAGGTTTTTTTGTGTGTGAACCTGAAGTTTTCAACGAAATAGATGACGATAAGACCATTTGGGAGCGAAAACCTCTTGAGAATCTGGCTGCGAAGGGAGAACTTGTCGCATATCGTCATTATGGGTTCTGGAGGCCGATGGACACTCTTCGTGACAAAACTGATCTCGAAGAGATGTGGAATTCCGGAGAAGCAAAATGGAAACTATGGTAAATAAAGCATTCTGGAAAGGCAAGAAAGTACTGATTACAGGCCACACAGGTTTTAAGGGGAGCTGGCTATGCATGTTTCTGCATAAGCTGGGAGCAGAGGTCTGTGGCTATTCACTCGAACCGCCAACAAACCCTAATCTGTATGAGCTCTGTAATATTAATTCTTTCGTAACTTCAACTATCGCAGACATCAGGGATTTTGACAGTATTCTGAAAAAAATAGATACAGATAAACCTGAAATTATAATTCATATGGCAGCCCAGCCGCTAGTTAGGTTGTCATACGCTGAACCTGTTGTAACATATCAGACAAATGTAATTGGAACCATGAATCTGCTGGAAGCGGTCAGGGTTTCAAAATCGAATTCAGTAAGGGTTATTGTAAACGTAACAACAGATAAATGCTATGAAAATAAAGAATGGCTATGGCCTTATCGCGAAAATGAACCATTAGGAGGACACGATCCTTACTCTAGCAGCAAAGCATGTTCCGAAATTATCACTGCATCATATCGAAATTCATTTTTTAACATTGCGAATTATGATCAGCATCACCTGGCGATTGCGACAGCAAGGGCAGGGAATGTCATTGGAGGAGGAGACTGGGCTTCCGACAGACTCATCCCCGATTTTATCAGAGCGATTCTAAATAGGAAAGTGATCATAATACGTAATCCAGATTCTATCCGTCCATGGCAGCATGTGCTTGAACCTTTGTCTGGCTATTTAATGTTGTCTGAACAACTCTATAATAACGGAATTTCATTTGCGGAATCGTGGAATTTCGGACCAAATGATGAAGATGCAAAATCTGTAAGGTGGATCGTAGAAAAATTATGTGAAATGTATGGTAATGGAGCAACTTATGAGCTGGATAAAAATGCACATCATCATGAAGCGACATATTTAAAGCTTGATTGCTCCAAGGCAAAAGAGAAACTCAGGTGGCATCCAAGGTGGAATCTGAACAAAGCTCTTGAAAGCATTATATATTTTGCTGAAGCATACAAGAGAAAAGATGATCTAAGGGCATTGTGTATGAGTCAGATTGAAGAATATCTGAATATTCAAAATTAGCTCAATCGTAAAATCAGTTACTTACAAAAGGATCAATGTTTAATGTGCTTCTTAAAGAAGATTTAGAACACATATTTACTTCTTCAGAAAGTTTTCAGGAACAACTTAGTGGGAAAAGTATTTTTATATCCGGGGGAACGGGATTTTTCGGGAAATGGATTCTGGAAGCCTTTGCATGGGCAAATATTGAGTTGTCATTGAATTTAAAAGTTGTCATCTTAACCAGAAGTATAAACAATTTCAGAAAAACAAATGAGTACTTTTTTAAAAATAAATTATTCTCCTTTATAGAAGGTGATATCAGCAATTTTATATATCCTGAAGATAAATTCGATTATATCATTCATGGTGCAACAGATTCAAATTCAGATATATATAAAACTAATCCATTATTGTTATTTGATACAATTCTCGAAGGAACACGTCATATTTTAGATTTTGCAACTAAATGTGATGCAAGAAGTTTCCTTTTTATAAGCTCAGGTGCAGTCTATGGCAAGCAACCAACTGAATTACTACACCTCTCTGAAGAATATACTGGGGGTCCGCCCCTGAATATTACAGATTCATCTTATTCTGAGGGTAAGAGAGCTGCTGAACTATTTTGTTCGCTTTATTCATCAAAATATGGTGTATCTGTAAAAATTGCACGGTGTTTTGCATTTGTCGGACCTTACCTGCCTTTAAACAAACATTTTGCGATAGGTAACTTTATTAATGATTGTCTGGAAAACAAGCCGATTATAATTAAAGGAGATGGAACTCCTGTACGGTCTTATTTATATTCAGCAGATCTGGTAATATGGTTATTAACCATTTTACTTAAAGGTGAAAATTGCAGGCCTTATAATGTAGGATCAGAACATGGAATAACAATAGAGAATCTGGCAAAAACAATCTCAGCTTTTGCAGAGAAACCTATTGAAATTAAGATACTAACAGGAATGTCAGATCAAAGCCACAAGGAAAAGTATCTTCCTTCAACAATGAGAGCTCAGAAAGAGCTTGGTCTCGCTCAAACTATTGATATGAACGATTCCATACGAAGAACATTGAATTATTATAGAGCTTTAACTGGAATTGCGGGCATTTAGTTATAGATTTTAAATTTTAATTAATAAGAAAATACCATGAAATTGTTTGAAAAACCACTGTTTATTTTTGAAATGGCAAATAACCATATGGGGAGCCTCAGTCATGGCTTAAGAATTATTAATGAATTTGCCTTTATCAAAAAGGAATTTGAAAACGAGTTTAATTTCGCTTTTAAATTTCAATTTCGGCATCTTGATACCTTCATTCATCCTGACTTCAGAGAAAGAATGGACCTTAAATATATTAAAAGATTCTCTGAAACCAGATTGAGCGAAGATGATTTCAGAATTCTGAAAAAAGAACTTGCTAAATTCAATTTTTTTTCAATTTGTACAGCTTTTGATGAGAAATCGGTTGATCTGATTGAAGACATGGATTTTGATGTAATAAAGATTGCAAGTTGCTCTCTTACAGACTGGCCTTTACTTGAAAGAATTGTTGTATCAGACAAACCAATCATTGCATCTACAGCAGGTTCAGATCTGAACAGTATTGACAATGTTGTCAGTTTTTTTCAGCATAGGAATAAACATTTGTCCTTAATGCATTGTGTAGGAGAGTATCCAACTACTCCTGAAAATCTCCAGCTTAACCAGATTGATCTTCTGCAGAAAAGATATGCTGAGATAAATATTGGATTTTCAACCCATGAAGACCCTTATAATCTTGATTCGATTAAGATTGTTATTGCTAAGGGTGTCAGAATTTATGAAAAGCATGTTGCCGTCGTTACAGAAGAATTTGCAAAGAACGAATATTCAGCTACACCTGAGCAGATTCTTAAATGGTTATTGTCTGCCAGAGAAACGTTTGCCATGTGTGGAATTTCAGATAAGCGGGCTTCTTTCTCTGAAAAGGAGTTAGCTGACCTGAGACAATTTAAAAGAGGTATATTCGCAATCAAAAATATTAAGAAAGGAGAAATAATTGACCTCTCAAAATCTTTTTTGGCATTTCCGAATAATCCTAAACAATTGCTGGCAAACGATATGTCAAAATATACTCAGTTCATGGCAAAAAATGATATTGGTATAAATGAACCAATATTTGAAAATAACACAGAGAAAGTGGAAGAGCGGGAAAAGATTTATGAGATTGTGCAAAAGGTCAAGGATATATTATTGAAAGGCCGTATTGTCTTTCCGGGCAAAGCAGAACTCGAGATTTCCCACCATTATGGGGTGGAGAAGTTTTATGAATTCGGTACTACAATGATCACAGTTGTTAACAGAGATTATTGTAAGAAATTAATCATATTGTTACCCGGTCAAAAACATCCGGAACAATATCATGCTAAAAAAGAAGAAACATTTATGATCCTTTATGGTTCGATACATGTGACATTGGATGGACAAACCCAGATATGCAAACCTGGCGATATTGTAATTGTAAAACCAGGTGTAAAACATGCATTCAGGACTGAGGAGGGAACTGTTTTTGAGGAAATCTCCTCAACTCATTTTGTAGATGATTCATTTTATACTGATGAGAAGATTCAAAACTTTAAAAAGAGGAAAACAATTTTGAGTTACTGGATCGAGTAAGTCTGAAATTGCCTGATTTTGTAAGACTGATGAAGACAATTGTATGGGATGTTGACGATGTTTTAAATGATCTTACAAAAGAATGGTTTGAAAGAGAATGGCTTTTAAACCATCCTGATTGTACGATAACTTATACTCAGCTCAAATCAAATCCGCCAAATGATCTCCTTGATATTGGTATCAAGGAATATCACAGATCATTAGACCATTATCGTTTATTATATGGACCAAAAATGGACCCGATTAAAGATGTTTATTCCTGGTTCAATGAATATGGGCAGAAGTACAGGCATATAGTGCTTACATCAACACCTTATTTTTATGCACCATATTCATCGGAATGGGTTCTAAGGAATTTTGGAGCCTGGATAAGGTCATTTAATTTTGTGCCATCGCAAAGAGAAGGTTCTGATATATTTAATTATGACAAAAATAAAGCATCATTCCTGAAATTGTTTGATAAAGTGGATTTATACATAGACGATAGTGAAAAGAATATTTCAGAAGCCACTGCTGCCGGAATAAATAGTATATTAATGCCCCGGCCATGGAATAGTAATACCTTGACCATTAAAGAGTTTATGAGCAACTTGATTCCCAATAAATTATAGTTTTTATATAACATTAATACATCATATAGGCATGCAAAAACTGTCTGATTTTGTTCTGGAATTCATAGCAGAAAAAGGTGTAAAACATATCTTTCTTTTGCCTGGAGGGGGATCAATGCATCTGGTAGACTCTTTAGGAAGCAATCCAAATATTGAATTTATTGTTAATCTGCATGAACAAGCATGTGCTGTGGCTGCGGAAGCATATGCACAATATACAAACAATCTAGGTGTAGCTTTGGTAACTACTGGTCCGGGAGGTACGAATACCTTGACAGGAGTTGCTGCAGCATGGCAGGATTCAACACCATGTTTGTTTCTCTCCGGACAGGTTAAAAGGTCTGACATGATTGGCAACAGAGGAGTAAGACAAATGGGATTTCAGGAAATCAATATCGTTGATATCGTAAAACCCATGACAAAATATGCCGTAACAATAGATAATCCTGATGAGATTAAATATCATCTTGAAAAAGCGGTATACCTTTCAAAAAATGGAAGACCGGGCCCTGTCTGGCTGGATATTCCTCTTGATGTTCAGGCTTCAATAATTAACGAGCTAAACCTTAAATCTTTTAATCCTTCAGAGATAGAAAAGAAAGTTGACCAGGAGTCACTTCATAATTCAGTTGCTCAGACTATTGAACTGATAAATAAATCTGTGAGACCTGTTATACTGGCGGGGAATGGATTAAGGTTGTCAAATGCGATTGATGCGTTTTATAAATTTGTTGAACTTTTGCAGTTCCCGGTACTTACTACCTGGAAAGCAATGGATTTATTTGATGAAGAATATAAATACTATATTGGCCGTCCTGGAAGTGTGGGACAACGAGCAGCAAATTTTGCTCAACAGAATTCCGATCTGCTGATTAGCATTGGATCAAGGCTTGATTTAGGTCAAACTGGATACAATCATAAGAATTTCGCCCGAGATGCCAAAAAAGTGATGATAGATATAGACATGGCAGAAATAAGCAAGATGCAGACCAAAATTGATGTTCCGGTGTGTTCTGATGCCAACCTATTTCTAGTAGAGTTCTTTAAAAATACAGACAAAATTATCGTTAAGGATAGATCCTTGTGGATGGATACATGTCTTAAATGGAAGGCAAAATATCCGGTAATCCTGCCGAAATACTATGATGAGAAGGACTTTGTTAATGATTACGTGCTTATCGATCTTTTATCAAAAGAGCTTGGCAAAAGCGATTTATTAGTGCCGGGTAGCTCAGGTGCCTGCAGTGAAAGGACAATGCAGGCATTCAAAGTCAGAAAAGGTATGCGGATCTTTAATAGTGAAGCCTTAGGTCCGATGGGATTTGGAATACCGGCAGCAATAGGAGCATGCATAGCAAGTGGAAGGAAGAGAACTATTTGTATTGATGGAGATGGTGGTTTTGTAATGAATATACAGGATCTGGAAACCGTAAAAAGATTAAACTTGCCTATTAAATTTTTTGTACTGAATAACCAGGGATACGCCTCAATCAGGGCTTCTCAGAATAATTATTTCAACCGACGTTATGTTGGAAGCAGTATAAGTAGCGGCCTGACACTCCCTGACTTTTGCAAAGTAGCTTTTTCATATGGAATTGAAAGTCTGTCAATAAAGACAAACAGTGAGCTGATTGAAAAGCTTAACTTGGTTCTGAACTGCGAAGGTCCGATTATTTGTGAACTCTTTGTAAATCCTGACCAACTGACTATGCCACGCATCCAAAGTGTCCAAAAAAGTGACGGAACAATGATTTCCAAACCAATGGAAGATTTGTGGCCATTTTTAGACAGAAAAGAATTTTTAGAAAACATGATAATACCGGTTATCAACGAAGACTAAAATTGACTGGTTTTAAGCTAAAAAACACAATATGAAAAGAGAAATGTTAACCCCAAACAGACCCTGTCCTGTCTGTGGGAGTACTGATAATCAGATTTTATTCAAACAAAGTTTTTCAGTCTTCGAGAATAATCTGCTAGACGGGTATAATGTTGTGTCGTGCAATAACTGTGGATTCTGTTTTTCTGATAATATTCCAGATCAGGACAGTTTTGATGTGTATTACAGGGAAATGTCAAAATACGAAAAACCTGATAATAATTCCAGGGAATCTCAATATGATATAAACAGATTCAGTCAAACAGTTGAATTCTTAAAACAAAATATAAAGAGCAAGGATTCTTATATTGTGGAAATTGGTTGTGCATCAGGGTTGCTTCTTTCTCAGTTAAAACAGCAAGGGTTTAAAAATTTATTGGGTATTGACCCATCACCTGCTTGTGTTGAAACAGTAAAAACGAGATATGCGATAGCTTCAATGACTGGAACGATCTCAGATCTGTCCTCAATACAACCCGATTCCGTTGAGTTATTAGTATTAGTGGGAGTTCTTGAACACATTCGCGAATTGAACATAGCTTTACATGAGTTGAGAAAAGTACTGAAACCAGATGGGAAAATTTGTATCGTAGTCCCGGATGCTTCTCAGTATTTTAATGGGAAAGATGCCCCATTCCAGGAATTTAGTGTAGAACATATTAATTTTTTCGGACCAGGATCACTTTCAAATCTGATGGCCAAAAATGATTTCTTCAGATTAGTTATTGAACAACAGGTGTTCGAAGTAAATTACAATACATTGACGCCTGTTATTCTTAGTATTTATGTGAAAGCTAATAAAGAAGATAAACCTTTCATTTTTGATAATGAAACCCTTGATAATTTAAAAGAATACATCTCGAAATGTCATCACGAGGAAAAGTCAATTCAAAACAAAATAAGTAAAATATATAAGCAACATGATCCGATAATAATCTGGGGAACAGGGGCTCAAACTTTGCATTTACTAGAAAACAGTGATTTGGGTAAGGCAAATATCACGGCTTTTGTTGACTCCAACCCAAAATATCAGGGAAACAGCCTGAACAATATCAGGGTTATAGCGCCCGAAGAACTAAAGGATAAGAGTGAGACAATTTTAATTTCAACAAGAGCCTATCAAAACGAAATTGAATCGCAGATACGTGAAAAGCTGAAGTTACCGAACAGAATTATAAAGCTTTTTTGAAAATATAATAAAGTTTTTCGATGAACAAATCAGATGAAATAAGGAATAGCATTCGTAAACTAACCAGGGATTATTATGCAGAAAAATTTGGCAACCAATCATTTGTTCCTGGTAAAAATAAGGTCAATTATGCCGGTCGTGTTTTTGATGAGAATGAATTAATAAATCTGGTGGATTCATCTCTCGATTTTTGGCTCACTGAAGGACGTTTCTCTGAACGGTTCTCTGAAAAAATTACCGAGTATCTGGGCGTTGAATATGCCTTGCTTACAAATTCGGGTTCTTCAGCCAATCTTCTTGCCTTTGCTGCATTAACATCAGAGAAACTGGGCGAAAGCCGTTTGAAACCCGGAGATGAAGTTATTTCGGTTGCTGCTGGATTCCCGGCGACAGTCACACCCATCTTTCAGTATAACTTGATTCCTGTTTTTGTTGATGTTAAGATTCCTACCTATAACATTGATATCGAAATGCTTAAAAAAGCAATTTCACCGAAAACCCGTTGTATTTTTATTGCCCATACACTTGGGAACCCCTTTAATGTGAACGAAGTGATGGAAATTGCAAACCAGCATAAGCTCTGGGTTATTGAAGATAACTGTGATTCTTTTGGAAGTAAGTACGATGGGAAATTTACCGGAACTTTTGGACATTTATCTACAATTTCCTTTTATCCTGCTCACCATATAACAACAGGGGAGGGCGGAGCAATAATCACTAACGATCAGAAACTGGCGAATATAGTAAGAGCTTTTCGCGATTGGGGACGCGATTGTTACTGTGCAGGAGGTGAAAACAATACCTGCGGAAAGCGGTTTACTCAAAAATTCGGTGATCTTCCGGTTGGATATGACCATAAATACGTCTATTCCGAAGTAGGATATAATCTTAAAATGACAGAGATGCAGGCAGCTGTGGGTGTAGCTCAGATGGATAAATTAACATCGTTTTGTGAAAAACGCATTGAGAACTTTAATAAGCATTATAAAATATTTTCAAAATATCCGCAATATTTTATTCTGCCCGAAGCCACTGAAAAATCTGACCCGGCTTGGTTTAGTTTTATTATTACACTTAAAAAGGATGTTCCGTTTACCAGAGATCAATTTACTAAATTTCTCGACGAACATCTTATTGAGACCCGGAATCTGTTTGCAGGTAATTTGACTAAACAACCAGCATTTATCAATAAACCATATAGAATTGCTCAAAATCTGGACACCACAGATTATATTATGAATAATACATTCTTTATGGGAACATATCCCGGAATGGATGACTCACGATTCGATTTCATAGACTCCGTACTTGAAAAATTTATATCCCGGTTTAATCAGAAGTAAAATTGGAAAATAATTCCGGAGCTGAATTTGTGTAACTGGATTCATGAAGAGAATAAAGATTATTGAAAAAATTATCTTGATATTAATAATTTGTCTTTACTCCTGTGAGAGAGCTTCACTTGATACAGAGTATATTACAAAGAATGTAATTATTATTGTGATTGATGGTCCAAGATATTCCGAAACCTGGGGTGATTCGAGTTTTTCCAATATTCCCCAAATGAAAAAAATTTCAGAATCTGGCGTCTTGTATACTAACTTTTATAACAATGGAGCTACGTACACAATACCTGGTTATACCTCTATAACGACGGGTAATAATCAGGAAATAAATGACTTAGGACTTTTAAAACCGGAATTTCCTTCAGTTTTTCAGTATTGCAATAAAAAATATTCCGGAAATTTTCCTGTATCAAGCATATTTGCCAGCAAGTACAAAATCTCAGTAGTTTCTGATTGTCTCGATTCATCCTATTCTGGTTTCTATAAGCCATTTTGCGATTGTGGTGTTAATGGAATAGGAGTTGGAGATGGCTACCGTGATGACAGTATTACTCTCAGAAAAACACTGACATCTCTAGATGAAGAACATCCCAGATTAATTCTCATAGGTTTCGGGGAACCTGATTATTCAGCTCATAATAAAAACTGGCAGGAATATATTGATGCTATTAAAAATACTGATAGTTATGTTTATCAGGTTTGGAATTTCATTGAAAAGGACAAATATTACAAAGGAACAACTGCAATTTTTATTACAAACGACCATGGACGGCACCTTGATAATGTGAAAGATGGATATGTATCTCATGGAGACACCTGCGAAGGTTGCCGGCATATAAGTCTATTGGCTTTTGGTCCGGATTTTAAAAAAGGAGAAGTAATAAAGATTAATCGTGAACTTATAGATATTCCTGCTACAATTGCTATGGTTTTAAAATTTCATATGCCCACAGGACATGGGAATATAATGAGTGAGCTGTTTAAATAATAATAATATATGTCACTTCCTAAAAAATACAAAGCTGAGGTTATTTCAGTTGTAAATCCTATAGACAAAATATATACAATAGAATTAAAGTCTGATTCAGGCGCATTTAAATATCGTCCCGGACAATTTTTGCATCTTGCTTTAGATGAATATGATCCAAGTTCGGGATGGCCAGAGTCACGTTGTTATTCTATGCAGACATCTCCTGTTAACGAATTCATTAAAATTACCTTTTCGGTGAAGGGGAAATTCACAACAAGAATGGCTGATGAACTAAAACAGGGGAAGATTATAGATTTAAAACTTCCTTATGGGGACTTTTTTCAACAAGATCATTCAAAAGAAAATGTGGTATTTATTGCAGGAGGAACTGGAATTACTCCATTTCTGTCCCTGTTTAACGATCCTTCTTTTATAGAATATTCAAGTCCTAAATTATATTTTGGAGTCAGAGAAAAAGGATATAATATTTACACTGAGTTTCTGAATCTAGCCATGGAAATTAATCCTGGATTACATATAGATATCAGATATCAGGACAAAAGTGGATTTCTGGATTTAGATCAGATTTTTTACGAAAACAAGGAAGATTCCACCTACTTTATTTCGGGACCACAGACAATGATCTCAGTATTCAAATCACGTTTAATCTCATTAGGAGTAACAGGAGGAAATGTTAAAACTGATGATTGGGAATAATATTTTAGAAATAACTATAAAAGGAAGGAATTACTTTGATTGAGCTTGTTATACGAATTCTAAAAAAGTTTGGTGTTGATAGGGCTATCTTTTACACATCTGCGTCAAGAATAATTCAGGCATTCACCGGAGTTATTACAATATTTTTTGTAGCTCGATTTCTTTCAGGCATAGAGCAGGGATTTTATTACACTTTTGGAAGCATACTTGCAATCCAGGTATTTTTCGAATTAGGATTTAACGGGATCATAACTCAGTACGTTGCTCATGAAGTATCTCATCTTCAGTGGGATCTGGATGGAAGACTGAGTGGTTCGCCGCCTCATTTGTCCCGGCTGTCCTCATTGCTGCATTTGGTTGTAAAGTGGTATTCAATAATAGCAGGAGTCCTTTTTTTGGTATTGCTTATAACTGGTTTTGTTTTTTTCAGAAGATATGATACATCCGGAGGAGCAGTTATCTGGAATATTCCCTGGATAATCCTTTCATCTTCAACAACCCTTGCATTTCTTTTGAATCCGATTCTTGCTTTTATCGAGGGTTTGGGAAAAGTAAAGGAAGTTGCAAAGATGAGATTGACACAACAGATTCTGACTACTTTTCTGATATGGATTTGTTTAATATCAGGAATGAAGCTCTATGCAAGTGGCCTGAGTAATATATTTGGTCTTTTGTTGTTGTTGAATCTTCTTTTCTTCAATAAATACTGGTACATATTCGTAAATATATGGAGATCATTAGGTAATGAAAAGGTTGGTTATAAGCAGGAAATTTTTCCCTACCAGTGGAAAATTGCGCTTAGTTGGGTAAGCGGATATTTTATTTTTCAGTTGTTTAATCCGGTCCTTTTTGCTACTGATGGTGCCATTGTGGCTGGTCAGATGGGGATGACCCTTGCTGTACTGAATGGTATATTTAGTTTGTCCTTCAGTTGGATGTCTACCAAAGTTCCTCTTTACTCCGGGTTTATCGCTCAGAAGAAATATGACGAACTTGATCATGTATTTAATAAAACTCTTAAACAATCAAGCTTTATAAATGGATTAGGTCTAGGGGTTTTATTCTTCCTGATTTTTGGATTAAGATATTTCAATATGACCCTTGGAAATCGGTTTCTCCCATTTTTACCATTATTAATGATGATGATACCTGTGTTTTTGAATCAATTTATATCTTCATGGGCAACATACCTGAGATGCCATAAGCAGGAACCATTTCTTATTCCATCTCTTGTCGGCGCGGTTAATTGTAGTCTTTCGACAATTATTCTTGGTAAGTATTTTGGAGTTATTGGAATGACCATGGGATATTGTATCCTTACTATTTTTGGGGGTTTTTTCTGGGGCTATTATATTTTTAAAACAAAAAAGAAAGAGTGGCATAAAACGGTTGTTTCCTCGTAAAAAGCTAAAATCTTAGTCGGACAACATGGTAGTACCTCCTGTATCATAAGCTCTTGATAATGTTTGAAATTGCCGGGCATCCAACCTGCTTTGTATACCTAAAATTAATATGAATAACGAACCTATTATTATGAAAAAATCTGCAAGTAATATTTTATTGAGTATATGCATTCCGACTTTCAATAGAGCAGATTATCTTCGTGACGCTATAAAATACATATTGCCTGCTGTCAATAATATGAATGAAATAGTGGAGCTTATAATTTCTGACAATTGTTCAACTGATGGTACATTAGAAATATTGAAAGAATTGCCAATGAGCCCATGGATTCATTGTGTTAGAAACGAAACAAATCTGGGAGCTCTTAAGAATGGACTTAATTGTATTGATCTGGCAAAAGGAAAATATATTTGGTTTGTTGGCGACGATGATGTAATTAGACCAGAGGGTCTTACCCATTTGATACAGGTTCTAAACGATCATAGAGATATAGATTATTTTGTTGTAAACGCAATAACGTTAAGCAACGATCAAAGAAATAATTTAAGCGATATAATAAATAATGATGCAATTTCAAAACAACAAAATACAAAGTTTAAATCTTTGTCAGACAAAGAGATATCGACGTTTAACGAATATATAGATCCAAATTTCGACCCTATATTCCTGGGAGCGATGATGTGCAATGTTCTCAGACGCAGTATTTGGCAGAAAGGTGTAACAGGAATAGATCCAAATGCTCAAATGGGGTCTGTAGTTGGCACCTATTTAGTTTGCACCATATTGGCTCGTTATATGGTTGGCAAACCCTCATTTTATGTGGGATTCCCTTGTAGTCTCGCTTTTTGGGGACATCAGGAATGGCAGGGTTTTATGCCAATTATATTCGCTTATACTTTCTACTCCGTATTGGACTGCTACGAGGAACATGGGATAGAGCCCTGGAGGATTGATAAATGCCGTCGATATTTGCACCAAAAATCTGCGATGGCTATTTATCGACTTGCTTTATTTAGATCGTTGCCGGGAAAAGAACTGTTCTCATTTCGATTGCATTTTCGTAGATACTGGAAACATTATGAACTCTGGAAAGGTCTTCTTATTTTACCATTTAAGAGTATTGGTCCCTATTTACTGAGTAGATTTCGAGGGATTCGAAAATAAACAGGTCCGTTTGGCAGATGAATTTATAAATATATGAGTGTGAAGGGAAAATCAGGTGATATAATCTTGGATTTTGGTTACAAAGCCGGTATAAAGTGCACTCCTGGTGATTTACCACAAAAAATAGATGTGTCTATAGTAATGACTTATTTTGAGCGGAAAAATCAGTTACTAAACACGATTAAGTCTTTTTCAATGCATGGATACGAAGGAGTCGAAGTGATAATTATTGATGATGGAAGTGTTGAACAACCCGTTACTGTTGAAGAACTCACCTGTCTTGCACCTAAATTGGATATATGTGTTATAAGAGTAGATTCTGCGAAAAAAAAATATTCCAATTCATGCATTCCTTTTAACCTGGGCTTTGCTGAGGCACGGGGAAACATCATAATTATTCAGAATGCAGAATGTATTCATGTTGGTGATGTTGTTTCATATTGCCGGCAAAATCTTGATGATAGTAGATATTTTTCTTTTGGATGTTTTTCAATTGACCGGGAGGCGATGATGCAATTATCTAATAAAGAAAAATTTGATAGAATTTTTCTTGAGAAATATATCTCAAGAAACGAAATAGTTAGTGCTGACGGAGAAATTGGATGGTATAATCATTCTGTTTTCAGGCCGGTAGCTTATCATTTCACAGCAGCACTGACCAGAGATAATCTCAATCTTTTAAAAGGGTTTGATACAAGGTATGCTTATGGAATAGGATACGATGATAATGAGATTCTCGAAAGAATACGACGATCAAGGATGAAAATTGAAATTATAGATGATGTTACGGTTCTTCACCAATGGCATTACATTATGACAAAAAATCTGAGATTTGAAAAGCTCTTTACCCGAAACCGTTTACTTCTAAAGTTGGTCACTAAAAGGGAAAATAAAATCTCATATTCCCGTTTTTCCATCAGATATCTATGTTTTTTAATCATGTTGCCTATTCTGTCTATAATTGTAAGATTTGTTGAAAGAGAGAGAGTACCAAATTAATAGGGATCGTCGTTTTTACAAATTCCTTTCTGAAATTTGGTATGATATCGCATATCTTAGTTTGGATATTTTATCCGATTTATATTTAAGTAATTGGATATGTGTATCATGAATATTTTGGTTGAATTGTACTCTCAAATATCCTTATCGTTCGCCTGATTAGGAAAGTACAAAATATAACCATGTATAATTTACTAGCTGAAACATTCTGTTCTTTAATCGTATTTAGAAATTTCCTTATAAGCTTATTTGCAAAAAAAATAGATTACAAAGAAATACCTATCATTATCAACAATAGAAATCGGCTGACTTTTCTTATACAAATCATTGAAAGCTTAAAAAGCAGGGGTTACAATAATATAATAATTTTAGACAATAATTCAACATACCCGCCTCTGTTAGATTTTTATAAAACTACAGACTGTAATGTAGTTTTTCTTGATAAAAACCTTGGTTATGATGCATTAGCTAAAATTTCTTTATATAAAAAAATAAGGAAGAATTACTTTGTATATACGGACCCTGATATTCTACCCATAGAAGAATGTCCAGACGATTTTTTAAAATTTTTCTTGGAAACTTTAAAAAAATATCCAACAGTGCAAAAAGTCGGATTTTCTCTAAAAATTGATGATTTACCGGACAAATATGAATCTAAATTACAAGTAATAGCATGGGAGAAAAAATTCTATGACAATCAAATAAATGATAAGTTATACTTTGCCCGGATTGATACAACGTTTGCATTGCACAGACCATATGCTACTATAAGCACAAAAGGAAGATATAAAATGATTAGAACAAGTTATCCCTACGCTGCCAGACATTTGCCATGGTACAATGATTCTTCAAATTTATCAGAAGAAGAAACATTTTATATTAATCATGTGGAAATAGGGACACACTGGAGCAAGGGACTTGAATTAGAGAATCAATCCTTTTTAAAAAGGATATTCACAAGAAAATCTTAATAATACTGGCGTGTTTTAGAAATCATTCAATGCTAATATTTTATCTGGTTTTTCTTCTTATTGCTTTATTTAGTTTGTATAATAATAAACAAGCTAAGAATATTTTTTTTATTTGTAGTGGTTTGATATTATTCTCACTTGCTGCATCTCGAAGCGGTGGTGTTGATAATGACTACACCGGTTACATAAATTATTATAATGATATATTACACCATTCTTTCTCGCGGGTAGAACCTACGTTTATTTTAATTACTCGTATTGTTGATAGAATATTTAGTAATAACTTATATTTATTCATAATTTATGCATTACTCGGGATTTTTCTGAAATTCTATGCAATTAGTACTTTAACTTCTTTTCGACTTCTTTCTGTGCTAGTATATTTTAGTGGTTTTTTTCTTCTTTTTGAGATGACTCAGATAAGAGCTGGAGTCGCTGCAGGTTTATTGTTAAATTGTATTGCTCCAATAAAAGAAAGGAGATTAGGACTATTTATATTTTTGGCATCTCTGGCTTCCTTATTTCACTACTCGGCTTTAGTAATTTTCCCGCTCTATTTTTTGAACGGTAAAAAATTAAATGAATTGATTTATTTGCTATTGATTCCTTTTGCATATATTCTCTATTATTCAAAATTCAATATATTATTATTAGCCAGAGAAATTCCAATTCCTCTGGTTCAAATTAAATTGAGTACTTATCTATATTGGGCATCCCTAAACAAAACAATAAATCTATTTAATTATGTTCATCTTTCACGATGCTTACTTGCTTTTCTCTTTTTATGGAAATGGAGACTTATAGCAGAAACTAATCCATATAGTATAATACTTACTAAAATCTATGTTATAGCAATATTTATTTTTGTTGCCTTTGCTAATATCCCCGCAATCAGTTCAAGAATTAGTGAATTATTAATGATTGTTGAAATTATTTTAATCCCTTACTTGATAATAATATTAAAGCCAAAATATTTATCAATTTCAGTTGTAATTGGAATTGCCTTTACATTTTTGAATTTTTTTCTCCTTTATACAAAAATTTTCAAATTCTAGTTTTGCAGGTAACTTTTATGTTAAACTATATAGATTTCCATGGAGATATTATACGGGGATACAATATGTTGTTTGATAATAACTTATAATCCTGATGAAAATTTATATGAGTTAACTGATACAATTGCTACTCAGGTTAATAAAATTATTATTGTAGACAATAACTCACAAGGAAAAGCTTTGGAAATTATTCTCAGAATTTCAGATAATAGTAAAGTACATATAATTCGCAATACTCAGAATCTAGGAATAGCAAAAGCTTTAAATCAGGGCGTTTTGCTCGCTGTAGAACTAAAATTTAAGTGGGTATTAACCTTTGACCAGGATTCACAGCCATTTAAAAACATCGTCGAAACGATCTCGGAAGTATATTCTTTATTTCCCGAAAAGGATCTTATAGGTGCGATAGGTATAAATTATGCAGATCCAAACTTAAGGAACAATCACGGGCGATTTGATAATGTAATTTACCGTGTTAAAGATTACCTCATTACTTCCGGATGTCTTTTATCAACAAATGCATTTCTGAAAATTGGTGGCTTCCGAGAAGATTTTTTTATAGATAATGTCGATTTGGAATATTCACTTAGATTAAGGAGGTACGGTAGAATATCTCTGATTACTAAAAAAGTAGGGATGACACATAAGGCCGGACAACCTATGAAAATGAACTTTTGCGGATTAACTTTCGTTTCTTCAAATCATAACAGGAACCGAAGGTATTATATGGCAAGAAATAATATCGTTATGACTAAAGAATATGCATTCAGGTTTCCATATTTTATTGCAAAACTGAATTACTTTTTCTTTCTGTCGTTATTGCAGATAATATTGGTTGATGACAATAAAAAAGCTAAAATTTCAGCAAGCTTTAAAGGTATAATTGATGGATTATTTTATTCATCAAAATGTAAAAAGCTGGCCCTGACTACTTCTGAATCTGATATTTTATTATAATATTAAATTTTGCATTTTAAAATAGAATGTCCCTAAAATGAAGATTGGTTTTGTATTTACAAATTTTAATAATTCGAAATTTAGCAGGGAGGCAGTTAAATCAATATCCTTGAATGAATTTGTTTCTGAATCACAGGTAATAATAGTTGATAATGGGTCAGATGATTCAGAGGTTGATATACTAAACAAGATTGCTGTTGATTTTCCTGATGTGCATATAATTTTCAATAAAGAAAATCTGGGATATTTTAAAGGATTGAATACGGGGATAAGATATTTAAGAGATAATCATAAGGATATAAGTTATATAGTAATTGGAAACAATGATTTAATCTTTCCTGATAAATTTGTAAAATCAGTCATTGACAATGAGATAGTATTTGAAAAATATCCCGTTATTTCTCCCGATTTAATCAACTTGGATGGCAAACATCAAAACCCTCACGTAATACAAAAAATCAGCTGGTTCAGAGAGCTTGTTTACGATTTCTATTATAGTTCCTACCTTCTTGCCCGAGTTATAACATTGCTGGCGAAGAAAACTAAATCATTCACCGACAGAAATGATGAAGGAAAGTTCAGGGTAGCACAAACAATCTGGCAGGGGTATGGTGCCTGTTATATTCTTGGTCCATTATTTTTTAAGTATTTTGAAGACCTTTGGGCCCCTACTTTTCTGATGGGAGAAGAATTCTTTCTTAGCAGGCAAATAGAAAATGAAAAGATGAAAGTCTATTATGACCCGGATTTTGTGGTAATTCATCAGGAACATGCATCAGTTAGTAAGATCCCCAGGAAAAAAATATGGGAACTTTCAAGAAAATCACATAGAATTTACAGAAAATATGTTAAAATATGGCAATAAGCGATTAAAACACAAGATTAATTATATAAACACTCCGGGAAATTTATATTTATAGGGATGAATGAACGAAAATATCAGATTTGCACAAGTTGTATTATGGATACCTCCGATTCAAAAATTACATTTGATGAGAATGGAGTTTGTGATCATTGCAATGACTTTAAGAAAAATGTCTTACCCAACTGGCATACCGATGAAAGAGGTCGCCAGGAGCTGAGATCAATCGTTGAGAAAATAAAAGTATCTGGCAAGGACAAAGATTTTGACTGTTTGTTAGGCTTAAGCGGGGGTGTTGACAGCTCTTATATGTTACATCTTGCTGTAAAAGAATTTGGATTAAAACCGTTGGTATTTCATGTTGACGGAGGTTGGAATTCAGAGCTTGCCGTTCATAATATTCAGATGATGATTGATAAGCTTGGTCTTGACTTGTATACCGAAGTTATTAATTGGGAAGAAATGAAGGACTTCCAGCTGGCCTTTTTCAAATCAGGTGTTCCTCATATCGATCTTCCACAGGATCATGCCTTTATCGCCACTCTTTACAAATTTGCTGATAAATACAATATAAAGTACATTCTGAATGGTGGTAACATTTCTACGGAATGTGTACGGAACCCTATGGAATGGTTATACTATGGTACTGATATGGCTCATTTGAATGATATCATCCGTCGTTTCGGAACCAAAGAACTAAAAACCTATCCTTTCAGTTCAATATTCCGGCATAAATTCTATTTGAGATACATTAGGGGTGTAAGGGTTGTGAGGCCGTTGAACTACATGCCATATATTAAATCCGAAGCATTAAAGATGCTGGAACGCGAATATGCCTGGAAACCATATCCCCAAAAGCATTTTGAATCGAGATTTACTAAGTTTTATGAAGGCTACTGGCTCCCTGAACGATTTGGTTTCGATACCCGAAGGGTACAATATTCGAGTCTTATTCTGACAGGCCAGATGACAAGGGAAGATGCTGTAGAAAAGATGAAAAAACCAGCTTATGATCCTGAAACTATTGAGGATGAGTTTAATTATATCGCCACAAAATTGAGTATTCCGCCTGATGAATTGAGAGGCTATTTTAATATGGAGAAAAAGTTTTACTGGGATTACAAGAATAATAAATCAGTATTTGTAATGGGTGCCAAATTCTTAAAAGCTATTGGTGCTGAGAGATCAATAAAGAGATGATTGCAATAATAGATTACGGTTTAGGCAATATAAGGGCGTTCGTAAACTTGTATGAACGGCTGAACATTAAAATTAAGATCGCAACAGGCCCGGATGATATTAAAGATGCCTCTAAATTGATATTGCCGGGGGTGGGGGCTTTTGATTATGCAATGACACAACTTAATCGTTCTGGTATGCGGGATGCATTCGAGAAACAGGTAATTGTTAATAAGATCCCTGTAATCGGCATTTGTGTTGGAATGCAGATGTTGGCTAAATCGAGTGATGAAGGTAAATTACCAGGACTTGGATGGATTGATGGTTCTGTGAGAAAATTTGATGTCTCTGGCATTCCTTATAAAACCAAATTGCCTCATATGGGCTGGAACACGATAAATCCTATAAATGAATGTCCGCTTCTTAATGGATTTGACAGTGATTCTCGTTTCTATTTTCTTCATTCATATTATTTTGTTTGTAATAATGAAGAAAATATTATTGCTTCCACTTCTTATGGTATTGCTTTTGCAAGTGCTGTAAATAAAGATAATATTTTCGGTATCCAGTTCCATCCCGAGAAGAGTCATTCGAATGGTATCCAATTGCTAAATAATTATTCAAAGTTCTAAATATGCTGTATCCCAGAATAATACCTTGCCTGTTAGTTCATAACAAAGGTCTGGTAAAGACAGTAAAATTTAAAGATCCAAAATACGTTGGTGATCCGATTAATGCAGTTAAAATTTTCAATGAAAAAGAAGTTGATGAATTAATTGTAGTCGATATCGACGCATCTGCACAGAATTCTGAGCCGGATTATAAAATGATTGAAAACCTGGCTATAGAATGCCGCATGCCATTTTGTTATGGAGGAGGCATTAAAACCGTAGATCAGGCACATCGTATTTTCAACCTGGGAGTGGAGAAGATTTCCATAAGCTCTGCGGCAGTCGAGAATCCATCTATTGTTTCAGAGATGGCAGAGCGGGTTGGAAATCAAAGCATAGTTGTCGTTATGGACGTACATAAGAAATCTTTGAGCGGCAAATATGAGGTTATGACTTATAATGGAACTCACAGTACCGGACTTAATCCGATTGAGTTTGCAATTGAAATGGAGAAGCTGGGTGCCGGGGAGATTGTCATTAATTCAATTGATCTTGACGGGACAATGAAAGGATATGATCTCAATCTTATTAACAAAGTAAGAAATGAGATAAACATACCGATGACGGTCATAGGAGGTGCAGGTTCATTCGAAGATATCGGATTAGTAATTAAACAACACGGAATCATTGGAGCAGCAGCCGGAAGTCTGTTTGTTTTCAAAGGTAAATACAGGGCAGTTCTGATAAGTTACCCCAATAAAATAGAAAAGCAGAATCTGATTAAGAGTTATTTCATCGATCGAAATAACACATCGCTTTAAAAATTAGATAAAAAGGAAGAAGTAATATTTCCTGCATATTAAATATATTCTGAATGAAACAAATTCTTCAATCATTTAAATCGGGTCAGACTGAACTGGCAGAAGTACCTGTTCCCATGGTTTCGAATGGGAAATTACTTATACGCACTACACATTCTCTGGTATCAATAGGTACGGAACGGATGCTTGTGGAATTTGGTAAATCAAACATTATATCAAAAGCTTTACAGCAACCAGAAAGAGTTAAAATGGTGCTGGATAAAATCAAGTCTGATGGCCTTCTTCCTACCATTGAAACTGTTTTCAATAAACTGGAGCAGCCATTGCCGCTGGGTTATTCCAATGCGGGTATTGTAGTAGAAATTGGTGCCGGAGTCAGCGGGTTTTCAGTAGGCGACAGAGTAGCAAGCAATGGTCAGCACGCTGAATATGTTTGTATCCCGCAGAACCTTGTCGCTAAAATACCATCAAACGTCAGCCTTGAGGAAGCTACCTTCACCGTTATTGGATCAATTGGCCTGCAAGGGATTCGTCTTTGTTCTCCCACTTTTGGAGAAACAATTGTTGTGACAGGTTTAGGCCTTATCGGTCTCCTTACTGCCCAAATGTTATTAGCAAACGGATGCAGGGTAATTGGAATCGATATTGATGAAATCAAATGCTCAATAGCTCGGAAATTTGGCGTCATCACAATTAATCCGGCATCCGGTGATGACCCTGTAAAAATTGTTCAGGAAATTACTTCGGGAGTTGGTGCTGATGGTGTCATAATAACAGCATCCGCTAAGAACAATGATATTATTTCGCAGGCAGCACGAATGAGCCGTAAACGGGGCAGAATTATTCTTGTTGGAGTTGTTGGTCTTGATATCAATCGTGCTGAATTTTATGACAAAGAACTGACATTTCAGGTTTCGTGCTCCTATGGACCGGGCAGATACGATGAACTATATGAGCAGAAGGGAATTGACTATCCTCTTGCTTTTGTAAGATGGTCAGAAAAACGCAATTTTGAGGCAATCCTTGAAGCTATAAGTACCGGTAAACTTAATGTTAAAAATCTGATCACAGAAATAGTGGACATTGAGGACTTTCAGAGTGTTTATGGAGAAATCGGGAATACTAATTCAATTGCTTCCATATTCAAATACGCTGTTTCTGAAAATAATAGTACTGTTGCCCTTAAACATACAATTGAGCTCTCAAAACCCATTTCAAAAGGCACGAAAGGCGTGATTGGCGTTATTGGAGCAGGCAATTTTACAAAAATGACCATGCTGCCAGCTTTAAAGAATTCGGGAGCAAGTTTCAGATACATCGCATCATCAGCAGGTATTACCGGTACCTCACTTGCGAAAAAGTTTGGGTTCAGCAAAAGTACCACGGATTACAATGAAATTCTGGGTGACAATGAGGTGGATACAGTTATTATAACCACAAAACATAATTCTCATTCTAAATTTGTAAATGAGGCATTGCGTGCAAATAAACATGTATTTGTAGAGAAACCACTTGCACTTAATGAAGAGCAGCTACAATCAATAATTGATACCTATAATCAGGTTGTTGGTACTAAATCTCTTATGGTAGGCTTTAACAGACGATTTTCACCACATATTCAGGCTATCAGGAAATCACTAGGCAGTAACCCGGGGCCATTGAATCTTAATCTGACAATGAATGCCGGATTTATCCCAAAAGACGTCTGGGTTAACGATATTTCTCTTGGCGGAGGTAGAATTGTAGGCGAAGCTTGCCATTACATTGATTTATGTGTATATCTGGCTGGATCTGAAGTGGTATCTGTCTGCATGAATTCAATGGGTGAAAATCCGGAGGAAAACACTTCAAATGCCAGTATCGTAATGAAATTCAAAAATGGAAGCAATGGAGTAGTGAATTATTTTTCTAACGGATCTAAAGCTTACAGTAAAGAACGAATAGAAGTCTATTCCTCTGAAAGGACGTGGATAACGGACAATTTTCGTACTACCAGGGCCTTTGGTGTGAAAGGATTCAAAAACCTTAAAACGAAAATAAATAAAGGACATAAAGCTCAGTTCCATCTGTATATTGACAGAATAAAAAGCGGTGGTGAGCCATTAATCCCTTTGAATGAAATTATAAATGTTACCCGGACTTCATTTGCTGCTCTTCAAAGCTTGAAAGAAAACCGGTGGATTAATGTTTAATTAAAAAGTAATTTAGCTTTATCTTCCTGATTCCTGAAAACATGAAAGTAGATCTAATTGCAGGAGCAAGACCAAATTTTATGAAGATTGCTCCGATAATCGATTCAATACAACAAGCGAGTACAGAGGGGAAAAATATAAGTTTCAGACTTGTTCATACCGGTCAGCATTATGATATGAACATGAGTGGAAGCTTCTTTGATGAATTAGGTATTCCGGAGCCTGATATCAACCTGAATGCGGGAGGAGGGACCCAGTCTGAGCAAACTGCGGCAATAATGATTGGTTATGAAAGGCTTCTTTTAAGTGAGAAACCAGATTTATGCATAGTCGTTGGAGATGTAACATCAACAATGGCCTGTGCAATTGCAGCTCAAAAACTAAATGTGAGGGTAGCACATGTTGAAGGAGGGATAAGATCAGGGGATTGGACAATGCCAGAGGAGATAAATCGCATGGTAACTGATAGCATCACAAACTATTTTTTTACAACGACCAGAAACGCAAATGAAAATTTGAATAAAGCAGGTGTTGAGAATGAACGGATATTCTTTGTGGGAAATACAATGATTGATACATTAATCAAGCATAGACCCCGTTTTAAACGACCATCATTATGGGATAAGATTGGTCTTCAAAAAGGAAAATACCTGATTATGACATTGCATCGACCTTCCAATGTAGATGAAGAGAGCAATCTGAAAGAACTTTTAAATGAGATCATTAGCAATACCAGGAATATGCCTGTAATATTCCCGGTCCATCCTCGTACGTCCAAAATTCTTCAAACTTCCGGAGTATCCGATCCCAGGCTGAATGTGATAGAACCATTGAGCTATCTGGAATTCAATTATCTGGTTGAAAATTCCCTTGCTGTCATAACTGATTCCGGAGGAATCACCGAAGAAACAACAGTAATGGGCATTCCCTGCATGACACTCAGAAACAATACCGAAAGACCTGAGACAATAACTTTAGGAACTAATGAACTAATAGGGACCAATCCAAAAGCATTAAAACCAGCTTTGGAAAAATTGTTTTCTGGTTATTGGAAAAAAGGAAATATTCCTGAGCTTTGGGATGGAAAAACTTCCGAAAGAATTGTGAAAATCTTACTTAGTTTAAAGAACTAGAATTTTCCTTTCCTGAAAATGAATAAAATTTTGGCTGGCGTCAAGCTATTGAAAAACATGGGATTACGTTACATGTTATTCAGAGTATTCCATGTGATTTCTAAAAGAACCGGTTTCTTCGAAAGAAGATTTCCGACAAGTTCTCCTTGCATTGATGCGATATCCCTTAATACCTGGAAGAATAAGTTGCCACCATTTTTCTTCCAGGGGAAGAACATTTTGAATCTCAGGAAGCAAGAATTACCACAATTAAAGGACTTATACTCAGAAATATCTCAAGGGATTATTACTTTTTTTGGAAAAACGAAATACAATCTGGGGAGTGACTATGACTGGGTAACAAATCCTGTAACCGGTTATAAATACGATATCAACCAACATTGGTCTTGTATCGATGAGCTGTCAGAGGAAAACGGTGATATTAAATTTGTTTGGGAGAAGGCTCGATTTAACTTTATTTTTGATATTATCAGATTTGACTATCACTTTAAAACTGACTGTTCTGATTTTGTTTTCAAGGAGATTAATTCATTTATTGATAAGAATCCCCTTAATCAGGGGCCTAACTATATATGCAGTCAGGAGATAAGTTTACGGATCATTAACTGGACTTTTGCTTTATACTATTATAAGGATTCAGATGCTCTTACCGAGAGTCTGTTTGAAAAAATTATTAATTCAATCTATTGGCAAATACACCATGTTTATCAGAATATTAATTTTTCAAAAATTGCTGTAAGAAATAACCATGCGCTTACTGAAACTTTACTATTGTACTTATCTGGTCTCCTTTTCCCATTTTTACCAGATGTAAAGATCTGGAGTCAAAAAGGTAAGAAGTGGTTCGAACAGGAGATTGCATATCAGATATATGAGGATGGAACATATTTGCAGTTTTCAAACAATTATCACAGAGTGGTTATTCAGCTTGTTACAGTTGGCATGCAACTAGCCCGGCTTAATGGAAAGAAGTTCGATTCAGTTGTCTATTCAAGAAGCAAAAAATCTTTGGAATTTCTATACAACTCAATGGAAATATCAACCGGCATGTTGCCAAATTATGGTTCAAATGATGGCGCTCTTTTCTTCAAATTAAACGATCAGGATTTTAGAGACTTCAGACCTCAGTTACAGGCGTTTTCATATGCTATTAGTGATAATAATGTAATTGAATTGAATGGGTTCAACGGCGAGGATATCTATTGGTTGGGATTGTCTGAAAGAAATGCTGATCAAACTAAAGTAATTCAGAATTACGGCATTTCCTCTTACCCTGTTGGTGGTTTCTATATAATCAGGGATAATGAAACCATGACCTATATTCGTTGTGGAAAACATCGAGACAGACCTGCTCATGCAGATAATTTACATATTGATATCTGGTATAAAGGAGTTAATGTATTGAGGGACAATGGTTCTTATCTTTATAACTCAGAACCGGAAATGCTAAGATATTTTATGGGAACGCATTCTCATAACACCATTATGCTGGATAATTATGATCAAATGCTTAAAGGACCAAGATTCATCTGGTTTGATTGGTCTCAGGCTCTAAATACTGAATTTAAAGAATTTGACACACAATTCGAATTTACAGGTTCAATTTCTGCATTTAGGTATTTGGGTAAAGAAATTAAACACAGAAGAAAAGTCATAAAAATTAAGGGTTTCCCCAGATGGATTATTGAAGATGAAATATTGGGCACAAATCGCTACAACATGAACCAGTTATGGCATTTCGATCCTGATTTATTAAAGTCAGTAAAAATACAGGCAAAAGATTTAAATGGAACATTTCTGGAGTCAAAGACCATGGAGGGATGGTATTCTTCATATTATGGTAAAAAAGAAGCCTCCGATTACTATATGTTTTCTACTGCTGAACGGAAAATAACGACTGAAATAGAAATTATTCAATGAGAATATTATTAATTCATCAGTATTTTCTCGAGAAAGGAGATGGAGGGGGATCACGATTCAATGAGATTACAAAAAACTGGTCAGAAAGCGGTAATGAAATAACTGTAATTGCCGGAATGGTTCATTATACAACGGGTGAGAAACTTGAAAAATACAGAGGGAAATGGACATTCATTGATAAAGACTATTATCCTAATGTAGATATAATCCGTTGCCATGTTTCTGAGAGTTATAATTTAAATTTCATTGGGCGGTTATGGGCGTATTTTTCATTCGTATTTTCCAGTATATGGGCAGGATTATTTAAAGCAAAGGGTAAGTTCGATGTAATATTGGTTACGTCACCTCCACTATTTGTAGGGATAACGGCGTATGTTTTATCAAGGATAAAAAGATTGCCTTATATTTTTGAAATAAGAGATTTATGGCCTGAATCTGCTATCGATACAGGAGTATTAAAAAGTAAGCTTATTATCAGGTTTTCATTCTGGTTTGAAAAATTCATCTACAAAAATGCACTATTGATTAATGTACTTACTCCAGCTTTCAGGGAGAAGCTGGTCAAAGACAAGAAAATTCCACCTGAAAAAATAATATTTATTCCAAATGCAGCTGATTTTTCTCTTTCAGAAAACCTTGAAGAGAAGTTTAATATAAAGCAATTCAGAATTGACAACGGACTGGAAGGGAAGTTTGTCTTTATCTACGTTGGCGCTCATGGTGTTGCAAATCATCTTATTCAATTAATTGATGCCGCAGAAAAGTTGCAGGACTCAAATATTTTATTTTTGCTTATCGGAGCCGGAATGAAAAAAGAAGAACTTATTTCAGAAGTAAAAAAGCGCAATATCTCTAATGTGAAGTTTATGGGCCCGGTTCCAAAAGAGGAGATTTTCAAATATATACTGGCTTCTGACGTTGGAGTTTCAGTTCTAAAAAAAGTTGAAACATTCAAGACAATATATTCGAATAAAACTTTTGATTATATGTCATGCAAAAAACCGGTATTGATTTTGATCGATGGTGTTTCGCGTCAACTGGTGGAGAATGCTGAATGCGGTTTCTATGCCGAACCCGAAAATACAGACGCTATTGTATTTACAATCCGTAAAATTCTAGCTGAGACTGAAAAGCTTGATAAACTGGGTTTAAATGGATATAACTATGCAAAACAGCATTTTGACAGAAATGTATTGGCGAAAGATTATCTGGTTAAGATACAAGGGATAATTGAAAACAAATTGCATGTATAAATTCATCTTTAAGCCGGCTTTTGATATTTTGTTTTCAGTTTTAGGAATTGTGTTTTTATTTCCTCTGTTCTTTGTACTCGCAATGCTATTGGCCATTGTTAACAAGGGCAATAATCCATTCTTTTGCCAGAGGAGACCCGGGAAAAATGGGAAAGTATTCAATCTGATAAAGTTCAAAACTATGACCGATGATATAGATAGTGAAGGGAACCTTCTCTCAGATGAAAAAAGGTTAACTAAATTAGGCTCATTTATACGAAAAACCTCTTTAGATGAAATACCACAATTGATTAATATTTTAAAAACTGATATGAGTTTTATTGGCCCAAGACCCTTACTGGTGGAATATTTGCCTTTGTATAACGATGAACAGAAGAAACGTCATCTCATAAAACCTGGGATTACTGGATGGGCACAGGTAAATGGCAGGAATGCCATATCATGGCAGAAAAAACTTGAATTGGATGTTTGGTATGTTGAAAACATATCCTTCCTGCTCGATTTAAAAATTATTTATCTGACATTTAAAAAAGTCACCGCTTCGGAAGGCATAAATTCCACAACCCATGTTACCATGGAAAAGTTTAACGGAAATAACTAGATTGACTATGATTTTATATGGCGCTTCAGGACATGCAAAAGTAATCATCGATATTTTAGAAAAATCGGGAATTACCATTGAGAGGTTATTTGATGACAATGAGAAAATATCTTCCTTAAACGGTTACCAATGTACAGGATATGATTATTCAAAAGTAGATAGCCAGATGATTGTGTCCATTGGCGATAATAATACCAGAAAAGCTATTGCTGAAAAATTAGGGAAACTCAGTTTTGGTCTGGCTGTAGATATAAATGCAGTGGTTTCAAAACGGGCAGGAATCGGAGAAGGAAGTGTAGTCATGCCAGGAGCTATAATCAATTCAGGCACTGTAATAGGCAAGCATGTTATTCTGAATACCAATTCATGTGTTGACCATGATTGCGTTCTGGAAGATTATGTTCATGTCTCACCCGGAAGCTCAATATCCGGCAATGTATATATTAAGGAAGGTACACATATAGGGACCGGAGCATCTATAATGCAGAATATTACTATTGGCAAGTGGTGTATCATTGGAGCAGGATGCGTAGTGATAAATGATATTCCTGATTTTGCTGTTGTTGTTGGCAATCCCGGGAAAGTGATTAAGATAAAAAATAATAATCTATGAATTCTAGAATCTGGCTTTCTTCACCTCATATGGGTGGTAACGAAATGAAATATGTCCAAGAAGCATATGATACCAATTGGGTAGCACCTCTTGGACCAAATGTAAATGAACTCGAGAAGGAACTGGCAAAATATCTGAATATTAAAGGCGTTGCAGTTTTGAGCTCAGGAACATCGGCTATCCATCTGGCATTGATTATTCTCGGAATAAAGCAGGGTGATGAAGTTATCTGTTCTTCATTCACCTTTTCAGCCTCTGCGAATCCAATTATGTATCAATGCGCTACACCTGTTTTCATTGATAGTGAAAAAGATACATGGAATATGGACCCTGAACTTCTTGAAAAAGCTATTAAAGACCGGATAAATAAAGGGAATAAGCCTAAAGCGATAATATTAGTTCATCTATATGGCATGCCTGCAAAAACTGCTGAGATAGTCGAAATTGCAAATCGCTACGAAATACCAATTGTTGAAGACGCTGCTGAAGCGCTTGGCAGCAGATTTAATAATATTTCCTGCGGAACATTTGGTTTGATGGGGATTCTTTCATTCAATGGAAATAAAATAATCACAACATCAGGAGGAGGTGCATTAATCTCAAACAAAGTTGAATATATTGAAAAGGCTAAGTTTTTAGCAACTCAGGCAAGAGATAAAGCTCCTCATTATCAGCATTCTGCTGTAGGTTATAACTATCGGATGAGTAATATTGTTGCAGGAATAGGAAGAGGGCAGCTCGAAGTATTGGAGAGCAGGATAGCGGCAAGAAGAAATAATAATCAGTTATACAGAAAGTTATTAGCTGATTATGATTTTATCTCATTTCAGAATGAACCTCCGGGACATTTTTCAAATTACTGGCTTACAACAATTGTTGTAGGAGAAAATAAAAATGGAATAACCTCTGAAAAGATCCGACTTATAATGGATTCAGAGAATATCGAAACCCGTCCTTTTTGGAAACCTATGCATACGCAGCCTGTTTTTGCCGGATACCCTGCGTACCTTAACGGGGTCTCTGAAAGGTTGTTCAATTATGGACTCTGTCTGCCTTCCGGAAGCAATTTATCCAATGTAGAAAAGGAAAGAATAGAAAATTGTTTGAAATCAATCCTTCAGTAAATAAATTCGATTCTTAATGAAAGGATTATAAGGTAATTAATGAAGAAATTTAAGCTATTTGAACTTGAAAATAATGTCATAATAATGACATTTCTATGCTATATTTTCAGACCTTCCATTCCTTTTTTTAAATACCCATTCATTCTACTATACTTTTTATTGATAGTATATACCATCATAAAATTTAAGAGACGGATATTTTTATCATTAAATGAACTGATCAAGAATTATTACCTGATCATCATATTAATAATAATATTCTATCTCTCATTCTTATTCTCCGACAAGATCTATCTGATTATATTTAAGGATTCCTTTAATGGTGTAATACTCCTGTCGATTTTTGTTCTATTGTCATTGTATATAAATACAGTAGACAAACTGAATAGATTCTTTGACCTGTTTTTCAAGATTATAATCCTTTTCGCATTTATCATTTCAATAAAGCAGTTAGGTGAATTACTTAATCTTTTTCCAGGAGGACAAGTATCATCCATAATCGGGATACCTCTTGATCCGTCAATCCCATTATTTGATCTTGATAATAATTTCGGAATCATTCCTGTGATTATGGGAATAATAACTCTGATTTATATATTGATAAACACAGATTCAAGATTTAAAAGATTTCTATATAATGCATTATTAATTCTTTTTTGGTGTAGTCTTTTTTTCTCCGGATCGAGAAGGGGATTGATCCTGCTATGCTTAATTACTTTCCTTTTGATACTGATTCAACCATTCAGACTAGCAAAAGGTAAAATGGCTCTAAGAAGATTAGCGGCAAGATCTTCATCATTTCTGGTTGGGATATTACTAATTACGTCTCTGTCATTAGTTGTGGCTTTTCATACCTCAAATGGCTTCAAAAACAGAACTCTGAAAAGCATCGGATGTAAAAACTTACTCGACACTAAAGTTAAAATTGCGGATATCATTTATCGGTACTCATATATTTATAACAAATCAGGCATATTTCCTAGTTATTATAATGCGATCTGGACTCCGAGTTTTGATCCATATGATCCGGAAAGTTCATGGGGAACGAGGAATCATAAAATCTTATTTCCGATAAGCGGTAAAAATGCTGAAATTGTTCCCATAGGTGCAAAAGGATATTTAATGGACAGCACTTGTAATTGCTCCTTTGCCGGCGGGTATTGTGATTCATATTCATTATTGGTTAGCCTGAATGTAGTACCGAAGGAAAAAATAAGTGCTTCAGTTTATTGTTATGTCTCAGATGACTTTGACGGGCAACTTGTTCGCTTATCAGTGGGGACAGATTTTATTTTAAATAATAAAGTGATAGGGAATCCGGTAGCTATTTACGATCTTGAACAAAAAGGGTCATGGAAAATACTTAAAATAGATTTTGAATGTGCAGGAGGCAATATACCTATCTTCGTGAGTTTTGTTAAAAATGGCGTCATTAATTTAAAAAAAATGAAAGGTTATGTGGTTTTTGCTTACCCTAATTATAATCACGGCAATACTGGTTTAAGTTACTTGCCTGATAATAATGTCACACATAATTCAACGAGTGAAAAAAACAAAAAAAACTACGAAAAAGCTGGATTACTTTCATTTCTCCATAATGATTTTCTACTGGCGAACATCCAATCCAGTATGCAGGATCCTATAAGAAAATTTGCTTCCGGTTTTGTGTCTGAAGATACAACTTATCATGGTTTCAGACATCCATTATCAATTGATAAAGGCTTGTCATACTCGGGCAGTGAAAGAGTTATCAGATGGCAATTTGCATTGCAGATATTTAGAAATGAATATGACTGGAAGAAAAAAATATTTGGGGGCGGATTTAACTTTCTGAACTGGTACGGATATTATTTTTTGAAAGACAAAACTGCCAGTGACTGGCCCCACAATCCTTTCCTCTCAATTCTTCTGTATTCAGGAATCATGGGACTATTGATATATTGTTTCTTCATTTATAAAGTCTTTTATTACTATTTAAAATACCGGAGAGAATATCCGCTTTTGTTATTATTCTTCCTGATAACCTTCTTTTTTACATTCTTTAGTGGCGGTAGTCCTTTCGACCCGCCTATTATGGGCTTCTTCGTCATTCTGCCATTTTTCATCCATTCAGTTTATAAAAGAGGTAGTGAAGTAAATAAAATCACTGAGGCTTCCGATGAATAATATACTAATCACCGGAGCTGGAAGCTTTATAGGTTCCAACTTCCTTAAATATTCAAAAAACAGGCAGGTAAGGGAAGTTTCTTTAATTGATAATCATCCTGATCAGATTGATTTCAAAAATATTGATGTAGTGCTCCACCTGGCAGCAATAGTTCATCAGTCAAAAAAAATAAGCGAAAAGGAATATTTCAAAGTAAACAGGGATCTGTGTCTGAGTGTGGCAGACCGGGCAAAAAGAAATGGAGTAAAACAATTTGTATTTTTAAGCTCCGTAAAAGTGTACGGTGATTCTGAGAGCTCTGATGTTCCTAAAAATGAGACTTCCGAATGCTCACCCGACGATTCATACGGAAGAAGTAAATATGAAGCCGAGAGAGATCTTATGAAAATGAATGATCCGGACTTTATGGTCTCCATTGTCAGGACTCCCCTGGTTTATGGTGAACGGGTAAAAGCAAATATGATTAATCTGATAAAACTTGTCGATCGCGTCCCGGTATTGCCATTTGGAAAGATTAAAAACAGAAGAAGCTTTACATATGTCGAAAATCTTGTGGGATTTATTGACAGGATAATTGAAAAAAGAGCGTCGGGGATCTTTATTGCAATGGATGGCAGCTCACTATCGACAACTGAACTGGTTGAATCTATATCGGGGCACCTTGGAAAGAAAACTTATCTTTTTAAAATGCCATGGATTCTTTTAAAAATAAGTTCCGCTTTAATACCGGGGAAACTTGACAAACTATATGGTTCTTATGAATTCGAAAATTCTTCAACAAAAAATATTCTTGAATTTGAACCCCCGTTCTCAACAGATGAAGGCCTTAGGAGAACAGTAGTGCATTATCTTATAGCAAAAAACAATCATAATCAAAGCTAATTAACCTGTTCCTGTTTTGAATTTACCCCTTATTATTTTTATCATCATCATCCTGGGAATCACTTCCTATAGCCTGACGTATGCAATAATGCATTATGCAGTCAGAAATAAGATGACTGTGATTCCTAATGAAAGAAGTTTACATGATATTCCGACACCAAAAGGAGGCGGTATAGCAATAACTCTGACGTGGTATGCAGGAATAACGGTATTGTTTTTTTCAGGTATCATCGAACGCAGCCTTTATCTCGCCCTTTTAAGCGGAATAATGATTGCTGTTGTGAGTCTTATTGACGATATAAAAGGTCTTAGACCTATCATCCGCCTTATAGTTCATTTTATAACAGCAATCCTGGCTTTTTACTTTTTGAATGGACTTCGGCCATTGGTGATGCCCGGAATTAATATAAATTATAACCTCCTTATCTATCCTTTAGCAATTCTAGGAATGGTATGGTTTATCAACCTTTTTAACTTCATGGATGGTGTAGACGGATTCGCTTCCGTAGAAGTAATCGCTATCTCCTCTGTATTGTTTGTGATGTCGTGGAATATGATATCAATAATGTTGATTGTCTCTGTGGGAGGCTTTTTATGTTGGAACTGGCCAAAGGCAAAAATATTTATGGGTGATGTCGGAAGCACTCAGCTCGGTTTTATTCTGGTTGTCCTGGGAATATATTTTCACAATAAACTGCAGTTTTCAATTCTTAACTGGATAATGCTTACCTCACCGTTCTGGTTTGATGCAACATTAACCTTAATCAGGAGAATGAGGAATAAAGAAAAACTGAGCGAGGCACATCGTAAACATGCGTATCAACGAATTGTCCAGGCGGGTTTTTCTCATGAAAAAGTTAATTTTTTTCTGATTCTTATAAATCTGTTTATCATTACATTGATAATATTCTACAGGGAAGTAAAAATCTTACAGATACCAATATTCGTATTCAGTCTTTTGATCTTCTATTTGATTACTAAGGCTGTCGATAGGAGAGTGCCGTTTGAAAAGAATAAGGAATAGATGAAGAAGATCGACTTTAAGTTCTTTACAAACATTCTGCTTCGTTCTGAGTTGCTGCGCAGCGCTTCAATTCTTCTATCAGGTACTGTAATTGCACAACTGATCGCATTTCTGCTGCAACCATTCCTGCGAAGGTTCTTTTCACCTCAGATATTCGGTATATTTTCTGTTTATACGAGCCTGATTGGTATTATAATGGTAATATCTTCATTCAGATATGATGATGCTATTGTATTACCAAAAACTGATAAGGAATCTGCAAATGTATTAGGATTATCCCTTATATTCAGTTTTTGCTTCAACATTTTGCTTTTTCTGATCGTGCTCATGATGGGAGGGAAGATCATCACATTCCTGAATCTCCCTTCAACCTTTCCCTCATGGATTCTTTATGTCATTCCACTGAGTGCATTTCTTTACAATTCATATCAGTGTTTTAACTACTGGCTGGTTAGAAAACGAAAGTTTTATGCAGTTTCAGTCAATAAATTAAGCAGAAGAGGAGCAGAAGGTATATCACAGGTGAGCTTTGCATTGTTAAAGAATTCTAATGGTTTAGTATACAGCGACATATTTGGCCAGACGGTTAATGTTCTCACTGTGATATTTCAATCCATCAAGAACGGGCTGACAATCAGATATATAAGTTTTACAAAACTAAAATACGTCTTCAATAAATACAAGGATTTTCCAAAATTTAATCTTATTCCCGCATTCATGAGCACATGCGGCTTCATGTTGCCTCCCATCTTTATCAATAAATTCTTTTCTTCCGATTCCGCGGGTTTTTTTAATCTTGCACAGATGCTGCTTTCAATTCCAATTGGGCTTGTGGCCACCGCATTTACAAGTGTTTTGCTGCAGCGTATATCTGAGAAATATAACAATAGAACAAGCTTTTTATCAGATCTCAAACCTGTAATAATCGTCGTGGGACTTATATCATTGGTTGAAATAATTGTCATCACATTTTTTGGCGAATTTCTGTTTAAAGTAGTTTTTGGTGATATATGGACATTCTCAGGAAGAATATCAAGAATACTGGTATGGTCGTTTGCGTTTAATTTCATTGTTTCCACCTTTACTGCAATTTTTGTTGCGATGAGGAAAATAAAGGTCTATAGCGTCTATCAGCTTTTCTATTTTATCGCTATTATCTCGTTGTTGCTGTTTAAAAGACTTGGATTCGTTGAATTTCTAAAAGTTTATGTTATTATCGAAATAACCTGCTACACAGTTCTGTCTGCAGTCATGATATTTATTATTGCCCGATACGAACATTTCTTAAAAACAGGCCTTCAAACCGATTTATGAGTTTTAAATTATTAAGTATAAGTTCAATGTATCAGGGGTCTCTGGATTCATTCTATCAGAGGATTGCTGTGACAAATCTCGATTATGAAGACCATTACAACCTTTTACTGAATGATACAACAGAATTTGCAGGTTCCTATACAAGAAACTTTATAAAACTGGGTGTTGATGCCAGGTGTATTGTTTCAAATGATAAGATACTCCAGGATAAGTGGAAACTGGAAAACAACATTGATACCGATAGTGTTTCCGATATCCTCTTCAAGCAGATTAAGTATTACCAACCTGAGATTCTTTGGATTGAAAATCTTACATACCTTGACAGTGATTGGTTTAGTAAGGTTCGAAACCAGATTAAAGCGGTTAAATTAATTGTGGCATATCACTGTGCCCCGTATACCCGTAAGTATCTTGATAAACTTAGAAATGCGGATTTCATTTTTACCTGTACTCCCGGCTTGCTGGATACAATGAAAAAGGAAGGCATGAAAGCTTATATGGTTTATCATGGATTTGATAATCAGCTGCTTGAGCGATTGGATAAAAAACAAGGTCAGCCATCTGTGGTATTGACTTTTTCCGGTTCACTTATCACCGGGGATACTTTTCATAATGCAAGAATCAACCTGATAGAAAGATTGATACGAGAGAATATAGATATCGCGCTTTACATGACACTTGAAAAAAGCACCAGGATTAGAGCCAAACAGGCAATATATTATCTCTCATTGCTGCTGAAAAAGCTAGGGTTGGGTAAGATTACCGGGAAGTATTCGTTCTTTGAATATGGAAGTATTCTTGTAAAGCACTATTCCAGGAAACTTATTAAAATGAATCAAGCTCCTCAATATGGGATGAACATGTACAACCTTTTTTCCAGATCAAAGGTGGTGCTGAACATACATACCGGAGTAGCAGGCGATTATGCCGGTAACATGAGGATGTTCGAAGTCACTGGTACCGGCAGTTGTCTACTCACTGACAACAAGAAGAACATGAAAGACTTATTTGATGCTGGCACTGAAGTCTTGCTGTATAATGATACCGAAGATTGCATTCAAAAAGTAAAATGGCTTTTGGAACATGATAAGGAAAGAGAAAAAATAGCCAAAGCCGGTCAGAAAAAAACTCTTGATGTGCACACCGTCGAAAACAGATGCCGGACAATTATTGATATTATAAAGAAAGAGCTGAATATAAGAATGGGAGAGTAGCACCCAGCACCCAGTATGGATAAGAAAACTATAAAGGATTTGTTACCGCCCGCATTCTTGAGGATTCTAACCGGACTCTTTTACGGGTGGCATGGTAATTATTCTTCCTGGAGTGATGCAATGAAGAAAAGCAGGGGATATGATTCAATGGATATATTGGAAAAAGTGAAATCATCTGCAACCAAGGTAAAAAACGGACTGGCAGTATATGAAAGAGATTCACTACTCTTTGACCATATCGAATATTCTTTTCCAGTGTTATCAGGACTATTGTGGATAGCAGGCCGGAATAATGGAAAACTGAATGTTATGGATTTTGGCGGCTCTCTGGGCAGCAGTTACTTTCAGAATAAGCTTTTCCTCGATACTATTTCATATGTAAACTGGTGTATTGTAGAACAGCCTGAATTTGTTAAGGTTGGCATTGAATGCTTTGAGGACAGGAGACTTCATTTCTTCTATTCAATCGATGAATGTCTTAAAGCATTTGAAGTTCAAGTTGTCCTGTTTTCCAGTGTTCTTCAATACCTTGAGGAGCCATATATATTATTGGATAAGATAATATGTCAAAATCCTGAATTCATAATAATAGACAGAACCCCGTTCGTGAAAGGGAATGACATGATCACAGTACAAACAGTAAATCCTAAAATATATAAGGGCAGTTATCCATGCTGGTTTTTCAATGAGGAAAAATTTGTCTCTTTTTTTAGGAAAAATTATATATTAGTTCTGGAATTTGATTCACTTGACAGAGCAAATCTGTCATCAGAATTCAAGGGATATATTTTTCAGAAACTTGACCATTAAAATCAGAGTCAACAATGACCCAAAGGATAATTTTCTTAATTTAATGGAATCATGAGAAAAAATGATTTTAAAGTATCTGTGATTGTACCTGTATTTAATGAGGAAGGATGTTTGTTGACATTTGCCGAAAGGGCAATTAAAGTACTTGATCACTTTCATGACTATGAAATACTTTTTGTTGATGATGGCAGTAAAGACGGCACACTGACAATTTTGAGAAAGCTGCATTCGGAAAATAATAAAATCAACTTCCTGTCTTTCTCCAGGAACTTTGGACATCAGAATGCATTAAGAGCAGGAATACATCATGCAAATGGTGATTGTATAATATCTATGGACGGCGACCTGCAACACCCGCCGGAACTTATACCCGATTTGATAAACAAATGGAATGAGGGTTATGATATTGTTTATACCATACGGAAAGATGCGAAAAATATTCCTTTTTTTAAAAAAATTGGTTCAACCCTTTTTTACAAATTAATGAATGCAATATCTGATATAAATTTTGAAAATGGTGAAGCAGATTTCAGATTGTTGGATAAAAATGCAGCCGATGAACTGAATAATTTAAATGAAAATGCAATTTTTTTTCGCGGAATGATAAAGTGGCTTGGATTTGATCAGGCTGGTATCGAATATGTTCCTGATGACAGAACCTGGGGTAAAACAAAATATTCACAAAAAAAGATGTTTGCGCTTGCCATTTCAGGGATAACTAGTTTCAGTATCAAACCTCTTCGTATCTCCACAATTATTGGTGTTTCAATTGCAGTGTTTTCCCTTTTATACGGGATTTATGCCTTATATATTAAATTCTTTACAAATAATTCCATTGAGGGATGGACATCGGTGTTCTTCATGGTTACATTTATAGGAGGTATTCAGTTAATTATTCTGGGGATAATCGGCGAATATATTGGTAACATATTTCTTGAATCAAAAAAACGTCCTCATTATATTATTAAAGAGGATAGTTCAGATAATGTAGTGTGAACTCTAGAAAAAAGCTTTAATAATCAATCAGATAGTTAAATCAATGACAAACAGAGAAGATAAAATTGTTATTTTATCCTTAGTATTACTGGTTTTTCTTTTTCTTTTTATTTCGAATACGTTAAACTCGGGTTTCCATTTTGTGGATGATCACGAAGTTATCAAAATGAAAAATGATTTAAAATCCTCATCATTAAATACTGTATCCACAAACTGGGTAAAAGAAGATTTAAAAAATAATAGCAGGTTCAGACCATTTTATTATATCCACAGGGTAGTTGAAACCAGATTCTTAGGATCTGATTTCTTTTTATGGTCTGTCTATAACGGCATTCTTTGTTGTCTTGCTCTGATCTTCTTTTATAGGGCAATGCGTAACATGGAATTTGGTTTGGGAGAATCAATTGTATTTCTGATTATAACATTTATTGGTCCGCAAAGCTCTGTCTGGTGGAGATTAGGTCCGGGAGAAAGTCTGGGAATAACCTTGATTGGTTTTTCCTTTTATTTTATGTCAAAATGTTTGTATAAAAGGAATTTCATTTTAAATAATTTGCTTTTTATCTTATTCCTCATCCTTGCTTCGTTAACCAAAGAGAGTTTTCTTCTAATCATCCCTGCGTTAATAATTTATAAGATCTGGAATGAGAAAATCCATATCTGGTCATCCTTAAAAGAATCGGTTTTTAAAAACATGATACTTGTAATTCCACTGATAATTTTTGTAATGGAATTAGTCATTATAAAGTACTATGTGGGAATTACTTATTCAGGTCTGGATAATCATTTTTTGAATAACATAAGCAGCATATTTTCAACTAGTTTGCATTTTATAAGAACATATCTAAATCTGCTCATTGTTGCCATATTACTTTTAATTATCAGAAGATATTTAAAAAATCCTCCTATAAGCATTAATTTGCTATCGCTAGTTTTTTTCCTGCTGATATTAGCACCTAACATAGTCCTCTACGCGAAGTCAGGATTGGTTGAACGCTATCTGTTACCATCATCATTGGGCATTGGTTTTTTTGTTGCGTCTATAATAAAAATGATTGATAAGGATCAATTAAAATACAGGAAAATAGTTTTGACACTTATAATTGTCTCATTTTTACCCTATATGTTCAGCTCCTGTACTGATGCAATAAAATTCTCAAAAGAAGGCTATGCTACCAAAAAACTGTTGTCAGCAGTATCGACGAACACTACCAAGGGGTCTCAGGTATTGGTGATCGTAGATCCCGTTGAGTCGTACGAAAAGTCGGTTTCTCTTAAAACATATTTACATTATGAGGACGAAATTGATCTTTTTGGTTATCCGCTTGTAAAAGATCAAAAGGATGCTGATTATCAGGGATATGTTGATGGATGGAAATCGTATTTTGAAGGGAAGCAGTTTGAAAACATGAGTTCAAAGCCTGCCCTTCTTATTTTTCTTGATAATAAATTGATTGAAAGTTTTTTTGCAAAAACGAACCTTCTCAGGAATGATTATTTGCCTGTTGATATAGGCAAATCGACGTTTGCCTTATTAAAGAAAATTAATTAAGCCCTTCCTGTTTTCTTCGACGACAAGCTTTTATCAGATTAGTGGTGCAATGTTAAAGGAACTTTTATTTACATACCTCCTGATCAATGTAAAAATTATTTAATTGGTGATAACTCGCGATGAAAATAAATAATCCTGTCAGGACCTTAAACTGGTTAGTAAATATTATTATAATATTAGTGTCAGTTCTGCTACTAATCTACACAGGATACAGAGCTGCAACCCTGTCATTTACTATTGATGAAAGTATTTCCTTTAATGTGTTTGTTCCACTGAAGTTCATGGGTATAATATCTTATAAGATAGCCTCTTCTAACCATCATATGATAAATACCCTTTGCATGAAGTTCATGGCTTACTTTTTTGGGACAAGCGAATTTTCCCTTAGATTTCCATCATTACTATCCCATTGTTTCTATCTCATTTTCACTTATAAGATAATAAAGAAAATTTCCTCTCCATTTATTGTGCTCGCAGGCTTTCTGTTGTTAAATCTTAACCCTTATTTGCTGGATTTTTTCTCTCTGGCAAGAGGATATGCAATGGCAGTTACATTTACAGTCATAAGTCTGTATTTCCTTTTTACATATATTGAAAACACTAAAGACAAGAACATTATCTGGTCTTTATTCTTTGCCATCCTGGCTGTTTTAAGCAATTTCTCCCTGTTAATTTACTTTGTTTCACTGATAGGAGTAATAAATCTTTATTGGATTTCCTCTCGAAGTAATTTTAAGTTTGCTGACCTGTTGAAGAAAAATTATCCAGTGATCATTAGTTCATTGCTCCTAATCGCAATAATGTTTGAACCAATCAGGAAATTAATAAAATACAAGGAATTCTATGACGGAGGTTTAAATGGTTTCTGGTCCGATACAGTCGGCTCTTTAATAAGTGCAACGCTTTATGAACGATCTTATCAGAGTTTATACTTTGTATATCTGAAATATTTTATTGGCATCAGCTGTGCAATCATGCTCATAGCTTTCGTTTACAGGCTCTTTTCCGGAAAGATGAAAGTCTTTTCTGAAAGAGCTACAGTTTCTGTATTATTGTTATTCTTACCTTGTGTTGTTACTGTTGCTCAACATTATATTTTAAAATCCAATTACCTGATCAACAGAATGGCACTATTTCTTATTCCATTATTTTTTATAAGTATTTTTATGTTTATCGATGAGTATGGCAAAGTCTTAGCGGTGAAAATTATTAGCTGGACTTTGGTATATATTCTTGCAGGTGCTTTTACCTTTCATACAATAAATTCCATTAATACTTCCAGTGCATTGTACTGGAAGTTTGATGCTGATACAAAAAGGATGCTATATGATCTTGATCAGCAGGTACAAAAAGATAATATCAGCTCTGTTAAACTTGGAGTAATGACACTTTACGAACCGGCTATTAATTTTTACCGGAAAACTAAGAAATATGACTGGCTTGAAAAAGTAACTGAAGATGGGTATCGGGAGCTCAATTATAATTATTATTATTTAGGTGATAGCAGTATGAGTTTTATTAAAAGCAGGAATTTAACAGTTTTAAAACACTATTCAACGAGCAATTCTTGTCTGGTAAGATAGGGTTATACAGAGATATTCTTAATCAGCTCCCGTGGTAGTTTCAAGATTTATGAAGCATTGGATATTTTGCATTTTCAGATTATATTATAACTCTTTACTATGATAAAAATGCTCTCAATAATTATTCCTGTCTATAATGAGGAAGCCACAATTTCATTGATTCTGAATAAAATAAAAGAAGTAAGTCTGATAAATGGAATAGAAAAGGAGTTAATTATTGTAAACGATTGCTCCACAGATAAGACAGCAGATGAAGTGAAGAAATTTATTGACACAAATCCATCACTGAATATTAATTTTCCCCAACATGAAATTAACAGAGGCAAAGGTGCTTCATTGCATACAGGCATCTCCTTAGCCAGGGGCGAATATCTAATAGTACAGGACGCTGATACAGAGTACGATCCGAATGAATATAATGACTTGCTGAAACCGGTGGTAATGGGATTTGCCGATGTAGTTTATGGCTCACGATTTATGGGAAGTAACCCTCATCGTGTTTTATTTTTCTGGCATACAGTGGGCAATAAATTTCTTACATCATTTGCAAATATATTCTCCAACCTTAACCTTACAGACATGGAAACATGTTACAAACTTATCAATACAAAAATAATTCAATCGATAAAATTAAAAGAAAACCGGTTTGGCTTTGAGCCCGAAATAACATTGAAAATAGCAAGGATTCCCAGGATAAGAATTTACGAAGTTGGAATCTCTTATTATGGAAGAGGTTACGAAGAGGGAAAGAAAATTGGATGGAAAGATGGCTTCAGGGCTATTTATTGTATTTTAAAGTATGGTTTATTTAAGGCATAAAGCATGATTCTGGTTATATTCTTATGGATACTGATACTATTTGACTTTTCTGTTATCGGGTTCTCGGTTGCTAAAATTATCTGCAGAATTTCCGGTGCAAAAGAGAATATCGGATTAATTAAACCTGATGAATTCTTTTTCATTGGATTTTTAACATTATCATTTTTTTCAGGAATCCTTTCGATCTTCATTCCTGTCGGAAACATTATTCTGATTTGTGTCTCTCTTTTCACTCTTTTCCTGTTCCTTATAAATATCAGAGAAATAAATGAGATCATACAAAAGGTTAAGAAGGGAGTTACATTATTGAGTAGGGTTGAGCTTTTTTTCTTGATTTTTCTTTTCATTTTTATCTTAACCGCAGTAGTCCAGAAGATCACCCTTGGTGATACAGAATCATATCATGCCCAGAGCATTCAATGGGTGCGAAAGTTTGCTGTTGTTCCGGGCTTAGGTAATATACATGGCCGTTTAGCTTTTAATTCTATGTTTTTTGTTATTTCAGGATTATTCGCTTTTCAGATTAAAGATATTCTCATATTTCCCTTAAATGGAATATGTTACATGGTCCTGGCAATCAGGCTTTTTTCCCTTTATAAAAAAGAAAATAACCAGGGAACAAGATGGAAAGCTGTACTTTATTTACTCACACTTTTGATTAGCTTGCTAATAATGATTCCTGATTTGAATTCTCCTTCAACAGACATAATTTGTGCAATCCTTGTGATCTATTCTTTTATAATAATTTTAAATCTGGAAAAAAAAGAGGGCCAAACAAGTCTCTTTCAGTTTATTCTGTTGAATTTGGTTGTTCTTAGTTGCATTACTTTCAAAATAAGTTCACTTTTTCTGATTGCATCATTGTTGTTTCTTTTTAATAAAAAAAATCTTAACAGAATTTGGATCACTTTCACAATTGGTATACTGGTATTCTTTTCATTCATTATAAGAAATTATTATTTGTCGGGATATCTGATTTATCCATTCCCGGCGATCGACATTTTCAATGTCGATTGGAAAATTCCGTATGATGATGTTTTATCCATGAAGCTTGAGATAGAAAGTTGGGCAAAAATTTCAACCATTCCAGCTTCAGATGTAATCGGTTTGAGAGTATCTCAGTGGATTATCCCGTGGTTTCATCTATTGAATTTTAATGCTAAACTTATCCTGACAGTCAATGCTTTTTCAATAATCTCGATAATAATTATGCTTCTTAAGAGGGATTTTTTTCTTGCGAAAATTCAATTCATCTTACTTATAAATCTGATATTCTGGTTTCTCAGGGCACCGGATCCCCGATTCGCCTATGGTTTCATTTTTCTGGGATTTTCCTTAAACATAGCTTTTGTATTAAAATTATTTGAGAATTCTTCAGGTTCGGGCCTATTTAAATATGTCAGAATTTCTCTTGCATGTTTCCTGTTTCTCATTATTTGCAGACGAATCATGTTTCCGGTGGATACTTTAAGGTATCCATCCCGGTGGATTCTTCCTGCATCTTTCGGAACAGTCGAAACCAGAGAGTATTTCTCTGATTTTCATTATCGTGTTCCGATTCCTGAGGGTGGATGTTTCAATGTTGAAATACCGTGTGTTCCCTATCAGTTGGCCAACATTGCTATGAGAGGAAAGAATATTCAGGACGGTTTTAAAGTTGTAAAAAAGCAGGTTCCGACTCAATAAGCAACATAAAAATATTTATTGGTTCAAATGCACAACTATTGTACTTTATTTGATTCTTTTTATCTCAGCAGGGGATTAGCTATGTACGATTCCTTATATTATCATTCCTCAGATTTTCACCTCCACATATTTGCATTTGACGACTTAACATATGAAATTCTTATCAACCTGAATCTGAAAAAAGTTACAGTAGTGTCACTGAAAGAATTTGAAACGGCTGAATTGAAGGAAGTAAAAATGGATAGGAGTAAAGCTGAGTATTGCTGGACATGTACTCCTTCCGTAATTTCTCATGTTTTTAAGAATTCAGATGTGGCAGATTGCACTTATATAGACTCAGATCTGTTTTTTTTCTCCGATCCTTCAATACTTATTTCGGAATTGGATCAGCATAAAAAAAATGTTTTGGTTACAGAGCATAGATTCTCATATTTACCTCGATTATACGAAGAAAAGCGGGCCGGTAGATTCTGTGTCCAGTTTTTAACCTTCCGTAATGAGGCGAGTAGCATGAAAATTCTGGAAAAATGGCGCAAACAATGCATTGATTGGTGTTATGCCAGATATGAGGACGGAAAGTTTGGTGATCAGAAATATCTTGATGAATGGCCTTTGCTTTATGATAACATTCATATTCTTCAACACCAGGGAGGAGGAATTGCCCCATGGAATCTTCAACAATATAGATTTTTCAATGAAGGGAATTCAATTAAAGGCAAAGTCAAGAAAACCGGTTCTGAGTTTGATGTGGTTTTTTTCCATTTTCAATATGTTAAACTTCTTGAGAATGGCTCTTACGATATAGGATGGTATCTGATTACTTCATACCTGAAGAAATTATTCTATGCACCTTATCTGGGAAAGATTGAGGTTATTGAGACTAAGCTGCATGAATTAAATTTAAAATATAAAAGGGGATTTGCAGTTTTTAAATCTGACGGACTCAAAAGCATTCTGAAAGGAGGACTTAAGAAAATATTGCGATATAATATAATGAATATCTGATAATAATGGCGTATATAATTGATTTGGAAACACATACTGATGCTCGTGGAAATCTTACAGTTATAGAGGATGTATTTCCGTTTACCATCAAAAGAGTTTTTTACATTTATGGCGTTGATAAATCTGAACGTGGAGGACACAGGCATCATAAAACCATCCAGGCAGCAGTTTGTATTCAGGGAGAATGTAAGATATATAACAATGATGGGAAAAATGATACGGTTTTTCACCTTGATAAGCCATCAAAGTGTGTACTGCTTGAACCTTCTGACTGGCACAAGATGTATGATTTCTCTGACAATGCTATTCTGATGGTACTGGCATCAGAGAAGTTTGATAAGGACGATTATATATTTGAGAATTATGATTGAATACGAAAATTTAAAAAAGGTAAATCAGCCTTATTTCAAAGAGCTTAACAGTGTCTTTAATTCTGTCCTTGAGTCTGGGTGGTTTGTGTTAGGGAAAAATGTGGAAGAATTTGAGAATGAATTTGCTGAATATATTAATATTAGTCATTGTACAGGAGTTGCTTCAGGTCTTGATGCACTAACAATAGCGCTGAAGGTACTTGATCTGAAAGAGAAATCGGAAGTTATTGTCCCTTCGAACACATATATTGCAAGTATCTTATCAGTTCTTTTGTCGGGTAATGTGCCTGTGATGGTAGAGCCGGATCTGGCGACATATAACATTGACCCCGGCAAAATTGAGGATGCAATTACTCCAAAGACAAAAGCTGTACTGGTGGTGCATCTCTATGGTAAACCATGTGATATGGATCCGATACTTGAGATATGTAAAAGGAAAAACCTTTATCTGATTGAAGATTGCGCTCAGGCTCATGGGGCAGAATATAAAGGGAAAAAAGTTGGAACTTTCGGTGATATATCAGCATTTAGCTTTTACCCTACGAAGAACCTTGGTGCACTAGGTGATGGTGGGGCGATTACTACAAACAACCCGGATTTTGCAAAGAAGGCCCGTATGATCAGAAATTATGGGTCTGAAAGGAAGTATTATAATGAATACCAGGGTGTTAATTCACGACTAGATGAGATTCAAGCTGCCTTTCTCCGGGTTAAATTGAAACATCTTGATGATATAGTCGCACATAAAAGGAAGTTAGCTGAAGTCTATTATAAGGGAATCTTGGGAGACTTCATTAAGCCATTTGTAAATCCCGATTTTTTTGATGTCTATCACATTTATAATATCAGGCACAAGAAGCGTGATGAACTGAAAAAGTACCTCTTTGATAACGGGATTCAGACTGAGATCCACTATCCGGTGGCTCCTCACAGGCAGAATGCGATGAAGTTTATGAGCTCTCTGAGCCTTCCTATCTCTGAAGAAATTCATTCCACAACATTGAGTCTGCCAATATCTTCATTTCATACTCCAGAAGATATTGAGCAGGTTATCAAGGCTCTTAATAGTTTTTAAGGAGACTGCATATAAATGGCTGAAAAGAAAATATTATTGATATCCATGGTTTTTTACCCTGACGAAGTTGCGGTGGCGAACCTCTTTACTAATCTCAGCATCGAGCTTGCGGCTTCCGGTCTTGATATAGAAGTCTGGTGTGCACAGCCCAGCTATACGAATACGCAGCGACAGCCCCGTGAGCTAATTTACAGGGGAATAAATATAAAATATCTTAAATCGACCACCTTCCACAAAGACAAATTGCCGGGAAGAATTATCAATTTTGTAACATTCAGCATTATTGTTGCAACACGATTATTGTTTTCGAAGGTCAAAACACGTGTTGTTTCAAACACCACACCACCGTTTCTGGCAATAATAATTTCATTAATCTGTAGTTTTAAAAACCGGAAGTTCATTTATATTCTGATGGATATTTTTCCAGATGGGTTAATCAGGCTTGGAAAGGCTTCCGGGAAAAATATTTTTATAAGAATCTGGCAATCAATTCATCGCGCAGCATTGAAAAGATCTGAATATATTGTTGTTATCGGACGCGATATGAGAGATTGGCTTGTAAGATTCTACCCGGAAGGGGCAGAAAAGACCAGATATATACCTGTCTGGCAGGATGAAGAACTCATTAAGCCTGTTGACATTAAGCTTAATCCATTTATTGTGAAGTATCAACTTCAGGACTATTTTGTTGTTCAATACTCTGGAAATATGGGATTATGGAATGATATGAAAACAATCGGGCAAGCCATAAACAAAAATATTACTGATGTCGTTTTTCTGATAATCGGAGGCGGAATGAGAAAAAAAGAATTGCTAGAGTCAATAAATGATAAAAACGCGACTAACATATTATTCCTTCCTTTTCAGACAAATGAGAATTATTCATATTCTGTAACTGCCTGTCATGTTGCGTTAGTATCTTTACGAGAAGGACTTGAAGGGATGGCCGTACCCAGCAAGATAATAGGGATTATGGCGGCAGGCATTCCTGTTATTGCAATGGTTCCGGATCATTCGGAAATTGCATATATTGTTAAGGAGGAGAAATGTGGTTATATTATTAATCCATCTGATAGCGAAGGACTGGTAAATGCAATAACAGAACTCAAGTCTGACGAGAATTTACGGAAAAGATTAGGGCAAAACGGACGTGATGCTTTTTTAAGAAAATACACTGCAGAAATAGTTGCTGAAAAATTCAATTCGCTTCTTAATAGCTGATATTCAATTTCCTTAAAAGATCATCTCATAATAATGGTTAGTTAATGGAAAAATTAAAATTTGCAATCATCGGATGTGGCAGAATAGCAGACAGGCATGCGGAACAGATTAAACGCTTAGCCATTCTGCAGGCAGTTTGCGATAATATTGAATCGCGCGCTACTCAGTTTGGGAAGAAGTATGGTTCAAAAGTATATAAAGATTATGAAGAACTGCTCTTGAATGAAAAGGATCTGGATGTTATTTCAGTATGTACACCGAATGGTTTGCACGCCGAGCATTCAATAAAAGCCTTCCGTAGTGGATTTCATGTTCTGTGCGAAAAGCCTTTGGCTATAAGCGTATACGATTGCGGGGAAATGATTAAAGAAGCTGAAAAGGCCAATAAAAGACTTTTTGTTGTCAAGCAGAACAGGTATAATCCTCCTGTACGGGCAATTAAAGACGCTCTTGATGAAAACCGTCTGGGACGAATACTTAGTGTTCAGCTGAATTGTTTCTGGAACCGGAATAAAGAATATTATTCCAATTCGGAATGGAAGGGAACAATGAAACTCGATGGCGGTACTCTTTTCACTCAATACAGCCATTTTATAGATTTGTTATATTGGTTTTTTGGTGATATTAAAAAAGTGGAAGCTATAACCAGGAACCTGAATCATGAAAAAATAATTGAGTTTGAAGATACCGGTGTTGTAATAATGGAGTTTTATAACGGAATCATAGGCACAATAAATTATACTGTCAATAGTTTTGAGAAAAACATGGAAGGGTCACTAACTATATTTGGTGAGCTGGGAACTGTCAAGATCGGAGGCCAATATCTTAATGAGTTGGAATATCAGAACATTAAGGATTTTAGAATATCTAACATACCTGAAGGAAAACCTGCGAACAATTATGGTCAGTATGTTGGATCAATGTCAAATCATGATAAAGTCTATGAAAATGTTATTGATGTTCTTGTGAATCATGGCATAATTGGAACTAACGGTTTTGAAGGCCTTAAAACAGTTGAAATAATTGATAAAATATATGCTTCTGCCGGTAGAATATAATTTTATTTAAACCTTTTTGAAATTCAATTTAAAAATGCATAATGATACCATTTGTTGATTTACATCTGCAATACGGGAATATTAAAAGTGAGATAGATAATGCAATAAATGAATGTATTGCAGAGGGAAACTTTATTAAAGGCAAAGCAGTTTCTGATTTTGAAACAGCATTTGCCGGATATCTGGGGGCTGATTATTGCCTGGGTTGCGGAAATGGCACTGATGCGCTTGAAATTATTATGGCATCATTGCATATAGGACCCGGAGACGAAGTAATTGTTCCTGCAATTACCTGGATTGCAACAGCAGAAGCAGTTAGTAATGTTGGAGCCGAGCCTGTATTTGTTGAAATAAATTCAAAGAACTATACAATTGATCCTGATAGAATTGAGGAAAAAATAACAAAAAAAACAAAAGCTATAATCCCGGTTCATTTATATGGTTGTCCGGCCGATATGAATGAAATATTAAAAATTGCTGTGAAATACGGGCTATTTGTTGTAGAAGATTGCGCTCAGGCTCATGGCGCTGAGTACAATGGCAGAAAAGTTGGAACATTTGGCATAGCCTCTGCATTTAGCTTCTTTCCGAGTAAAAACCTTGGAGCGTTTGGCGATGGAGGAGCTATTGTGACAAATAATAAAGAACTTGCTGAACTATCGAGAAAAATTTCCAACCATGGTCAGCTTCATGAAAAGCACAAACATTTCATAATTGGCAGAAATAGCCGTTTGGACAGTATCCAGGCTTCTATACTCACAGTAAAATTGAAATACCTGAATGACTGGAACTTAAAACGTCAGCGCGCTGCAATATATTATATTTCAAGATTAAAGGATAATACTGAATTCATACTGCCTCTAATTGAACCCGATAAGAAACATGTTTACCATCTTTTTGTAGTCAGATGCAGGAACAGATCAAAGCTTATTGACCTTTTTGATGAGAAAAATATTTCATGGGGAATTCATTACCCTAAACCTCTTCCCTTTCTTGATGCCTATCTTTATAAAAAACATACTCCAGGGGATTTTGATTTAGCTGGAACGATCAGTGATGAAATAATTTCAATTCCGATTTATCCTGAAATAACAATAGGACAACTCGATATTATTTGTGATCAAATGCTTAAATATGGCATTGTCTGAGAGAATAAAAACAGTCATTCAGAATGGCGGACTAACATTTGGCTTTTGCCTCCTGTCGGTAATTATCCTGCCGACATACGTTCATTATCTGCCACCAGTTATGATACTTTGGGTTTTATTCTGGATAGTTGAAAACAGATCGGGATTTAAAACGGATATGCTCAGTAACAACAAAGCTGCTATCCTCTTCGTTCTTTTTATCGTATTTTATCTTTGGCAGATATTGGGTTTAATTTTTGCTGAATCACTGAGTACCGGCTTTGAAAGACTTTTTAAGCGACTCTCATTCGTTCTCTTTCCATTGGTTCTTTTCTATCCTGGTGCAAGAATTATTAAGAATACAGATTTGATAATAAGATTGTTTGCCATCTGTACTTTCATATACATTGTTTACTGTTTTGCAAATGCGCTGCATCATTCACTTACTGTGCAGAATCATAAATGGATATTCAATTCCCATCCGGTAGAATATGATTATGAAAATTATTTTTATGGGGCGAGGCTCTCTGATCCCGTTCATCCTTCTTATCTGGCAATGTATATTGTAATATCAGCCCTTATTTCTTTTGAGGCATTATTTGATAAATCTGTTACACATCTTAAGAGAATATTGTGGATTTTAGTGATTATTATTTTCTCGGTTGTAATTTACCTTCTTTCTGCCCGTGCAGGGATTCTGGCCGGAATCTTAATCTTTCCTGTTTATTTTCTCCTGAAGTTCTTTAAGAGATTTCCAAAATGGATTATTTTGATTGTGCTTTTTGCTATGGTAGCACTTCTCGTTGTGGTAGCAAAAAAGAACAACAGAGTAAGCTCTTCCATAGAAGATGTTTCGAAAGATAAATTTGATAATACTCTTAAAAGTGACCCTCGCCTGCTAATTTGGAAATCGGCCCTGGGTGTTGTAAGGAAAAATCTTATCCTGGGTGTAGGTACTGGCGATGCTACGGAAGAACTAAAGAAAGAGTTTGTTGCCCGGGGATATATAGATGGTTATTACGATAATCTGAATGCTCATAATCAATTTCTTGAAATTTTACTTGAAAACGGATTGATCGGATTTATTTTATTTATGGCTATCCTTGTATGCTTGTCGTTTATAGCAATAAACAGACGTAACCTTTTGTTGGGATTATATGTAGTTACTATTATAGTATTTTTTATTTTTGAAACAATGCTAAACCGACTGGCCGGTGTTTCATTTTTTGCACTCTTTTCATTTTTACTTATCCATGCCGGAACTGACAAGCATATTGAAGAGACAGAACATGCTGAAATAAAAAGGAAATAAAATGCATTAAGATATAAAGGATACTATATTCAAAAGGGAGCGTAAGACTCCCTTTTGTGTTTTTAATACTTTTTAAATATATCTTCAAGCCTTCTTCGGTTTGCCAAAACAATCAGAATAAATAAGGTAAGAAAGAAAAAGAGAGGAATCAGGTATTTACCATAATATGAAGCTCCATTATCTCTTTTTGAAGGAAAGGGGAAATCGCTTAAAACAGTCACAGTTTCCTTATACAAATCTCTTTCCGTTTCGAGTTGCTGTTTCCTTGAATAAAGAGAATAAATATCGGGATATACCAACTGGGTTTTCTGTTCCTGCATAAAAACTATTTGTCCGCCACTTATCGGCTTTATGTTCCTGGTTTCTTCAAAATATTTGACCTTTTGTAAACTATCAAGCTGAAGTATGTCGAAATCTAGTCTTTTAAGTAATTCCTGATTTTGACGTAAGCGTACTTTGTTTCTTTGCTGAAACAATGAATCGGTTTCAATATATTTTATAATACCATCACGCAACAGATTTAAATCCTGAGGAGAATTAATTTTTACCCTGACATCAAGACGGTCCTGCATCCTGATATTTATTGTGTCTGATGCGCTGTGATTGCCCTTATAATCAACGAAATCAGGTATGCCGTCTTTGCTCTGATCAATTATCCAGAAAGCATTGATCTCAGAAAAGTTTTTAACTGATTCTGGCCTCATTGACAGAGCATTAGACAAGGCTAATAAGTTATTTTCTGAATTTAATGTATTTAATTTGTTTATTTTAGAGATTAATTCAGCTGTGGTACCTGAAACATCCCTCAACTTTATCTTATCCATTTGAACCAGATTATTCCTTAATACCATGTCGGATGTATAAAATGAAGGAGAAGCAGACTTGAAAATGTATGATAGACTAATGCCGGCTGCTAAGCTTAATCCAAGCGGCAACCAACGTCTGATCATGAAAACGACGGATATGAGAAAGGCCCTCACTACATTGTTAGCCCATCGGGTTAAGGTTGCAGCAATTCTTGAGAAGAGATCTAAAAGATCTATTTCGTCATCTTTGACTTTCTTATCAGGTGTGGTAATTTCAGGCATATTTTCAAAATTGACTGGTTAGCTATACAAATATATTTAAAATTGGACTGAATCCAATTATTATCAAATGCTTCAAAGGAGTTTGAATACTTTTAGTGCCAGATCATTCATTAATGGTTTGTAATCCTGAACAAATTCGCCGGTTACACGATTACCTATTACAAGACATATTGTGACTGCTTTGTGACCAAGCAATGCTGACAGACCATAAATGGCAGAGCTCTCCATCTCATAGTTGCTTATTGTCCGGCCTCTGTAGGAAAATTCAGCAAGTTTGTTGTTTATTTCATTATCAAATGTTTCAAGCCTTAATCTTCTTCCCTGCGGAGCATAAAAACCAGGTGCCGAAATGGTTATGCCTTTCGTAAAACCCTCATTTTGAAATAATTCCAAGAGCTCTTTATTCGCATTTACGGCATAAGGGTAGGAAAGTGTATCGGGCCATTCAAGATATTCAACCAGTGTATCCGACAAACCGGTATCCAATATCCAGTCATATCCTTCATAAAAATGCAAAAGACCATCGAAGCCAATAGCAGTCTCTGTAAGTACACATGATCCTGCGGGTATATCACTCCTAAGACCACCCGAGGTGCCAAGCCTGACAAATGTAAGTGAAACGGGTTCCTCGCTGCTCATCCCTGTGTTTAAATCAATATTTACAAGAGCATCCAGTTCATTTACAAGAATATCTATATTATCAGTTCCAATTCCTGAGGAAATAACAGTTAATTCACTATTCTCGAATGAACCTGTTACGGTATGAAATTCCCTGTTCTCTTTTCTTACCCTGATATCCTGCATTAGTGATGCAAGCATATCAACACGGCCTGGATCACCGACTATAATTATTTTATTTGATATGTCTCCGGGTAAAAGATTGAGATGGAAGATACTTCCGTCCTTATTGGTAATAAGCTCTGTCTTCTTTTGCATAAAAAATGATTTGGTCCAAATTTAATATAATATGACGATTACTTAATAAGCTAAAACTAAATTTCAGTGTATCTGAGCATCATAGATTTGATTATAAGAAGTAATTCATTGTAGATTAATAAATTGCATAGGATATTAGTTACCTCCATTCTGCAGCTTAAAAATATATAAAAGCTTTCATTTCCTATTGTCTTATTCCCTGCCTTCCATGAAATACTTCACAATATTGAGAACATAGCTAATAAGGCAGTTAAAATTTGATTTTTCTTGTCTGTTACCCCCTTCCCTCCCGATAGTTATCGGGACTTCCCCCACGGGGGGAGGGGCCAGGTTGAGCGAAGGCCAACGCGGCAGTCTGGCTCCTTCATATTACTAACAGGTTACCTTAAAGTCTCGAAAATAACTGTTTTAATTTTGTTTCTGCAACTTTCAGATTGTACTCAAAATTTATAAGACGTGTCAGTGATTCTACAAAACTTCCTTCAGCCAGACTGACCTCAAGAGAAGTTGTTTGTCCATATCTCAAGCGCTGAATGGATATTTCCAGGTTTTCTTTAGCCAATAAGGCGTTATCCTTTTCGATCCTCAGAAGGTTTAATTGATTTTCAAATTGGGTAAGAGCATTTTGTAATTGCTGATTCATTTGCAATCTCATGTTTTCGAGATTATACTGTTCAGACTGAAGCTGAATTTTAGCCAGTTTTATCTGTCTTACTGCATTCCCTGATTGGTAAATAGGAATTGAAACAGTGCCTCCAATTGTCGGACCGATAGTACGGTTTCTTACCGGATCTCCACTGGGACTATTACTCTGGAACAAACTATATCCGGCATTAAAATTGACTTTTGGTAATAACAGACTATTCGTTTCCTTCAGGCCAAGCCTGGCTATGTCGACTTGTTTTTGAAAAGCCAAGATGCTTGTGTTTACGGAGTCGAGACTCTGAGCTAACTGTTTATTGTCTAGCAGCTCACCAATAGGAATGGAATCAAGCACCTCAAATAATACATTAGGGTTTCTTCCTAATAATTGATTCAGGGTTCTTTTTGCGGCAATTATTATTGATTGCTGATTTATAGCATTTTCCTGATAAACATTCAGGTCAATTTTGGCCTGCAGGAAGTTTGTTTTTGGCACAAGTCCGGCATCATACCCGGTCTGTGAGATTTTAACACGATCCAGATTGTAGGTAATTACTTCGTTTATAGAAGTAAGTTCCTGTTTTTGTCTGACCACATCGTAATAAGCCAGAATAACATCATAGACTGTTTGAAGTACTCTGTCCCTGTATTGAATTTCACCCAATGCCTGGATTTCATTTAGCTTTCTTTTAGTAACAAACATTTTACCACCATCAAATAAGGTCCAGTTAAGCCCGATACCTACATTAATGGAATTTGACCTGGTATTGGATAATGAGACCAGGGTTCCATCGGAAAACTTCTGATTGACCTTAGTTGAAGGCGAATAACTTTCGGCGCCGTTAATGCTTAGGTTTGGCAACATTCCTGCATTGCCAGGAGTATTGTTAACACTGTCAGAGCTTGCATTATTACGGGCCAGCAGAATGTCGTAATTATACTTCAATGCTATTCCTACTGCTTCTTCCGAGGTAAGTAGTTTCTGAGAATAAGTCAGAGGGATAATAAAAATAATTAAGCTTAAATTCAGAATAATTTTCTTCATTGAAATATAGTTTTTTACTCAATCTTATTATTTACGGTGTCTGAAATTACATGCTGTAACTTCTTGTCAGCCATTAATATATACATAACCGGAATAACAAATAAAGTAAGTATTAAAGCAAAAAGTAGTCCTCCTACAACAACAATTCCCAGAGGAACGCGACTTTGGGCACCGGCACCAAGAGCCAACGCTATCGGGAGTGCTCCGAACATAGTTGCCAGTGAAGTCATTAATATTGGACGTAAACGGGAAGCTGCAGCCTCATATGCAGCCTCACCAATTTGCAGACCGGCTTTACGTTTCTGGTTGGCAAATTCCACAATCAGAATTCCATTCTTTGTAACGATACCAATAAGCATTATCATTCCTATTTCAGAAAATATATTTAAAGTTTGATTAAATACCCACAGGGAAAGTAATGCGCCGGCAAGAGCCATAGGTACCGTAATTATAATAATAAAGGGATCGCGGAAACTCTCAAACTGGGCAGCCAGAATAAGATAGATCAGTACTATTGCAAGTATCAGTGCGAATAAGATATTTGAACTGCTTTCGACAAAGTCGCGCGATGCTCCAAAGAGATCAGTATGAAATGAAGTATCCAAAAGTTTTGCAGAGATCTTACGCATTTCAGCAATTCCTTCACCGAGTGTCCTTCCTGGAGAAAGTGTAGCTGAAATAGTAGCAGATTTATAGCGGTTAAAGTGATATAAAGTAGGAGGACTGCTGCTTTCTTCAGTTTTTACCAGATTATCGAGCTGTATCAATTTGCCGGTTCTGCTTCTTACATACAATGAGGTAATATCCTTTGGCTGACTACGTTCAGAACGTTCAACCTGACCGATTACCTGGTACTGTTTTCCATTCCGGAGAAAATAGTCATACCTGCCACCGCTTAAGGCTAATTGTAAAGTAGAAGATATGTCGGATTCGTTTACGCCGAGATTTGTTGCTTTAAGCCGGTCAACTGTAAGGTTGAGTTCCGGTTTGTTGAATTTTAAGTTCACGTCCACGTTGCTGAATATAGAATCTTTCCTCGCTGCATCAAGAAATTTTGGCAGTACATCCTGAAGCTTATTAAATTCCAGGTTTTGTATTACAAACTGAACCGGTAATTGCGATCCTCCCGACATGGAAGTGGTAATAGTCTGTTCCTGGGTTGGTATAATTCTCGCTTCCGAATAACGCCGGAATATCTTTATCAGTTTGTCATATACCTGTTGTTGGGTGCTTTTCCTTTGATTAGGCTCCGTAAGAAATAAATTAATTCCTCCCACATTTGTGCTGGATGAGCCGCCTCCACCACCTGTCCTTGCAAATGCTAACCGAGTCTCAGGAATACTGTCAGTCATTTGCTGAGAAATTCTGTCGACTAATACATTTGTATAATCAAAATCTGCTCCTTCAGGTGCAGTAATTGTTGCCCTGATAATACTATGATCTTCCAATGGCGCTAATTCAGACTTTAAGAATCTTAAAATGGTAAAAATCATTATTATACATATAATAGGTACGGTAATTGAGATCCATTTATGTTTGATAACATAGCTAAGTACAGATCTGTAACCTTTATCGAGACCGGCAAAAAATGGTTCGGTAGTGCTATAAAAGCGTGAATGTCCGATTCTTGACCCACCAAGTCTTATATTCAGAACTGGTGTGAGGGTAAGAGATACAAAAGCAGAGATTATAACTGCACCGGCCAAAACTATACCGAATTCACGAAATAATCGTCCGGTAAATCCCTGTAAGAATATTACCGGGATAAAAACAACTGCCAGAGTAAGCGAGGTGGAGATGACAGCAAAAAAGATTTCACGGGTACCGTATAATGCTGCTGTCCATTTATCCATTCCGAGTTCTCTTTTTTTGAAAATATTCTCTGTCACAACAATACCATCATCGACTACTAATCCTGTCGCCAGAACAATTGCAAGCAAGGTGAGTACATTTATGGAAAATCCGAAAATATACATTATAAAGAATGAACCAATGAGCGATACCGGGATATCAATAAGCGGACGTAAGGCGATTACCCAATCCCTGAAAAACAGAAAAATGATAATTACTACGAGGATAATAGCTATAATCAATGTTTCTGTCACATCTTTCACCGACTGGCGCACAAATTTTGATTTGTCATAGCCGACATATAATGTCAAACCAGCAGGAAGATTCTTCTGAATATCATCAAATCTTTTATAAAATTCATTCGCTATGTCGATAGTGTTGGCGCCAGGGAGCGGGACCAGAGCAAGCATTATACCTTCGGCACCATTCAGTTTAACTTCCGTTTCTTCATTTTCGGGACCAAGAATTGCTTCGCCGATATCGCTCAGCTTAATCATCTGATCATTAGTCTGCCTGATGATCAGGTTATTAAAATCTTCTTCAGTAACAAGTAACCCGTGAGTTTTCACTAAAAGTTCTGTACCAGTGCCTCTTATTTTTCCGCCGGGAAGGTCTATATTTTCTTTAACTAAAGCTGAAAAGATATCCTGAGCTGTTATGTTGAATGCCGCCATTTTATCAGGATTCAGCCAGAGTCGCATTGCAGGACGTTTTTGTCCATATAGTCCGACAGCACTTACTCCAGGGATTGTCTGCAGTTTTTCCTGTAAAACATTCTCTGCATAATCACTCAGAGCGGTAGCTGTAAGAGTGGTGCTTTGAACAGCCAGCGTTATAATAGGGTCGCTATTGGCATCTGCTTTAGTGACAATGGGGGGAGCATCAATATCCTGTGGCAGACTACGCGCAGCCTGAGCAGTTTTATCGCGCACATCATTGGCAGCTTTCTCCAGATCGGCACCAACATTAAACTCAACAGTAATGTTACTGCTACCTACAGTTGATGACGAAGAAATAGTTTTTACGCCTTCTATTCCATTGATTGCCTTCTCTAATGGCTCGGTTATCTGCGATTCCATAATTTCAGAATTTGCGCCAGCATAAGAGGTTTGAACATTTATAGTTGGCGGGTCAATTGCAGGATATAAACGAATTCCAAGAAAATTGAATCCAACAACACCAAAAAGAACAATTATCAGGCTCATTACAATTGATGCGACCGGTCGTTTTACTGCAAAATCGGATAATGTCATAACGGATTGCTTTTAACTTTAGAAAATTTCAGAGCAGCATTCGGTTTAAGAAAAAGTATTCCGGTTGTGACAACAGTATCGCCGGGATTGATCCCACTTATTACCTGTACAGATGAAGAATTTCGAATCCCTGTCACTATTGTGACAAAGCTGGCCTTCCCATTTTTAGCAACAATAAGCTGTTTTGTCCTTGCCTGCGGAATGACAGCCTCAGTAGGCACCATAAGTGCATCTTTATTTTCATTCAATCGAAGTTCAACATTTGCAAATTCACCCGGTATAAGAGATGTTGTATTACTTTCAACTATTGCTCGTCCGTTTAGATTACGGGTATCGGATTCGATACCCTGTTCTGTCGCCATAACTGTAGCAATATATTTTTTTTCATCACCCTGAACGGTGAATGTTACTTTATATCCCGGCTTTATAATGCTGCTGTATTTTTCAGGTACGCTAAAATCCAGTTTAAGATGTTTAACATCACGTATCGTTGCCAATGCAGTTGAAGGTGTAACCTGTGCTCCGATACTAACATTCCGAAGGCCAATAGTTCCATCAAATGGAGCATGTACCTCTGTTTTATGAATTTGTACATTCAGTACTTCAATATCAGCTTTAATAGAGTTTATTTGTAATATTGTCTGGTCTAAGTCAAGTTGACTGATTCCGTTCACTTTCATTAATTCACTTTGTCTTTTTTCTGTTTGCTCTTCCAATTCGAGCTGTGACTGTGATTTTTTCAGCTGTGCCTGCAAATCGCCATCAAAAAGTTTTATGAGTATGGTCCCTTTTTTTGCAAACCCACCTTCTGCCAAATTGATATCAACTATACGACCGGCTACTTCAGGCATTAATACTGTTTCTTCAAAAGGTTTGAGTGTTCCGGAGATAGCAATCGTCTGGTCCAAAACAGATGGATTTACAATTATTCCTTCAACTCTGAGACTAACAGCTTGTCTGGCACCGGGTTTTTGATCGGTCACTCCGGAATGACATGAGTACAAAATGCCTGAAACTACAGTTATTATAAACAGGTTAACCAGTTTTTTCTCGAACATAATTTGTTGGATTAATTAAGTTTGAACATTTAACAGGATGAATGATTCACAAAAGATCTATAAAATACTAATACTTAGAAAATTATTAATTAAAGTGTTAATTAACTGACAAATGTATAGCTTTTATTAGTATCCTTAATGGTCGGAAACATGAATATTATGTTAAATTTTCATAAAAATCAAGTATTATATCTCAGAAGCTGAATACAACTACTATCTGATATTAACAAAAAGAAATTACTTTTGTTACAGTTAAAAATCACTTACTATGATCCAGCGTATTCAGTCTGTATATCTGTCATTAATAGCTTTGATATCATTGTTTTTGGTAAAAGGAAGCTTTTTGGTTTTTTCTGAAAAAGCAGGGTCGGTAATAAGAATTACATTTTATGGAATCTTCCGGGAAGATGCCGCGCAGGGTTTGGTACTGATTGAAAAGCTTTTGCCGCTTTCAGTTTTTATTATTCTCATTCCGATAACATCCCTGATTACAATATTATTATTTAAGAACAGGAAGATTCAATTGAGGTTATCATTGTTTTTGATAGTACTCATTGTTATTTTGATAATTGCATTTATCCACGTTTCTATCAGTGTTATTTCAAAGTTTGATGCAGGAATAATCCCTGTTTTAAAAATGTTCATTCCATTACTTATCCTTATAATTTCATTTCTTGCCTACAGGGGAATAAAGAAGGATGACCAGTTGGTGAAATCGTATGACAGGTTGAGATGACCCCCTGCCGCTTCGCGGCAATTTCCCTAATGAATATTGTTCTGCCTGGAAAACCCCTCTGTCGCTGCACGACATCTCCCCTAAAGGGGCGACAATTCTGTAAATTTATCGAATCTCTGCTCTTCATAAGACCCCCTTTAGTAGGGTTGGGGGACATTCTATATTATCTGCATATTCTCCTGGTTGGTTATTTTTTCACAATAATGACATTTCAGGGACACATTCTTTTTTGAAACCACTTTGAATCTGGTGGTTACCGATTCGAAATTTGTTATGCATTTTGGATTCATGCACTTAGCAATTCCAACTATATTGTCAGGTACCTCTACAACTTTTTTCTCTACAACTTCATAGTCTTTAATAATATTCAATTTGGCATCAGGAGCCACCAATGCGATCCTGTTTATATCTTCATCTTCGAAAAAAACACCCGAAATCTTTATAATTGCTTTTCTTCCAAGCTTCTTACTTTCAAGATTAGTTCCGAAGGTAATCTGGTTCTCTATCCGGTCCAAACCCAGTATCTGTATTACTTTAAAGAGATTTTTTGCCGGTACATGGTCAATTACTGTACCATTCTGAATGGCACTGACGCTCATTTGTTTTGTTTCCTTCATCACTCTGGTTTTTTTTATTTAATTCCTAAAAGTGAACATACTATAGCCTGACGGGTATACACACCATTAAGAGCCTGTTCAAAATAATATGCTTTAGGGTTGCTATCGACATCCTGGTGTATCTCATTCACCCTTGGCAGGGGATGTAAAATCCGCATATTAGGTTTGGTATTTTTTAACATTGAGTTTCTGAGAACGTAGACGTTTTTAACTTTCTCATATTCAATGGGATCAGAAAATCTCTCTTTTTGGACCCTGGTCATATATATAATATCAGCTCTCGAAATAATATCGGTAAAATCATTGTGTTCATAGTATTTGAGACCCAGATTATCAAGGTACAGCTTAAATTCATCTGGCATTTTAAGCTCTTCGGGAGAGATAAAATTGAATGTAGTATTCCATCGCGACATCGCCATCATCAGCGAATGAACCGTTCTGCCATATTTAAGATCTCCCACCATAAAGATATTCAGGTTATCGAGTCTCCCCTGGGTTTTCCTGATTGAATAGAGATCGAGAAGAGTTTGTGTCGGGTGCTGGTTAGCTCCATCGCCAGCATTAATAACAGGTACACTGGCTATCTCACTTGCATATCTGGCACTTCCTTCAATTGGATGCCTCATAACAATGAGATCGCAGTAACTGTTTACCATCTTGATAGTATCATTTAGTGTTTCACCTTTTGAAACACTTGAACTTGAAGAATCGGAGAATCCAATAATCTTCCCACCTAACCTGTTGATTGCGCTTTCAAAACTTAATCTTGTACGGGTTGATGGCTCAAAAAACAATGTTGCTATAACTTTTCCTTCAAGTAATTTTCGGGTAGGTTCTTTTTCGAATTCTTCAGTCAGATCAAGAATCCTCAGGATCTCTTCTGTTGAAAAATCATCGATTGATACTAAGCTTCTGTTTTTCATTAATATGGCACATTAAATGCACATGATTGATCCTGTATCAAATTTAATTAAGAATTATCTGAACTTCATTTAATGTTGATAATTAATTAAAAACTTTTAATTGGGAACATTTCTTATCTGGTTTCAATATAATTATAGTTCAGACCATCAATCCGTGAAAGACGATTTAGAATTTTATCTTTAGCCGATACTCTGAAATCTAATAAGATACGACAATTAAGATCAAATGATTGGTGTGATTGTCCAATATTTTCTTCTTTAAGGATCCTCATTACATCATTCATAGAAACATAGGGATAAGTAATTTCGTAGTAGTGGTGTAATGTTTTTTCTGCCAGTTCGGCATTTTGAATTGCAAAGGATGCTGCAGACCTGTAGGCATTTGTTAATCCGCTAACACCCAATAAAGTGCCTCCAAAATACCTGCTTACAACTATGATGATATTCGTCAGACCATATGAGTTTATCTGACCAAGAATTGGTCTGCCTGCAGTGCCAGATGGCTCTCCGTCGTCATTCACTCTCCAGATATTTTTTTCATGTCCAATCATATAAGCATAGCAATGATGCCTTGCCTCATGATGTTCTTTTCTGATTTGTTCAATTATAGGTTTAACTTCTTCCTGATCAGATACAGGAATTGCAACAGAAACAAACCTGCTCCCTTTTTCTTTATATAGTCCCTGTGATGATGAGGTTATAGTTTTGTAAGTGTCAGATTCCATTGCCGAAAATTAATACTTTTCCATGGTTTCTGTAATCCTCTTTACTAATCTTTTTATACTGTCAGGGTATCTTTTCCCAGAATTCGCATGATTGGTTAGTGGATATATGCTAAAACAAAAAGGATATCACCCATAGATTAAGCTGATCTGCACAGATCTGACTGGTTCATCTGCGAAAATCTGCAAGATCATCGGGGAAAAGAATAAAAAAATAATACTTTTGTCATGAATTGAAGTCATATATGAGTGTATTATTAGATGAAAAGGATCTTCATAAGCTAATTGTCATTGGCGACAGGATTCTTATTAAACCAAAAGTTCCTCAGTCAAAGACAAAAAGTGGATTGCTGCTTCCTCCCGGAGTCAATGAAAACGAAAAGGTCCAAATCGGTTATGTGGTTAAAGTTGGTCCGGGATATCCTATTCCTTCTGTAAATGATAGCGATGAACCATGGAAAAACAGATCTGATGAACCAAAATATGTTCCTCTTCAGCCAAGAGAGGGAGATCAGGCAGTTTACCTTCAGAATAGTGCAATAGAAATAGAATTCAATAAAGAAAAATATATTGTTGTGCCAAATTCTTCAATATTACTACTTCTTAGAGATGACGGACTTTTTGAATAATATTGTCATATATGGAAAATGAACTGTTAAAAGGAAAAAAAATTCTGATTGTCGAGGATGACTTGTCAAGCAGATTATATCTCAATAAAATACTGGAAAAGGTTAACGTGGTAATTCTGAATGCCGGTGATGGCCAGGAGGCGGTGAATATTGTATTAGCTAACCCTGATATTGACATTATTCTGATGGACATTCAACTACCCGTAATGGATGGTTATACTGCATTAATTAAAATCAGGGAGGCAAGGAAGGATATTATTGTCATCGCACAAACAGCTTATGGTCTTTTGGGCGATAAAGAGAAGATACTAAGCTCGGGTTTTAGTGATTATATTATTAAACCTATACTGTCACAAAACCTTATTGACAAACTGCTCTTGAACCTTAAGCTTAAATAGTCAGATTCAATGTAATTTTAAATGCAAATTACTCAGAGTACATAGCAATTTGCTGGAATTCCTTTCTGAAAACCTCAATTTCGTGAGCCCATCTTTCTTTCTCAACGCTGATATTATTCCTTGAAATCAATGATTCCCTCATTCCGGAATCACCCGAAAGTATATCGAATGGCATGAGGTTGTATTCATATTCGTATGGCGGCATCTTGAATCTGAACGCATCAGGCGGGGTTGTTTCAATAATTGCGTCAAATACTTCCAGCGCAGTTGCGACAGGCTTAAAAAGATCGATATCAGTAATATGTATTTGCATTCCGAAACAAAGTTCTCCGCTGTATTTATGAAATGTAGGAATGAAATCGTGACTTCTGAATATGCAGCCTTCAACTTGCCTGTCATCAAGATTTTTCTTAAGTTTTACCGGGTCAATAAACGGAGCGCCAAAAAGTTCGAATGGTATTGTTGTACCTCTGCCTTCAGAAAGATTCAGTGCTTCTATGAGTACAGTTCCCGGGTATACCAGGGCAGTTTGCAGTGTAGGAATATTTGGTGATGGCAGAACCCATGGAAGACCTGTTTCACTGAATACTGAAGATCTCCTCCAGTTTGTCATCTTCACAACATTCAGGTCACAACCAGGGTAATATTCCATTTTTATCCACAATGCCATTTCGCCCATTGTCATTCGATGACATAATGGAATTGATGCACCACCAACGAATGTAAAAAACTCCTTCTTAAGCACCGGACCATCAAATTGAAGTCTGCCTATGGGATTTGGCCTGTCGAGCAACCACACAGGTATACCGGCTTCTGCACATGCTTCAATGCATAGCTTTACAGTCCAGATATATGTATATAAACGAGCTCCAACATCCTGAAGATCAATTAGGAAAACATCAATTCCATTCAGCATTTCAGGTGTTGGTTTCCGATGCTCGCCATATAGGCTGTAAAGAGGGATATTAAATACCGGGTGTTTCTGGCTCTTCCACTCGATCATATTGTCCTGTGTCTGACCATGAATACCATGCTGTGGCCCAAAAAGTGCAACAAGATTGCATACTTTCAACCGAAAAAAGATCTCAGAAATATGTCGGAAGTCTTTTGTAATACTCGAAGCATGGCATAAAATGCCAATTTTTTTTCCTTTAAGTTTAACAGGGAAATTATTTATTATTGATTCCAGTCCTGTGATTACCATTTTAGGTTTTTAATGAGCAAATATATACTTATCAGTCTTAAATGATCTATAACATATATGATAATAATTAAAAATGATTATTCTTTCATAAGTTTGGGCATTAAAAATTAATCGAAAATAACCAGTTTGTCTGTGAACTATTATTATAAAAAATCAGACTCGCAAATTTGTATTGAATCTTCCAATAATTTAATCATGAAAAAAAGTATTGTCACCCTTATTCTCTTGTTTTTTTTACCCCTCTTTCTGATAGCTCAAAAAGTACCACTTGACAACAACTCCTACGATGGATGGAAAACATTAAGCTCGCCTGTCATTTCCGAAAATGGTAAATGGATTGGTTATATTATAAATCCGCAGCAGGGAGATGGATGGTTATATATTTATAATGTAATGACAGGGCAGAAGGACTCAATTGCCAGAGGATTTAACCTAATATTTTCAACTGATACCAGATATATTGCATATCAGATTTCTCCTAAATATTCTGAGACAAGAGAGGCAAAAAAGAAAAAGCTGAAGGATGACAAAATGCCAAAAAATGATCTGGAAATCAGATTATTATCTGATAATAAGGTTACTAGAGTCCCAAGAGTGAAGTCATTTGCTATAGCTGAAAAGAATTCCTATTGGATGGCCTACCTTATGGAGAAAAAACCTGAGGAAAAGGACACGAAAAAGAGTACAAATGACAGTACAAGGTTATCAGATGTTAATGTGCCAAAGAAAAATAAAATTCCTGATGCAAAAGGTGCTGATTTCCTTATTTTTAATCCGCTCCTGAAGAAGGAATATAAGTATGAGGATGTCACTGAGTTTGTTGTGGCAAAAGATGGTAAAACCATTAGTTTCCTTCAGGATATTCCTGATTCAACGAAGATTGAAAATTTTAGGATAAATGTGTTTGATACAAAAGAAGAAACAGTTAAAGTTGTTTTTGAAGGGAAGGGAGGCGCTAAAAAGCTGATTACGGATAGAATAGGTAATCTGGTGTCATTTATTTATTCACCTGATACAGCTAAAGTTAAAGTATTTGATCTGTGGCTCTCGAAGAACACTTCAGAAGCCTTAAAAATCGTTGACCCGGCAAATCCTTCTTTACCAGCCGGCTGGTCTGTTAGCGAGAATGGGAATATTACATTTTCAGATGATGGTTCAAGAGTCTACTTTGGAACTGCTGTTAAACCGGTTAAGGAAGCTGAAGACACTCTTCTAGATGAAGAAAAGTACAAACTTGATATATGGTCATGGAATGATGATATGCTTCAACCTATGCAAAAAAAGCAGCTTGACCAGGAGAAAAAACGAAATTTTATGGCAGTTTACCTAATAGATAAAGGGTTGACAGTACAACTTGCAGATTCCATAATTCCGTCAGTGAGGGTTTTTCAGAAAGGCAATAATGATATCGCTCTGGGGACTTCAGATCTCAGATATAGAAAATCTTCATCATGGGAGGGAGGAGCTGATGAAGATATTTATATCATTAATATTAAGACTGGAGTTAAATCGCTTGTTATTGAAAAAAGTTCAAGAGTCACCATGTCTCCAACCTGTAAATTTTTGATTTATTGGGATAATTCTGAGAAAGGATGGATATCAATGTCAACAGGTGGAGGTGTCAGGAAGAATTTAACATCATCTCTAAAGGTGCCACTTTACGACGAACTAAATGATGTTCCGGATGATCCTGCTCCATATGGAGTGGCAGGTTGGATGGATGACGAAAAACATGTCCTGGTTTATGACCGGTATGATATCTGGTCGCTTGATCTTAATGGAGTTGAAAGCCCTGTTAACATTACAAATGATTTTGGAAGAATCAATAACATAAGATTCAGATATGTGAAAACTGACGCGGATGCTGATTTCATAAGCAGGAAAGATCTTATATACTTGTATGCATTTAATTATGAATGTAAAGAATCTGGATATTATTCACTTAAACCTGGCAATAAAAGTGACCCTGTAAAATTTATTATGGACAAAATATCTTTGCCGGGGAGCCTCACAAAAGCGAAAAAAGCTGATGTACTTATATGGCAGAAAGGAACATTCAAAGATTCTCCTGAACTATATTCCAGTAATCTGGATTTTTCTAATGAAAAAAGAATTTCAGAAACAAATCCTCAGCAGGCAAAATATAACTGGGGTACAGCGGAACTTATTGAATGGATGTCATTTGATCGTCAAAAGTTGCAGGGAATCCTTTATAAGCCTGAAGATTTCGACCCATCAAAAAAATATCCGATGATTGTCTATTTCTATGAAAGAAATTCTGATGGTTTATATAATTATATGCCACCGGCTCCAAGTGCTTCTATAATAAACAGGACATTTGCAGTTAGTAACGGATATCTTGTATTTGTACCTGATATTCCTTATGTGATAGGTTATCCGGGCCAAAGTTGTTATAATTCAGTTATGAGCGGTACTTATTCTCTTCTTGACAGATTTAGTTATATAGACAAGGACCGGCTTGGATTGGATGGTCAGAGCTGGGGTGGGTATCAGATAGCTTATCTGGTGACACAAACTGACCTCTTTGCATGTGCATATGCGGGTGCGGCAGTAAGTGATATGATAAGCGCTTATGGCGGAATCCGTTGGGGTACAGGAATGTCGAGAATGTTTCAGTATGAAAAAAGCCAGAGCAGGATAGGGGGTACCCTTTGGGATAAACCCTTGCAATTTCTTGAGAATTCACCTATCTTTTGGGTGCCAAAGATCCATACTCCGCTTCTTCTGATGCATAATGATGCTGATGATGCAGTTCCGTGGTACCAGAGTATTGAGTTTTTTACGGCATTGCGAAGACTTGATAAACCGGCATGGCTCCTTTCATATAATGATGAAGCTCATAATCTTTTAAAACGACCAAACAAGAAAGATATTTCTATCAGGAAGATGCAGTTTTTTGACCACTATTTAAAGGGAGCACCTATGCCATACTGGATGAAGTTTGGTATTTCGCAGGTTGAAAAAGGGAAAGTTAATGGGTATAATCTTATAAATGAATAATTTAGTTATAAATTTAAAAATGAGATCATTAAGTCATTCTTTAATTAAATGTTTGTTGATCTTTGCCCTGGTTTCATGTACAGGAAATTCTAAAAAGAGTATAGCTATTCTTGAAACAACAGATATACATGGAGTCATCCTTCCTTATGATTTCATTGAAAAAGAAAAGTTGAGCTTTTCCATGGCTTCTTCATTTACCTATATAAAGAAGGTAAGAAAGGAAAAGGATGCTACACTGCTTCTTGATGACGGAGACAATCTTCAGGGGCAACCAGAGGTATATTATTATAATTTTATAGATACAGTTCAACCCCATATTGTGGCTGAAGTCATGAATTATATGGGATATGATGCCGGTACTGTAGGCAATCATGATGTGGAAGCGGGTCACGCAGTTTACGACAGGTTGGTTAAAGAAGATAAGTTCCCTTTGCTTGCAGCAAACGCGGTTAATATCAAAACTTCCAAACCTTATTTCAAACCTTACACGATAATTGAAAAGGATGGGATTAAAATTGCTGTTTTTGGCATGGTTACTCCTGCAATCCCAAACTGGCTGCCACCTCAGCTTTATTCAGGCATTGAATTTGAAGATATGGTAGCGACCGCCAGAAAATGGATGCCGGTTATCCTGAATGAAAAACCTGATCTGGTGGTTGGTTTGTTTCATTCCGGATGGGACAGATCGGCGGCAAGGCTGGAGAATACCAATAACCTGAATGAAAATGGCTCAGCGGCTGTTGCGTATAATGTTCCCGGATTTGATATTATTTTTAATGGTCATGATCATAAGGTGGCAAATGAAAAATTCGTAAATTCAGAAGGAGATACCGTATTGATTCTCAATGGAGGAAGCAGATCGGAAAAACTGGCTGAAGCAGATATAACCTTTACTTCAGGTAAGATAAATGGTAAACGACATGTTAAAATGACCGGAAAGATATTGAATGTATCTGATTTTATGCCTGATCCTGAATTCATTGCAAAGTTTGCGCCGCAGTCAAAAATAATTGATGAGTATGTGAACAGGGTAATCGGAAGCTCATCGGCAACAATATCATCCAGAGATGCTTACTTTGGTTCATCAGCATTCGTTGATATGGTTCACTCAATTCAGCTTGAAATAACAGGTGCTGATATTTCATTTGCTGCACCACTTTCCTTTGATGTTAAGATTAACAAAGGTCCTATAACAGTAGGCGATATGTTTAAACTGTACAGGTTCGAAAATATGCTATACACCATGTCATTATCGGGAGATGAAGTTCAGAGATATCTTGAGTATTCTTATTCGGCCTGGGTTAATACAATGAAGGGACCTTCTGATATGTTACTCAAATTTCGTACAGGAAAGGACGGAAATCCAACTATAACGAATGAAAAGGCATGGCTTAAAAATCAATCATATAATTTTGATTCTGCCGCGGGGATTGACTATACTGTTGATGTAAGCAAGCCTGAAGGAGCCAGGATAGAAATAAAGGGATTTACAGATGGCAGACCATTTGATAAAAATAAAATGTATAAGGTAGCCGTTAACTCATATCGAGGAAACGGCGGTGGGGGACATTTTACTGAAGGAGCAGGACTAGCTAAAGATGAACTCAGAAAAAGACTGATTTCTTCTACCGAACGCGATTTACGGTACTATATATTAAAATCAATTGAAGCAAAAAAAACAATTAATCCTGCACCATTAAATAACTGGAAAATTATTCCTGAGAATTGGGTTAAATTAGCCAGGTCTTCTGAATACGCTTTACTCTTCGGAATAAATAAATAGATTTGAAATAGTAAAATGGCATCAAAAACGAAAGATCTTATATCAGATGGAGCACATCTTCCGGTAGTAGAGGAGTTTTTTTCTTTGCAGGGTGAAGGATTTCATACCGGGAAAGCAGCATACTTTATCAGATTAGGTGGATGTGACATTGGTTGCAGCTGGTGTGATTCCCGTTTTTCATGGAATTCCGATTTACATCCAATGGTTGATACAAAAGCTATAGTCTCTCGTGTTATTGATTCAGGTGCCGATTCGGTTGTTGTTACAGGCGGGGAACCGCTTATGTGGACACTTGATTTATTATGCAAGGGATTAAAAAATAAAAATATATGTACTTTTATGGAAACTTCAGGAGCTTATCCCCTGAGTGGAACCTGGGACTGGATATGTCTTTCACCAAAAAAAATCATGCCGCCAACTACGGAAATCTGTAAAGTTGCAGATGAGCTGAAAGTGATTATCCAGGACAATAGTGATTTTGAATGGGCAGAAAAATATAGTAAAATGGTAAGTGCCGGGTGTAGATTATATCTTCAGCCGGAGTGGAGCAGATTTGACATGATTATTCCTGAAATAGTTAATTATATCAAGAAAAACCCAATGTGGAGAATCTCTCTTCAGGTACATAAATATATGCATATCCCCTGATCGATGTATGAGACACATTTTATTTATAATCATTTTATTAATTTACCTCTTTTCAACAACTGATGGCTTTTCACAGGGTTTGCATACCTCATCCAATAAGGCGCTGAAGATATATAATGAAGGAGTTTCTGCATACAATTATCTCGATTACAATAAAGCAGAAAGCGATTTTAAGACTGCGGCATCTATAGATAATCAGTTTTACGAAGCCTATATAATGATGGGGGAATTAATGGAGAAACAAAGCAGATATAAGGAAGCATCATTAAATTATAAAATAGCTGTTAAAATTGATTCTCTGTTCTTTAAACCGGTCTTTTTCAACCTGGCAAATGCGGAACTGATGTGCGGAGATTACTACAATGCATTGACTCATTTTAATGTTTATCTGGCACAGGAAGGAATGTCTGCTAAAAATAAAACAGTTGCAGCCAAGAGTGTAAAAAACTGCGTATTTGCGCTTAATGCAATGAAGAAACCAGTTCCTTTTAATCCAGAAAGTGTGGGAACCGGTATAAATACAAGCGATGATGAATACTGGCCATCAATAACTGCTGATGGACAGGTACTTATGTTTACGCGACAACCAAATAAATCCAATAACCCCGGTTTTACAGGAGTAGTTCAGGAGGATTTTTACATAAGTTATTATTCAGACAAAAAATGGCAAAAAGCATTTAATGCTGGTGCTCCTCTGAATACAAATCAAAATGAGGGCGCTCAGACTCTTTCTTCTGACGGGAGCTATATGTTTTTTACTGCTTGCAATCGGCCTGGTGGTTTAGGGAATTGTGATATCTACTTTTCATCTTTTAATAATGGGAAGTGGTCCGAACCATCTAACCTAGGAGCTCCGGTTAATACGAACCACTGGGAATCAACTCCATCAATAAGCGCTGATGGAAAAACACTTTTTTTCTCAAGCAGCAGACCTGGCGGATTCGGTGGCAAAGACATCTGGTTTTCCAGATTAAATGATAAAAATCAGTGGACAGAACCCAAAAACATGGGAAGTACCATTAATACTGATGGGGATGAGTTGTCGCCTTTTATTCATTTCGATGGTAAGACTCTTTATTTTTCTTCTGACGGCAGGGTTGGAATGGGTGGACTTGATCTTTATGTTACCCGACTTAAGGATGACAGTACATGGACCGAACCCCAGAATCTGGGCTATCCGATAAATACATTCAATGATGAAATGGGGCTTATAATTGAATCAGGAGGACAAAAAGCATACTATTCTTCAATCAGAGATAAATCCAAAGGAAAGGACATTTTCTCTTTTAATCTTTATGAAGCAATCAGACCAAATGCAGTATCTTATATGAAAGGTCAGGTATATGACAAGAAGACTGGAAAGTTGTTAAAGGCAGAATATGAACTCATAAATCTTTCAACAGGTAAAATAATTATGAAAAGTATGACAGACGAAACCGGCAATTTCCTGGTTTGTCTTCCTTCAGGTTATAATTATGGAATAAATGTCAGTAAGCCTGGATATCTCTTTTATTCTGAAAATTTTATGTTTGAAGGAATACATACAGCCTCAAAACCTTATATTAAGAAAATAATTTTGAATCAGGCAATTGTAGGGGAGAAGATGCAGCTGTCAAACGTTTTTTATGAAATCGACTCCTGGCAGTTAAAGAAGGAATCCATGACAGAATTGGATAACCTTGCGGACCTGTTATCAGAAAATAAAAACCTTGTCATGGAGATAGGAGGCTACACTGATTCAACAGGATCAGAACAATACAATCTGGCATTATCTGAAAAACGGGCTTTGTCGGTTGTTAACTATCTTATTAAGAAGGGCATATCATCAGATCGGCTCAAATATAAAGGATACGGGAATAATTCACCGCTCGGCGATAATGTGACTATTGAAGGCAGAAAACTAAATCGGAGAACAGAAGCAAAGATTATTGAACTTAAAAAATAAAAGAAATGGCTGTTTATTGGTGAAACAGCCATTTGCTCTCATGCCGATTGAATTGAGACATTGAAAAGATAACACGAGCTTTTATCAGATAGCGATCATGGTATTTGAGTATTTATTTATGTTAATGCTGGAGCTTGCTACCATCTTGACAGGAATTGAAAAATAGATTCCTGTTCCTGTAAGACCGTTGCATTCGACAACGATTGTTCCGCCCAACATCTGAATTAGCTTTTTAGCCAGGGTAATATTGATAGCAGTATAAGTATCATTATGTAGAATAAGAGATTCATTCAAATCCTCGGTATTAAGGAATTCTTTGCATTTGAAATAACCCTGGCCGGAGTCGAGAACATAGAAGTTTACTTTATCATCCCTGAGAAAGTATCCAATCTTAACGTACCCTGATTTAGTGTTTTTTACTGAATTTTGAAACAAACTGCGAATTACCCTGTATAGCTTGTTCTTATCAATAATAACTTCTGTGGAATTTGAAAACTGTATTTCAGTTACCAATTCAAGATCCTTGTGACCTTCCTTATGTAGTTCTTCCCTGAATTCTGAAAGAAGGTCATCAAGAATACTATCGAGTTTGCAGATTTTTGAATCAGCTTTTGAATTACCCGTATCAATTATAGCTGAATCCAGAAAACTATCGAAAAGACCAATTAGTTGCTCACATGCGTTTAATATCTGGCTGCTGAATTCTTCCCTGTCAGAATCGTTGCAGGAGCTATCTTTCATGAGAAATGAAAAAGCAACAATTGCGTTCATATGAGTTCTCATTTCGTGAGATACTCCGGTTAACACTGTAGGACAATTTACCATTTTATTATTCGCTGCATTCATATCGTTCTCCATTATCCAGATCTTCAATTGTATATTATTGTAACCCTGTGAATCGCAAATTTAATGTGAGGTTTCCTTTTCAATTACTTCAATCCCCTTATTATCTTTTTTGCATCATTCTTGTATAAGCCATTCTCATTTTCAATTGATTTAAAAAGCTGCTTTGCTTTATCCGTTTCATTGGTATTGAGGTAGCATAAAGCCAGATACCACTGAGCCTGGTCGATATACAGGTTGTTTTTGTCGTCAATCACTTTGCCAAATGACTGTTTTGCCTCAGGATATTTCTTCTCTTCAAAATTTGCAACCCCTTTTAATAAGACAGTCTGCATATCATTCGGTTTGCTTTCAAGGACTTTGCTGAAAAGAACTTCGGCTTTCTCATAATCATGGGTGTTATAAAACTCAAGAGCAAGAGTGAAATCAGCATCCGACGGAGACTGAGCCGATCTTTGACTTGTAGGCGGTTCATACGCCTTATGGTAGCGTTTCATAATAGTCTCAGTGTTGAGATTCTTTCCTGAGAATAATGCAAGACTTCCAATCAGAAGTAGTCCTGCAAAAACTGCTGCATACTTAATATAGCCTGTTTTCCTTATATTATTCGTTGGTTGTTTGGCTTCTTTACGCTGATATTCAATCTTATTGAGTTTATTCCTCAATGAAATTACGTCCTGATTCTTAAGGATATTATCAGTACGCTTCCTTAAATTGACTTCATTTCTGAGTTTCTCATTGCCTTCCAGTTCCTTCTGGAACCAAAGTTTTTCTGCTTCGCTCATTTCGCCGGCATTATACCTTTCGATGAAATATGAAAAATCAATTGTTTTCATAGATATTAAATATTATTTCATTTAAATAAAGTCTTTATTCTCTTACCACTTCTGCAGAGCAGATAAGTTACTATATATCAGTACAATAAACTTGTCATTAAAAGCTTCTTAGAAGCAATCCTTGTTTTATATTTTTATAAACACTAAACTTATAACAAATCAGATATGTTATTAAACTCAGGTAACCTGTTTTTACGAAAAATCAATATGTCAAATTATCAGAGTATTATCGGGGGAACTGTTGATTTTATTATCGGATCACTATCTGCTGCTCCGCCACGAACATAAATCATCTCTTCACTTGAAAGTGTAAATTCAGCAAAAATGTCTTTTGTCGATTTTGAATTCAGGGTTTTCATAGTCTTTATTTTTAGTCAGGGTAATTCTTAATTCAGTTTGTATACTGCTACATGTCAGTTTATACGATTTTGTGACATGAAAAAATTAATTATTTTTGAAATATTTTTTTAAGTGCAGATAATCAGTTAATTAGAGAGTGTGATATTTTTTATGAATAATGAATTTGATTTGATTTTATTATCTTTGGCGAGGAATTGGACAGGGGGTTAATCAGAAACTATTGGGTTTATACATGAAATTTAAAAAACAGATTTCCAGATTTGTTATTAGTTGTTTATTCATTTTTGCAGGATGTATTCAATCATCATTGATACAAAGTGCTGTAATCTCTGGTAATATCTTCATAATAGATTCTTTGACTGTCAATTCAGGTCCCGATGCAATCAAAAGAGCATCACAGGAAGCTTTCAGGCTTAATGAAGCGCTTAAAAACTCACTTGCGAATGTGCTTACTGGCGGCGATTCAGCGCAATGCAAATATTTAATTGAAAGGATCATAAAAAAAATAAATGCCAATAATATTGGTGATTCTGTTTTATCTGAATCTTACTATCTTATTGGGATCTATAACCTTGTTACGAATAATTTTAACAAATCGATCAGGAATCTCAATCTGTATATTTCATTTAAAGTGAAAAACTCTGAATATGATGAGCGTTATGCCAAAGCACTTTATAATCTTGGACTGGCATACCTTAATCTTGGCGATTCTAAAAGGCATGAAGAGTATTCACTTAAATCACTTGAAATTGAAAGAAAAATAAACGGGAGCTCAAGCCCGCTTCTCTTTAGCACCTACATCAGTCTTAGCGTGGCTTCAATAGATCTGAAGGAGTATGAAAAAGGAATAAAATATTTAAATAATGCATTGTCATTTGCAGATAGCAATCCTGGTATAGTTTTACCTTTGAAAATAGCTGATCTATATTCAGATATAGGCGGATGTTATGTCAGGCTTGCGGATTACTCAAAGGCGAAAATATATCTTGATAAGGCTGAATCACTGTATAAACAATTTAATTTCAGTATCTCTGAGAATTATATTAATCTGGTTAATAACCTGGCATTAACTTATGGAGCGTTGAAGTTAACTACTGAAGCAGGTGAATATTATGCGAGGGTAATGCCAATTGCAATAGCGAATAATTCTCCATTGGCTTTTAATATCATAAACAGCTTTGCAGTATTTCTGGCGAACAGTGGCAAACCGAAACAAGGTGAAGAGTTGCTTAAGTCTGCGCTTGACAGGGCAAAAAAAGGATTTAATTTATCGCCGCGTAATTATATTGAGGTTCTTATTAATTATGCAAATTTTCTTCGTGATTACAAGATCGACAATAATAAATCGCTCGAATGTTATGAAAATTGCTTCCAATATCTTCGAAGAAATGAACACGATATTTATTTAAAAACTATTGCTTCGATTGGATATTCTCTTTCATTAGATGATGCAGGGGAACAGGATAAGGCACTGAATATAATACAATCTTTGCTTTTTACAGACCAGGAAATTCATCTGAACAATGATAATTACATTAATCCTGGCATTGATAAAATAAAACCTGACAAAACAACTTTAAAAATTGTTAAAACCAAGTACAAGATACTTTGGGATATCTATAAGAAATCAGGAGACAATAACGCACTTGAGGCAGCTTCAAATACATCGGAATTAATAATTGCACTGCTTGAAAAATTAAGGATTAATATCAGTGAAGAAGACAGCAGGCTAATTCTCGGTGACTGGAACAAAGATTCTTATTTCAAAGCCATATACGATTTCAATCTTCTTTACAAAAAAACAAAGGCTTCAATATATCTTGAAAAGGCATTTGAATATTCGGAAAAAAGCAAAGCAGAGGGGCTACTTACATCAACAAGAGAATTAAAAGCTACCCAGCTCAATATTCCTTCCGACGTTGGAGACTATGAAAAAAAGCTTCAGGGTAATCTCAACCTTATTAACGTTCGTTTGTCAGAAGAAACTGCCAAGGGGAAACCTGACCCTGCACTAATAAATAACTGGAAAGAAAATCTGTTGAAAGTAACAAGATCGAGGGATTCACTTATTCTGATCTTTGAAAAACACTATCCTGCTTATTATGCGATAAAATATAATACCCGTGTAGCTGGATTTAAGGATATTCCTGAAATAATCGGACATGACGGAAACTATATAAATTATTTATTATCTGACAGCATCCTTTATACTTTTGTTGCTAATAAGGATTTTCATCAACTTTATTCAATTCCTGTCGATTCATCCTTTTTTAGTGATATCAGGAAATTCAGGAGCTTATTATCTATACCCTTACCTTCAGATAATGCCTCTCAGAAATTCAAAGAATTTCAGACAGTAGGTTACAGATTGTATAAAACTCTCATAGAGCCATTGAAATCCTCCCTTATTTCAGATAAGCTAATCATTTCACCCGATAATATACTTTCATATCTCCCATTTGAAACTATTCCAACATCTCCTGATTTCCAGAATAATATCAGGTATAAGGACCTTAGTTATCTCATGGACAGCTATGATATCTCCTATACCTATTCAGCAACTTTTATGGCTGAAGCGGAGAAAAAGGGAATAAGCAGAAGCAATACTTTAATAGCATTTGCACCTGATTATCCCGAACCAATTGATATCCAGTCAGCTTTAATGTCAAGGCAAGCTGGAATGGGTTTGCTGAATGATCTTCCTTTTGCACGTCAGGAGGCAAAATATGTATCAGATATTACCTCTGGTACATTGTTTGAAAATAGCGCTGCAAAAGAATCAGTTTATAAAAAAGAATCAGGTAAATATGATATTATTCATCTGGCTATGCATACTCTTCTGAATGATAAGGACCCGATGCGGTCTACATTGATCTTCAGTCATTCTAATGATTCTTTGGAGGATGGGTATCTTAAGACTTATGAGATATACGGTATTCCTCTCAAAGCAAAAATGGTTGTCCTGAGCTCCTGCAATACAGGAACAGGATTGCTATATTCAGGCGAAGGTATTTTAAGTCTTGCAAGGGGTTTTATATATTCCGGAAGTCAGTCGGTCGTTATGTCGATGTGGGAGATTGAAGATAAATCAGGAACTGATATTGTTGAGTTGTTTTATAAAAACCTTAAAAAAGGATACCCAAAGAGTGTTGCATTAAAAAAAGCGAGGATTGCCTTTTTGGAAAACGCTGATCAGCTGAGGTCTCATCCATACTTCTGGTCAGCTCTGGTTGTCTATGGAGATAATACTCCATTGTATCATTCATCCAGGCTAAAAATTACCGTGCTATTAATTGCAATAATTCTATCATTAGCCCTCGGATATTACTTCTGGAAACGAAAATACTCCTGATATTCAGGATCTTCCTTCACAAGTTCGAGAAGGGCTTCCTTGCACAAATATTTTTTTCTTCTGGCATAAACTTCATTCTTAAGATCCATTTTATCTGCAATCTCTTCATAAGACAGACCTTCGGAGAATAAACTGAGTATCATTTGCTGGTCAGGTTTTAATTTTTGAAAAACCCTACTGATAATCCTTTCGAGTAACTGATCATATTGTTCTTCATTTTCCTCCTCGTCGGCGATGTCGATTTCAAGTTCTGTTGTTTTTTGCTTTTTTCTAAGCTGGGCACTCCAGACATTACGTGCGATTCCGAAAAAATAGCCTTTAAGATCAGTTGTAAGATTCAGGACATTTTCTGTGATTTGATTGTATAATACTATTATGGTATCCTGAAAAACATCGGAGACATCTTCATCAGATCCGCTATTGCTAAGTACATGATTTTTAACTGATTGAAAATAATTATCGTAAAGCCAATTCAGTACCTTATCATCCTGGTTGTGTATTCCGGATATAATGTCAATATCAGATATTTTTCTAAACAACCCCTTTTACTTAGAATAATCAAATGGCAAATATAGTATTTCCATAATCCAAAACAGTTTTTATGACTCCGGAGGCTTTGATTTTATCTTGAACATGGGATTATCTTAACTAAAATATAAATATCTTTACTTTGGATAAAAACAAATTTCCGGAAACGTCAAATGTCTTTCCCTTTTGTAAAACAACCTGATGCAATGGATTGCGGACCTGCCTGCCTTAAAATGGTAGCAGGATTTTACAAAATGAGTTTTACCCTCGAATCTTTACGGAAAAAATGTTATATAACGAGGGAAGGAGTTTCATTTTTAGGTCTTTCAGAAGCTGCAGATTCCCTGGGTTTTAGAACCATTGGGGTAAAAATATCTTTTGAGATAATGACTGAGAATGTTCCCTTGCCATGCATTGTACACTGGCGGCAAAAACATTTCATTGTTGTATATAAAATAAAGAATAATAAAATTTGGGTAGCCGACCCGGCTGTAGGACTTACTAAATTTAGCCGTGAAGAATTTGTCAGTAACTGGGCATCTACCATAGTTGATGGAAAACCTGTCGGTCTTGTATTAATAATAGAACCTACTCCATCGCTTTTCAAGAATGAAAGCGAGAAAGAAAAAACGACCGGGTTTAAATTTTTATTCAAATATTTTCGTCTCTATAAGAAATATTTATATCAGCTTGTATTGGGCCTCGTCCTTGGAAGTTGCATTCAGCTGGTAATACCATTTCTAACCCAGTCAATTGTAGACATAGGATTAAATAATAACGATATAGGATTTATTTACCTTATCCTTTTTGCCCAGCTGGCTCTTGTTTTTGGGCGAATGTCGGTCGAGTTCATCAGAGGATGGCTGTTATTGCATATCGGTTCAAGGGTAAATGTAGCTGTTATATCGGGGTTTCTCCAAAAACTTATGGCATTACCGGTAGCATTTTTTGATACAAAGCTTACAGGTGATATTCTTCAACGAATTGAGGATAATAACAGGATTGAAGAGTTTCTTACCTCTGCCAGCCTCAATATCCTGTTCTCTTTTTTCAATCTCATTGTATTTGGAATCGTGCTGTCAATCTTTAGTCTGAAGATACTTGCCTTATTCATCACGGGGTCAATATTATACATTGGATGGGTATCGTTGTTTATGAAATCAAGGGCAAGGCTTGATCATCTGCGTTTCAAACAAATGTCAGTTTCGGGGAATAAGCTTATAAATATTGTTAATGGCATGCAGGAGATAAAGTTGACCCAAAGTGAACTAAGCATGCGATGGGATTGGGAAAAGCTTCAGGCTACCCTCTTTGGATTAAAGGTAAAAGGATTGAGCATAATTCAATATCAGTCTGCAGGAGCGACGCTTATAAATGAAGTAACAAACGTATTTATCACTATTGTAGCTGCAACGGCGGTCCTAAAAGGTAATATGACTCTGGGTATGATGCTTGCTGTTCAGTTTATTATAGGGCAGTTGAATGTACCTGTCAGTCAGATAATTGGCTTTTTTCGAATGTCACAGGATGCGAAAATGAGTCTCGACAGGCTGGCTGAAGTCCACAACCTGGAAGAGGAAGAACCTGAACCTGAGGTGAAAGTCAGGAAGCTTCCCGATAAAAAGGATATTTACTTTAACAGTCTGTCTTATCAGTATGAAGGTCCGCGTTCACCGTTTGCATTAAAAGATATTGACCTGTTTGTTGAAGAAAATAAGATAACTGCAATTGTAGGTACCAGTGGAAGCGGGAAAACAACTTTATTAAAGATGCTTCTGGGTTTTTATCAGCCAGTAGCGGGTGAAATACTTATCGGCGACTTGCGGTTGTCTAATCTCAGTCTTAAAGTCTGGAGAAGCAAGGTGGGAGCTGTAATGCAGGATGGCTTCCTGTTTCCTGGTACTATTGCATTTAATATTGCTCCGGGTTCAGAAGATATAAATGAGGAACGACTCATTAAGGCAGTTGAAATTGCCAACATTAAAGGGTTCATTGAGTCTCTTCCACTAGGATATAATACCAAAATTGGAGCAAATGGTCATGGGTTAAGTGAAGGTCAGAAGCAGAGGTTGCTTATTGCCAGGGTAATCTATAAGGATCCGGATATTATTATTTTTGATGAAGCAACTAATTCTCTCGATGCCAATAATGAAAAAGTAATAGTTGAAAACCTGACAGAGTTTTTTGAAGGTAAGACTGTTATAGTCGTAGCCCACCGTCTGAGCACTGTCAGAAATGCAGATAAAATAGTTGTGCTTGACAGTGGCAGGATAATTGAATCCGGTACCCATGAATCACTTATCGGCAAAAAGGGAGCATATTATAATCTTGTAAAAAATCAGTTGGAATTAGGAAGTTAGCAGGGACTCATGAAAAATCAAAGACCTGAAATATTATATTCTGACCCGGTTAAAGAGATTATGGGAAAACCACCCCGCAGAATCTTAAGGTGGGGAACAACATTGTTATTTGCGGGTTTTGTGCTTTTTATTCTTTTTGCCTGGTTAATAAAGTATCCTGACACAATTCCTGCTCCTGTTGAAATCACAACTACCAATCCGCCGGTCACTCTCGTTACTAAAATAACTGGACATATAAACTCATTTTTTGTAAAGGAAAGAGAAAAGGTTAAAGCCGGACAATTGGTTGCTGTCATGGAAACGACGGCATCTATGAAAGAAATTGAAATACTTAAACAAACAATTGATACAATAAAGAATCCTGAGATGCTCTCTTATAGATTGTTGCCGCTTTTCTCGGAGCTGGGAGAGCTTCAGTCCTATTATGGCACTTTTCTGAAAAACCTCTCTGACCAGAATAATTACATAACGAATGATTTTTACGGAAGTAAAATAATTTCGCTTACCGATGAGATAAATGGAATTCAGGAATATATCACCAGATTAGGAATAAAAGAAAAAATGTATTCTGAAAATCAGCGACTTGAGACGAGAAAGTATCATAGAGATTCATCTTTGTTTGAAGGTAATGTAATACCTGAAAGTGAACTCGAAATATCCCACCAGTCATTGCTAAGAGTAAATATAGAACTTCAGCAGGCACGACTTGACCATTCTGCGAAATCCATTGAACTGGCAGAAAAACGTCAGCTTCTTCAGGATTACCGTATAACAAGGACAGATGAAAAAGAAAGACTTGTTTCAGCTTTACGTGAATCCTTTTTAAACCTTAAGGCACAGATTGACTTATGGGAAAACACCTACCTTCTTATTTCCCCGATAGAAGGGATTGTTTCATTCACCAAGTTTTGGAGTGCAAATCAGTCAGTAACAAAAGATGAACCTGTCGTAAGTATCGTTCCTCTTGAACCCGGCAATTTTCTTGGCAGAATCTATCTGAAAATGGAGAGATCGGGAAAAGTTAAACCCGGACAATCAGTTAATATCAAGCTTAGTAGCTATCCTTATCTACAGTATGGTATGGTGAGAGGTCTGGTAAAATCTAAATCGCTCGTTCCTTCAGGTGATGCTTATGTCATTGATATCGAACTGCCACAAGGTCTGGTGACTTTATATGGAACGCCACTTGATTTTACACAGAATATGCAGGGCACGGCTGAAATAATTACAGAAAATATCAGGCTTCTTCAAAAGATTGTTAATCCTTTCCGCTATATGATTTCAAAAAACAGAAAATGATCCATTCTCATTTCTTTGAATAAGGCTCATAGTCATCATCTTTCGAAGATGATTGCATACCTGAACCTGATGGAGAATTTGCATTGCTCCCTGTTTTATTCTTTTCTTTCTTTATATATTTCTGGTATAATCTGAAGGCTGCTACACCCATAACTGCTGTGAAAATTGCTATATTACTTTTATCCATATAGACGACAATTTAGTTTTAGTATTAGAGAACACCTCTTTTGGTTGAATTTGTAATTCAAATATATAATTTATCTGCCTTAAATCTTACAATGACCATTTGAAAAGAAGAAATTAATATCTTCAATAATTTCAATACTACATGTAAAGGTTGTCTTATTATCTGATTCTCACATTTATTTATGGTAAAACTTTGAGTTTTATTAAATATTTCAATATTTTCGTACTCTGAAATTCCCATGGATTGCCATGGTGTAAATTACTGATAAAGAGCTGAACAATAAAAGGATTGATTATGACCAAGAAAAATCCGGATGACTCTGTTCGTGAAGAACAATCCGGGGCGATCGAAAACGCCCTCGGAACTGAGGATGCCACACAAGCGGAAAACTCGCAGGAACCTGACTCTCATGAAGCTGCTGAAGAAGCTGTTGAGAAAAAAGTTAAAGACCCTGAAAATGAAGAGCCTGAACAGGTTGAAAAATCTAAACAAGCAGTAAAGAAAGAAGAGCCTGAACAGGATGAAGAATCTAAACAAACTGTAAAGAAAGAAGAGCCTCATACCGAGGATTCTCATACGTTTGAAGATATAGAACTTCCTCCGGTTGATTATTCAGGATATTCTAAGCATGAACTCGTTGAAACATTAGGTCTTATAATTGAAAACCGGCCTACACTCGAGATCAGGGATGATGTGGAACGATTGAAGATCCTCTTCTATAAAAAATTGAAGAGCGAATCGGAAGAACGAAAAAACAAATTCCTGGAGGGCGGCGGTAAGATTGAAGATTACAGGCAGTGGGTTGATCCTGATGATGCCCGTGTAAAACATCTGATTGAAAAATATAAAGAGAAAAAGACTGATTATAATAAGGTCCAGGAAGCTGAAAAATATGAGAACCTTAAGAAAAAGTACGATATAATTGATAAAATCAAGGATCTTGTAAACAGGGAAGAGTCAATAAATAAAACTTTTCATGACTTCAGATCCCTTCAAAATGACTGGCATTCAATTGGTGTGGTTCCCCAGACTGCCCTTAAGGACTTGTGGGAGAATTATCATCATTACGTTGAGATCTTCTATGATTATATTAAAATTAATAAAGAGCTAAGGGACCTCGATCTGAAAAAGAATCTGGAAGTAAAAGTATTGCTATGTGAGAAAGCTGAAGAACTACTCCTTGAACCAAATCCTGTAAATGCATTCAGGTTTTTGCAGGACTTTCATAATCAATGGCGTGAAATTGGACCTGTTCCTCAGGAATCAAAAAATGAGATATGGGAAAGGTTTAAAGAGGCAACTTCCCAGATTAACAAAAGGCATCATGAGTACTTTGAAAAGCAGAAAGATGATCAAAAGAAAAATCTTGATGCAAAAATAGCTCTCTGTGACGAGGTAGATGCAATCAACTTGCTTGAAATTAAGAATTTTAAGGAATTTGACGAAAGAGCAGATAAGGTCGTTGAGTTACAGAAGATATGGCGAACGATAGGATTTGCTCCTAAGAAACAGAATAACAAAGTTTATCAAAGATTCAGAGATGCCTGTGACGTATTCTTTGAAAAGAAAAGAGGATTCTATGCCGATAACAAGGAGATTCAGCTTAATAATCTGCAGCTTAAGACAGAATTGTGTGTCCAGGCTGAAGCTCTTCAGGAAAGCACCGATTGGAAAGCAACTTCAGATGCCCTTATAAAACTCCAGAAAGAATGGAAAGAAATTGGACCAGTGCCCCGAAAACAATCTGAAAAATGCTGGAAACGATTTCGAAAAGCCTGTGATCACTTTTTTAACAGAAAGACTGAATTCTTTGCAGCTCTTGATACTTCCTATGAAGATAATCTTAAGGCTAAGCTTGCAATAATTGATGAACTTGAAAAATTTGAACCGGGATCTGACATTCAGGCTGCTTTTGAAAAATTGAAAGACCTTCAGAGGAAATGGACTGATATTGGTTTTGTACCATTTCATCTAAAGGATGAGATCACCAATAAATACAGGACTGCTATCAACAAAGAATTTGATAAGCTTAAAATTGGGGATGAGGACAAAAGCATCCTTAAATATAAAACTAAACTCGACAACCTTAAGACTAATCCGAAAGCATCCAGAAAAGTCCGGAATGAGAGAGATAAATTCTTTACAAAAATTAAGCAACTTGAGGGCGATATCGTTTTGTGGGAAAACAATATTGGTTTTTTTGCGAAATCCACGAATGCTGATACAATGATCAGGGAAGTAGAGGAGAAAATAGATAGCGCCAAGAAACTTATTAAAACACTTGAAGAAAAAGTCAAGATGATTGACCAGTCAGGTCTTGATGATTAATGAAAATGGAATTCTATATCTAACAAATAAACTTTCATTGCTTTGACAGACGTTAAGTACGTATTCGTTACAGGGGGAGTTACGTCCTCACTGGGGAAAGGTATTATTTCAGCTTCTCTTGCGAAGTTATTGCAGGCAAGAGGCTATTCTGTTACTATTCAGAAACTCGATCCATATATTAATGTCGATCCGGGTACATTAAACCCTTATGAACATGGCGAATGTTATGTGACTCTTGATGGAGCAGAAACCGATCTTGACCTCGGGCACTATGAAAGATTTCTGAATGTACCCACAAGTCAGGCAAATAATGTTACAACCGGTAGAATTTACCAGTCTGTTATAAATAAGGAGAGGAAGGGCGATTATCTTGGAAAAACGGTACAGGTAATTCCTCATATAACCGATGAAATTAAAAGAAGGATCAAACTTGTCAGTTCAGGCGATAAATATGACATAGTCATCACTGAAATAGGAGGAACGGTTGGCGACATTGAATCACTTCCATATATTGAATCAGTCCGTCAGCTGAAATGGGAACTGGGAACACAAAACTGTATCGTTATTCATCTGACCCTTGTTCCCTATCTCTCTTCCACAGGAGAATCCAAAACAAAACCAACACAACATTCTGTTAAAGAGCTGCTTGAAACCGGAATTCAACCCGATATATTGGTTCTAAGAACAGAAAGGCATCTTCATGAAGATATTAAAAGGAAAGTGGCTCTTTTCTGTAACGTCGAAGAAAATGCTGTAATTGAATCAGTTGATGTTTCCACTATTTATGAAGTACCTATTAAAATGCTGGAGCAGGGTCTGGATAAGACGGTACTTCGCAAAATGGCGCTTCCGATTGAACCTGAACCACCCCTGACTGAGTGGCGAGAATTCCTGACAAAACTTAAGAATCCAAAGCATTCTATAAAGGTTGGGCTTGTCGGAAAATATGTTGAACTTCCTGACGCTTACAAATCAATTGCCGAATCATTTATACATAGCGGTGCAATGAATGAATGCGAGATCGAAGTTGAATACATTCATTCAGAAGAGATTACTGAAAAAAATGTTACTGACAGACTTAGCGGGTTAAACGGGATAGTAGTAGCCCCTGGTTTTGGATCACGTGGCATTGAAGGAAAAATCCTGACTGCCAGATATGCGAGGGAAAATAATATTCCGTTTTTTGGAATTTGTCTTGGTATGCAATGTGCTGTTATTGAGTTTGCAAGAAATGTCCTTAACCTTGAGGGAGCTCACTCAACAGAGATAAATCATAAAACAAAATATCCTGTGATAGATTTGATGGAGGAACAAAAAAGCATTATAGATAAGGGTGGAACTATGAGACTGGGTGGATATAAATGCGTTATTGATAAAAATTCCAAAACATACGAATCGTATAAGAAAACTGAAATTATTGAGAGACACAGACACCGCTATGAATTCAATAATAAGTATTACGAAGATTTCAAAAACCATGGAATGACTCCGGTAGGGATTAATCCTGAGTCAGGCTTGGTAGAGATCATTGAAATACCTGACCACAAGTGGTTTGTCGGCGTTCAGTTTCATCCTGAATATAGCAGTACTGTGATCAATCCTCATCCGCTGTTTGTTAGTTTTATAAAAGCCTGTATAGGATAAATACGCGATGCACTAATTATCAACAACGCGATTCAGCAAAAATTATTAATTATATTTTTCAATTTTAAAACCAATAATATAATTCACCTTAAAGAATGGATAGAAATACAATAACAGGCCTTATTTTGATTTTCGTAATCTTCATAGGGTTCAGTTTATATAATAGTAACCGGATGAATAAAGCCTTTGAGAAGGCTCTTGTGGTGGCAGACGCTGATTATGCAAAAGGAAACCTTGAAGCAGCACGGACAGAATATATAGATGCTCTGAGATTTAAGCCAAATCAACCCGATGCATTAGCAAAAATAAATGAAATCAATCTTAGACTCGGAAATACACCCGAAAAACAAAAATCAGATTCTTTAAGTTTACCGCAGCTAAATACCTCAGTTTCAGTATCCAACCCGACCAGTTCCAAAACCGATATAAATCAATATGGGATATTTGCGCAATCGGCGATCGGTAACAACGAATTTATTACTCTTGAGAATAATAAGGTTGAGCTAAAAATTTCACTTAAGGGTGGAAGAGTATATTCTGCAAGGTTAAAAGATTATAAGACTTTTGATGCCAGGCCACTTATTCTGTTTTCAGGTGACTCAACAGTTTTTGGTTTTAATTTCTTTACCACTGATAATAAAGCTGTTCAAACCAATAATCTCTATTTCAAGCCGGTTTCTGATCAAAGATCCTTTAAAGTAGGTTCTCAACCCGAGAGTGTTATCCTAAGATTATTTGCAGGTGATGATAAATATATAGAGTATAAATATACACTTGCACCTGATAAATACATGGTTGACTTTAATGTTAACTTCAAATCGATGGAAGATGTTATTGCTTCTAATCAGAACAGCCTTACACTTGATTGGAAAATGTACATGCCTCAACAGGAAAAGGGACGCCAGAATGAAGAGAATTATTCAACCATTAAATATAAGTTCTTTCAGGATGATGTAGATGGACTCCCACTCCGGCAGACAAAGGAAAATGTGAAAAGAGATATAACTACTAAACTAAGCTGGATTGCATTTCAGGACCAGTTTTTCTCCTCAATAATTATAACTAATGACTATTTCCTGAACGCTTCAGTCTCTTCGACCCGGACTGTTGCATCTAATAAATTCATGAGAAATTATACATCTGAAGTGGGCATACCTTTCGGTTCCGGTACTACAAATTCTGTAAATATGAAATTGTATTACGGACCTAATTCGATTACAATTCTTAAGAAAGAAGGTCTTCAACTCGAAAAGATAGTTTTTCTTGGCAAAAATATTATAGGATGGATAAGCAGGTTTGCAATTATTCCGATTTTTAACTGGCTTAATCATTTTATAAAGAATTTTGGATTAATAATTCTTATCCTGACTATTATTATAAAGGTCGTTCTTTTCCCACTGACTTTTAAATCGTATCAGTCGCAGGCAAAAATGCAGGTACTAAAGCCTATGGTAGAGGAGCTTGGAAAAAAATTTCCAAAGAAAGAAGATGCGATGAAGAAACAGCAGGCCACAATGGACTTGTATAAGAGAGCAGGAGTGAACCCGATGGGTGGCTGTCTGCCAATGCTGCTTCAGATGCCTATTCTGTTTGCTATGTTCAGATTCTTCCCTGTTTCAATAGAATTGCGGCAGGAACACTTCCTCTGGGCAACAGACTTGTCGACATATGATTCAATACTGAAGCTCCCTTTTATGATTCCTATGTATGGAAATCATGTGAGTCTGTTCACTCTTCTTATGACTGCATCTACTTTATTGACAATGAAGATGACCGGTTCTTCTCCCGGTTCGGATCAGCCAGGGATGAAGATGATGATGTATATGATGCCTATTATGTTCATGCTCATTCTTAATAATTTCTCTGCAGGTCTTACATATTATTATTTCCTGGCTAATATGCTTACCTACGCTCAGAATATGATATCTAAGAGGTTCATTAATGCTGATGCGGTACTGGCGACACTGGAGGAAAATAAAAAGAAGCCAATGAAAAAATCAAAATGGCAGCAGCGACTTGAAAATGCTGCCAAACAAAGAGGAATTAACCCTCCCAGAAAATAACCAACTTATTTACTTTTCGAAAAGGGCTGTCTTAAAAATACAGCCTTTTTATTTTTACTTAATTCATTAGATTACAACTAAATGATCCTTGTGAACCTTATTGAAGTCCTTTGTGTCCCTTTGTGGTTAAATGAATTTATTTTTACCACAAAGGATCACTAAGTAAAACTCAAAGTAGCACAAAGGGAATACCCAAAATTTTTAAAAGTTAAAAATTATTAAATTAATTCTGTGATTCAAAAAAAGTATTAAATTTATTTCTTCCAATTAAATGGGGAAATGGGGAAAAAATTTAAAAACAAAGATTTAGCCGCCAGACTTGGCGTATCTGGTACTTTGGTATCACTTGTCCTTAACAATAAAGCTGATCAGCAAGGTATCCGCAAGGATACCCAGGAAAAAGTCTTTATGCTAGCCAGACAAATGGGATATTACGAATCACTTCAGGAGAAGAATGAATCTTCACCGGTTGAGGAAAAACCCGGGGTGCTTGGCATGATAGTACCCTCAATTAATGATCCTTTCGTTATTCAGATAACACCTTTTCTTCAGAAAGCTTTCTCAAGTATTGGTGTTGGGTTCTCTATTGTAACTAAAGATCCCGATGATCAAAGATACGATCGTCTGGTCGGTGCATTTAAAAAATTTTATAGCGGATTGATCCTGCTTGGCGATGCGGCTGATGAAGCTACAATCCGGACATTACGGACAACAGATTATCCATTCGTGCTTCTTGAAAAACCGTCAAAGACACTGCGACTAAACACGGTGAGCACTGATACCGTTGCCGGAGCACAACTGGTTGTTAATCACCTTGATAAGCTTGGGTATAAAAATATAATTATTGTTGCTGATCACCGATCCTCCCGATCAGATGCAACGGCAATTCAGGATATTTTAGATACAATCGGACAGAAACCAGGCATAGGAAGACCTGTTGTGGTTGAGTTAGACAAAAGATCAGCTGGCGATGAAATTGATTCAGCACAATTCGAAAAATATCTTAGGCCTCCGTATCGTGCTGATGTCATGGTTATAATGAATGCAAGTCTGGTTTATCCGATTATGACCTTACTGAGGAAAAAGAAATTGAGAGTGCCTCAGGATATAGCAGTTGTTTCAATGGAGGAGGGTACAGGATTTGACCTGATGTTTTCCCCAGTAACGTGTCTCCGAAAGCCTCTTTCAGGTATTTCCACAAAAGTTGCCAATATGATCTGGTCTGAGGTGAAAAATTCGGGAAAAGGCAAGTTTAAAAGGCAGGTAAATATATCACCTGAACTCATTGTTCGAAATTCATGCGGCACTATTTAGAATTGTCGCTGACATGAAGATATCCTCAAAAAATGTTCATACAGATAATGAAGAGGCAGGTCTCAGACCTGTCTCTTCACTATTTATATTAATAATGATGCTGATATCGTCCTGTTCCAATGACCATCTTATAAATAACAGTCAATACCTGGCAATCACAGAAAAAGCTTTCTCTCAGAGGAAACTGCTTGCGGTTAACAGAGATTCATCTCTTTTCTCAGTATTTAATCAGAATCTTTCGATAAAACAGTCAGAAGCCCTTAAGTATCTTTATGCTTTCATGCCATTATGCGACCTGGCTGATTACAATGGTGACTTTTTTCTTGCTAACATTGATATCTCTTTGAGGGCACAGGCTGAGTCAACGTGGGGAAAAGAGATACCTGAAGATGTTTTCCTTCATTATGTTCTTCCTTGCAGGATCAATAATGAAAATCTAGACTCGTTCCGTATCATTTATTATAACGAGCTGATAAACAGGATAAAAGGAAAGGATATCAGGGAAGCAGCACTTGAGATAAATCACTGGTGCCATGAAAAAGTAAATTATCAGCCTGCAGATGACAGAACTTCTGCTCCAGTTAGTACAATTCTCTCGGCAAGAGGCAGATGTGGAGAAGAATCAACCTTTACAGTTGCAGCACTCCGAACGGTTGGAATACCTGCACGACAGGTATATACTCCGCGTTGGGCCCACACTGATGATAATCATGCCTGGGTTGAAATTTGGTACAACGGTGAATGGTATTACATGGGTGCGTGTGAACCGGAACCTGTTCTGGACCGGGGTTGGTTTACCGAGCCTGCCCGACGGGCAATGCTGGTGCATACAAAATCATTTGGTGCATTTACCGGTAATGAAGATGTAATAAACAGTTATAGTAATTATACGGATGTTAACAACCTGGCAAAATATGCTATCACTAAAAAAATTATTGTAAAAGTTTTGGATAAGGACAACAACCCGGTAAGTGACGCCAAAGTAGAATATAAGCTTTATAATTACGCTGAGTTTTATCCTTTGGCAGTTGTTCCTTCAAATGAACAGGGAATAAGCAATTTCGAAACAGGATTAGGCGATTTACTGATATGGGCGCATAAAGGAGATAGTTTTGACTTTAAGAAAATCTCTGTTACTGAGACTGATACCTTATTGTTGAAACTCACAAGACAGGAAACAGCCGGTAACAGTTACGATCTGGATCTTGATATACCAATAGTACGATCACCCTTCACAGTCCCATCGAAGGAGATTTCAGAAGAGAATTCTGTCAGAATAAGTAAGGAAAACAACCTCAGACAAAAGTACATTGATTCATGGATGAAACCATTTGAGGCAAAAAAACTTGCCGTAACCCTTAAGATTGATACCACCCGACTCCTGAGTATAATTGCCAGAAGCATGGGCAACTATAAAGCGATAGGTTCATTCCTGGAAGAAACACCCGATTCATTACGTGGTGAAGCAGTTTCTATGCTTGAGATTCTTCCCGATAAGGATCTGAGGGATGTCAGAAAAGCAATCCTGACAGATCACATTAGAAACAGTTTCATTTCTTTCAAAGCTCAGGGTGAAAGAGAAAATAAAATATATCTGGATTATATTCTGAATCCGAGAGTTGCAAATGAACTTTTAGTTCCCTGGCGACATTATTTCTTAACAAAACTTCCTCCTGAATTAGTAATGAATAGTCCGCATGATCCTTCACTGATTATCAGGTATCTGAATAAAAACATCAGAATAAAAGATGATGAAAACTACTATCAGACTCCGATAACGCCTATAGGCGTGAGTGAACTTAAAGTTTCAGACACAGGTTCACGGGCAATTTGTTTTGTCGCAATCTGCAGGAGTCTTGGAATACCTTCACGTCTTGAACCCGGAAGGAATGTGCCACAGTATTTCTTTAATAATAACTGGAACGATGTATATTTTTCAGATCAGAAACCACCAGATCAGAATAAGGGTTATCTTAAATTGCAAACGAACGACACAAATCCCGTTCCTGAATATTATATACAGTTTACACTTGCCAGATTTGAAGGAGGCCGCTACAATACCCTCGAGTATGATTATAACAGAAAAATAACTGATTTTAAAGAAGAATTGCCTCTACCACCCGGACACTATATGCTTGTAACCGGTAACAGATTAAATGACAGTAAGATATTATCAAAAATTGTTTTTTTTGATCTGTCGGGGAATGAACATAAAACTGTTGAAGTGAACATTAGAAAGGATGTCTCTGAAAAAAAGATTCTTGGAAGTGTTGACATGAATAAACTTAAAACACTTTATCCGCTTGAGAACAATTCCCAGGTATGTGCAAACGATAAGGGAATTGTAATTATCTGGATAGATCCGGAGAAAGAACCGACCAAACATATATTCAATGATCTTCCGCATCTTAAAGCTGAACTGGATGCCTGGGGTGGGAAATTTCTATTCTTATCATCAGGGAGTGGTAGCGACCACTCTCTGCAACAAAATGACAGTTCATTTAACCCGGAAAACATTAAAGGTCTGCCGGTGAATACTTTCTTTGGCCTTGATAAACAGCTGGATGGCCTTAAAAAATTCACTAAATTCAAGTCTCCACCGGACATGAACTTGCCAGTTGTAATTGTAGCAGACAAGAATGGAAATATTCTGTTCACATCTGCCGGTTACAGAATTGGGATAGGCGAGCAAATATTAAAATATTTGTTAACAACTGTTGATATCTGAAAGAAATCAATTTTTGTCGGAATATAAATATCAATTATCTTTGTTTTCAATTGGTGTTACAATGAAATAGTATCATTGTAATGAAAAGGGAATGCGGTTTGAATCCGCAACAGTACCCGCTGCTGTGATGCCCGATCGTTCTAACGATGATGGTTTTGTGAAATACCTGCCACTGTCCCGATTTATACGGATGGGAAGGCTTCATGAAACCGGGATAAGTCAGAAGACCTGCCAGATAATACCTGATGTTCAAAGCTTTCGGGAAGAAAAGCGCCGGATCAAATTTTGATTCCTCACTTTAATCTCCTTATCAGCGCTGGATGTTGGATGTACGGGCTGAATATAAAGTTGTTGCATAAACACGCTTTTGAAAAGTGGATTTTGCTATAAGTTATGGTACTTACTGAAACAAGGATTAAAATTTGAAATATACCTTATTATATATGGCTATCTTTTTTTCACTGCCTTTGCGTGGACAGCTGTCGATTGAGAGTGATACGGTTAAAATAAATGAGGTTGTTATAAGCAGGAATAAAGTCAATTCAGAACCAGCTGGGTATAAAAAAGCAATAATAGATTCATCTGTACTTGCCAGATACAGTAACAGAAATATCTCTGATATGCTTTCTGAACATACAGATATCTTTATTAAAAGTTACGGAATGGGAGGGACTGCGACACCTTCGTTCAGAGGAACAGACGCAAACCAAACACTGGTTACATGGAATGGCATTAACATAAATAACCCAATGTTAGGACAGTCAGATCTTTCGCTTTTTCCTGCAGGGTTAATAGATAATGTTCAGATCTATTTTGGAGGAGCCTCTATGTCATTAAGTGATGGAGGAATAGCCGGTACAATCAACCTTGAGACCTTACCGGTATGGAATAGGAAAACTTTAATATCGGCAAATACCGAAACAGGAAGTTTTGGACAATATTCAGGTTTAATAAAGGTAAAAACAGGTAACTACAAATTTCAAACTATTACAAAAGCCTATTTTCAAAACGCAGAAAATAATTTCAGGTACCTGAATACAGTAATGGCTTCGGAACCTGTCTGGCAAACTAGAACCAATAGTCAGGTCAGTCAGAGAGGCTTCATCCAGGAATTATATCTGCGGAACTCAAATAATGTGGCATCAGCCAGGGTATGGTACCAGTCTGCCGACAGAAATCTGCCCTCTTCTCTGTTGACACCACCAAATTCCGGAGAAAAGCAGTTTGACGAATCTTTCAGGACTTTGTTGAATTATGACATTGTTAAGGGAGGAAACAATATTACATTTACCGGGGCCTGGATGTTAAACAGACTTAACTATTATAACCGGCTTGCATCTATTGACTCAAGAAATCTTTCAGAGATTCTTACCTTGAAAGCCAGCCTGGAGAACCCTGTTGGAGAATATTCAAAACTGAAAATTGTTCTGGATGAGCAGTCATCTGTTATTAAATCGAATAATTATAATCAAAATAAGACCCGGAATACTGCTACAATTACTGCTTCTATTGACAGAAAAAGAGACAGGTTTGGAACCACTATCTTAATTCGTGAGATATTGGATAATAATACCCTTCTTGTTCCGGATTTTTCCGCAGGAATGCAATTCAGGTTAACTGATGATTTGGAGTATTATCTTAAAGCCAATATCTCCAGAAATTCTAAAATCCCTACAATGAATGATATGTACTGGGTACCTGGAGGAAATCCGGAATTAAAAAATGAATATGCATACATCTACGAGCTGGTCTATGAGATGAACCAGAAGATTTCAGACAGGCTAAACATAAAATATGATCTGTCTGTTTTCCGTTATAATATAAAAGATATGATCGAATGGCATCCGGGGGAATACTCATACTGGACTGCCGATAATATTGAGAATGTAAATTCAACAGGATGCGAATCATCGGTTTCGCTTGATTATGCACATAATAATTTAAAAGCAAGTATGAAGGCAGATTACTCATTAACGAGGGCAGTACAAGAAGGAGCGAAGATGGAAAATGTTAATTTGGCCGGGGAACAAATAATGTATATACCTGAAAATCAGGCTAAAGGCTTATTTAGAATTGGGTTTAAGAATCTTTATTCTTCCTGGGCAGCCAACTTCACCGGGAAAAGATTCATAACTGTGGATAATTCAAAATATCTTCAGAGTTACTTTATTAATAATTTTAGCACCGGAATTAAATTTAATTTGAAAAGCTCTTCTATTGATATGAATTTCAATATTGATAATCTATTCAATATTAATTATCAGTCAATTGCGTATTATCCGCTACCTGGACGATCTTATTTTTTAAAAATATTATTTCAAATAGTTAAATAGCTGTAAAATGAAAAATTTAATTAAAACTTTTATTCTCCTATTACTTGTTGCTTCATGCACAAAATCACCAGTTGACCAAAATAGCCAGAATCTGACTTATTCCTTTGGAGGCGGTGTATTCCTGGTTAATGAAGGAAATTTCAGAGCAGGAAACGGCTCTGTTTCATTTTATTCATACGATTCCTCCAAAATATATAATGATCTTTTCTATAAAGCGAATGGAAGACCGCTTGGCGATGTTCCAAATTCGATTGCCATTAAAGGCGATAAAGCATATATTGTTGTTAATAATTCAGGTAAAATCGAAATTGCAGACCAGGCAACTCTTGAATCTAAAGGAACAATTACAGGACTTAATTCGCCCAGGAATATTTCATTTATCAATGATTATAAAGCTTATGTTTCAAGTCTCTATTCCGACTCAGTTGCAATTTTAAATCTCTCTGACAATTCCATATCTGGTTATATTAACCTGAGAAGATCATCAGAAAGTATTGCAGTCGCAGGAAATAAAGCATTTATTTCATACTGGACGGAAGGGAAGGAAATAATGGTTATTAACACTCTCAATGATAAGGTAGTTGATTCTATAGAAGTAGGAATCGAACCCGAAAGTATGGCTTTTGACAAATATGGTATGCTCTGGGTACTCTGCAATGGAGGGTGGGCAAGACAAAATTTTGCTGAACTGGTTGAAATAAACACAGTTACAAATAAAGTAGAAAAAACTATTGAGTTTCCGACTAAAGAAGCCTCACCAACATGTCTTAAAACCGATGGTGCCGGACAGACTCTTTATTATATTGATAATGGTGTCAGGCAAATGGATATTGCTGCAACAGGACTTCCGAATGCTGCTTTTATAATTCCGGAAACGGGACAGTATTTTTATAAAATCGGAATTAACCCGGCAAACAGCGATATCCTGGTTACAGACGCTGTTGACTTTGTTCAGCAGGGTAATTTACTATTGTATTCTTCCGACGGCAAACTCATTTCAAAAATGCAGGCCGGAATAATACCCGGATCAATGTTCTTCAAGATAAAAATCACCTCCTCAACAAACTGATGCATTCTTAATAAATTAGTAATCTGTGAATGATGAATGCTTTGAGAATCATAACGGTCATAATAATATTCACAATTGCCGGTTGCAGTAGAAATGATAAGAAAAATATTGAGAAAACACGTGATGCCGGGAATGAAGTTGAAAGAGCTGAACGGTTTACTCTTGAAAAGAAACCCGGATGGACCGAAGTTAAAATAATTAATCCATGGCAGGGTGCTTCAGATGTTAACCAGCTTTATTATCTCGTAAAAAGAGGATCAGATTTACCAGCCGGACTTGATTCTGCTTCGGTTATTTTTGTTCCTCTTCAAAAAATAGTCTGCATGTCGACAACACATCTCGCAATGATTTCGGCTTTAGGAGAGGACGCTTCAATAGTTGGAGTTTCGGGCACAAATTTCATATATTCACCTTTCCTGAAAAAAAAATCAGATGAAGGATTGATTGCAGATGTCGGTTATGAAGCTAATCTAAATAAAGAACTGATCCTTAAAATTTCACCTGATCTGATAATGATCTATGGAATAGGAAGTGAATCAGCCGGATATGTTGGAAAACTTAAGGAGCTGGGTACAAAAGTGATAATTAATGCCGATTACCTCGAAACAGATCCATTGAGCAGGGCTGAGTGGATCAAATTGTTCGGAGCTCTGTATTGCAAAGAGAATCTGGCTGATAGTATTTACAGAAAGGAGGCTGATGAGTATGCAAGATTAAAATCATTTATTGCTCAAAATTCAACTAGCAGGCCAAAAGTATTGCTTGGGCTTCCCTTTAAAGATACCTGGTATGTATCACCGGGAAATTCTTTTGTCAGTAAGCTAATAAGTGATGCAGGGGGAGAATATTTATGGATTGGTACTAAATCCTCAGTATCAATGCCATATGGTATTGAAAACGTTTATTTACGGGGAATGAAAGCAGATTTCTGGCTTAATATTTCAGGTGTAAGTTCCCGCAATGAAATTTCAAATGTCGATCAACGTTTGAATGATCTGCCATGCTTTAAAAACGATAATCTCTTCAATAATAACAAAAGGATAAGTGAAGGCGGAGGAAATGATTACTGGGAAAGCGGGGGTGTTTATCCTCATCTCATTCTTAAAGACATTGCAACAATCCTGCATCCTGAATTATTCAGCGATCATGAACTAACCTATTACAGGAAAATTAATTAAAACGGGTACCTTGAAGCAATTAGTACAGACGCAATTGCCTGCTGATCTTATATCGGGAAGAAATACAAGGCTTATTTTCGCAGGTCTGTTCTTAGTCGTTGTCATTTTTATGATTCTAGATGTTTTTTATGGGTCAGTAAGTATAAAAGCTTCTGAAGTGATCAGGGCTATTTTCACGAATGAAAACAGCAATTTTGAAACAATTGTATTGAAATTCAGATTGCCAAAAGCCATTACTGCACTCACCGTGGGAGTGGCACTATCATTAAGTGGTCTTCAGATGCAGACTGTTTTCAGGAACCCTATGGCAGGACCTTATGTCCTTGGAATCAGTTCAGGAGCCAGTCTTGGCGTAGCCTTTGTAATTTTAGGTTTCTCATCTAATATTTCACCCGATAGTCTTCATGGGCTGGGTAACTGGATCCTTGTTGCTGCTTCATGGATAGGTGCGGGAGCAGTTATGCTTTTAATAATGGTCATCTCATCAAGGGTAAAAGATATTATGACGATCCTCATCCTGGGAATAATGTTATCAAGCGGGATATCGGCTATTGTCACCATTATGCAGTATTTTAGCAATGAAACAATGTTAAAAGCCTACGTTATCTGGACAATGGGAAGCTTGGGAAATCTTACTGTGAGCCAGCTTCATGTTCTTTTTATCTCTGTTTCAGCGGGAGTGATTCTCAGCTTGTTTTCATCCAAGATGTTAAATGCATTGTTACTTGGTGAAAATTATGCAAGTAGCATCGGACTGAATGTAAAGTTTGCGAGGGTAGTAATATTTATATGTACCTGCATCCTGGCAGGAAGTGTCACAGCTTTTTGCGGACCTATAGGATTTATCGGTATTGCAGTACCACATATGGTTAGAATTCTTTTTAAAACATCAGATCATAAAATTCTGATTCCGGGTACAATTCTGATCGGAGGAGCAGTAATGCTCATCAGTGACATAATCTCGCAATTACCGGGATCGGAAAGTGTCCTGCCTGTAAATGCCGTTACATCCCTGATCGGTATTCCTGTCGTCATCTGGGTAATTTTGCGAAACAGAAAATATTCAGGGCCATTCTGATGGAAAAGAAGTCTGAAGAAATATTATCCCTCGATTCGCTTAAAATCGGGTATGTTACGGGAAAAAGCGAAAATATACTTCTACCTCCGCTCTCAGCAAGTGCTGACAAAGGTGAACTTATTGCTGTAATTGGTAGAAACGGAATTGGGAAAAGTACCCTGTTAAGGACTTTGACGGGTTTGCAGAAACCTCTTGGAGGTAATATCTTTTACAGTGGAAAGAATATAAGAGATTATTCAAGATTGGAGCTTGCCCAGAAAGTTGGTTACATTTCCACCGAGATAGTCAAAGTCAGTAATATGAGGGTATATGATCTTGTAGCGCTTGGCAGGTTTCCTCATACAAACTGGATCGGGAAGATTGAAATGAAAGATCATGAGAAAATTTTGGATGCTTTAAAAAAGACATCGATGGAATCATATAGCAGAAAGCTTGTCTCTGAGCTTTCTGATGGAGAGCGCCAAAAGTCAATGATAGCAAGAATTTTAGCACAGGATACCGGCATAATGATAATGGATGAACCAACTGCTTTTCTGGATGTAGCAGGCAGATATGAGGTGCTTCATCTAATGCATTTGTTGTCGACCAACAGTGATAAAACAGTTATCTTCTCAACACACGATCTTCAAATGGCTATAAGCCAGTCAGATAAAATATGGCTAATACTCGATAATAAACTTATTGAAGGCGCCCCTGAGGATCTGATGATTGCAGGCGCTTTCGATAATCTTTTCGATTCATCAGCTGTTCAGTTTAATTCTGAAGATGGAACTTTTTCATTGCGCAGTGATAAAAAAGGAAGCATCTTTATTGAAGGAGTCGGCAATAAAAGACACTGGACAGAAATGGCTTTAAACAGGGCAGGTTATAAAGTTTCGGAAGAAAAAACTTTCCCGTTTGTTGTAATTCCTTCAGAGAGTAATAATTTCTGGCAGTTATCTACTCATTCCTCAACTCAGGAATTCAAATCAATATATGAACTGATCTTATGTCTCAGCAAAATGTGATCTGACCTATCTAAAATACTTCCTGTAGTTATCAATGAACGGACCTATTTCCTCAACTGAAAGTTTCTTGGCAATAATCTTCTTGCTCTTGTCCAGGATATACACGGTAGGAGTAGACTGTACATTATAATAATAGTCAAAATGTGAGCTTCTCTTTGGATCCCACCCGTTTATCCAGGTAAGCTTATTATCCTCGATATACTTTGTCCATTTTGCCTTGTCAGATGTAGTGCATACCGCAAATACCTCAAGGCTGTAATCTTTTGGTTTATCGTAATAAACCTTAAGTTTTGGAGTAGCCTCTTTGCAATGTCCGCAATCAGGTTCCCAGAAATATAGAATTGTAAAATCTTTTCCAACATCATATAGCGATACAAAAACTCCTTTATAGGAGTCCATTACCATGTTCTCGGCTTTTTTACCAATAAGATTTGGTCTTATCAGGTCAACCTGTTTGCGAAGATCATCCTTGAATTCTTTTGTTACCCAATCGGCTTTCCCCGAAAGATAAATATCATCCGCCAGCTTGACAATCACAGCATCGTGTCCCATGATCTCACTTTCCCTGAAATGATTGAAAAGATAAACAGAAATGAATTGAAACATTTTATAATTGCCGCTGCATTTCTTAATCAGCTTATCAATTTCCTTGTTTATTGTATCGGATGACTGAATCAGAACATTTGTAAAGAAAGCATCAAGTCTTGCATATAAAAGCGGTGTTCGAAGTAATCTCTCGTCATTCAGGTCGATATTATCAAAAAAATGATTCTTGTTGTAATTGTAATTCATAACCCATCTTACAGAATCCGGATTTGCAAATCCTATAGGAATGGGAAAATCAGGAATATCTATAGGAAGTAATCCTTTGACAAGCACTGCAAGAAAATTTCCTTCGTTTGCCTTGATGACGCTCTTTAGGTACGATTTCATATTCTCTTCCTGGTGTCTCTGTAATGATCCCAGTATCTTCAATGAATCAGTGTTTTGTTTATTATTTTGAATTCTTTTTGAAATAAGATTCGAACGTTGCTGCATTGTTATCCATTTTCTCTGGTAATCAACGAAGGCAGAATTCTCCTCCGACCCAATGAATTTAAGCGTATTGAAGTAATCTTTAAAAGCACAACTGAGAGAAAAATGCTGATTGGCTGATACCAGAAGTTCAAAATACTTTCTACCGGGGAGAACAATCATATATATTCCCTGAGGCAAAGTTTCCTGGCCTCGTATAATTCCATGACCTGCCCTGTCGAGCTTTATAGTATCTTTTATAAATTGTTTATCACCCAGATGATAAGCCAGATAAACGGTGGAATCCTGAAGATCGCTTATTGTTATATCTATTTCGTAGCCATTTTTTAACTGGCCGAAAGAAAGCGCCGGAACTATTGAAAGAAGAATAAACAGAAAAAATTTTCTCATTTATGATATAGATTATTAATGACATCTGCAAAAATAGGCAATGCAATTTCTTTGCCAAATATTGTCAGACAAATATTAAGAAAATATATTGTACATTTGATATAATTACCATCGATAAAAATGAAGATTTCATTGCTGATTCCTGTATTGGATTATGATATTATTGCACTTGTTCGCAGTATGAAGAATGCTATGGGCAAAGTTCCTGAGTTCTGTGAGATTGTTATAGGCGATGATGGTTCTTCTTCTGAATACCACGAAAAATACCTGTCACTTGAATCGGAAAATATAAAAGTTATCTCTTCACCAAAGAATATTGGAAGAGCTGCAATAAGGAACAGGCTTGCTCTGGAGGCTAAGGGAGATTTCCTTATTTTTATTGATGCTGATGTAATGCTTCCGGGAACCGCTGAAGCATATATTCTGAAGTGGCTGCCCTATATGAAAAACTCAAGAGTCATATGCGGTGGAACATTGTATCATGATAGCGCTCCCGGTGATCCCGATAAGCTTCTAAGATGGAAGTATGGAAAATGGAGAGAACAGAAAAGTGCAGCAGAGAGAAACAAACACCCTCATGCCGGTTTCTCAACATTTAATGTGATGATTGAAAAATCGGTCTTCTCTAAAATACGTTTTAATGAAGAGCTGAAACAGTATGGTCACGAAGACACACTTCTGGGTTACCAGTTGAAAAAAGCCGGGATAGGTATTCTTCATATTGACAATGGCCTGATGCACGAGGGGCTGGAATCGAACAGGGATTTTCTTAATAAGACAAAACTGGGCATAGAAAATCTGAGTCAGCTTTATGATAAAGTAACAGATAAGAATTCCTTTTCTGAGACTGTCCTTATGCTCAATATTTATAATAAACTCAAATTATTCGGGTTAACACGAATTATGGCTGCCATTTTTATAAGGTATCGCGAACGTATGGAGATCAGGCTTGATTCCAGTAATATTTCACTTTTGCTGTTCGCCTTTTATAAGATGAGTATGTTTTGCACTTACCGGGAAATTCATACCAGGAAAAATATCCTCCCGGTTTTCTAGTAATTCCCGCAATTAATAGACTTTTTAAAGCGAAGTACTTAAAAGGAAAAAGTCTCAATGCCAATTCGCTTCGATTCTCAGGAATATATTGCTCCTTCAATTGATTACATATCAATCCTCATTAGATCCATGTTGCCATCAAATCTTTTCGTCGCCTTTAGCACAAAATCGAACTTATTTATCATTGTACAAAGAAAAAAATCGGTAGGAGGTGAAAAATCTATATTGACCGGATCGAAGAATCGCCTTCCTGATGTATTCTGAAGATGAGCAATTCTGTTTTCCAGGTTAAACTCTTCATTTTTCAATTCAGCTGCAATCATCTCAGCGCACAAAACGTCCTCATCAGCAGATTTGGTTGCCCGGTAACCCATCGCTACAAGTGAGACATGGTCAGGGGAAACACCTTTTATATATTTTACAATGGCACCTGCATTTACAAAACTGCCGGTCAGAATTGAAACAGCGTTTATTGCGTTGAGAAGTCCCTGTGTACCGGCAGTTGTGGTATGGATAACAGTTTTCCCCGAAAGATCCTCCTTAATTATTTCAGTGGGACTGTTACCGAAGTCAAATCCTTCAATTTTCTTTTCGTCTCTTTCACCTACAAGAACTGCATTTTTGTATTTCTTTTTCAATTGAAATGCTTCTGAAACTTCTGATGTGGCTATGATCCTCGCAGCACCGGCATCGATTGCATAACATTCGACTGAAAAGGCCCTGAAAACATCAATTATTATAGCAGTTCCCTTTGCTTTTCTGGCACCTTCCACAAATTCAAGGATCTCAACTTTCATTTTTGGTTCTGTTTTTAGTGTGAAAATAGCATTTTTTTACTTTATCCCAGTTAGTGCCTTAAGGTATTTCGTATATTTGAGCCTGAAAGCGATTTTGTAATTAACTTACTGATATTAATGCAAGTATAGCAATATGGTAAATCCTGTTTCATGGGCACTTGACCAGATAAAGAGACTGAATGACGCGATATGGCGCACTCCACTTTCAGAATTATCAAGAGGAAAGACATTCATATTCAAGCAATTAAGAATCATTGTTCTGGCTGCCAGGGGTTTTTATAATGATAAAGTTCAGCTCAGAGCCTCTGCATTGACTTTCTATTCCCTTCTTTCTATTATACCTATTGCGGCTATTGTGTTTGCTATTGCTAAGGGTTTTGACGTTGATAATAATATTAAAATAGTAATACACGAAAAATTCCTGTCTCAACAGAAAAATTTTGATTGGTTGTTGAATGAAGCCGAAACTGCTATTGAAAAAACAAGTGGAGGTTATATGGCAGGGATTGGAATAATAATCCTTTTTTGGTCAGTAATGTCGCTTCTTACTAATATAGAAAGCTCATTTAATCATATATGGCAGATCAGAACTTCAAGACCATGGCACAGAAAGTTTACCGACTACCTGACCATAATGCTAATAGCTCCAGTTTTTATTATTCTTTCAATAAGTATCACTCTATTTATTAGTATTAACCTTCCCGATTATATGACTAATGCGCCGATCCTTGATTTTTTTAAGCCGCTTATTAGTTTTCTGGTCAAATTTGCGCCATATCTGCTCAGCTGGATAGCCCTTACAATTCTTTTCATTATAATGCCAAACGCTAAGGTCAAATTTATTCCAGCATTGATTTCAGGAATTATAGCAGGCACTTTACTTCAGGTTATTCAATGGTTATATATTGATCTTCAATTCGGGATATCAAAACTTGGCGCTATTTACGGCAGTTTTGCAGCTGTACCTCTGTTTATTTTATGGTTACAGAGTAGCTGGATTGTTGTACTATTGGGAGCAGAAATATCATTTGCCAATCAGAATTTATCGCGTTATGAGATGGAGTCGGAGGCACTGAATATCAGTGACTTTCAGAAAAGGGCCCTTATCCTTATGATATTGCATATGATTATCCGTAATTTTTCACTTGGTGAAAAACCTATCAGTGCTTCATATATAGCAGCTAATTTAAAAATTCCGGTTAGACTCGCGCGTGATATACTTCAGGATCTCAGCAGCGTTAACATTGTTTCAATTATTCACGAGAATGAAGAGAAAGAGCGGTTATATCAACCGGCAATAGACATTAATAAACTTACAGTGAGTTTCGTATTTTCACGTCTCGATAAAAAGGGTGTTGAGCAGATTATGGTTATCAGGAATAAAGAATATGAGAAAATTATCTCTATGCTCCAAAAATTCGATAAACTTATTGCAAAATCGGATTCAAATATTTTAATCAAAGATCTTTAGCTTTCTTTTCTGATAACCTTTTTTCAGGAGCTTTTGTTGTTTCATAGTTCTCAACAAAACTTATAAAATCAGTAAATGATTTCCATTCATTAAACAGGTAATGAGGTAGCTGCAGTACAATATTTTTTGTGTTCTTTTCTTTTTCCCAATAACCCTCAAGATTCTTTGAAGGAAAAACCCTGTCGATTTCACTTGTAACGGCATAGTCCCATTTGAACCCGGGTTCTTTTTGTTCCATTATCCGATTATAGAGCCATCGGAGTTCATCGTGCAGTGATTTGAGCGATCGGTGGGGGATCCTGTCTATGTTTGATTCATATGATTTTTTATCACCAAACATCCTGAAATAGAATTTATCAATGTTTTCCTCAGTAATGTTATTTAACGTCCCTTCAAAAACATGTAACGGTATTCCATACATATCATCAGCAGGCACCGGAGTTCCGTTTACTGCAATTGTAACATCGGGTTTAATACCAGTTTTATGGGAGAGATATTCTGCAGCCCAAACACCCAAAGACCATCCGATAAGAGTTATTTTTTCATATGTTTTCATCTCAGGTAGAACCAGAGCTTCATCGGCAGAATAGTTATAAAAAAGAATAAAATCAAATTCATCATTGCATAATGGTGTGAAGACATTTTCGTCTGTTCCCCAGCCTCCATATAATACAACAAGATGATTATTCTTTTCCCTTCTTCTGATATAGGTCTTCATTATACTATATACAGCTTATTAATAATAATATTCAGTTATCCCCCATTTACTGAAAGTACGCAAAGATAGATTAATTTTTTGATGAATTCAGCTCTTGATTCGCAGTTCATTTGTTAAATATTTGTAATTCAATTGAATGAATGAAGAACATTCGAAATGAGAATGCAGAATTTAATCCAAGCTTGACTAGTATATTATGAAGAATAAAAAAGTGAATTAACTCAATGGATATTTGGATTATGCTAAAAAAAATAAGAGGAGGAAGGGTGGTTGCGAAAATCAGGAGCGGGCTTTATTAATGAGATAATTCCCGTGTCTACTGTCTGATAAAAGGATGGAACCATGGTTAGCTGGCGCTATTCCTCAAGTTCCTGATGTGAAAGTCAATGTCTGCAATACAATCCTGTTGATTTTCACTCCCAACCCTTGCTCATCTCCTCTTAATACCAATAGCATGAGCTTGGAACAAATTTAAACATTTAAATGATTAAATCAAATTAATCTGTAAAAAAATATCAGATGCATCTGTTCATAATTGCTAAAATATTGCTTATTTTTATAGTATCCATTCAAAATTGATGTTTTTTGCCATGGTAGCTGAACTCGAGAAAATATTATATGACGACGGCGGTGGATTCAGAGCTGCTTACATCAACGATACAGCCGGATTATGGCATTTCCATCCGGAATACGAGCTGGTTCTGAATATAAAAAGCAATGGCACAAGAATTGTTGGAGATAGTGTTGAATTGTTTGATCAATACGATATGGTACTGATTGCAGGAAATATTCCCCATTGCTGGAACTATTACCGGCAAAACAATACTCTTCCTGATAATCATGGCATAATAGTAAATTTCAAGCTTGAATCTATCGGGGAATCGCTATTATCACAGCATGAACTTCATAATCTTAAAGAATTACTTAGTGAGGCTGACAGGGGGATCGTTTTTTCAACTGAGGATTCAAGGAAGGCTGAAAAATTCCTGGTACAGATGATAAATAATAAAGGAATTGATAAAATGATTGATTTTTTCAATATCGTTAAAATCCTGTGTTCGTCTGACAAAAGAGCTTACCTGTGCTCAGAAAACTACAAACTGGCATTTGATGAACGGGGAAATAAAAGAATGTCGGATGTTTATACATATATACGTGAAAATTATTTTAAAACCATTCCTCTTGAAAAGATAGCAAAAATTGCAAAAATGAGTCCCTTTGCATTCAGCAGGTATTTCAAGAAAAACTGCGGCGCAGGCTTTATCGAATACCTTAACCGTGTCAGAACAAATAAAGCATGCTATCTACTCAGAGAAACGGAATACCCTGTTCATGATATAGCTTTGGAATGTGGTTTTGCAAGCATATCAAATTTCAATAAGCAATTCCGTAAAGCTGAAGGTATATCCCCAAGAGATTTCAGGGCACAATTCAAATAGTGCCTCGTAATTTTTTTTCCACTCAATTCTGTTAACTTTATAATCAAAAATATGGCAATGACATTGCTTGAGAAAATACTCTCTGCGCATTCAAAATACGACGTTGTTCATCCGGGAGAAATTGTGGATATAGAAATCGACTCGCGGGTTGCACGCGATTTCGGAGGTGCAAATGTGGTAAAAAACCTTAAAGACTTCGGATTAACAATTGAAGATCCTGCTAAAACCTTTTTTACTTTTGATTGCAATCCTACAGGATCGGATCAGAAATATGCAGTAAACCAGCATTTATGCCGTCTCTTTGCCCGTGAACATGGAATAAAAGTTTATGATATCGATGCGGGAATAGGTACGCATATCCTTCTGGAAGATGGATATGTTTACCCGGGTTCTACTACTGTCTCAACTGATTCTCATGCAAATATTCTGGGTGCGATAGGAGCTTTCGGACAGGGCATGGGCGATAAGGATATTGCAGCTGCCTGGCATAAGGGTAAAGTCTGGTTTAAAATACCATCATCAGTGAAAATTAATTTCGAAGGAATAATTCCGGATAATGTCAGCTCAAAGGACATAGTTCTTAATCTTCTTAAAATATTCGGAGCAAACACACTTCTTGGTTATTCAATAGAGATTTATGGTCCTTCAGCGGACAAACTTGACCTCGATGACAGAATAACAATTTCATCTATGGCGACGGAAATGGGGGCCATTATTGTTCTTTTTCCACCTGCAAAAGAAATTTTGGATTATTGTTCAAAACACTCAAAAACAAAGTTTGAACCTTTTTTTGCCGACAGCGACGCACATTATGAAAAAACATTTACAATTGATGTAACTACATTTAAACCTATGGTATCACGTCCTGGAGCACCTCATGATACAGTATATGTTTCAGATGTTGTTGGGGAAAAAATTGACTCTGCTTTCATAGGAAGTTGTACAAACGGAAGGATGAATGATATGAATAAGGTTGCAGCTATCCTGAAAAACAGGAAGGTTGCACCGGGGGTGGTATTGAAAATTGTTCCGGCTACAGATGAAATCTGGAAACAGTGCCTTAATGAGGGACTGATCGATATTTTCAAAAAAGCAGGAGCTCTGGTTTCAAACGCCGGATGTGCAGGTTGTGCAGCAGGACAGGTAGGCCAAAATGGTCAGGGTGAAGTTACGATAAGCACAGGCAACAGGAACTTTTTAGGGAAACAGGGAAAAGGCAGCGTCTACCTGGCATCTCCTGAAGTTGTAGCAGCATCGGCTGTAGCAGGGTGTATAACTACCATTGATAATATTCCTGATACGCCAGTCTTATTTGTAAAACAGGAAAGTATTGCAGATGTCCGGATAAAAGGAAATCCATCTGAAAACATGCCTGAAAAGACATCTGTCCTTGAAGGAAGAACATGGGTGATTCGGAGGGATAATATTGATACCGATATGATTTTTCATAACAGGTATCTGGCAATAACCGAAACAAAAGAGATGGGCCAGTATACTTTTGATAATCTTAAAGGATTTGAAGATTTTTCTAAAAAAGCAATGGCAGGTGATATTATTATTACTGGAAAAAACTTCGGCTGCGGCAGTTCCAGACAACAGGCAGTGGACTGTTTTTCCTCCCTTGGGATACAGGCCGTTGTTGCGGAATCGTTTGGCGCAATCTATGAAAGGAATGCCATAAATGCAGCATTTCCAATACTCATTTGTAAAGAACTGGCTGACCTGGATTTGAAAAATGGTGATGGAATAAATGTAAATCTGAAGAGTGGACGAATTGAGAACCTGAGTAATAAGAAAACAATCCAGGCAGAACCATTCTCCGATGTTCAGTTTGAAGTCTACCAGAACGGTGGTTTACTGGGCAAATAGTATACAATTAAAAATCTGTATTTACCATTATGCTTTTATGCCTTTATGCCTTTACACCTTTACGCCTTTACGCCATTGAGCCATTGATTCTTCATGCCAGTTAATAATTCAGAAATTAATATTCAATAATTATATCATGAATCCACAAACATTTGCAGAAAAGATATTTAAAGCTCCTGCCGGCGCTACAGTTTTTGCCAAACCGGATATTATTCTTACCCACGACAACACATCAAGTATTTATAAAACATTTCAAAAAATGGGAGGGGATAATGTTGCTAACCCCGACCAGATGCTTGTCGTACTGGACCATAATGCTCCCCCTGCAGATGCAAAGCTCGCTACACAATATCAGGAAATCAGAGATATAGTTTTGAAACAGGGTATTAAAAAGTTCTACGATGCAGGAAAAGGAATCTGCCATCAGATAATGTCATACCATGCGCGACCCGGCATGTTAATAGTAGGAAGTGATAGTCATACATCAACTGCAGGGGCTTTCAATTCCCTGGCAGCAGGCATCGACAGGACAGAATCAGCAGGTATCTGGAAAAGAGGAGAGACCTGGTTCCTTGTACCCGAATCAATTAAAATTTCTTTATCGGGAAAGCTGAAGGAGAATGTCTCGGCAAAAGATCTTGCATTGTGGATTATTGGAATGATTGGGTCTGATGGAGCTAACTATATGTCGATTGAGTATCACGGAGATGGAGTAAAGACCCTCAGCATTTCTGACAGGATGACAATTGCAAATCTTGCCTCTGAGATGGGCGCTAAAAATGCCGTATTCCCTTCAGATATTATTCTGGATGCATTTTATGGTGAGAAGACACCAGGCATCTGGGCTGATGACGGAGCTCAGTATTTCAGTGAAATTACTGTTAATCTTGAAGAAGTCTTCCCGGTTGTGGCCGCACCTCATAATGTAGACAACATCAAATCCATATCAGAAGCAGCAGGGACTATAGTTCATGAGGGACTTATCGGAACCTGCACAAACGGAAGAATAGAAGACATGAGGATTGCTGCAGGAATACTGAGGGGAAAAATGATAAAGCAAGGCTTTCAGCTTAACATTATTCCTGCCTCGGGAAAGATATTCCTTCAAGCCATTGAAGAGGGTTTAATTTCGATTTTTATTGAAGCTGGAGCAAATGTACTTACTCCCTCATGCGGCCCTTGTCTCGGAACTGGACAGGGAATACCGGCAAACGGGCACACCGTAATTTCCACGGCTAATCGCAATTTTCCGGGCAGGATGGGAAACAAAGAAGCTCAGATTTACCTGGCGTCACCGGCAACCGTGGCTCATTCCTCTTTATCAGGGGTTATTACTGATCCCAGAGTGAGACCAGGGGAAGAAAAATTCCCGTATAAGATCACACAGAGCAAGACTTATGAAATTAAACCTGGGGAGAACAGGAGAAATGGCTCAGTGTGGAATTATTCTGATGTTGATAATCTGAACACCGATCAGATGTTTGCCGGCAAACATACCTATAACGTATTAAGCACAGATCCGGCAGCTATAATACCTCTTCTTTTTGAGGATTTTGATCCGGCATTCAGCAAAAATGTAAAAAAAGATGATATTATTATAGCCGGCGATAATTTTGGCTGTGGCAGTTCACGCGAACATCCTTCTGTCGGACTATCATATCTGGGCATTAAAGCTGTTATTGTAAAATCGGTGAACAGGATTTTTTATCGTTCTTCCATTAACCAGGGCTTATTGCTTATTGTTCATAAAGAGGCTGTAGAAGCTTATAAAGCCGGTGATCAGGTTGCTATTAATTTCAATGATGGAAAGATAATGATTGGCTCAGCAACTTTTTCGTTTGAGCCTTTGCCAGAAAAACTGAAGCAGATAATTGATAAGAAAGGACTTGTTAACTACATGAAAACAATTTGATTGAATCAACCTGGAATATATAAGTTGATACCATTTTAAGATTCAGGTTGTAAAAACTGAAAAAAAATGTATTTTTGCAGCCGATAAAGAGTTCCGTAGCTAAGCTGGATAGAGCAATCCCGATCTATCGGGATGGGTAGAGCGTTCGAAACCAGGTTTGACAGGCTTTTAAATTTTGAAATATTGGTTCCGTAGCTCAGTTGGATAGAGCAATCCCGATCTATCGGGATGGGTAGAGCGTTCGAAACCAGGTTTGACAGGCTTTTAAATTTTGAAATATTGGTTCCGTAGCTCAGTTGGATAGAGCAATCCCGATCTATCGGGATGGGTAGAGCGTTCGAAACCAGGTTTGACAGGCTTTTAAATTTTGAAATAT